>Ga0065721_10052399_pt1 | contig 11989 bp, 14 predicted proteins | sample Mesricmetagenome_FD_59108 | JGI IMG/M metagenome (GOLD analysis project Ga0065721, IMG submission 59108) | Mesophilic microbial community from rice straw/compost enrichment Sample: eDNA_1 v2 (version 2) | ecosystem: Engineered > Solid waste > Grass > Composting > Bioreactor | place: USA: Davis... | reverse complement strand
TCCTCCGATCTCGAGCTCGTCTACGTTCACCTCAATTTGTGCTTGAAGGAAACGAGGATAAGTTTTCACCTTCAGAGATTTCATTTTGGGAACCAGACGACCACCGGCTTTTACACCTGCAGCTGTTCCAACAAATTTGAGAGGAATAGTGGCAATCACTTTTTTGTCTTCTACGAGTTCCAGCAAATCAACATGAAGCAGCTTGTCAGATACTTTGTCGAATTGCAGATCTTTCAGAATGCAACGATAAGTTTTGCCATCGATGTTTACTTCCGCAAGTTGGAAGTTTGATGTGTAAACCAAAGGCTTGAAAGCCTTGGCCGGAGCAGAAAAATTAATTTCCTGAGCACCCCCGTAAATTACACCAGGCACGAGATCCTGAGAGCGAAGCTGGCGGGTGGCTGACTTGCCATGTTCGGTCCTCAGTTGTCCTTCGATTGTAATTGTTTTCATTATTATGATTGTTTAAAAAATGACGATGCCATACATAACTGTTACCTGTGCGGGCTAACAATTATTTGTTGCGCGCCTGCGAATGAAAGAAGAGACTATTAATGCTCTTGTTCTCATACGCATTGCGAATGGCTACTGCAAAAAGTTCCGCTGTGGTGATTTGTTTGATTTTTGTTGTTTCCTTTTTCAAAGGAATCGTATCACACACAACCAGTTCTTCGAGTGCACTGTTCTCAATAGTTTCGTAAGCTTTACCGCTCAAAACCGGGTGAGTGATCAGAGCTCTCACAGTACGCGCACCTTTTTCTTTTAAAAGAGCTGCACTTTTTGCAAGTGTGCCGCCGGTATCGCAGATGTCATCAATGATCACGATGTCTTTGTCTGCGACATCTCCGATGACCACCATGCTGGCGATCTCATTGGCGCGCTTGCGGTGCTTATCGCAGATCACCATTTCTGCTTCGAAATAGGCTGCGATTTCCCTGATGCGGTTGGTAGCTCCCACGTCGGGGGCGGCAAAGGTAAGGTTTTCGAGCTTGAGTTGTGTTATGTAAGGTATAAAAACGGCAGACGAATCCAGGTGATCCACAGGGATGTCGAAATAGCCCTGGATCTGGGGAGCGTGGAGGTCCATGGTAATGACCCTGTCGGCACCGGCAGCTGTTAACATATTGGCTACCAGCTTACTACCGATGGCCACCCGCGGCCTGTCTTTCCTGTCCTGACGCGCATAACCGTAATATGGAATCACGGCGATGATCTTGTAGGCGGAAGCCCTGCGGGCCGCGTCGATCATCAGGAGCAGCTCCATCAGATTGTCGGCGGGAGCAAAAGTGCTTTGTACCAGGAAAACGAAATCTCCACGGATACTTTCCAGAAAAATGGGCTGGATCTCTCCGTCACTGAATTTTTGAATGTTGATCTTACCGAGTTGGCAACCGTAACTCTTACAGATATTCTGGGCTAGCTTCTCAGAACCGGTGCCGGCGAAAATTTTGGCAGAAGGATTCATGGCTGAAAATGTGCGGCGAAGATAAGGGAAGCGCGAAAAGTTCAAAAGGAGAAAAAAGAAGACCCGGCGTTATTTGTTGCAAATCAAAAAAATAGGGACGCCACAGCGCCCCCGTCAAAAAAACCTAATGGGCTAACGTATTTATTTATAGGCGGTTGCGTTTAAGTTCGCCTGGGTGGCAGGCAATTTCTCCGTATCAACAGACGCCTCTTCCCCGTTCATACTATAATAAACAGTTCTACAAACAAAAATGGCAAGGAAAAGGGAAATGCCGTAAATCAGCATGAAAAACAGAACCGGGTGAAAAGCACCCATGGAGCGGGTAGAGTTTTTTCTCATAGGAGTGGTTTTTAAAGTCTTTGATAGGATGATTGACGATCATAAAATTATCCTAAAAACTTAGAGCATGCAAGAGCAGAAATACTCAATTAAACAATGGGCAATTGACGATAGACCCCGCGAAAAACTACGATCCCGCGGACCTGCAGCACTTACCAATTCTGAACTCCTGGCCATCCTGATTAACAACGGCACCAGAAAAAGAACAGCAATTGAACTGGCCCGGGAAGTACTCCGTCTTAGTAAAGACAGCCTCCACGAACTGGGCAAACTATCCGTCAAGGAAATTATGAAAGTGAAAGGTATTGGCGAAGCCAAAGCCATTACCATCGTTGCCGCACTGGAACTTGGACGAAGAAGACAATCCCTTTCCTCACGCGCCAAATCGGTGATCTCAGGAAGTCGTGATGTGGCGGGACATCTTCAATCGCTTCTGGGTGATTACAAACATGAAGTGTTTGCGGTTTTGTTTCTCAACCGCGCGAACCGGATCAATCATTTTGAGATCATCAGCGAAGGTGGCATCACAGGTACAATAGCCGATCCACGCATTGTATTGAAAAAAGCATTGGAAGAAGATGCAGTAAGTCTTATCCTCTGTCATAATCATCCTTCAGGTAGTCTGAAACCCAGCAGGGCGGATGAAGAACTCACGAAAAAAATCAGAGAAGCAGCGCGCTATTTTGATATCAGAGTGCTGGATCACATCATCGTGAGTGATGAAGGTTATTTCAGTTTCGCTGATGAAGGACTTTTATGATCACCGTACAATGATGGACCTGATCTTCTCAACTACCGGTTTTGGAAACAGATGTGAAACCTTGCTCAACATCTTCACTGTCTTGCGTTGCAAATACAGTTTTGTTGGAGGTTTCACTTCTTTACCAAAGTATTTGCTTACAATCTTTTTACCGGTCCTGATGTCAACCAGATCCTTCATGAATAGTTTGCTGATGGCGAGGTCTGAAAGACGAGGTACATAATACACGCAGTCTTCAAAATAATAGTGCGTCACCTGCGAATGGCGAGTGGCTCCGGGACGCGTGATCTTTTCACCACCATGCAAAAGGTTGGCGGCCCATATCATTGCCTGACCTTTTTTGATATTCAGTGTTTCTTTTTTGAGCCCAAGCGCCTGTATCATTTGTTCAATGAACACCACATAATTTTCAGCATAAGCCATCAGCGCTTTTTTCATTTCTATAGAATCACTGGCTTTCACACCAATATCAATCATATCGTAGAACGGAAGTTTATGACTTCCGGGATAATAGTGCAATGGGCCATTGTCATCCCTGATATCTTCAAATGCAACCCATACACCACACATAAAACGCGCGGGAATGACGAAGAGACCATTGACAAAGCAGTTGCATCAATTGCTCCCAAATTTGAAAAAATAGAATCGGATGCAATGATAGCGTAACCGTTTTCTGCAAAATTTTCAATCCTCTTCAAAAAAAAAGAGACTCGAACCAGGGGAGATTGTGATTGGAATACCTCATATTTTTCATTTTATGAAATGATCAAACCCTGCTTCGTAGAGATCTGATGTATTTTGTTTTCGTTTACAGATAATTGTTAGTTATCATAACACCATTTCCGGAATATCACCTTCCACAATGAGTTTGCCTGCTGTTTTCGCCTTGATTTCATCCACACTTACACCTGGCGCTCTTTCCAACAGTTTGAAACCGTTTTCAGTTACATCAAGCACAGCAAGTTCCGTCACAATCTTTTTCACACAACCTACCCCGGTCAGCGGAAGTGTACATTTCGGCAACAATTTCGATTCACCTTTTGGATTGGTATGCATCATGGCAACAATGATATTTCTTGCAGACGCAACGAGATCCATTGCACCACCCATTCCTTTCACCATTTTTCCGGGAATCTTCCAGTTGGCGATATCACCTGTTTCACTGACTTCCATCGCGCCGAGTACAGTAAGATCGATTTTACCCGCGCGAATCATTCCAAAACTTTCTGCACTATCGAAGAAAGCACCGCCCGGCAGAATGACTACAGTTTCCTTTCCTGCGTTGATCAGATCTGCATCAATTTCCTCTTCTGTGGGATATGGTCCCATTCCCAACATACCATTTTCACTTTGCAGCATGATAAACATTCCTTCGGGAATATAATTCGCAACAAGTGTTGGTATGCCAATACCCAGGTTGACATACATGCCATCCTTCAATTCTTTTGCGATTCTTTTTGCAATTCCGAATTTATCTAAAGCCATAATTTTTTGATTTGACGATTCAAGAACTATTTTTCCAGTCTCACAGTTTTCCTCTCAATTCTCTTCTCATAATTTGTTCCCTGGAAAATGCGGTGTACATACACGCTGGCGACATGGATTTGATCGGGATCGAGTTGTCCGGGTTCTACCAGTTCTTCCACTTCCGCGATCGTGATCTTTCCGGCCTTGGCCATGGAAGTTGAAAAATTTCTGGTTGTTTTACGGAAAACAAGATTACCATAGCGGTCGCCTTTCCATGCTTTTACAATAGCAAAATCGGCATACAGTGCATGTTCCATGAGATAATTTTTCCCATTGAAATTGCGCACTTCTTTTCCCTCTCCTACTTCGGTGCCATATCCGGCCGGAGTAAAAAATGCGGGAATACCCATGCCTGCCATTTGTATGCGTGTTGCCAGTGTTCCCTGTGGGATCAATTCCACTTCGAGTTCACCATTGAGCAATTGCCTTTCAAATTCGGCGTTCTCTCCAACGTAAGAGCTCATCATCTTTTTGATCTGTCTTGTTTGCAACAACAGTCCGAGACCAAAATCATCCACACCTGCATTGTTTGAAATACAGGTAAGATTTTTTACACCTTTTCTCACGAGCGCCGCGATGGAATTTTCGGGGATACCACAAAGTCCAAATCCACCTAACATCAATGTGGCTCCATCCTGAATGTCGTGCAATGCTTCGTCTGCGTTTTTATACACCTTGTTCATATTCGCTTGAATTCTGGAGGTCAAAAATAGGCGATAAGATCAGTTCTTCCCTTTTCGATTCAGGAACTTATTGAATTTGAGCGAGTCGGGTAACACTTTGGGAACAGGGGAATCGATCGTAAGCTCCTGAGCAGGGCGGGATTCAACAGGCAGGATACGACGCTGGCGGGTTGAACTCTGAATAGAATCCAGAAGTTCTTTCAGTAAATCAGGATGATTGGAATAATACGCAAGACTGCGGTCAAATTCTTCTTTTGTCACACCATGACGCTGCATGACCTGTGTATATAACTCTTTGCGTTTTTGATCTGCAGGATAAGAGCTGTCACCAATACGGTAATATTCCACCATTTCATCTACGCGCATCATATCGTACTGAACATCTCTCATTTTTTCAAGACGCAGCACATTGTCGGGTATACGGTTGGAACAGGAAGAAAAAAAGAATACAAAAAGAAAAAAGGAGAAAATTCTTTTCATCACAGCTCTTTGTAGGTATTGGCGTTGGTAACATCGAGCTTGGTGAGCAACTCCCTGGCTTTTTTCCGGGTTTCACTGTCAGCCTTGCTAAAGATCTTTACCAGCTCGTTATTCTTTCCCTGGAAAAACACCTGAAGGATCATGGAGTTTGGATTTTCTGTATTTACAGAGTTGAGATAAGTCAGTGCATTCAACACACCTTTTCTTCCTTCAGTTTCATCTTCATAAAATTTATCGAGGCCATTTCTGTAGTAACTGTAAATGGCGTCGTGCACGAGCGTAAACCGGCTGTCAACAAGATTTTGTGCCAGACGAAAACGATTTCTCAAACCATCAAATGCTTTCCATCCTGTAATGATTCCGGCTTCCGGTGCGTTGTTGACAATAAATTGAGCTTTTTGAAAAAACGGGTCGCCACCACGAGGTGAGAACGAATCATAATCGAGTCCGAGAATCAGATTTACATAATACGCCAGTACTGCAGGAAGATTAGCAACCAGCGCATCGCTGCCCTGGATGCGGTTTTCGTTGAATTCGATAGGTTGAAATTCTACATACTTGAATTGCACTTCAGCATCCTGGAAATTAATGATTGGCGATTCGTAAGTTGTATTGTAAACGGGACGTGCCGATTGTACAGTGAGTGATGCTTTGAAAACATTATCACCAAGATATTCATCAATGGTCAGCAGGAAGTTGCATTTAATTTTTTCCTGCGTCTGGTATTGGTGTGTTGTCCATTTACGGTTGTTGAGAAAATTCGTGAGTGCAGATTGCAGTGTCTGAAAAACTTTTTTATCGACCTGCGTACCAACCTTGTTAGACATCACAGTCAGTCGCGCCTGCAATTCCTGCGCATTTACTGCCTGCATGATGCATATGGTTGTAAGAAAAAGAAATAATTTTTTCATGATTTCAAATCAATTATTGCATTCACGATTGCTTTAGCCACCGACGACTTACTTTGAAGTGCCAGTTCCTGTTGTTTACCGTCTTTGTAGAACAAGGTCACTTTATTGGTATCATGGCCAAAACCCGCGCCTTCATCGTTCAAAGAATTCAACACCACAAGGTCCGCATTTTTTTCCTGAAGTTTTTTGCGGGCATTTTCGGATTCATTCTGTGTTTCCAGCGCAAATCCTACCAGCAATTGACCATTCTTTTTCGAGCGTCCCAGCATGGCCAGAATATCCTCAGTTTTTTTCAGTTTAAGCTCCAGCGTTTCACCGGATTTTTTAATTTTTTGTCCGGCTACCTCCACCGGGGTGTAATCCGCAACAGCCGCAGCCATCACCGCAATATCATAAGGCTGGTCCTTGCACGACTGGAACATTTGCGCCGCACTGGTCACCTGAATCAGCCTGATGTTGGGACTTTTGGTTTTCATGCCTGTTGGCCCGCTCACCAGTGTTACTTCCGCGCCTCTTGAAGCCAGTTCCTCCGCCAGAGCATACCCCATTTTGCCGGATGAATGGTTGCCGATAAAACGAACCGGATCAATGGCTTCGTATGTGGGGCCCGCAGTGACGAGGGCTTTTTTACCTTTTAATTGTGCTGACTGAGAAAAATACTGCTCCAGCGCCTGAAAAATTTCCTCGGGTTCCGCCATTCTTCCCGGCCCGGTCAATCCGCTGGCCAGTTCTCCATAACCCACATCCAGTATCTGACAGCCGTGAGAACGGATCTGATCCAGATTCTGGTTGGTTGTGGGATGATGCCACATGTCTTCATCCATGGCTGGCGCCACCATTACCGGACAGGTTGCGGAGAGATACACTGCCATCAGCAGGTTATCGCACAATCCTGTAGCCATTTTAGCCAGCGTGTTACAGCTAAGCGGAGCTATGACCATCATGTCGGCCCAGCGCCCCAGCATCACGTGGTTAGCCCAGGATTCTTCGTCAAAAAGGTCGGTGAGAACAGGATTGCGGGATAAGGTAGAAAGCGTGAGCCGGGAAACGAAATCTTCGCTGGCAGGTGTCATGATCACTTTCACCTCGGCACCGGCTTTCACCAGCTGCCTGACAAGCAAAGGGATTTTATAGGCAGCAATGCTTCCTGAAATGCAGATCAATATTTTTTTCCCGGCAAGCATGGCTCTAAAATACTATTTAAAACAAAAGCGATCACGCCAAAAGGCGGACCGCTCAATAAGATGTGATCGCTGATCTTTATTTGAAAAGATCCTGATCTTCATTTTTACGATAGTAGACCTTGTCTTCCAGAAACTCAGCGGTTGCCAACAATGCCGGGTTGGGCATACGTTCGTAAGCACGTGAGATTTCGATCTGCTCCTTATTCTCATGAATTTCTTCGAGAGAATCGGTGTGGCTGGCAAATTCTTCCAGCTTGTTATGGAGCTCTTCTTTCAGGGTAATATTGATCTGGTTGGCCCTTTTTGCAATGATTGCAATGGACTCATAGATATTCCCTGTTTTGCCCTTCAGCTCATTCACATCACGTGTTTCGATGTTGTTGGAAGTGCTGGTACTAAGCTGTCGTCTTAACAAGCTCATTTGTATAGGTTTTATATTTGTTTTGAGATTGGTTCAACAGTTCTTCTACCTCTTTTGCAAATTTACTTTCCGGGAAACGGTCCATAAACTGGTGGCATTCATCAATCACTTTTTCAAAACGCTCCGCCTTCTTTTCCTCAATGCTCAGGTCAGCAAACCGATAGTAAGATTTGATCACCATTAATTTATATTCATCCGACCTTTCCGAATCGGGGTAATCGTTCAGCAGGGTTGTAAAAGATACGGCTGCTGCGCGGTACTGACCGATATCGAAATACAACTGGGCGGATTTTCTGTCTTTGATCTCCAGTTTTTGTCTGCAGATATCAATGATCTCGGCAGCTTCCTTGTTTCTGGGCGAGCCGGGATGCGTATTGATAAAGATCTGCATCATCGCCATAGCCTTCATTGTGTTGGTTTGATCCAGCTCGGGCTTGGGCGACTGGCGATAAAAAGTATACGCCCTCATGTAGTCCATTTCCTCTGCGCGGCTACTATTCGGATAAATTTCCAGATAGGTTTTGAACAGATGCTCTGCGTTCAGGTAATCCTTTTGATAATAAGCGCAATAAGCGTACTTATAATAGATGTCTTCGAATTCGGGTGTGCCTCTGTAATAAGGCATTACATCTTCGTACAGCTGTTGCGCGTAATTATATTTCTTCTTGGCGAAATATTGCTCTGCCATCCTCAGCTTGTACGCATTATCATCGCTTTTCAGAACCTTGCTAAAACCAGCGCAGCTAGCGAGGGCGAGGGAAAGGAATACTACGGCAAAAAACTTCATAAAGGCTGGCAAAGTTAAACAGTTTAGGCAAATATTCTCGAAATAATGCAAATCAGGGCAGGGCTGCCGTTAAGATTTCACTAAAGCTCAACATAAAAAAACCCTCCTGCCTGAAGCGGGAGGGTTTTCAGTATCTCAAAGGGAAATCCTTATTTCTGTCTGCTCAGGTTCGGGTGAGGAGCAGGAACTGTAGTTTGTCCTTGCTCATCAGAAGCCGCAGCGCGCAGGTCAACTGTGTTGCAGTCGCCACCATCCTGACCATAGTTCCAGAAGAAGCGGTCGGCGCTGATACCTTCTTTATCAACCATGTAGTTGATTACAGCGTTCACGCGATCCCAGCTTCTTTGTTGTGCACGCTTGTCAGAAGCGCAGTAGCTGGTTACAACCACGCGGCAGGTTGGATTCTGACGCATACGGGCTGCTACAGAAGCCAGCAGAGCGCGAGCATCGTTAGTCAGTGATACTGAAGTATTGTTAGTGAATGAAATGCTTGGCAGATCACCCAGGAGGCTGGCGCACTCGTTGCGCATACCGCCCCAACCAGGACAAGTAGAATCTGGACAAACAACAGGGCACTTACCAACACCATCAGCGTCAACAGGCTGACAAGAAGTAGGAGTGATTTTTTCTTTATCGCGGCAATCAGGAACACCGTCGCCGTCTGTATCCAGGCTTACACCGTGAGTATCAACAGGGCAGCCCTCGGGAGTTTGCTCCTGGTCGAACTGGTCGGTCACGCCGTCGCCGTCAGCATCAGGCAGAACAGGCTTGGGCAGTACCATGTGCTTGGGTTTGCGCAGCTCCTGGTAAGCATAATCCAGAGGATTCAGCCACCACAGAGGTTCAACAGCCTTTGCACCCAGGTTGATATTCAATCCAATAGAGGCAAAATTGTAAGTGTCATAGTTGCGGGTGAACACAGGAGCACTTGGAGTTTGTTCAGCCCACTGCTGACCATCCAGCAGGTCGTCGTTTGTGAAAGTGAAACGATCTTCGATGGCAAGGTTCAGTCTGTTGCTCAGTTTGAATGCTACACCGAAACCTACGTGTCCAACAGGCTTGAAGGTGTTACCGAACAGCTTAGGACGACGATCGCCGTGGTTTTCGGCAGGAGTTTCGTAAGAATCATCCATGAGGTCCTTCAGCTCGTCGCGAACATCTTTACGAGTCTTCCAGGTACCATTCTGACCACCGTTGATACCAGTGAAGTCATAAGGAGTAGTACCGTTCAGAGCGTTCACTTTCGCATCGTAGATCATACCGCCGATACCTACAAAACCATAGAAGTTCACACCAGACTTTCTTTTGTGGAAGCGGATGTTGTTCAAAGAGAACACACCTTCCAGAGAAAGGTCCTGAACAATGGTCTTATAGTTATAGAACACATAAGGATGTGTGGCGATGTCGTAGCCATTCAGAGCCCATGCCGGGTTCAGAGTATAGTTAGAGGATTGGAGCCAGCTCAAGCCTTTACCAATTCCATACATATATTCCAAACGGGCAGAGAATACATAACCAAAGGCTTTTCTCACGTGTACTCCGAATCCCGGAGAGATCAGTGAAGAAACGTCGCCGCTGATGTTGAACATACCGCCTTTCAGACCTACTTCCCACATATTCCTGGGCTTGGCAGGGAAATGTTCAACCGCGTTCTTGAAATTGGTGTATTGGGGCATTCTACGCGAAGGAACAACTGACGAATCCATTACGTCGTAGCCGGTTTGCGAAAAACCATACGACGCCAACAGGCACAGGATACCTGTCAGTAAAGAGTACTTTTTGCTTGCCATAACTATTGATTAAATTTTAAAAACAATGTCCTAATCGGTGACAAAAATATAAATTGACATACAATTACCAAACTTTAAATTTTTATCCCACATAATTGTATTGATTCAATATGCATTTTTGCCAGCACCACGAGTGCAATTCTTATACCATCGAACACAACTTATTGAGTTGCAGTTGTAACTTTCCCCCCATTTACGAATGAAGCTAGCCGTTAATTTAATCGAACAGGAACTGAAGGTCTTTGAGGAAAAGTTCAAGGATGCTGTCAGAAGCAACGTGTCCATGCTGGACAGGATCATGCGCTATGTGGTGAAAAGAAAAGGAAAACAACTGCGGCCCATGTTCGTGTTCCTTTCGGCCCGCCTCTGCGGAACAGTCAATGAATCAACCTACCGGGCAGCCTCATTGGTAGAATTGCTTCATACCGCAACCCTCGTTCACGACGATGTCGTTGACGACTCACTGGAACGTAGAGGTTTTTTCTCAGTTTATGCATTATGGAAGGCAAAAGCTTCCGTACTTGTGGGTGATTATCTTCTTGCCAAGGGCCTTCTTCTTTCTCTTGATAATGGCGACTTCCGAACCCTGCAGATACTTTCCGATGCCGTTCGCCAAATGAGTGAAGGTGAACTACTACAAATGGAAAAGTCGAGATCACTCAACCTTGATGAGAATATTTACTTCGAGATCATTAAAAATAAAACCGCTTCTCTGCTGGCTTCAGCCTGCGCAGCAGGTGCCTGGTCCACTTCCAACAACCCCGATGCCACAGAAAGAATGAGATCCTTTGGTGAAAAAGTAGGCATGGCCTTTCAAATCAAAGACGACCTGTTCGATTACACTTCGCAGGACATCGGCAAACCTACCGGCAACGATATCAAGGAAAAAAAACTGACACTCCCACTCATCCACACATTAAATAATGTAGACAAAGAGACCAAACGCAAGATGATCTATATCATCAAAAATGAAAACACCAGAAAAAGTAAGGTTAATTACATTATAGATGTGGTGGAAAAAACCGGCGGTATTTCTTATACAGTGGAGAAAATGAATATTTTTAAAAATGAAGCATTAGAGATCCTCCACTCCTTCCCCCCTTCTCCTGTTCGCGACGGTTTCGAGGATCTCGTCAATTTTGTCACAGACAGAAAATATTAAGGAAGTAATGAGTTTACAGAGAAGATGGAAGCTGGTGCCCACAGATGCAGGGAAGGCTGAGGCCTTGTTTCAGGAACTGAAGATCCATCCCGTTCTCTGCAACATTCTGGTACAGCGTGGCATAGACACTTACCAAAAGGCAAAGGCTTTCTTTCGCCCTTCCCTTAATGACCTCCATGATCCCTTTTTAATGAAGGATATGGACAAGGCCGTAGCCCGCATCATGCAGGCTTTTGAAACGGGAGAAAAGATTCTTGTGTTTGGTGACTATGATGTTGATGGCACTACTTCAGTCGCATGCATGTACCAGTTTCTCAAAGCGCGTCACCCACAGGTAGAGTTTTATATACCACACCGCTACCGCGAAGGCTATGGTGTAAGCCGTATGGGAATTGACTTTGCGCATGAAAACAACTACACCCTGATCATTTCACTGGACTGTGGTATTAAATCAGTTGAATTGATCCGCTATGCAAAAGA
>Ga0065721_10052407_pt1 | contig 11992 bp, 9 predicted proteins | sample Mesricmetagenome_FD_59108 | JGI IMG/M metagenome (GOLD analysis project Ga0065721, IMG submission 59108) | Mesophilic microbial community from rice straw/compost enrichment Sample: eDNA_1 v2 (version 2) | ecosystem: Engineered > Solid waste > Grass > Composting > Bioreactor | place: USA: Davis... | reverse complement strand
GGTCGACGGTGGTCTACTGTTGACCAATAGGCCGTGGACCAATCGTGGACTGCGGACCGTGGTCCGTGGTCTAAATCAAGATTCTCACTGGATCTTCCAACAATCCTTTCAACGTCTGAAGGAAAGCAGAGCCGACGGCTCCGTCTACGACGCGGTGGTCGCACGACATGGTCACTTTCATGACGTTGCCAGGGACGACCTGGCCGTTCTTGACAATCGGTGTTTGTTTGATGCCACCAACGGCAAGGATACACGCATCTGGAGGATTGATGATTGCCGTGAACTCCTCGATGCCGAACATACCAAGGTTCGAAATCGTGAAGGTACTGCCCTCCCAATCGGAAGGTTGAAGTTTTTTGTCATGTGCCTTCTGTGCCAGATCTTTAACCTCGGCCGCGATATGGGAAAGAGATTTGTTATCGGCAAAACGAACAACTGGAACGAGCAGACCATCTTTCACTGCTACGGCTACACCGATATGAATGTGATGGTTCTTCCGGATCTTGTCGCCCAACCACGATGAATTTACATCGGGATGTTGGCGCAACGCTGCGGCTGCCGCCTTTATGACCATGTCGTTGAAGGAAATCTTGACGGGACTTACTTCATTGATGCTCTTCCTCGCTTCAACCGCCTTGTCCATGTTGATTTCCATCGTGAGATAGAAGTGCGGAGCGGTGAACTTGCTTTCGGCAAGTCTGCGCGCGATGGTCTTCCGCATTTGAGAGACTGTAATCTCTTCGAAGCTCTCTTCTCCCACAACCCTCGGCAGTTGTACTCCACCTTCCTTGGCAGGTTTCTCCGATGGTTTGTAGTTTTCTACATCGCGTTTTGTAATTCGACCATGATCCCCAGTTCCAGGGATCTGAGCTATATCGAAACCTTTCTCACGAGCAAGTTTCTTCGCAAGCGGTGATGCTTTTACGCGCCCGTTTGATCCGTGGTCAGCTTTCTCCGGTTGAGCAGTAGGCGCAGACGCTGCCGCTGGTTTGGCAGGCTCAGATTTCGCTGCATCGGCCTTCGCTTCTCCTCCACCTGACGCCTTGGCCTCGTGAGCCTTCAACAAGGTCTGCCAATCGGCATCCTTCTCACCTATGATGGCAAGTACACCATTGATCGGAATAGATTTACCCGCTTCTGCACCGATATAAAGCAGTGTACCTGTGTTGTAAGATTCGTATTCCATCGTCGCCTTGTCGGTCTCGACTTCGGCGAGCAGTTCACCCGCTTTTACACTGTCGCCGGGTTTCTTATGCCATGCAGCGATTACACCTTCAGTCATGGTGTCGCTCATCTTCGGCATCAGGACGATTTCCGCCTTGATTCCGGATGTATCAATTGCAGTCTCGGTTGCAACCTCTTCCTGTTTTGGTGCTGAGGACGTTTCGGCGGGTTTGCTTCCTCCTCCTGAAGGTGCACCTTCGCTTGCCAGTAATTCTTTATAATCTTCACCCGGGTTCCCGACGATCGCTAGAACGTCGTTTATCTTCACCGCTTCGCCCTCCTTGGCACCGAGATAGAGAACCGTTCCGGTATTAAACGACTCGTAATCCATCGTCGCCTTGTCGGTCTCGATCTCCGCCATCAGTTCTCCTGACTTCACGGTATCACCCACCTTTTTATGCCATTTCGCGATGACACCTTCAGTCATGGTGTCGCTCATCTTGGGCATTCTAACAATTTCTGCCATCTGTAGTTGAATAGTTTTCTATAAATCCAGGCCTCGAATAAGCCTCCAAAAATAGGCTATTCAAAGGGATTTTCAAGCAGTTTTTGGCTCCCTCCGGCATTTTAGAAATTAAAGGCGCCGATGAGCAATTCAACCATTGACGTTGACGGCTGGAGGCCTTTTGAAAACCGTACGCCGATGTCAAACTGGGGCCGGAATCGCATAATATTGATGTCGACCTTCGCTTCGGCACCTGTTGAAAGGTATTCCTGACTGCTTTGGAAGAGTTTACTTTCACCAAAGCCATAGTCCAGGAACAGAGTGGTCCGCAAACGTTGGATATTGAGGATCGGGCCGACAGCTATGTCGGGATACCATAACGGCATAGTGTAATTGACCGATGCCGAGTAAAATTGCTGAAAACGTGAGAGCGTGAGTCCGCGTGGTCCTGGTGCCTGATTTCGGAATACATAGTTTTGCTGGACGTTCTCAAGTTTTGTGTGTTGATAGGCGCCATATCCCCATATTGAATGGTGCTTTGCAAATCCGGGGAAATACAGGATTCCAAGAACGGTGAACTGTCGCCCGTCAAAATCGCCACCGAAGGGCGTGTCGAAGTAGTCTATTTCTAACTGCTGCCCCCAGCGGCTGTTGATGTCGCGAGCACTCCTCTTAAGGAGCCTGTAAGCTACCAGGCTGAATCTATTGTATATCAACTCACCATTGTCAACATAGTCGCGAAAGAAATAGGTCAGTCGATCGCCGCGCGGTATCAGACGACCTCCCCCGTCGATGTTGTTCTCAAAATCCGTGACCTGTGTCAGCCCCACGCTGTTGCCTATGGTAATGCTGCCGTGATACTTCGAAGTCGTAGTGATGAGAGGCACCCTCAAACCTGCCTCGACATTCTTCTCCTTCCATTTGAATTTAACGTTGCGGCGCTCGGATGCCACCGGGTCAACAAGAGTATCATAGAAGGTGGCACTCCCCTCGTCTACCGATCGATTGGAATAAGACGCAGACACATCGATGATTGGAAACAATCCCTGGTAGCTGATTTGACCTCTAAGTGACGACGTTCGCTCGCTGATGTCGTAATAATAGCCAAGGCCGATGGTTGTCGTACTCAGGATGTCGCGCGACAACACACCGACGCTGGGTTCCCGTAAGTCGTTATCAATTGAAAGCCCCCAGTTATACGGGTTGATGATCCCTGACAACTTCCTGTAGGGTGCAACGGGATACTGAGTGTCAGGCAGGTCTTTGAAAACATCGGGATTACCCTCTTGTTCAACGAGGTGTGAATACAGTGGATTTGTGCTTTGCTTCTGTACGTATGGCCTCCACGTTGCAGGATTAAAGGGAATACTTACTACGTCTAATCCGTCCCGGGTCTGGTCATTGTAGTAAATCGTCGTTCCATCCGCAGACACGGAGGGGTTATACGCACCCAGTTGACTGCTCGTCACTTCATACCGCTTGCCTGTAGTAAGGTCGAGCGCGTGAATGTTGTCGATACCACGACCGGGTGTATTGAACAAGAGGTAATGATCATGAAGGACAGGGTGTCCAATGTTTTCATGCGACACGGGAAGCACATCCCGCTGGGATCCTGATTCGTAGTCGATGAGTGAGACGGTCTTTCCATCATCGACTGTTTTTAACACAGCGATTGTTTTTCCATCATTCGACCAGCGGGGCATCGAATAAAACGCGTTTTCTTCATTGGGAAATCGCTTCAGCACGCGACCGTTAACCGTGCTGAGAACAACGATGCTCGTTTGGTAGCTCAGGTCCGTTTCAATAGTCACGATACGATCGCCTCCCGGCGCAACGGCTGCGCTGGAGTATCGCGAACGTTTGGGGCCCACACGAAACTTTCGACCCGTCGCAAGATCGAGCGCCTTGATCTGAGAGTAGTTTCTGACCAACCATCGTGGGTCCAATCCATATTCATTCCAGACCAGGATATTCCCGGAAGCGGACAACATCGCTGCGTCGTTGACCAGTCCGGGAGTAAATACCTTCTCTTCACCATTCTTTAGTATAACAAAACGCTCTATGTCGCCGATTCCTCTCTTCATCGCCAGCACACCTCCTTCGGGCAAGGGCTGCGGATAGGCATAGTCAGTGTAGGCTTTGCTTCTTCTCAAATTGACTCGCACGAAAGGAGAAAGTTGGATTTGTTCGAGTTGTCTTTTCCATTCGGCAGTCCACTCACGCGCCATCTCCTTATATAGATCCGTGACATACATCCCGGTTTCCTTCTTAATGGCGTTCGAGAAAGCAAAAGGAATGAACGGAACACTCCACGATCTCGCCGTTATTCTTCCCCAGATATCGGGATCATTGGTTTTTCGCCTGAGATAACTAACCATATGAAAACCCAACACGTATTCATTGGGAATCCTGTGCTTGTACGAACCGAGTACCTGTTTGTGGTAGTTGAAAGTCCTTCCCGTAAGGAAGTTGGTTCTCATGAGTAATCCGAACTCGGGTATTTTACCCCGACCGCTCGGAGTGATTGCTGTCTCAGTGACGACGGCGTCGCCTTCCCAAAACCACGGTGGGGCTGCAGCCTGCGCCATGCCCGCCAGCGATATTGACCCAAACAGATAATAGATCGCCTTGTTGAATCCACGAGTTGCATGCTGATATTGTACGACGTGACGATACTCATGTGCTGTGAGCATCTCAAGCCAATCGTTTGTACCGACGAAGTTGTAGTCCTGCGTCGGCATTGTATAGAACTCTGAACGTCTCGGTATAATCGATACAAAGCCGTTGGAGAGCGATGAACGGTTCTGCATAATGAACGTCATACGCCTGGGTCGCGAACCAAGTGATTGCGCACCGGCATCGCGGACGCGCTCAAGCGAGTTGGCTACTCGCTGCGCCCGGTCATCGAATCCGGGAGGATATAATACTTTGAAGTTGGGAGTCGATATCTGCCGCCACTTGACCGACGGTGGGTTGTTCTCCAGCACTGTCTGCGCATGCGAGAATGTCACCAGTAAAGTAAAGAGGACAGGAAAGAGACTTCTCATGCTCCAGGATTTTGCCATGCAAGCCCGGGCTGAGATCCCGGATCGATCTGCCCTCTAAATTAGAGAAATTCAGATCAATCCGAGAAATTAAAGTTTCAGCCGTTATTCGATGGTGATCTCCTTCTCGTTGATGGCGCTCACCTGGAAGAACCCAAGAGCATCGTTGCTGATGTTGGACCTTGGCGGTGCAGGAATTGGCCCGAACATTCCACCGGAGTCATTGTTGAGCACACTCCACAAGTCGTTGTAGTACACGTAACCACGTCGTGACAAGCTGTACACCTCCAACTTCGCTTTGTCATTCATGCCGTAAAAAACGGGAGACGGAATACCATCGATGTTCTCCGCGAGAAGGTCGTCATTCGAATAGTATATGTCGGTCTCATTGAAAAAGATGATCTCATCGTTGCGATAGTACTTGAAGAGGTAATAGTTCTTTTCGTTCTGGGGTTCCTTCGCGTAGACGAGAAGCTCGTAAATCTTTCCTGGCTCTTCAGGATCCTCCTCCTGGTCTTCGTTGATGCGGAAAGTCATCGAATCGATCGGCGTAACGGCGTACATTTCATCCGAAGCCTCGTACAACTCCCCGTCTACTGTAACGCGAAGAGAGTATGTTCTCCCAATGACGCCTGTGAAAGCCTGCTCGGGAAGGTAGATGCCCATGGAATCAGGATGATTGCGCGGGTTGTGAACAAATGTGAACTCCTCGCCCGTGTCGTCGCTCACTGAGACTTCAGCGTTTACAATCCTTGGCGTAGGTCCCGATTGATAGAAAGGCGATGTGCGGGTAATTTTCACATACTGATAACCCGGTTTGTTCGTGACCTGCCCCTCAATAACAATACGAGGTGGAATCTGTTCAACATCCAAAACAACAGGTTCGTCACACGATGAAAGAACCGCGGTTAAAACGGCAAGGAAAGCAAATGTATTAACAATGAATTTCATAGAAGACATTCTTAGAACTTGAAATTATAAGTGACAGATGGCAATATTGGGAACAGGTAGATCATTCGCGCTTCCTTTTGAGAACCGTCGCCAATGACGTTACCATCGTCATCCTGTTTCGACCGAGTGTAGATTGTGAATGGGTTCTTTTGATTGTACACGTTGTAAACCGCGAATACCCACTGCCCCTTCCACTTCCTTCCGGCGTTCTTGCGCGGATTCAAAGTCACTGACAAATCGAGGCGATGGAATGCCGGAAGCAGATAGCCATTGCGTTCCGTCAACACATCTGGGTAATATCCACCATACTCATATCGACCTGCGGAGGAAGTTGTCGGACGCCCCGTACTGAATGTGAACGTTCCACCAAACACCCACTTATCGTTGTAGTCATATGCAGCCTGGAGGTTGATCACGTGGCGACGGTCGTGGTTCGCGCGAAACTCCTTGCCGAGATTCACCCCTTCGACCTTCCTCATTGACTTAGACCACGTGTACGATGCGGATCCGGTGAGCTTACCGATGTTCTTGTTGAGGAAAACCTCAACTCCATACGCCCATGCATCTCCCTGGCGAAACTCCGTTGATAGATCCTGGTTAAAGAAAAGTTCAGCGTTGTCGGCGTAGTCAGTTACATTATTGATGTCCTTGTAGTACGCTTCGACTGAAAATTCATATTCATTGTCTTTGAAATTCCTGAAGTAGCCGGCCGCCACCTGATCAGCGACCTGAGGTTCCAGGTAGTAATTGCTCGGCGTCCATGTGTTGAAAGGCACTGGAGCTGTTGCTGCAGAGATCAGGTGTGTGTTCTGCACCATCCGGTTATACGAGAATTTCAGGGATTGGCCCGGCGCCAACATGTAGCGAAGAGCAATTCGTGGCTCAAGATTTACCCATGTTTTGATTGATTCCCAGTTGTCGTAGTGAAGGGTGTCCGTTCTGACAATGTCGACGTTGTCCTTCGGATCTTCATACAGGAATACCTTTCCAGGTCCGATGTTCTGGAATAGCGACAACCTCACACCATAGTCAAGCGTGATGCGATCATTGATGTGCTGAAGATTGCTTATATACAGACCGTGATCAAGCGCATACATGTGTTGTAGCTCGACCGTTTGGAAGATTGACCCAGGCGTATTCGGCGATACCGTGCCTGGTTCAAATCGACGACCGGTAAGGTGATATCCGAAAGAAAGTTCGTTACGCGTATTCAGCGAATAAGAAAGATCATTCTTGAAACTGTATTCCTGGAGGTTCGATATCCAACGGAATCCCTGGACGGCATCTTGGAGTTCTAGCTTGTAGTCAAAGTTGCTGACAATAATGGATGTATTGGAGAACAGCCTTTCATTGAACAGGTGATTCCAACGGAAGGTACCCGTCAGGTTACCCCATCCGAAGGCAAAGTTGTCGTCAAAGTTGAAGACGTCTCTCCCACCGTAGAAAGCGACAAAGAACCGATTCTTATTGTTAGCCCTCCAGTTGACCTTAGCATTGACATCGTAAAAGTGTACGAGGTTTTCTTCGTTGGCCGCTCTGAGGAAAACGTCTACGTAAGAACGGCGAGCCGATACAATAAAAGAACTCTTCTCTTTTACAATCGGCCCCTCGATCGCTACACGGCTGGCAAGAGAGCCGATACCACCCGTCACGTTGAATGCCTTGTTATTGCCATCCTTTGTCCTGACCTCCAGGATAGATGATAACCTTCCTCCGAAGCGTGCAGGGATTCCACCCTTATATAACTCCGAATCCTTGATGACATCCGCATTGAACACCGAAAAGAGCCCGAAAAGGTGAGAGGGATCATAGACAGGCGCTTCATCGATCAGCAAAAGGTTTTGGTCGGCGCTCCCGCCACGAACGAAGTAAGTCGACGTACCCTCTCCCGCCGTAATGACACCGGGCAACATCTGAATATTCTTGATGATATCAATCTCGCCGAATAACGCGGGCAACTTCTTGACGCGATTCATGTTGATCGTGTTCTTGCTCATCTGAACCGCGATGACGTTTTCGTCCAACGGTTTCTCCTCGATCACGATCTCCTGCATCAGCTGCGCATCAGGTTTCAGGTTGATATTAAGACTGACATCGCTGTTGAGATCGACCGTTTGAACGTCCAGCTGGTATCCCATGTAGGAGAACTGGACTTCATATGTTCCGCGCGGAAGGTTAATTGCGTAAAAACCGTAGTCGTTGGTGACTGTTCCAGCCTTTAAGGCCGGTATGTACACAGTCACGCCAATCAGTTCCTCGCCATTCTCGGCATCCTTGACATACCCATTAAGGGTGGCCTTTTCCTGGGCATTTGCATTTGACACAAAAACAATAAGAACGAGTAGAATCAGGTATCTGAGCATAGTTTGGTTATTGCACCGTTAAGACAATCGTATTTACTTTTCCCCTCATAAGTGTGACACAAAATTTCGGCCGCGTGTCAAACAAACCAATCACACGAAAAACTGAGTAAATAGTTACCTTTGCTGCAGAAAAATGTGAAAATGATAAAGAGAATAAAGGAATTGTATAACGAGTTCAAACCCTATGTCCGGGTTGACCTGATCATGTATGGCGTCCTTATTCTGCTGATTATCTTGTATTTTGTTGTGAGCCTGTTTATCTGACGGCACACCTTACAACAATATCTCAGCGACGTTTTCCTTTATTTTGTCACACAGTTCATCCGTGGGGAGGTCGTTCGGATCGCGTCCGAATGGATCTTCAATCTCTTCTGCAATCAACTCCACACTCATTAATACGAAAGTGATCAGCAAAACGATTAGAATCGTGAAGTATCCCGAATCCGTGAGAAAGCCAAACGGAAGGGTAATGATATAAATGAAGATAAACTTTTTGATATACATCATGTAGGAGTACGGAATGGGTGTATGCCTGATCCGTTCGCATCCGCCCATCAAGTCGACAATGTCCTTAAGCTCCTTGTCCACGTTGATCAATTGATCACCGGTCAATTGTCCCGCTTTATAAAGATTGTTTACTCTCTCGAACATCAAACCCGCGAGACGATTGGGTTTGTGCTTGTACTTCTTCAGGTCGTCAAGGAAGTCGTCAGACACCGGCGCCAACTCAGCAACCTGAACTCCCCGCCGCAGGCTCTCCTTCGTTGCGTAGGCGAAATTGGGAATCATCTTCGCGAACCAATCGCGGTCTTCGTGATTTTCGCGGCTGAGATAGGCTGACAATTTCAGGGCAAGGTTACGGGTACTGTTCAGCATCCCACCCCATAGTTTCCTTCCCTCCCACCAACGGTCATAAGCGGAGTTGGTGCGGAACACTAAAAACAGACCCAACACGATACCGAGCAGGGAATGCATTGCAATGGAAGGATGGAAGCTTATGTCGGGAAACTGGAAATAGTCGAGGTAGAGATAACAGACCAAAGACGAGTACACCAACATGAATATCAGAGTCGGCGTGAGCGTTTTCATCACCTGCCGACTATAGGAGTGGAAGATCAATTGAAACCAGGTCTTTGGGTTGTACTTAACCATACGGGTGGGGACAAGAAAATTTTCAAGGCAGCAAAGTTAATTGAAAAACAAACACCGCAGCATGTACAACCTGTTTGGATATATTGATTCAATATACTATCTTTATGATATCACTTTAATATCACTCGCATGACAACAGAAAAACAGAAATCTTTGGAGGGGGCTTTCTCGCCGATTTCCGGATACGCCATGATAGGCGCCGAGTTCCTCCTGATTATTGCCGCGATCGTTGCCGGGAGCGCTCGAATAGGTCCATTGTTCGCCATTCTCATGGTCATGGCCCTTTTTATGGTGCGCGGATTCTTCTTTCTGAACCCCAACAATTCTGTGGTTCTCTTGTTATTCGGAGAATACAAGGGTACTGTGAAGAAGAACGGGTTCTATTGGGTTAACCCCTTCTTCTCCAGGAAATCTGTTTCCCTGAGAGCCCGAAACTTTGACAGCGAAACGATCAAAGTCAACGACAAAGTTGGAAACCCGATCCAGATTGGTGTGATCCTGGTCTGGCAGGTCAAAGACACTTTCAAGGCGTGTTTCGAAGTGGACAACTACGAGACGTTCGTCACCGTGCAGACCGATTCAGCGGTTCGTGAACTCACGGGCCAATATCCCTACGACAACTTTGACGACGACTCCGAGGTAACGCTGCGTTCCGGTCATGAAGAAGTGAATCATGCCTTGGAAGAGAATCTCAGGAAGCGGCTCGACATCGCGGGTATCGAGGTCATTGAAGCACGCATCGGTCACCTCGCTTACGCACCGGAAATCGCCGGAGCGATGCTACGTCGTCAACAGGCAACCGCTGTTGTGGCAGCACGCTACAAGATCGTCGAAGGTGCGGTCAGTATGGTACACATGGCGCTGGAAGAATTGTCCAAACAGGGAGTCATCGATCTCGATGAAGAAAGAAAGGCGGCGATGGTCAGCAACCTCATGGTTGTCTTGTGCGGGGATAAGGATGTCAACCCGGTCGTTAATGCGGGAACACTTCACCAATGATGATGCGACATGAATAACGTAATAATTTCTTTTTGCGGCTGTAACCTTGCGACATTAACGTAATCGGATGGCTCAGAAGAAACCCTTTGTATTGCGATTGGATCCTGAGATCCTGAAGGCGGTGGAGAAGTGGGCGGCAGACGAATTTCGCAGTACGAACGGCCAGATCGAATGGCTAATCAGCAAGGCTCTTAAAGAAGCTGGCCGCGTTCGCTCGAAAGGAAAGGCGGAATAGTATTTACCGTTTCCTGATTATGATTTACCTTTAAGGCGTATGTCGATAAAGAGGAGTACAGTCGTTTTTGTTCAAATCGTCTTGTTCGTATGCGCATGGGGAGTTGCCAGCGCTCAGGATTATCTAATCACTTCGCGGGGCGATTCCCTTGTCGGTGAGGTCAGACCACTTTTCTGGGGAACAGATAAGAAGGTTCAACTTATCTCCGATAATAAGAAGAAGACTACGTTCAGCCTCTTCCAGGTGCGGGAGTTCTCGACTGGCGGAGATGTATACCACCCGGTGAAAAACGACGAGGGATATGCGTTCATGAAACTTCTCAAGCCGGGATACCTGTCGCTTTACGCGTATCAGCTACCAAACCAAACTCGGTTCGACGGTTTGTTCCTGAAGAAAATGGACGGCGACTACCTGGCGGTTCCTAACCTCGGATTCAAGAAATACATGTCCCGATTCCTCGAAGACTGCCCCACTGTAGTCGCTATGCTCGAAGAAGGCGACCTCGATAAGAAAAATATCGAAGCCATCGTCGATACCTATAACGAGTGCGTGAGGACCCGCACTTTTGATAGCGACAAGTCGATCGTCATTAGCGAAGAACGTGTTACAAAGGACGGTGTCTGGTCTTCGTTAGAAGAGAAGGTTAAGGCGGCAGACTTCAGCGCGAAGAATGATGCACTCGAAATGATTGCCGAGATACGGAAGAAAATCATGCGAGGAGAAAACATCCCCAACTTTATGATTGAGGGTTTGATGTCATCCCTTAGGGATACCGGGCTTTCCGAAGACCTTAACAAGGCGCTCGAGCAACTCAATTGATCCCTTCGGGCAAATCCCAGTGCTTCGTATTATCCAGGAAGATGTTCCCCTTTTCCACAGTAAGTGGCGACGCAAAATTGTCGGTGTAGATTCCTCCTGTGCCGAGTCCCTGGGGTAGCGTGAGATCATACTCAGCGGTCAGTTGGCAGATCGCATTCAGCCCGATACTCGACTCAAGCGACGAAGTTATCCACCATCCAGTGTTGGTCGCGCCAGCGAGTTCAATCCATTCCTGGCATCCCCGAATGCCTCCATGCAGCGTCGGTTTCAACACAATGAACTGAGGTTTAAGTTTTTCGAGCAAATTTTTGCGCGTGGCCGTCCCGTTGACGCCGATCAATTCTTCGTCTAGGGCAACCGGTATGGGCGACTTTCTGCAGAGTTCTTCCATTTCCGGCAACCCACGCTTGATGGGCTGTTCAATGGAGTGGATATCAAACTGGGAGAGTTCCTCCAAACGATATAGTGCATCATCAATCTTGAACGCTCCGTTGGCATCGAGCCTCAATTCAATATTGTCGCGAAAATAGCGCCGACGAATATAATGGAGCACGTCGCATTCGCGTTCAAAGTCCAAACCGCCCACCTTGATCTTGATACAACGGAACCCCTGGGCGATTTTTTTATTGATCTGATCCATCATGAAGTCCAGGTCCCCCATCCAGATCAGCCCATTGATTGGGATGCGCATCCCGGTTTGAAAGGCATTATCGAAAAGAATACGCTTCCCGCCTTTAGAGAGGTCTAGCAGAGCAGTCTC
>Ga0065721_10006639_pt1 | contig 11992 bp, 11 predicted proteins | sample Mesricmetagenome_FD_59108 | JGI IMG/M metagenome (GOLD analysis project Ga0065721, IMG submission 59108) | Mesophilic microbial community from rice straw/compost enrichment Sample: eDNA_1 v2 (version 2) | ecosystem: Engineered > Solid waste > Grass > Composting > Bioreactor | place: USA: Davis... | reverse complement strand
TTGTCCTCTAGGGCCTCACTCAAAATCTGGAGGTCCTGGAGAATGCTCTGCATCGCCTGAACAGCTTTGATCGCCAACTGCTCCTTCCTGTTTCTCACACCTCCATACCCATTCATTTGCGAGGGCGGTGGCGGGAGCGTTCTCGAAATGGTCTGAAGCACGGTCTCCAGAATCCTCTTCGTTTCGCCCATGATCTTCTGAGCCTGAGGGAAGTTCCTCCTCGACACCAACACCAACGCCCTCGTGATCATATCACTCGCCAACAACTCCATCCTTCGTCTGACGATCACTGGGTCGCTGACGCTGGACGAATTCTTCTGCGGATTCGATCCAGTGTTGGGAAGGAGAGTGATGGTCAAGAGCACCGGGTGCGCGAGCCTCGAGACTTGCTTATTCGCGGCTGGGTCGAGGAAGCTCCCATCCACTTCCAACACTGGCACCTCGTCGATCATTCTATCCATCATCCCATCCATCATGTTGGCGTCGTCCTCGATCGACAGCGAGTCCAATCCTAGACTCTGCACGAACTGATCCGTCGCGTTCATGCTTCTCCCTCCCCTGTCTGCCCCTTTCGACTGCTTCGCCAACGCCGCCATCTTTTGCGAATCGGTGTTGTCGAGCTCCAGCTCAATGAGCATCTCCTTCCGCTCTCCATATCGTAACTCTCCAATCTCCACGTCCACATTCTGACCATCGCTTGCAAGGATGGAGGACGGTCCTCCAGAGACCTTTCGGATCCGGAAGCGGTACCCATCGACGATCTTAATGTGCAATTTCATGTTGAGCAGTCCAATGGACATCATCCCTCCCACGCAGCCCGCCACACAACTCCGCAGGTCATACCAGTCCTTGACGAAGGTGTAAGTGCCGCAGGTATGGTTGCTCATGAGCCAGAGTGAAGCAGGATCATGCGAGCGACCGTACCCAAATGAATGGATAGGTACATTCGCAGCCTCCGCTCGTGCAAGGACAAGGTCCATCTGCGCCCTCCGCGTACTATCCGACGCGTCGCTAACCAAGATCAACCCCGAGATAGGGTTCCTCGACTTCCGCTGCAACACGACATCAAGACCGTGGTTCACCGCCGTCACGACATCCGTCTTCTCCTCCTTACTCCCCCGCACCAAAAATTCGTCTGCTCCCTCCTCCAGACGCAATCCCACCTCATCCACGAACTTCTCCAGTCGCCGCCGGCTGGCATCTTTACCCGGACTCAAGAAGGGCGTCTTCCGCACGCGTCCTCCCGGGCCGACTTCGAAGGTGACCAAGCTGAGGCGATCCTTCTTGCCCATGCTCGCCACCATGAAGTCGAGTGTCGCTTTGATCACGCGGATTTTAAGCTGCGCGGTGCTGGGAACGGCGTTTGGTGGCGGCAAAGAAATCACGAGGATGAGATCCATCGGTGGGTGGGGCAGAGGGGTGAGGGAATTCGACGGCCCACTCGATGTGTGAGGCGCAACGACGAAGGGCACCGGGGAAACGACGGCACTGGCTGAACCATAGTCGTAGCGGCCGCCGTCCAAGTCAGAGTCCGACAGAACATCCTCCTCCTCTCCAAGCGTAGCAAGCTTGTTTTGCTGCTGTTGCTGGAACCTTGATTGCGGAGGTAATAGCGATCCGTTGTGCGAAGTCGAAGAGGAGACCGTGGAACGTCCAGAAGTGTTGAGAAGACTATCCATCGTGCTGACCGACGTGCTCGTGCTCCCACTTAGCATTCGCATCGCCTTGGCGCTCCCACCAAACTCTTCCAGTGGGGGACGAGCTTCGGGGGTGGGGGTAGGAGCAGTACCCGATTGTCGCTGGAACATGTTAACAAGCGCTTGGATATGGTTCTTCCACGCCTCCATCGAGCTTCGGTCCTTGAAGATAAGGATGAATGACGCTAGCTCCTCCTCCATGTCGATGGTGAGGCTCATTTCGCCAGCGGCAGACGATGCCGTAACGTTTTTAATGTGGCGAACGTAAATCCGTCCCTTGAGCCGCAGAACACCCTTGGCTTGACCAGCCATGGATGACACTGAGCCATGGTCTCCAGATGCACCAAGGAGACGCGTGAGACCCCGCTTCTTCTCCTCGACGACGCAAATGATAGCCTCCTTGAACAAGTAGACGTAAAATTCACGTATCGCTGCCTCCCTCCTGACAGAGAGGAGGTCGAACATCTGCAAAGGTCCCAGATCGGAGAGAGGGTGTCCTTTCCAGTCAATGATGCGGTTGCGTAGGTCTTCCGTAATCGAGGCAAAGGGAGAGTCTTCTTCATTATGGATGATAGACACTCCATACGTCGAGCTGTCGTCAGCCTCTGCAGTCTTGGTATGGAAACTCTGTGGTGAAGGGCCTCGAAAAGAGTCTTCCATCGCGTACGGGTTTTGGCGTTGCTGGGCAGCGAACCCCTGGTGGTGGCCCCTGCCATTTGAGCGATCCGAGTTGGGCGAGGAAGCAGACTCGCGTAAGCTGTGAGCCCCCCGCGCACTGTAGTTGTCGGGCAAGGGGGGCCCTGGCGCGGGGACCTGGCGCCTGGGTGGCAACTCGATAACGACGAGGCAGGTCAAGGGTTGGCTGGGATCGTTTGACCGCGTCAGAGACGAGAACTCTGGCCGAACTTCGATGGAGGGGGCGACGATGTAGGTGTTCTGGTCGGGCTGCCCCTTCGTTGCAAGGTCGACAGGGTCATCTTGGTTGGGGTCGTAAGGAGCTGGCGATGGTCGTTGGCGACCCGTTGGGGTATCTCGTCCAGGGTACATGGGGGCAGCGCGACTGTCGCCCATTCCAGTGAGGGCGGCGAGCTCTGATCATTTCGACGTGAGCGAGAAGGAGTCGATAAATGAGATAGGAGTGCGCACTGTTTGACTTTCCACCATCACCGTCTCCAACCTTCATGGGGCGTCTGCAGACGCCGCAAACTCCCACATTGGACTTGCGAGGCAACGACCTGCTCTGACTCGGCGGAGGCCCGTAAACGGCGGTGAAGCATGCCTGTCATTGGGTGTCAGCAGACGGGATTCAGGCAGGAAGGAAGAGCGGACCTCGTGAAGAGCGTGGCCGCACTCGGGGACGATGTGTGGTTTTTCGCCAGGGAGACGGAAGGAAAAACTGAGGGGCTCGAGGCAGACAGGACACTCGTCGTCCTCGTCTTCGGGCCTGCCGTGAGCCTGAACGACTGGGATAGGTGCCATGCGATTCTGAGCGTAGGGGTGGTTCTGGTGGTTGTCGCTGGAAGAGGTGGAGGTGGAGAATGCAGAGCGAACGGAGGGTGGGCGCTGGGGACGGTGGAAGGCGGCGCGAATGGAAGAGCCAAGACTGGGTGGTTTTGGGGCCGAACGGGGTGAAGTGTAGGATGGAGTGAGAGGAACCTGAAGCGAGGAGGAGGATGAAGACGACCTCTCCGGCTGCCACGAATTTACTGCTGGTATCATCGAAGAACTCTCAGCCAGCAAACACTCGATCACACATCCAACCCTTTTGGGCACATCAATCCTCGAATCAAAACGAAGCCGTCGCCATACGATTTTTACCCTGCCCACTACAGTACACCGACTGCACTTCCTAGTCTTTGCCTCCAGAACTACGAGGGGACCGTCTGCATCGACGATCCTCCCAGTTCCGTCTCTGCTGTCGCTTAGTGCGCCTCTTCTGATGGGCCACGTTTCGCGGCGCACGCCTTGACACATCTTATCAGACCACTCAAACCAAACAAAGCCCCTGAGCCCTTCATATCCTGCACAAGCCAAGTCCCAGTGGACGCCTGGCCTGCTCGCGCCATCCGCCTAGGCCACGGCAAAGCCAACTGCGCTTGGGGAGGAAAAACCATTCACCTAGCCGCGCTTATTTTCAGGCGCTCGGCGGAATAAGTACTCGGCGACGACGGGGGTGGGTTGCCACAAATACCTGGGGCTGCGCCTCCGGTGGACAGCCACCCTCACCTCGGCGGCCATCCGCACCCAGACCTCCCACTAGCGATGCAGATACATTCAACCCCTAATAACATACACTATCCATCTATCCTGAGCCACCATAACCATAATTTACAAGAGTAACCCGCTCTCACCCACCCCTGACCTCCTCAAAATCCCTGCCAGGACATTGTCCACGTCTGGCAGGCTCGCCTCTTTCCTAAACACTTCCAGGAACGCGTTCCCCCTCGCTGCGCTCGAACTAGGTCCCGTTTCAGACGAAGGCGACTCACTATGGCTCGACAAACCCCGTTTGACGACGTGCCAGTGCTGTGGGTTCTGTCCGCGCATGAACACTTCCAAAATATCCGGATCCCTGCATCATTGTCAGACCAACCAAGCAATGTAGAGAGGTAAAGATATGCGGACCTCTCTAGTAACCGCACCCCACTCCACAAATGGCTTGAATCGCCCTTCCACTCCGCACTCTGCGTAACAAACTGTTCAGTGGAGATTGCATACTGATCAGGCGTCTGCAAGATCTTGGTCGCGGAGGGCAAGCTCTCTGAAAGCTTGCTCAGCCCTGCATTCTGTTCTGTCAACTCGATGTCATCCAGAAGCTGCGTAGCATTCCGAGCGGCTGTCGATAGAACATCTTCAGCAAAATCGGGTTGATCAGATTCGTCAACACCGAGAAGCGCAAGCATCATCCCGTTCCGCTAGATCCAGTGTCAATACACTGTCAGTGTAAAATATGAATGAACACACTGTGTAGTAGTGCACGTCTCTTCGCTTCGTCATGATCGAGCCCTCCTCGGCCAAGTGCACCTGGCAAACTGAGAATGCCGGCAGAGGCGGCGGAGAGGGTGACCGATTTACCCGTCGAGGGAGGATAGTCATCGATGACTGTGGGGACGACGAAACATCATCCACAGCGAGCGAATACTCCACGGATCTTGACCGTTCGATCAATGGTGTTCGATCCTCGTCGTCCGTCTCTGAAGCTGGGGCCAGTGTTGACGTTTCAAGAGGAGGAAGTAGTCTTTCGGTGGACAATGCCTCTTCAAGCGCTCCAGAATCAACATCAACGTTGTTGCTGTCGTCGGGTGAAGATGGTTGTTGCTCTGTTTCATTCGATTTCAGAGTTGCTGCATCTGTTCCTTCATCGTTGTTGGCCTTCTCAATCTTCGATGGCTCCTCCTGCTTAGCTTCAACCTCTTTCGCCGCGTTTGAACCACTGCTCTTTCCAAACGACAGATATCCCTGCCAATTCCACTTCGGCATGTTCACGGTCACCGCTGGGAGCCCAAACAGCCCTGTCTGCTTCGATTCCTCGGGTTGATCGGGTCGTGCTTGAATGGTGGCCACTGATGCAGCCAAAGGATCGTCCTCGTCTTCCTGTGGGGGCGGTGCTGGCGGGATCATGGTCATCAAGTGTTCTGCGAGTGCAGAAGGAAGGTCCCTCGCCACATAGCGGCGAGAGGGGAGGATGTGTGTACGAGAGAGGATGAATGGAATGACCGATTCGGGGAGATTGGCCGAGTAACTGTCGAGGATGGGAATCAAGGCGTTTGAGTAAGGCTGCAGTGGTAGGCCTAAATACAAGCGGTTGGTCGCGCTTCTAAAAAAGGGCGTAGATGAGGCGCACCTAGTTCTTTGGAAAGCGATGGATTCTCCTCTAGATTCCAAGACCACGCCCAAACAGTAAAGAATCTTTCCAACTGCAACTCGAGCGCCTCCTGCCCAAGCTCTTCCAACACCGAAGTGAACGATCCATGCCGAAGCTTAAACTTCTCGTAGGAGTGCATCAGCCGACGCCTAAGAGCTCCGTCATGCACGGTTCCCTCCTCGTAATCATAGACTTCTTGTGAATCCGCCTTCGACTTGATCTTGGATTTTGACGAGCTGCCCTTGCTCTGTGCAGCCTTCTGCAGTGTCTTGGGAAGCTCTACAGCCTACGAGTCGGATTATGACTGACATGAAGAATTGGGTGGTGGCAACTAACTGCATTGATCCAAAAATTGGGTTCGGGGGAGACAACGACCATCCGCCGTGTCTGAGAGTGGATGCTCTCGCACCGATCATTCGGATTAAACAACCTAGAAACCCTCTGTCAGCATGCTCGCCCTGAAGCTTCGAGAAAAGTGAGACTGGAATACATACTCTGAGAAGTTCACAAGTGCTTTCGCAAGCCCGACCTGCCGGAGCATGCGATCCCGGGATACAGCATGCTCCTTGGATGTGTAAAAGAGTATGTGAGCCTGCTCTTCTGCATCTTCGTCCGAGTGATCATAAGGTTCTTTGGGTCGTAGAGTGGGATTGTAAATGGCCAGGTACAATAGGCCGGCAGGAATGCGACTCATGTCATAGTCGGAGGGAGAGATGGAAGATCTTGTTGTTGCCCGTTTACCGAGTGCTCTCCCGTGACAATTGATTACAACGCCCTCTGATAGCCCACTTCCTCATAGCCCCTACAAAGTGTCCAGCACCAACGTATCGATAGACTGTTCCAATGATACTATTGTCACTATCCTAAGAACTGAGATAATACCCAGGTTCCATTATACCACCGGGCGAAGTCTAAGAACATGGATAGCGTTGTGTTTATCGATATGATCGACACTCTTACAGCCATAGGTTATGCGACTCGCAATAGGGCAGAAGCTTCCACTGTAATACCCATGCTGTAGCAGCTTGAGGATTGTTACATGCCACTCAGAACCCGTTCCGCCGTCATTCCACCCAAGCGGGGACGACAGGATCGCGTTCTGATCTGGCCCTGCTGTAACTGTCGCCGAGTACAACCGCCCATTGCAGATATTGTATGGCCGCAGTCGGTAGTCAAAGTCCCGACAAGTAATCTCATACTCGAAATCCTTCACTGACCCGATTGCTACCTTCGTCTGCGAAATCATCTCGCGATGTTGAGGGGGCTGGATCTGGAATCGACGATGACAGAAGGTTTGACCGTCCTGGAAGCCGATAACATCATAAAGGAGGGGAAACACGGCATCTCCTGGCATGTCCGAGTACCACATGTTGGGGTTTAAGATGTTGTTGATGCGTGGTTTGACTTTAGGCCAGGAGCCGTCTTCGAATGGGATGAAAGCGACATCAACATCATTCGCATCCTCCAGCTCAAGCTCGGGCCAGGGCAATTGATCGCTTTCTAGGTGCTTGAATTGTTGGGGCATCCGCCAAACCGCCACGCCTTTCTCTGACAAGCGGTAGACGACCCCGTCACGAATGAGATACTGATGATATGGCGAGAAAGTCAGTTGAGCAGGAAGAACGCGCAGAATTGCTTTTGATCCCGAACCTCCAAAGCAAGTCCCCACTCTGCTGTTCCTCGGTCCGTCCAAGAGCAATACGTGCCTTGCACGAAGTTCCAGATGAAGAGCGTCCCAGAGACATCAAGGAATGCAAGGTCGCCTTCAACCCACCACCGGACGAGTTCGTCCCCATCCATCATCAGGTCAAGTCTGGCCAGATTTCGTATATTCGTATGTTCAGGAATGGGTCCAATTTCGTATGCATCGACCCTTATTGGTGGTGGTCAATACCAAAGATCGGCTCGATCTTGCATTGAATTCAAATGCTCACCATGCAGAAGTTGTGCTCTCTCCCAAAGAGAGGAATCGTAGATTCTGCCATCCGCATTGTCGAGGTAGACAGACACTCGTGAACACCCCCATCTTTGTAGGCACATCGTCAAGGAGCCTCAAGTCCTTCTGGCTTCTGAGGCACCGCGTTGGCCATCCAAGGTCCCAGAAGCCGATCCGATTTGGATTCACTGAGATGAGGTATCGTCCTCCGGGTATGAGATGAGAGCGTACGAAGTACTCGCGTTCCCCTTGGCCATGGCCATCTTCGTGGTTCACGATACATTCGGGTTCGCCTAAGATGGTCTCTTCGTTGGATGATCCCCGCGGAGAGACCATATTCTCCCAACGTGTTGGTGCGAAAGCAATCCAGCGTAGGTCCTCGACGCTCATTTCCTCCAGCGGAAAAGAAGGAGCAAACAGGTGGTTGTCCCTGATGACCGCGAGGACGGCCCCGCGCCATACAGCGCGCTGCGAGGTCAATTCAAATGCCAAGCGGCACGTCTAAGGATTCGTTTTGGTCAATACCCAGAATGACCTGGGGGGCGTGCAGTGTACTCGTCACGAAGGAACTTACCCTGCTTAAACATAGGATGGAGGGTGCATCCAGGTAAGAGGCGATTGTGATGATGATTTCGTGTGGGAGGGAAAGGAAGGTGAGCTTGGTTTCCATCGCTGACGCCATGGTGGGCGTTTGTGCAAACGAGGCAGCTTGGTTGCCACACAAAATTATGGTTGCCCGAAACCGTCCAACGTAGCCAAACATTCTCCGGTCTCTGCGTTCAGCATTCATGAGTTCGTGCATCCATGGTTGCGAAGCATGAAAGGAATACTGCTGAACACGGAGTAGACTGAAAGAGAGAGTAGCTATTAGTACAAAGTACCCTAAAATCTACGAATGTATATGAGGGATACACAACATTGAATATTGTCCAAGAAATGGTGGAATGTGCTAAACACCAAGTGGTCATATCTGTCATGAAGGTCATGCCGAAACATTCTTCTTGTCCGTTACAGAGGTGGGCTCTTCAATATCATCGCTCTTCTCCCTGCGCTCCCAACCAACACCATCCCCGTCTCCGCTGGGGTCGTCCACCGTATATAGATCATCATCGACATCCTCCAGCCTCCCAGACGTGTCAGAGTATGTTGGCGATGCATGTGCACTATCATNCCAATTATCGACCCCCAAAGNGTACTGATTCGTGAACGNCGGANCCCACAAGTCCGGGTNAAACTCTTCGTCATCACCATCGATATCGATTTCCGCTTCATTCGAAGATGTCGGGGAGGATTTACGGATGCGAGGGTGATCTGAAAGAGGAGGATAGCCATGAGCGTAAGGGAAGATGTTATCACAAGAGTCGGATACGAGCGGGTCAGATTGTGCTTCATCAAAGTCAGGGGGGTCGTCGGGAGGCGAAGATACGTTGGAGCTGCTGCCTGTTCTCCAGTTCTGGTATGGGTTGGTCATCGATGTGAAGGTCTCGGGAGCCAGGTTGTAAGGACCCATGACAGGCTCATTGGGAGGTGTGGGGAGCTGCCCCTGGTCACCCCCGCTGGACTCGAGCTCCTCTAGCTCGTCGGTAAGGGGGTGAGCCTGTTTGTACTCCTCAACCTTGAGATGCGTCTTTCCCCCAAGCGGTGCGTTTGAGCGACGACGATAAAACAGGAGATAGGCGTTGGAGTTCTTCAACAACATATCAGCACCATCGCACAACCAAAAGACAACAGGAGCCTCACCACAGCGTCCTCGGGCTTAGCTGGCTTCACGTATGCGTCGTCGAAGTGATACCACTTCCCATTCAAGTGGTTGGAGCTATAGGCGCGGTAGTGCCCGCCGCCGAGTCCACCCATATGCTCGTCGACTGCGAAGAGATCGTACAGTAATGGCTCGTCGAGGTTGACGGACGCAAGCTCTGGCGGCAAGTCCTTGCCATCCGCTCTCAACCGCCGCGCGACCGCCCGCTCCCCAACCTTCTCACTGAGATCGAGGCCTTCGATTGGGAAGTCGACGAAGGTATCGATCTTGTCACGGAGGATCCTGTTGTTGCTGAATCTCTTCAAGTGAACGACGAGGATATCCGGAGCCTTCCAAAGGTCGAATTTCTTCGTTGCTTGCTGGTGTTTCTTGCACTGGGGACAGTACCACAGGTCGTCCTCACCCAGCTGCTCCTCTTTGACAAACTCCTCCAGACAATCCTCGAGGGTCAGGCCCTTCTTGACCTTTTGAGCACTGTTCTTCCTCGCGTCGGCGAGCTCGGGGTGGATAAACTCCTCCCATTCGTTCCACCGCGCATGTTCGTAACTAATCGGCTCCCCGAAATAGTACGCCTTCATGTTTTCATCGAATTCGCAGAAGAGCCCGTCGCTGTCTTTCAAGAGGGATGGACGATTGAGCCTTTCGCACTCGAGCGCTCGATTCTCCCAGGTCTCAAATTTGGGCTGGATGTACGAGGTGTAAGAGTTATCTTTGTTGTTGTTGGCTTGAAGGCGGAGCTCGAAGATGTCACGCTTGGCACGGACGGGGCGGGGATTCCCAGACACGGTGTTGTCGTTATCGATGACCATGGGTTTCGCGTCGGTGATGTCGCCCTCGTCAACCGGTTGAGTGACCTCTCGGATCTCACCTTCTGGTGTGAATTCGGTGACCGACTCCATTGGCGTGTAGGACGAGCCAGCGGGAATCTCTGCCACCGCATCATCCGAAACTTCCCAATCATAAAGATCACGAGCTTGAGACGTCCACCGTTGAAGACGAGCAACTACGGCTTCGTAGATTGCTTCGACGCTAGTAGCCGTCTCTCGATCGATCACGACCACTGTTGGATAACCGAAGCAAGAAGGCTGGTTGCGTCCACCACCGTAAATGTTGGAACGAGGGGCAATGCCAGGAGGCTTCGCGTCAGAGAGGAATAATGGGATAATGAAAGGATCTTCCATTGTCTTCTTCGGGAACCGGCTCTGACGGGAGTTGCAGGGGAGTTCGAAGCAAACAATGGTGTCGTTGCTGTTCATATCGGAAACGGGGACGCTGTCGTCGAGGGACTTGTAGAACTTGTTCTGGAAGATTTCCATCATGAGAAGCTATGCCATCCATGGGTAAGCTAGCGACACAGTCTATCAACATGGTCACAAAACTCACATTCTCTGGGTTGGCATTCATCCAACGTCCGAGAAGAGCGCGGAGCTCTTTGAAAGATGCATCACGGCTGATTTCCACAGGAACCTGCAAGTCGTCAGCACAATTGAGCAATATAGAGTGACTCAGCTATACCTTAACATGTTGCAGATCCTGGTCCCAAGGCACATAGAAGATTGTGTGCCTCCACTTCCTGTTGACCGGTAACGGAAGTGTGAGGTACATGAACGGGTCGAAGGTGATGGAAATCTGAAGGTGATAGTGAATAATAGAAATGTGTATCCGCGACAAAAACCTACCTTCGAGCATTCGGGACACACGAGAGTGCTCTGATATTGTCCCTGGAACAGGTCGACGATAACGCTATCGTTCCGGAGCATGTATCCGTTCCACGAATCGACGGCCAACTTCACCAGCTCTGAGTCTCCTCCACCTTCCCAATCTGGCTTCTCCACGTACGGTTTCTTGAGAACGCGGTTGAGATCTTCATGAAGACCGTCAAGTAGGAACGCGACGAGCTCCTGTGAGTCGTGCTGCTGATATCCACTGAACTGCGGCGCGAATTTTTGGAGTGTCTGCTTGAACTCCCGTGGGGAGTAGCTGTTGGAAGGCCCACTGGACGCCCAGATCCGGTCAAGTAACGCCCCAAAGACTTCAGCGATGGCTCCTTTCATCCCAAGAGGATTGTCGCGGTTCAGTTCCGTGGTGAAAACCCCACCTTTAAAGGGTCAGTAAGGCCTCAATACCGTTAAACTGGCAAAGGACTGACTTGTGAAATACTCAGTGAGCTCAGGCGTATGGGCGAGACACTGGAGGGCCGAGTTCATGAAGCAAGTATTGCCCCTACACACAGTGAGACTGCATTCAATGGTAAGATCAGAATGAACTCACATATTCCCAAGACCAAGCGTTCCCGGCTCTAAAGGCTTGTTATAAGTCTTGTTGTTGGTAAGGGAGGTTGTGAAGCGAGAAGAGAAGGGAGTGTATGAATCGTTGCTCATCTTCACTGTGGGGAGTGACGGTGAAGCTTTGCCATAGCGAGCAAAGAAGCCCTCATTGGAGTTGAATATTGGTCCTTCGATGGCCAGAGGGCCTTTTGGATTGTCGAGATCAACTGGCCAGCCGCCGGCCTCTTTGAACTCAACAACGAAGCACTCGTTGTTTTCGACATCGGCATTTTCGAGGCGGGATTCAGACGATTCGAATATCGTTGGGGAGCTTTCCTTCAGCTTTTGAAGAGGAAAGTCGATGCTCCTCCACGACTCGTCAGAGAGTGTCTCGGCCAATTTGTAGATGCGATACGGAGTGGCTGCTGTGGCATCATTGGGTCTAACAGCGTCGGCCAGCTTGGTGGA
>Ga0065721_10052406_pt1 | contig 11994 bp, 10 predicted proteins | sample Mesricmetagenome_FD_59108 | JGI IMG/M metagenome (GOLD analysis project Ga0065721, IMG submission 59108) | Mesophilic microbial community from rice straw/compost enrichment Sample: eDNA_1 v2 (version 2) | ecosystem: Engineered > Solid waste > Grass > Composting > Bioreactor | place: USA: Davis... | reverse complement strand
TGGGGTAGTGGAACGATAGAGCCTCCGGGTAATACTTACAATAATGCAGGTACTATTGGAATGCCGATAACCGCTGATGCACTTAAAAATTCAACCGACGGCCGGGATTTTTACTTTTTTGTGCTGCGTAAGGATGCAACGGGCCAGCTTTATGGAAGCTTTTTCGGACAGGACCAGGGTTTCACCGATCACGTGGATGGTGGTACCAGTCGTTTTGATGCGAATGGTGTGATTTACCAGGGTGTCTGTGCCAACTGTACGGGACGTGGCGTTTTTCCAACCACTCCGGGTGTGTGGTCAGGAAGCAACCCGGCAGCTCCGGGATGTAACCTGGGTATGTTTAAACTGGCATTCAACCTCGCCGGTGTAGGATCACAACTTTCTTCAGCGATACGTGGAATCCCGGGAGATACTGCCGGATGCGTACCCCTGGATGTAACTTTTACCGATCTCGTCAGGAATGCACAACAATATTATTGGAATTTTGGAGATGGCTCACCGGAGGTTGGTCCCCTGGCTGCCAACGTCGGTTATACACAAACGCATACGTACAACGCAGTTGGTACTTACCGTGTCAGATTGATCGCTGTTGACTCGGCAAGTTGTAATATCGCCGATACGGCTTACATGAATATTCGTGTGGGTGATCTCAAAGCTAATCTCGCATTCAATATGCAAAAGGTTGGGGCGTGTACGGCATTGGATTACCAGTTTAATAATCTTTCAACGACTCTCCCAATCAGACCTTTTACCGATTCCTCATTTATCTGGGATTTCGGAGATGGCAGTCCCCAGGTAAAAGCCGGATTGAATCCTGTCCCGCATACCTTCCCGGCTATCGGGTCTTATAATGTAAAACTGATATTAAACGATTCGGCCTATTGTAATTTCCCGGATGTACTGGATACCATCATCAACGTGGCAGCCAACGTGGAAGCGGGCTTTGAAACCGACCCCGGTTGTGCACCGTATACCGCCGAATTCCGCAATACATCCATTGGTGGATTGACCTTTGAGTGGAATTTTGGAGATCCCGCATCGGGAGCAGATAATACATCAACGCTGGCTAACCCGACCCACTTCTATGCAAATCCCGGAACTTATACAGTTACATTGACCGTAACCGACCCAAATACCTGTAACAGGACCGACACGGAAACATTTGAACTGGTTGTTTCTGACAAGCCAACAGCAAATTTCAGCTTTACACCTGTAGTGCCTGTTGAAAATACACCAAATGTTTTCCGCAACGAATCATCAGCGAATGCTGTCAGCTTTAAGTGGTTGTTTGGTGACGGTGATTCCCTGGTCACCACTTCAAGAGCTGATGTTACACACCAATACAATGCAACGGGTACATTCGATGTATGCCTGATTGCCTATAATTCAGTTGGATGCCCGGATTCGACCTGTTTGCCCGTAAGCACCATTGTGACACCGGCATTGGATGTGCCCAATGCATTTACTCCAAACAGCAATGACATCAACAGCAAAGTGATGGTGCGTGGTTTTGGTATTGCAAAAATGAGGTTTACCATCTGGAACCGTTGGGGACAAAAAGTATTTGAAACATCAAATCCTGATGAAGGCTGGGATGGAAAAGTGAAAGGTGTTGTCCAACCAATGGACGTATACGCCTATACCCTGGAAGTTGAATTCTTTGACGGCACCAAAGCAAGCCGGAAAGGAGATATAACATTAATCAGATAATTGTATAAAACAAGTTGTGACAAAAGGAGGTAATGATTTATGAAGTCTGTTAAGTATATACTGTTTTGTGCAGCTTGTTTCCTGTTGCTTGCACCAGGAGTTCAGGGACAGGACCTTCATTTCTCCCAATTCATGAATTCGCCATTAGCCACCAATCCTGCCAATACAGGATTTATTCCCGAAGGTGACTATCGTATGGGTGTCAACTATCGCAATCAATGGTCATCTGTCATGTCGATTCCCTACAAGACCATGAGTGCTTTTGGAGATTTCCAGATAGAAAATGAAGATGCCACAGGCTGGGTTGGCTTAGGCGGTATGATATTGAGAGATGTGGCCGGAAGCGGAAATCTTACTTCCACAAAAATTTATGGATCCATCGCCTACCACCAGATGTTGAATCTTGGCAGCCTGATCAGCCTGGGATTTAATGTCGGTCTCGCGAATAAACAGATCAACACCACCAATCTGAAATTCCCTGATCAGTTCGACGGTCATTTTTTTGACGGGCATCTTCCGACAAGTGTAATGCTGGCCAAAAACAATATCAATTACCTCGATATACAGGCTGGTTTGAACTATGCCTACTTCCCGGATAATAATACCTATGTCAACATTGGTTTTTCAACTGCACATCTCAATCGTCCAAGGGAATCATTTTTCAATGCTGAGCCGGGTATTGACAACAGAATACCGGTTCGTCATACAGCATTTATAAATGGTAGCTTTAAATTAAATGATCAATGGATCGTGAACCCTAATTCATATTTTTCACTACAGGCAAAATCATATGAATGGGTGTTAGGTGCCAACGCGCATTATAATCTCTCCGGTGACGGTGAGCATATCCTGATCGGTGGTGTTTATTACCGGAGCAGTGATGCGGTTATCCCCATGATCGGTTTAGGTTACAAGGACTTTACTTTCACGTTTACATACGATGCTACGATTTCAAGCCTGAAAAATTATAATAACACCCGCGGGGCATTTGAATTTTCCCTGGTAAAGCAGGGCGTGTTTGAAAGGTATAAAGGCAACAGGCAACAGTCCATGTGCCCGAGTTTTAAGAACTACTGATCGTTACGGTTTTTTTCAGTGGGTGCGGATTTTTCAGTGATGATTGCCCGGTTTTCATGTTTCAGCAGTACCCATCTATTTTCCATAACTATTTGACCGGGATTACCGAATTTTGCCGCCAAATTAAAATCAGTCAATGGAAATCGCGGTTGATACCAGGCCAGGTGAGGAGCTCATCAATCAATTCCGGAAGATCAGCGGGGACGATTATGTTTTCGTTGATTCGGAATCGCTTCAACATTATTCACACGACCAGACCGAGACATTAAGTTATCTGCCTGATGTGGTAATCAAACCACGTACGGCGGAGGAAGTGAGTGCCATCATGAAGATATGCAACGCGCATAAAATACCTGTTACTCCGCGTGGCGGAGGTACCGGATTAAGTGGCGGTGCACTTCCGCATATGGGTGGTGTTTTGCTTTCAACGGAACGAATGAACTCAATCCTGGAGATTGATGAACGCAATCTGCAGGTGACAACCGAGCCGGGTGTGATCACAGAAGTTTTGCAAAATGCCGTGCGGGAAAAGGGTCTGTTCTACCCTCCTGATCCAAGCAGCCGTGGCTCTTGTTTTATCGGGGGAAATATTGCCGAAAACAGCGGCGGCCCCAAAGCAGTGAAATATGGCGTGGTGAAAGATTATGTACTCAACCTGGAAATGGTTTTACCAACAGGTGAAATCACCTGGACCGGGTCAAATGTGTTGAAAAATGCAACAGGATATAACCTGACCCAACTGGTGGTAGGCAGTGAAGGTACCCTGGGAATTGTTACAAAGATTGTATTGCGACTGGTTCCCCATCCCACCCATGATTTGCTGATGCTGGTGCCATTTGCATCTCTGGAAAAAGCAAGCGAAGCTGTGAGTGCCATCTTCCGGGCAGGGTTTACGCCAAGCGCACTCGAGCTTGTGGAGATTGATGCGCTCAAGATCGTAAGCAAGATGGTGGACAGTTATGCTGTACCTGTGACAGATGATATTGCTGCCCACCTTATCATTGAAGTCGACGGCAATGACCAGGATGTGTTAATGAAGGAAATGGAGCAGATCGCTGACCTGATGACGCAATATGAGGGTGGTGAAGTGTTCTTTGCAGATGATGCGCAGCAAAAGGCCGAGTTGTGGAAACTCAGAAGACGTACCGCAGAAGCAGTAAAGTTGGCCGGATACACCATTGAAGAAGATACGGTGGTTCCGCGTGCTGAATTGCCTGCACTGGTCAAGGGAGTAAAGGCTTTGGGTTTGAAACATGATTTCAAAGCGGTTTGTTATGGTCATGCCGGTGATGGCAATCTGCATATCCGTATAAAAAAAGAAGGCATACCCAACAGCTATGGCAATCCTGAAATGGCCAAAATATTGAGAGATCTTTTTGCCCTTGTAAAAGGTCTGGGAGGTACTATCAGTGGTGAACATGGCATTGGCCTGATTCAGAAAGGATATATGGATATCGTCTTTGATTCAGCACAATTGAGACTCATGAGGGGAATCAAACAGGTATTTGATCCTAATAATATCCTGAATGCAGGGAAAATATTTGATGCATGAACCGGCAAGCTGTCAAAGCACTCAGGGATACCAGGTTGATATTCGCCACGATCACGCTCTTTGTTTTCCTGTTCGTGATGGGAGCGGTATTCTTTAGTCAATGGCGCGGCCCTATTGGCAATCTGCCCGTGGAATATGTTAGCATTTTACCCTGGCTCGCCGCGATTTTATCGCTGGGCTTACTCGTGTTGGCAAAAAAAAAGTTTAATAAAACCATGCAGGGTACTAAAGATCCCCTCATGCCGTTGATAGACAAGCTGGGGCGCTATCGCATGGCATTGATACAATACCTGGTACTTTGTGAAGCAGCAGCCATGCTGAATATTGTTCTGTTTATTTTTACTGAAAAATTTATGTTCCTCATGTTCGCAGCTGTGCTGATGGGTTTTATGCTGGCTATGATGCCATCAAAACAACGGGTGGTGATGGAATTGGAATTGGATGCAACGCAGTCTGCGGAACTTGAATCATAACAGATCAAAATAAGGATTATGAAAAGATCAATTCTTACGGTTATTTTATTTGCACTTGGCCTTACAACCTGGAGCCAGGATGATGAAAACATACCATTTAAGGAAAGATTATTTACCGGTGGCAGTGTATCCCTGGCATTTGGCAGCAATTCCTTCCTGGTAGGTGCAACTCCGGTATTCGGGTACAATATCGCCGACTGGGTAGACGGGGGCGTGGTGATAAACTACAATTACACGTCCTATCGTGATGTATATTATTTTGGAAGTAATGACAAGTTGCGGCAATCGGTTTATGGAGGTGGCGGATTTATCAAGCTCTTCCCGGTGAGGTTTCTTTTTCTGCAGGGACAGCTTGAACATAATTTCATTAAGCAGAAATATATTCCTTCAAGCGGAGGCAATAGTGAGAAAGAAAAGCATGAAGCAACAAGTCTTCTTTTAGGTGGTGGTTATACTACCAACCGTTATCCCGGTAGTGGCCAGCCATTTTTTTACCTCGCAGTACTCTTTGATGTGGCTGACAATTTATATTCCCCTTATACGGATAACCTCGGCAGGGTTGTGCCAATCGTAAGAGCAGGCGTACAGGTGCCTTTGTTCCAGGGACGTGGCAGGGATTGATCAAAAGTACCTGAGTAAATCCTCAGGGTTATCAATTACTATCAGCCTTTCCTGTGCGGCTTCGTAAAGAAATTTTTCATCCTGCATTTTCCTGATATGCGCCACAAGATGATCATAAAAGCCGTCTGAGTTCAGGATGAAAATGGTTTTATCATGTATGGAAAGCTGATTCCAGGTGATCATTTCAAACATTTCATCAAGTGTGCCAAATCCGCCGGGAAGGATGACCGCAGCATCGCAGAGATCGTACATTTTCTTTTTACGTGAATGCATGTCTTCAACAACATACAACTCACTAATGGATGTATGCTGTCGCTCCCAGGCAACAAGCACTTCGGGAATAACGCCAATCACATGGCCACCGTGTTTCATCACTTCATCAGCTATCACGCCCATGATGCCCACGTTGCCACCGCCATATACTAACGTTACTTTATTGATGGCCATCAACTCTCCCAGCTTCTTTGTATGTTCAATGAAGACGGGGTTGTTACCATATTTCGAACCGCAAAAAACCGCAAGTGATCGTATAGGCATAAACCTGTTACTTTGCAGCAAAGGGAATATAAATTTGCCTATCTTCAAAAATTCGTATTATCAAAATATCTTCTTTATAAAAAAATAAACATGTCAGCCGGATTACTGTTCTCCTTTGTTATCGGATACTTTGTTCTTTTATTAGTAGTAGCCTGGTATACTTCACGAAATTCAAACAACGACTCTTTCTTCATCGGTAACAGGAACAGTAACTGGATGCTGGTTGCCTTTGGTATGATTGGCACATCCTTATCAGGTGTGACCTTTGTGAGTGTGCCGGGTGGTGTTGGGCGCGAGGCTTTCGCCTATTTTCAAATTACTTTGGGTTACCTGATCGGCTATTTGGTGATTGCCTTTGTGTTGTTGCCGTTATATTATAAACTCAACTTAACATCCATATACAATTACCTCAGCAGCCGGTTGGGGTTCAAATCATACAAAACGGGTGCTTCATTTTTCCTTTTGTCGCGTACACTCGGAGCAACAGCAAGGCTGTACCTGGTGGTGAAAATTTTACAGGATGCCATCCTCTCAAGTTTCGGGGTTCCATTCTGGGTTACTACGCTGATTATTCTCATCATGATATTGGTCTACACCTATGAGGGCGGCGTGAAGACGATTGTGTTTACGGATACCTTGCAGACCACATTTATGCTCACTGGCCTGGTTGTATGCGTGGTTTATATTTTGAATGCGATGGATACCAGCCTCAGTTCGGCTATATCTACCATGGGTGAGAGTGGTTACTCTAAAATATTTTTCACTGATCCAAACAACAAACTATTCTTCCTGAAGCAAATACTTGCCGGGGCATTCATCACCATAACGATGACGGGTATGGACCAGGAAATGATGCAGAAAAACATTTCGGTGCGTACCCTGAAGGACTCGCAAAAGAATGTGGTCACCTTGTCGGTTATCATGTTGTTTGTAATCCTGCTTTTCCTCGTACTCGGTGGCTTATTGTATTTGTATGCTGAAAACCTTGGTGCGGCTTATGTGACCACAACAGAAAACGGAGCGGATGTTACCCGGTTCATGCTCGACAATAAGAATGTAACCGGAGATAATCTTTTCCCGGTTCTGGCACTTGAGTACATGCCGCCGATTGTGTCGGTTATATTTATTATAGCCCTGATCTCCGCGCTTTTCCCGAGTGCGGACGGAGCCATTACGGCTCTGACTTCATCATTCTGTATTGACATCATCGGCATGCAGCGTAAGAGTGAGTGGTCCGATGCGCAAAAGAAAAAGATCCGTCAGCGTGTGCATTTGGTTTTCGCATTTATCTTCCTCGTGTTTGTGATGGTGTTTCATGAAGTGAATAATCCCAGCATGATCGGGGTGATCCTGAAAATTGCTGCTTACACTTATGGACCTCTGTTAGGATTGTTCTCCTTCGGTATCCTTACAAAGCGTGCTGTGACAGACAAATGGGTGCCTGTTGTGTGTGTGGTCGCGCCACTGCTTTGTCTTGTTCTGGAGAAATTCCAGCACCTTATCTTCGGCTCATTTGAAATCGGGTTGGAACTCCTGATCATCAACGGTCTGCTGACCTTCCTGGGTTTATTGTTGGTCTCAAAGAAAAACGTAGCGGCTTAATCCGGTAATAGAATTTCCTTTTATAAAATGCGCGTTCTGCTTCATGCGATCGCGCATTTTAGGTATAATTACTAAGGGGATGTTTACCTTTGCCAAAATTTTTTGTCTTGGAACTGATTCATCCCCAGGTTCAGCAATATGCCGAGTACCTGACCACGCCGGAAGATAACCTGCTTCATGAAGTCAATGAATTCACGGCAAACAATCACAAGGAATATCATATGCTGAGCGGACACCTGCAGGGTAAAATGCTGGAAGCCATTAGTTATATGATCAAGCCGCGCAGGGTTTTGGAAATCGGCACATTTACTGGTTATAGCGCTCTCTGCCTCGCTAAAGGCCTCGCACCCGATGGGCTGCTGCATACCATTGAACTCAGGGAAGCGGATGCAGCACATGCACGTGGTTTTTTCGATCGTTCTCCTTTCCGGAACCAGATAATTTTACACGTCGGAAATGCGTTAGATATCCTGCCATCACTGAAAGAGGAGTGGGACCTGGTTTTCATTGACGCAGACAAGGTTTCATATATTGAATATTTTAAGACAGTGTTGCCGGCCATGAAAAAAAACGGTTTTATCTTAGCGGATAATATATTTTTCCACGGCCAGGTGTTTGATGATCCCGTGAAAGGAAAAAATGCAATAGCCATCCGTGAGTTCAATGAGTTTGTGCGAAGCCGTGATGATGTTGATAAAACAGTGATTACACTTCGCGATGGCCTGTACCTTGCGCGTAAAATTTGATATTCTTAAAAAAATAACGCTTTATCCATGCAGAATTTCCGGTTATTGTTTTTGATCATATTGGTAAACACAACATTGATGGCCCGGGGTCAGCAGTCTGAAGTTGTATTAAAGTATATTGAAACATACCGCGACATGGCCGTACTTGAAATGCAAAGAACCGGAATACCAGCCGCTATCAAGCTGGCGCAGGGTATTCATGAGAGCATGGCCGGCACCAGCGACCTGGTAAAAAGATCCAATAATCATTTTGGCATCAAATGCAAGTCCAACTGGACCGGCGAATCGGTCAGGCATACCGATGATGCCCCCAGTGAATGTTTCCGCAAATACAATGACCCTATGGATTCCTACCGGGATCATTCCGAGTTTTTACGTAACAGTAAACGGTACGCTTCACTTTTTGAATTGGATCCAACCGATTATATTGGATGGGCAAATGGCTTGAAGAAAGCAGGCTACGCCACCAATCCCAAATACCCGCAGGTCATCATCAACCTGATTCAGAAATATCAACTCCAGGACTATACATTGATTGCCATGGGCAGCCTGCCGCCGCGGGAGGGGATGACGGCCGGACAAACATTACGCGGAGATGAAGAGCTGGTTGCACTTTCAGCAGATTTCAATGAAGTAGCTGTTGACGCACCTAAACCTGACTATCCCACGGGAGAATTCAAGATTAATGAAACACGTGTGATTTATGCAAAGGCCGGTACTTCATTCCTTGCGATCGCACAACAGTACAATATTTCACTGGCAAAGATTTTTGAATTCAACGACCAACCGGAATCAGAGAGCGTGTCAAATGATCAGCTGGTGTTTCTGCAGAGAAAAAGAAAAAGCGGGATGAATGAAATACACCAGGTCCAGGCTGGTGAAACGATCTGGCATATCGCACAGGCAGAAGGCATTCGCCTGGAATCTTTACTTGAATACAATCACCTGACCCGCGAAATGCAGCCGGCTGAAGGCGAACAGTTATACTTGAGGAAAAAAGCTCCATCGATGCCGAAGTTGAGCAAGAAGTCCATGGCTGTGTTATAACTACAACTGCTATTTTATTTATATCGCAAACTGCCAAAACTATGTCGCTGGTCCAGGTTCATGATAAGCAATTTGAAATATATCTTCCCGAAAGCAAAATACTGGGTCGCGTGGCAGAAATGGCGGAAGAGATCAACAGGGACTATGCCGGTAAAAGACCATTCTGTATTGCGATATTGAATGGCTCATTCATGTTTGCCTCTGATCTTTTCAAGCAGCTTAAAATCGATGCGGAGATTTGTTTTATCAAACTTGCTTCTTACAAAGGCCTGAAGTCGTCAGGCAATGTCGTAACCTCAATCGGGCTCGATGAAGATCTGTTTGGAAAAGATGTAATCATTGTGGAAGACATAGTAGACACCGGGAAGACCCTGCACAATTTTCTTCCACGCCTCATGCACCAGCAACCGAGGAGTTTGAAAATCGTTACCCTTTTGCATAAATCCGAAGCAACCCGTTATCCCCTTACCCTGGATTATATCGGCTTTGACATCCCGGACAAATTCGTGGTTGGTTATGGACTGGACTATGACGGCCTCGGCCGTAACCTGAAGGAGATCTATCAGCTCGTCTCCTGATTTATCCGCTTGTACTAATGACGGTTATGGACTATCTTGTATCGATTTACTGGCAGGATTGCTGATCAATTCTATATCTGTTTTGAAGACCGCTTGTTATATATTGTTTTGTCTTGTCATGTGGTCATCTGCTCACGCGCAATACTATCTCCGCGGTGAGGTGAAAGATGAATCGGGCAATCCCCTGCAAAATGTCCGGATACTCCATATTCGCACCGGTTATATTTATCGAAGCGGTTCAGTTGGCTCATTTGGAATAACAGTCAACCAGAAAGTTGACACTTTCCAATTTATGCATGATGGCTATGTTACCGAAAAGGTGGTGGCGGGTGTAGACAAATACCTGACGGTACAAATGAAACTGGCTCCGGCCAATCGCTCTACAGCAAGACTGAATAAGCTTTTATCCTTTACCCGCGGAATGGCGCGGGAGCATCACCGCAAATGGTTTGCAGGCGGGGAAACATATGCCAGCATTGTCGAGAATAAATTTGTAAATACAAAAAACTTTTCATCAACCGGAATTGCTCTCAACATTGACCGGGCATCGTATAGTAATGTTCGACGATTCCTTAGCGGGCAATCCGTGGTGCCTACTGATGCGGTGCGTATCGAGGAAATGCTGAACTATTTCAATCTTAATTACAACGAACCCAAGCCGGGCGAAGTGTTTGATGTGAAGACGCGCCTGACATCCTGTCCATGGAATCCGGAAAACCAGCTTTTCTATATTGATCTTTCCGCAAAAAAGCTCGACCTGGAGCAATTACCGCCAAGCAACCTGGTATTCCTGATCGATGTATCCGGATCCATGGATATGCCAAACCGTTTGCCATTATTGAAATCAGCATTCAGGCTGGTGGTAAACAACCTGCGCGCAAAGGATTCTGTTACCATCGTGGTCTATGGAGGCGTTACCGGTGTGATGCTTCATCCTACCAGCGGTGGTGAAAAAGAAAAAATACTTCGTGCCATTGATGAACTTGCTCCTGGTGGTTCAACACCGGGAGAATCGGGTATCACACTGGCCTATCGTTTGGCACGGCAACATTATATCGTTAATGGGAACAACCGCGTAATACTTGCTACTGATGGTGATTTCAATGTAGGACTGCGTACGGAAGAAGAACTGGATGAACTTATTTCAAGGAACAGGGAATCCGGCATATACCTGACCTGCCTCGGGGTAGGTATGGGTAATTACAAGGATTCAAAAATTCAGACACTTGCCCGAAAAGGGAATGGCAATTTTTCATATCTCGATAATTTCAATGAAGCCGAGAAAGTGCTGATGAAAGAATTCACCCAAACGCTTTACGCGGTGGCTGATGATGCGTTTATGAACATTGATTTTAATCCCGTGTTTGTAAAAGAGTATCGCCTGATTGGGTTTGACAACAAGGTTGGTGCTTTGAATGATACTTCTGCCATCGTGGAAGGCGGCGAAATTGGTTCAGGCTATGCGATGATGGGCTTGTTTGAAGTCATTCCTGAAAAGCAGGATTCATCTGGCTTACGTGATGAACCATTTGCAAAGATCTCCCTGCAATATCGTTTACCAAATGACACAACGTTGAGATATTATAATCATGTGAGCCGCTACAACTTTAAAGAGTTTAATGCCATGGAAAGAAATTACCGGTTTTCAGCAGCTGTAGCTCTTTTCGGTTCCATGTTGCGGCTGTCTGACTACACCAAACACATGGACTGGAGCCAGGTACAGTTACTGGCTACCGAAACAGCAGATCCAAATGACCTTTTGCAAAAAGAATTTACAGGACTGGTGGAGCAGGCGAAGCAGGTTTATACTAAAGGGAAAAAAAGGCGAAGGGGCGAGAAGTAGCATTCCTGCGTATTCCACTTTTTTTAGAAAAAAGTGAAGCAAAAAACCCCGGCTGCAGAAAAATGGCTAAATCCCGATAACCATCTAGTTATCATCATACCTCACTATTCTTCACTTCTGCGTATTCCACTTTTTTTAGAAAAAAGTGGAGCAAAAAACCTCGGCTGCAGAAAAATGGCTAAAAATTACTGCATAATCCTATCGCCAA
>Ga0065721_10005703_pt1 | contig 11996 bp, 11 predicted proteins | sample Mesricmetagenome_FD_59108 | JGI IMG/M metagenome (GOLD analysis project Ga0065721, IMG submission 59108) | Mesophilic microbial community from rice straw/compost enrichment Sample: eDNA_1 v2 (version 2) | ecosystem: Engineered > Solid waste > Grass > Composting > Bioreactor | place: USA: Davis... | reverse complement strand
GAGAAAGCGGCATTAAATTCACCTGACCTTGGTTTATATGTGCCGCCGAATTTTGTTATGGCGCGCAAGGTTTATCAAGCCCCACCCGCACATTCGTGGAGAAAAGGTTCATAAAGACGGCAGATCGTTCAGCATGGTCAGGGATATTTATGGGTGGGTCTGTGCGGAAATTTACATTGGATGACACCCTGAAAGGAAGACGGGATGTAACTCGAACGACATCAGTTACTACCGACCCAAGATTATTCTTTTTGCGGTACCTGCAACCCATTATGATCCCCGATTGAGGTTTAACGCCGCCAGCACGTGCAGCTTCTTAATGAAGGCGAAGCCGTAACAGAGAAGCTGCCGCTGTGCTGGGCTTTGTTAACTTTTACAGCGGTGAATTAAAAAAATTTACTATGCTGTTGCCGTATTTATTAATAGCGCGCTCTTTTAGAGGCTTAAGCAACAAACGCAACTCAATTAAGTCGTTTCCAATATCCGCTATCTCGTCTTCGTCATCCGAGCTTTCACATATAGCACTCATTCTGGCTTCTTTCTCGATAAGTGATTCCAGAATGATCTTCAGCTCCGACTGCGACAGATCCAAAACAAAATTACTCATACAGCTTTACCCTCTTTTTGAAAACGCGAGTAGCTCTCAAACCCATCTCTTCGAGCAACCCTTTATATTTATCTACGGGCATGTTGTGAGCTGGAGCGATGCAATAATGATGCGGCTTATCTTGTACCAGTTTGAGTCCCACAGGAGGCTGACAGAGTGGAGGCGCAAAGCGCCGTAACGGAGGTCCGGCCACAGCTTGCTGTGGCGTACATGATTGCGTTGTTACGGGGTTAGTCACACCACCCCACATTTACCTTTCGCCGCTTGTCTGTATTAACGGGGCCAGCGGCCGCCCGGCACTCATTGCTCCCGCACATAAAGCCAAACATTCCGGCAACTTCCCCATACTCTCTTACCAACCCAAGCGCTTCCCCATTGCGGAAATAGAACCGGTTTTCATCACGGCCGCTAGGAACAAGCAAAGGAACCGGAACCACTACAAAAAATGCTCCTACACCGGACCAAGTGTAGCCATCATAATACGTGAGCACCTCGCATGAACCGGCAGAAAATATCTCGTTGGGTGCGCCCCAAAGCTCCATTAAATGCTCTTTTGTAATGACCTCATCAGCCATGCCGTAGCCAAACTCATTACGCTTATCCGTTAGTTTGAAGCTTTCGCTTTCCGATTCGAAGGTGCCGTATGTACCCACAGCCACGCCAACGCAACCTGACAAAACAGATGAAGCTATTATGAAGCACAGTGTCCGCATAGCTTTCCCCCTAACGCCGCGCACAACGGCGCGAGCTTGCGAGCGCCCGGCAGCCATAGGCTGCGCCTTGTTATAAATCCTCACTCGGGCTCCACGACGACAGTTTCGCCCTAGTCTCCGTCAACTGCTGGGCAGACATTTTTTCCTCTAGGGCCGCCTTCAGTTCAGTGAACTGAGACAGCCTAAACCAACGGCCTCCCGACCACTCACAGCAAAAAAATACCTGAAGTTCTTCATTCATCTTGTCAATCGCACTGCTAATTAGAAGATAAGAGCGCTCCAGGTCTTGCTCAACACCTTCACCCTGGTAGCAAAGGGTCGACTAGTCGGTACATGACTATAATCGCGTCGTTCCTCTGTCCGAAGTATCCAGCTTCTCTGGTAGCACCAACTATGTAGCCTTCGGCCCACTTTCCATCAGCGTACTGCCGTGCCGCTCGCGTGTACCACGTCACCGCCTCTTGCATATCTACTTCGACTCCATATCCCGAATTGTAATAGATCTCGAGTCGAAGTTGAGCCCAAGGCTCTCCGCGCTCCGCGGCTCTCCGGGCTGTGTCCAGCGCCTGCGGATAATTACCCATCTCCCAAGCAACGTCGGTCGTCCGCTCTCTAGGGGTCGGGTTTGGGCCTGCACATCCCGCAAGACATACGATCCCCACAATCCAAAACCATCTCATTGTGCTCTCCTAGGATTTATAACGCCTTGCTCACCGGTAAGTTAGGAGCGCAGCGAGTAACTTATCCGTGTGCAGCAACTTGTTATAGGGCAGCGATCTTTCACTACATATCAAGCTATCTGCTTTCCAGATAATCTCTCTTCTTTTCATATTCAATAGATTTTAATTTATCCTCAATTTGTTTCTCCACATAGAATTTATGCTCAAGAAACTGAATGGAGTTAAAAAGTGGCAGCAAACTTTCAAGAAAATTCTTTTCTCGATCCAAGATGGGAACTCGACTTCCTGACCACGACCGAGTAGTTAATTCGTAATCTAGCGTTTGAAAGTCCTCAAATTTAGCATTTTCACTAAGAAATAGACCTAACAGTTCCCGCCTGAACTCTTCACTAAGATATTGTGCAGAATTAAATAAAAAACACGTAAACTTAATATCTGATGCATTTTTCTTGACGGCACTTCGGAAAAAATTATGTTTTTTCTGAATCATATCTTCCGATTCAGTTTTCCCTTTTTCTTTAGTGAATAACTTACTAAATATATTTTCTCTATATTTGAAAGAGTGTTCATCTTTACTCTGAATATATCTCGCGTATTCTTCAATTTCTTCGATATAGGCCTCCCTTTCCCACATGAAATTTAACTCTGGCATATTTGTGTGTAAGTCAGGCCACCTTTCATTTTGATATATTTGATCGATCAATTTATATAAAAACTCAAACCGTCTGTCTAAAAGAAGTTTTAAAGCGTCGCCAGAATAATCCCAGTAACGCTCTTGACTGTAGGCTGCTAGGTATGCATCAAAAACCAGTTCCTCATCTGGCTCAAATACTTCAAACCAGTTGCCAAATATGCTGGAGTGACTACTAAATAGGTGTTCTAGTGATCTTGCATAGTTAGCATCTTCATGGGATTTATCAGTTAGAATTCTGACTACTTTGCTATAAATAGCATCGTCAATGCACTTATACTTATCCAAGTAATCTAGCCAACCACGCAATTCGTTACTTGGCGTATTGCTAATGTGCTCTATTAATAAGCGAGCGTCATTATCGTCAATGGACTCCTCTGGCAATAATGCAAAATAAGTAGATAGCCATAACTTCTTCCACCGATATTCTTTGCTATTTAACAGCGCAAAAACGTCATTACTAGATTGAGACTTGAAAAGGTCTGTAACTAAGAAATGAGGATTTACTTCAAAATAGTCATCATAATCCATATACCTAAATACAATTTCAGGAAAGAGGTCAGGCACTGACTCAGCCATAGCGTGAAGACTCATTTCGATTCCTTTTTTTAATGAGTAATCCCTATCTCTACCCGACAGGGCATTATTCAATTCTTTACACCTATCAATGAAGTCAATGAAATCTGTTATCGAAATTCCTGAAAAATTCTCAATCAAACTCTGATGACGGTATTGATTGTATTCCTCATACCCCATTTCAAGCATGCGCCGCTCATGTCTGTCTTCAAGAAGTAAGTGTGAAATTTTTAGCGTTTCATTAAAGAATTCTTCTTTCCACTCCTTTGGGTAGTTCAACTCCAAAGATTCAAGGCACTCACAATAGCCTTGCATCATCATGCAGTGAGACAAATTATCCTTATCTAACTTTTTAACAAAATATCGTTCAAAAAAAGGAAGGTCAGCATCAGCCATATCCGCCCCCTCATATCTTGCTCTGCCTATGTACTCACTAAATACATCAATAACGAAAGGTTGCAACTCATCTTTATCCATTAAAAAAGATAGGCTTGAGATAATCTTGTCTCTTAAAGCGAGTAGGTTTTCATCAGGAGATAGCCTAAAAGTTATTATGCTTATTGCACCACCGCGAGACCAATGATACTCTATGTGCTCAACTTTTAGCAGATAACTAGCCGTTAAAATAAAAAGTCGACTGAATAAGTAGTTTTCCCCTTTATCCAGTTGTTCTATCAATTTATCTACAATGAACGATTGTACATAATAGCCGTATCGACAATCATTAAGCTTAAAATTGTAACGTTCAGATAGCGCTCGTATTACAAAGCCAAGGGACGCCTTACTTTTAGCAAGATATTTAAGTAGCAATTCAAAGGACATTTGAAATTCTTGCTCACCATAAAACCTAAAACTTGTTAACAAACTGATTAAAGATGATTTATCTGCCTCGTTCTTAGCCTCCTCATAATTTTCACCTTTCCAATCAATATCAACGTCCGGCATTGCGCTAATAACCCTTGATGAAAAAACCAAAGCCTCTGTTGGTAGGGCAAACCAAAAAGTGCTCAAAAACTCTATCGATTTATCGACACTCTCGCTTTCAGAATACTTTTTAAATATGTCTTTAACCTCACTCTTAATGCCAGCGACGACTTTCCTTTGGTCAAAGGCACTAATGATAGGGTTTAGTGAATCAACAATAGTTCTGGTGTAGTCAGGATAAAAATCTTTAATGATTAATGAGAACGGTATTATCTTCTTTTCAAATACGGTTATATAAAAAAGGTAAGTAGATAGAACTTGGTCAGATATCTTCACTACTTCGCTTTCATACAAATCGACTATTTCGTTTTTATGTAAGATATCAACAAGTTCCCAAAATTCCTCAGCCTGTATGCCGAAGGAATTTTCCACCATACCCATTTGCCGTTCATTAAGCTTGTCAATTTTTCTAAAGAAAGAAATAGCGCAAGCCGCAACAACCAACCGCTCATCGTCAAGCACAAGTTTTACATTCTCGTTCTCCCCAAAGTAATCGCTATACTAAGGAAGTAACATTTTGGATAGACTGTATTTGATTTGTTTCTATAGCAACTTTTGATGCCATTACAGCCAGTCGTGGGTTGCCGCAGGATATTTCTTGTATTCTTTTTTGGTACTCCCAATTTTTAATTCCAAATAATGTTTCAGACAACTCTTTAATCTGCTCATCAGTTAAAGAGGGAATGAGTTGCTCATGAATTTCTGTATATTTACCAACCTTTTCTATAACGGATTCTCGCGCATAATCTCGTACTGTAGCGATGATTCGAAAAGTCCGGCTTTCATCCTTTTCATTTAGATAGTGAAGTATGTAATCAAGTCGATTGTCTAGCCTGTTTGCATCGTCGACAAAAATCAGGTAATCCCCTGGTTCGCTAAAGTATGCGGTTATATCCCTTATTAAATCTGCACCTTTATCAAAAAGACAAACAACATTTGTGTTGTTGTTTTCTTGTTGGACTTGTTTTGCCAAATTTACTGAAAATAATGTTTTTCCTAATCCGGCAGCACCAGATACAAGTAGAAAATTAGAAGAATTCAGAGTGCTGACCGCGTTACTTAGCAAGTCATCACAGAATAGCAACTCATTGTCGATAGACGTTGTAAAATTGCTTCTGCCGTATCTTTCAATAAAATCATCAATACTCAACAACTGGCCAGTATCTAATGGTAAATCTAAATACTCTTCTGAAAGGACTGGGTAAGAATTTTTAATACTCAAAGAAATTGAATCAAGACCATTAAGAGTCAACATTACTCCTCTTTCGTAGCAAAAGGTTCTGAGTTCTTTGATTTCTTCCGTAGTAAGTTTACCCAAATAACATATGATTATTTCACTGATTTCATCTACAGGAATGCTTGTTTTATTTTCATCAAAGCACTTTTCAATGTCATCTTTTAGCTTATTGGCTAGACGATCCTGTTGAACGGTATATTCTGAAAAAATATACTTTCCATTCTTCTGCATAAACAGACAGTCTGGCGTACCTTTAACAACTCGGTCAGTTGTATTCATCATTCCAATAGGGTTTATATTTTCATACCCCTTTCTATGCAGCCAATCATCACAGAGTCTTTGAAATTTTCCGCCTTCCATTTCAAGCAACTTAGATTTTATTTGGTTTTGACTTGCCATAATCCCTCTGTATGGACATAAATTCTAAAAATTAGGTAGCTGGATCTGAATGCCCTATAACGCCGCGTTCACCGGCTTGGCCAGTGCAACGCTTTGTTAGGCTTTACTTCTTCTTTTTAAAGATTGAAGGTATCGCCCAAAAAAGTATACATATCAAAAGAAAAATTGAAATTGCAATGTATATATTTCCAAGGGATACCCAACATAGGAATGCAACAATAGCTGCAATATAAAATACAAATTGCTCTAAAAATTCGTAGATAAATTTTATTACATTTTGGAAAGATGATTTCATTTACAAAGCCCCTTTAAATCAATGTTTTCCGGGCGGAGACAAAAATCTGATATGGGAGCGGGAGCTGGCGAAATTTTTGTCAAAGCATTTATTTCGATCAGCGAATCCTCCGCCTTGTCATATATCTCCGACTCTTCTTTGGATAATTTGTAGCCGGATATGCTTGGGTAGGGTGAGGGTCCGCTTGGCCGACCTGTAAGAATTGACTGGATTACGTGTTCTATTTTGTTGTGCCCTGTGGCCACAGATTTTATTGAAGCGCCATAACTTGCGAGTACAAAATTTGATAAGCTAATTAATCGCTTTGCGTTCTTAGGCAGTTTTCTATTACCGGCTCGCCCGCCAGAGCTTGCGTAGTTTGTGAAAGCACCTCCAGCAAAACGCCCCAGTATATCTGCTTTACGATGCTTCAGGTTGTAAACCAACACCTTATAAAGAATATCTTTACTTACGTTCTCTTTCGCTAGGTTTAGTGTTTGAGCAAGTTGATTCGCGGCTAATTGCGCTTGCCCCTGTCTGGCATGCCCCCACATACCTATCTGCATTTGAATTTGCAGCAACCCTATCCACCAGGTGATCGGATGATTGTAGGCGCCCTTAATAAACCTATGCCAAGATGGCTCATTGCCAAGCTTGTACGAGTTAATTAGTTTGTCAACCTCACCAGGGTCAGAATTCTGTAAATTCTCAATAAAAATTTGCGCGTCTCTTTTTTCCTGAAAATCCAGCCTAGTATTTGTCATTTTCTCTCCTGTTGAAGTAGCTGATGCCTAACGCCAACGTAACGGGTTGGTTTGGAGCGTCAGCGGAAAACCGATCCCGTTGACGTAATTGTTAGGCCTTTGCTTCAATTTCTTGCACCAATTCCTTCAGGCTTCCGCCACTGATAGTATTGTCATTTCTCCAGTCGCCAGTCTTTCTCTTCTGAACCGAAAAGTTATCTCCATTCCTTATTATGCGGTAGCTGGTGGTAGCCGACAGATGTGGGTGGCCTTCAGAAATAGACCAGTCTAAAGTGGTTGGCCGAATTTTGTGCAGGTCAGCTTTGAATTCGGTGGCATTTTTATATCGCTTGGAGGGATCTAGGTGAACTGCTTTGCGTATAACCCTCTTTACCTGGCTTGAAACCCATGGAGGTAAAGAGTTCAGGTTTACGACTTTTCCTTTCGTAATCCTATTTTTTATGCACTGATCCACATATATAGATCTATCTACCTGGTCTGCGAGATCATTAAAGTGCTTAAGCTCGGCCTTACTCATCCAAGCATATTCATCATAAGGAAGGGCGCCACCCAGCAATTGGTAGAAGACAACTCCCATCTGGTAAATGTCCCCTTTGCACGAGTATGTGTTTTGCAGAACTGACTCGGGTGGACGATATAATATCGAATGACTGGATGATGGGACTGAATCCTTACCTTCAGGTGCAACCTTCAGAGAACCGAAATCGCCGATAACTGCTTGATTATTGCTGTCTAGGTAAATATTAGAAGGCTTAATATCTCGATGAAGAAACCTTTCGGAGTGGAGGTGAGACAAACCATTAAGAACGGAGCTTACTAAATCAATAGCTTGTAAGTTTCCAAACCTAGTTTTTTCAATATAATCGTCCAAATCCCCATTTGGACAATGAGGGGTTACAAAATATGCCCAATCATTGTCGATGAATGAAGCATCAAGTATAGATAGAATGTTATCGCATTTGATTGCCGCCAAATTCCTTGGCTCTGCGTGATATTCCTTCTCTCCCCCCCAATAATAAAACTTAACAGCAACCTCCGTCCCCATGATGCGATTGCGACCAAAAAATAAGTAACCGTTAGCGCCTTTCTCGACCTCTTTAGTAAATGAGTACGTCTTCGAAAGGCTTGCTAATGCAACCTTAATTTCTTGTGGTGCACTCAGGCCATCAATGTAGAGCTCTGCCATTTTATTGATCTACCCCTGCAAAGCCTGTGAGGAATGCTGTGTGCTGATACTTATTCAAATCTTCAGGTATATCAATATTGTGCTTCTTTTGTACGGCTGCAATCGTCTGTGGAGAGATCAGAACCACCTCTGGAACATTCGATACCTGTATAATACCTTCCATCTTAAAGGTATCGGGGCCACCTGCGTACCCCCCCTTTTTACCCCGTTTCTTTATAACCACTTTGTCAATAGAGTTATCTAGGCAAAAACTTTCAAACGTCTCTTTGAAAGACTTAACTTGAATACAGGAATCAGCATCCCCGAGAGGGATTTTTCTTGTCGCAATCGAAATATGGGCTATACCATCTTCAGTAGTTTCGACGACGGCCAATCTAGCTTCGCTACCTTTTAACTCTATTCCACATATTCTCATCTTTCTTCCTTTTGCTGATCCAGCGATTTTGCCTAACGCCGCCATGCACGCGCTTGTCGCGTGCATGGCATTGTTAGCAATATTACTCGGCACAATATATTATTGGTCTCGCATTCATATCTTTGACCGCATGCGCGAAAGAAGAAATAATCCATAGTAGCTGGACAATATTACCTCTCACAGGCTTTCCTTTTTTTATTTTATTAAACTCGCTTGTAATGTCTGATTCCGAAAGGAATGAACAGCATAGGATGCAGCTGCGATTGAGCTTGTAATCCTTAAGCAAATTGCCCAGATACCAATCGAAATCATCGATATTTCCCTTTCGTATCCTGGGTATTTTTGTCTGTATACCTTTCCCAGACTTATAGTGATTTTTAAAGGTTTTGTCTAATTTCGACAACATAGCATTCGCATCAAAATACATGTTTCCAAGGTTCTTAATTCCTTGACCCACAACATCGTGTAAGTTGCTGGCTGATGTACTGGGATCGCCGTGTTTTGAGTGAATAAAGCATATGTTCGAATTCTCTTTATTGAAGGTTATATGATCAGCCCACTCATCACCTAGGTCATCACAGAATATATAATCATCTTCCGCATGGATTTTCTCAATAACATCAAACATTGAGTCTTCTGTAAAATTTTCGCTTTCTTCTGTAAAGCTACCTTTTTCTGAGTTGACCGCAGGAATTGCTTCTATTGGTTGAAGTATCTCGAGAATGTTGTCGATTTCTGAAACCCCTGAAGAATCCTCGAAACACGACCCCATAAAGTACATGTATTTTGGGTCGTTAAAAGTGATACTATAAAACCCGTGCTTAACAATATATTTTTGAAGAGTTATTAACTTCCCGTTTTCGGACACACGGAACTTTGCAAGGTATTTTGAATATAATGTTAGGCTTTTCTTGTTGGCTCTAACCCGAGAGACGTCATTAACACCTATGATATTTAAATCTGAATCTATTTCGTATACTTTCTCCAGCGCAGACTCTAGATTTTTGTAGACACGATTGGAAACGCTGATGACTTTTCCTTTCTTTGTTTTATATTTTACTGAAACGCCATCCTTCTTAAGGCGATCAAACAAAGAATGACTCTCTATAAGAATGGCATTAGGCGAACAAATCGTTAAGACTTCGCTTAGCTCCACTTTACTTGCGAAAGCATCTAGAAAATTTGTATTGCTAGGGGATTCTATTAGATTGATTTGCTCGTGAACCCATACAGCAACATTATCGATTGTTTCTCTGCTAGATGATTCAACAACCCGACCAGTTCCTGATATAGATCTGGTTTTGGCTCCTTGTCGGAGCTTAAAGTAGTAGGGAATTGATCTTCCTGCTGAATGAGTAGAAAGCAATCCTTTTAAGTCGGCCGCCTCATACGATCTAGATCTCATTGCGCGATCTGAAACCGTCATATTTCTAAGCGCCAACCTCTGAAATTCTACATCATCATCAGAGAATGATGATGAAAATTCCTTGCTGCCGACAAGCGTAAATTTTTCGTCCATCAGGTCAAATATGTTGGCGCAGCTCTTCTTCAGAACAGCAAGGTAGTCGCCAATCTCAATGATCAATATAAATGCATAAATTTTGTCTTCGAAATCATCGTCTAAGAAATATACTGGCCGACTAGAAGGAAATACCCTAGCTGAATAGACATAACTTAAACTTTGTTCGTCCAAATTCCGTTCCTGCCTGAATTCATCAATTACAAATCCACTATCGGGATTCATATTGTCAGAGGCCGTGTCCAGGATCGTTTTAACTAGATCATCTTCTACAGGCTCATTGACTCTGTAAAATTGTGCATTCTTAGTCAATCTGAGTCTTTCTGGCACTATCCTACCTCCTTGCTAACGCTTACAGCACGGGCAAATTTGTAGCGCAGCGGAAAATTTGTCCCTGTGCCTGTGATTGTTAGGGCTTCTATCCCTACGGGGCATCAAGGCACTCCTCAATCAACTTTTCCATATAGGAAACCAGCGCTTCAAAACGCTCCTGCTTCCCCCATCGATCCTCAATCATTCCCAGGTAACCTTCTCGCGCATATTTCAATAGCATTTTATGTTGAGGAGGTACCTGCTTTTCCGCCCACTCCGCAGCCGCATCTTTCGGAGCAATATTGCCGGTAGCAGCGGTCAGCCACATACGTGATAGGGTCAGAACGACATTGCGTTCATCTCCCGCTGCCTCAGCCAGAAGACCGGGCAAGGAATCACGGATTGCCCGTCGGATATCAGTCATTGGCACCGGCTCGAAAACCTTTTCAGCAGAGCTCCCATACAGCGGCAGGCTGTTATCGATCACTTTCTTCAGAACAACTGCAAGATCAGGATCGCGGATTGGTTCCGGGACATTTCCGGCCTCAAACTCCTCTCGCAACCACTCACCGTATACAAACTCAGCCCGAGGCGGGAATTGCCAAGGTACGACATCTGAAACCGTCATCACAGTTAGCTCTAGCGGCCTGATGGCTTGTGGATTCCCAATCGCGCCGGATACGCTCATTAACTGAGATACCAAGGCTTTTCTCTGCTCAAAGGTAGGCGGGTCAGAGACTGCAACCAAGATATCTACGTCGCTGTCGCGCTTTAAACCACCAACGACAGCAGAGCCGAAGAGATAAATGCCGATGATCGAATCACCAAGCACACCTTCAACAACTGACTGTGCCCGTTTCGCTTCATCTGGTATCTCTATATTTGCCATTATTCTCCGGGAGTTCCTCTCGCCCTAACGTCAAGTTTAGGGGCAGCCTTTGACAAGGCTGTCCAGCGCCCGAAGGGCGCGGCCTAGAACTTATTGTTAGGGCCTGCTTTTAAATATTGATTAAACCACACACTGGATGATACATGCGTATTTAGTGATATATACTATTGAAACTATCAAAAACAATTTTTTAATTCTTTGTTCTTGAATCGCTGACAATTCCAAAGCAAATTATTTCTTCCAGTGTTTTTGTTTTGTTGAAAAGTTGCCAACTCTAGCTCTACCTCATTATCTGTAAATGGCAATTTTTTGGGTGTTGCCTCACCTGTTTTCCATATATGGGTAATGCAAATTACTTTATCGTGGCAGAAGTTTCTGAAAACTTTTTCAATATATTCAGGGTCATCTACCCACGGCGAAGAAAGGGTAAAAAAATAATGGACACCTTGCTGTCCAGTCAATTTCAAATCAGTTTTTTCGGCATGGGCAATGCCTGACGCCATAATCAACGTGATAATTATCAACTGCTTAACCATATACCTTCTCCTAACGCTGAGCACAGGGGCAGTTTTTAAGTTGTGGCTTTGCGGATTACTTTTGCGTAGCAAAACCACAAAGCCGCGAGTCGAGTAGACCAACGGAACCTCCCCGTCAGCCCCTCACAGAACCGTACGTGACACTCTCGCGTCATACGGCTCTTGTTATTCCAATAATCAGCAATGTATCACCAGTGCGCAAACAGGGTCGGCC
>Ga0065721_10007338_pt1 | contig 12001 bp, 8 predicted proteins | sample Mesricmetagenome_FD_59108 | JGI IMG/M metagenome (GOLD analysis project Ga0065721, IMG submission 59108) | Mesophilic microbial community from rice straw/compost enrichment Sample: eDNA_1 v2 (version 2) | ecosystem: Engineered > Solid waste > Grass > Composting > Bioreactor | place: USA: Davis... | reverse complement strand
GCGACGGCGCGCAGGCCCGCCACCGCGCGCTCGCCCGCGCCCTCGAGGAGCTCGGGGGCGAACTTCTCGCGACGCAGGGTCACGTCGCCGACGATGCGCGAGAGCAGGAACGTGCGGTCGGCGTCCATGACGAGGTCGAACCCGTACACGTGCCAACGCGCCTCGTATTCGACGAGCGCGAGGGGGCGGATGCGCCGCTCGCGCGGCTGCGCCTCGCCCGGGCGCAGGTAGGTGAAGGTCACGACGCGGTTCTGCTCGATCGCCCGCTGCAGCGCCGGGAAGGAGGCGTCGCGCACGCGGATGCGTGGGGCGTAGCCGATGATCGGCTCGTCGACGGGGATGCCGAGGGCGCGGATCTTGCGCAGGCCGCTGCGGGCGTCCGCCGAGAGCGACTCGCTCCCCCACACGCCGCCGGCGATGTTCAGCAGGGCGACCTCAGCCGGGCTGAAGGAGATGTCGTCGGGGAGGGCGTACTCCGCCGTCGGCACCCGGTAGCGGGCCTCGCGCAGGTCGTCGGGGTCGGCGCGGTTGCCGATGGTCTCGATCGGCACGCCGAGTCCGCGGAGGTTCTCTTTGTCGCGCTCGAACATCTTCTCGAGAGCGTCCTTCGAGGCTCCGGCCTCGAGTTGCTCGCGGTAGCCGGCCACCGAGGAGAGGATCGTGTCCTTGGTCAGCCCCTGCTCGGTCGCCATGAGCGCGACGACGAGGTTCACCAGACGCTCCTCGGGAGCGTTTCGGGAAGCGGCGGCCACCCGCCCATCCTAGGCCGGGGCCCCGCCCCGAACGACGACACCGGCCCGCGGACGCTCGTGCGTCCGAGGCCGGTGCCGGAGGTCGTGACCGGTCGGTGCTCAGCCGACGGTGCTCAGCCGACGGTACTCAGCCGACGGTGCCGAGGATGTCGACGACGTACACCAGGGCGGTGTTCGCGGGAGCCTGCAGCGCCTGCTGGTCCTGCTGGGTCTGGTCGGCGGGGACGACGACGAGGATCTGCGAGCCGACCGGCTGCCCCTCGAGGGCCGAGGCGAGCGCCGGGGGCAGGGCCGAGACCTTCGCCTGACCGGGGGCGCCGTTCTTCCAGGTGGAGGCGAAGGTCGTCTTGGCGCCCCAGGCGATGCCCTGCACGTGGATCACGGCGGACGAGTCAGCGGTCAGCACGTCGCCGTCGCCCTTCTTGATGACCTGCGAGCGCACCTCGGTGGGGGCGTCGCCCGCGGGGATCACCACGCCGGGCTGGCCGTCGGGCGCGCGCACGACCGAGGGCATCCCCGAGTCGGCGTTGTACTGGTCGGCGCCGTTCGCAGCCGGGAGGAACACCTTGCGCACGTCGAAGACGAACACCGCGCCGTCGCCCTCGGTGACGCCGAGGGCCTGGGCGCCCTGGGCGCCGAGGTCGGAACCGGGGATCGCCACGGCCACGCGCGAACCCTCGGACACGCACTCCAGCAGCGGGGCGATCGAGGGAACGGCCTGGGTCAGCCGCGGCAGGGGCGTCGCCGTGGTGAGGTCGGCGTCGTACTTCGTGGCGACGAGCTGCTCGCCCGTCGCGGCGTCGAGCACGGTGACGTCGACCAGCGCGAGCTGCTTGTCGCTCGTGATGCGCTGGCCGTCGCCCTCGACGAGGGTCTGCGTACCGGCCTGGGCGGGCACGAAGGGCGAGCGCACGGTGACGGACGGGGCCGAGCCGAGGTCGCCGGTCGCCTCGACGACCGAGGCGATCGCGCTGTCGGTGGGGGTCGGGCACGACGACGCGGCGGATGCCGAGCACCCGACGAGGCCGAATCCGGCCAGAGCGGTCACGGCCACGAGAGCGGGAAGTCTCTTCACCCGCCCAGTTTAGGCGGTCCCGCTGGACTCACCCGCCCGCTCACCCGGAGCGCTCACTCCGACTCGGCGTCGCCCTCCGCCCGTCCGGCCGCGCCGGCCACCGACTGCCGCACGCCCTCGGCGGACTTCTGCGCCTCGCGCACGCGCTTGCGCAGGTTCTTGTCGGTGATCTCGCGGTCGCCGACGGCGCCCGGCGTCCACAGCTCCACGTCCTCGTCGCCGTAGCTCGACTTCGAGGCGCGACGCTTCACCTCGGGCGGGATCGCGCCCGGCGCGAGGCGACGCGCCGTGATGAGGAAGCCCGTGTGGGCGACCATGCGGTGGTCGGGGCGCACCGCGAGGCCCTCGACGTGCCATCCGCGGACCATCGTCTCGCTGGCATCCGGCTCGGTGAACAGGCCGGTGCCGCGGATGTACTCGGCCACGCGGCTGAGCTGCGTGGCGGTGGCGATGTAGCAGAGCACCACGCCGCCGGGGGTGAGCGCGTCGGCGACGGCGTCGATGCACTCCCAGGGGGCGAGCATGTCGAGGACGACGCGGTCGACGGATGCCGGGGCCACCGCCTCCGGGAGGCTCTCGACGAGGTCGCCGACGACGACCTCCCAGGTCGCGGGGTGCTCGCCGTGGAAGGTCTCGACGTTGGCGCGGGCCACCTCGGCGAACTCCTCGCGACGCTCGAACGACAGCAGACGGCCGGCGGGGCCGATCGCGCGCAGCAGCCAGAGCGACAGGGCGCCGGAGCCGACACCGGCCTCCACGACCGTCGCGCCGGGGAAGACGTCGGCCTGCGCGAGGATCTGCGCGGCGTCCTTGGGGTAGACGATCGCCGCTCCGCGCGGCATCGACATCACGAAGTCGCGCAGCAGGGGGCGCACGGCCAGGTAGTCGTGCCCGGAGCTGTTGGTGACGACGCTGCCGTCGGGCTGCCCCACGAGGAGCGCGTGCTTCAGCACGCCGTTGTGGGTGTGCAGCTCGCCCGCCTCGCGCAGCGTGATCGTGTGCATGCGGCCCTTGGGGCCCGTCAGCTGCACGCGGTCGCCGATGCGGAACGGTCCGCTCAGGTGGGGGGTCTCGCTCATCGGTTCGCTCGCGTTTCGGAGGGTCGGGTCGGGGTGTGCGCACCGTGGAGGGCGCGGAGATCGGCGGCGGTCCGCCCCTCGAGGCTGGGCCACAGGGCGTGGGCCCCGACGCCGTCGAGCGGGACCATCAGCGGCACCCCGAGCGAGACGGCGCCGCTGGCGATCGCCGACCGGAGGCCGTTGGGGCTGTCTTCGATCGCGACGGCGTCGCGGATGTCGACGCCGAGCGCCTCCGCCGCCTGCAGGTAGGGGTCGGGATACGGCTTGGGGCGCTCGACGTCGTCGCCGGCGACCACCACGTCGAAGGCCGGGAAGTCGATGAGCTCGGCGATCGAGAGGGCCATGCGCCGCATCGACATCGTCACGAGCCCGGTCTTGACGCCGTGCGCCTTGAGGTCGGCGAGGAGCTCGCGCGCGCCCGGTCGGAACGGCACGCCCGTGCTCGCGAGCTGGCGCAGCACCTCGTCGGTCAGGTGCGCGATGATCTCGTCGACGCCCCACGGCACCCCGGCGTTCTGCAGGAGCCGAGCGGAGTCCTCGAGGGCGAGGCCCACCATGCCGAGGGCCTGTTCGTGCGACCAGGTGCCCCCGAACCGCTCGACGAGGGGCACCTCGGCCGCCATCCAGTAGGGCTCGGTGTCGACCAGGGTGCCGTCCATGTCCCACAGGACCGCAGCGAGGGCGGAAGAAGTCATCGTTCCATCTTATGGAAGGCCGGGCTTCCCCCCGCTCCCGCGGGGAGGGGACCCTCCCCGGCTCGCGGCGCCGCGGGGTCCGACCGCCCCCGCACGCGTGCGCCTATCCTGGAACGAAGCCCCGACGGGGCAGAGGAGGTTGCGTGGACGCACTGGGTCGCCGGATCATCGTCGCCGCATTCGACGGCTGGAACGACGCCGGAGAAGCCGCGTCCGCCGCGGCGGCGCTGCTGCGCGGCGACGCGGAGTACGAGGTCGTGCACACGGTCGACCCCGAGCTCTACTTCGACTACCAGTACACGCGCCCTCAGATCGGCCTCGACGCCGAGGGGCGGCGCACCCTGACGTGGCCCGAGGCGAAGCTGCTGCGGCCGATCGAGCGCTCCACCGACGCCGAGATCTGGCTGCTCGTGGGCGTGGAGCCCGCGCGCGCGTGGCAGGCGTTCGCGGCGGAGTTCATCGACGTGGCCCTGCGCGAAGACGTGACCGGCTTCGTCGTCCTCGGATCGATGATGTCGGACGTTCCGCACACCCGCCCCATCTCGGTCTTCGCCGGCAGCGACAACGACGCAGTCCGTCAGACGCTGGGGCTCGAGCGGAGCCTGTACGAGGGGCCCGTCGGCATCCTGAGCGCGATCGGCCACGCGGCCGAGCAGGTCGGCATCCCGACCGCGAGCCTGTGGGCCAGCGTCCCGCACTACGTCGCGGGGCACACGCCCTCACCCAAGGCCACCCTGGCGCTGCTCGAGAAGCTCGAGGGCATCACCGGCATCACCGTGCCCCACGGCGACCTCGAGGCCGAGTCGCGGCAGTGGGAGGCGTCGATCGACGCCGCCGCCGCCGACGACGAGGAGATGAGCGACTACATCCGCCAGCTCGAGCAGACCCGCGACACGTGGGACTCGCCGGAGGCGTCGGGGGATGCCATCGCCCAGGAGTTCGAGCGGTACCTGCGCCGCGGCGGCGACGGCCCCACCAAGCCCGGTCGCGACGACCCGCCGCGTCGCTAGGCGGCGCTCCGGGCCGTGCCCGGTCCCTTCGACGGGCTCAGGGACCTCCCCTTCGTCACGAGGGTTGCGCGCGCGCGGAACGAGGTGGCTGAGCTCGTCGAAGCCACCGCAACCCTCCGCCTTCGCCCGCATACGACGACGGCGCCGTCCCGAGTGGGACGGCGCCGTCGTGGCATCCGGGATCAGCTGGTGATGACCGTCGAGACGGCGGGGATGACCCCGGTCAGCAGCAGGACGATGATCAGCAGGCCCAGCGCGATGCGGTAGATCACGAAGGGCAGGAAGCTGCCGCGCTTGAGGTACTGCATGAGGAACGCGATCACGAGGTAGCCCACGACGAACGCGATGACGGTCGCGATGGCGGTCTCGCCGAGGTTGTACGGGCCGGTGCCCTCGTCGAAGCTCTTGTACAGCTCGAACAGACCGCTCGCGAACACCGCGGGCACGGCGAGCAGGAACGAGTACTCCGCCGCGGCGGTGCGCTTGTAGCCGAGCGCGCGACCGAGCGTCGTCGTCGCGCCCGAGCGCGAGACGCCGGGGACGAGGGCGAGGGCCTGCGCGAAACCGTAGGCGATGCCGTGCGGGTAGGTGAGGTCGTCGAGGTCGCGACGGCGCTTTCCGTAGTGGTCGGCGAGACCCAGCAGGATGCCGAACACGATCAGCACGATCGCGGTGATCCACAGGCTCCGGAAGTTGTCGCGGATGAGGCTCTGCAGCAGCACGCCCAGCAGCGCGATGGGGATCGTGCCGATGATGACGAGCCAGCCCATGCGGGCGTCGGGGTCGTTGCGCGGGACCTTGCCCGTGAGCGAGCCGAACCAGCGCGAGATGACGCGCCCGATCTTCTTGCGGAAGTAGATGAGCACGGCGAGCTCCGTGCCGATCTGGGTGATCGCGGTGAACGTCGCCCCGGGATCGGTCTGCGACGGGAGGAACTCGCCCACGATGCGCAGGTGCGCGCTGGAGGAGATGGGGAGGAACTCGGTGAGGCCCTGGACGAGCCCGAGGATGATGACCTCGAAGATATGCATGCGGTCCTTCAGTACGTCCGGAGGAGGTCGGCGAGAACACGTCGACCGAACTCGAGCGCGTCGACGGGGACGCGCTCGTCGACACCGTGGAACATCCCGGTGAAGTCGAGACCGGCGGGGAGTCGCAGCGGTGCGAATCCGTAACCGGAGATTCCGAGGGCCGACAGCGCCTTGTTGTCGGTGCCGCCTCCCATGAGGTACGGCACGACGGGCACGCCGGGGTCGTGCCGGTCCAGCTGGGCGACCATGGCGTCGACGAGGTCGCCCGAGAACGGCACCTCGAGGCCGATGTCGCGGTGCACGATCTCGATCTCGACGTCGTCACCCACGATGCGGCGGATGTCGGCGAGGGCGGCGTCCTCGGTGCCGGGCAGCACGCGCACGTCGATGAGCGCCTCGGCGCGGTCGGGGATCACGTTGTGCTTGTACCCGGCGGTCAGACCGGTGGGGTTCGTCGTGGTGCGCAGCGTCGAGCGGATGAAGCTGGATGCCGCGCCGGTGCGCAGGGCGAGCGCGTCGGGATCGCCCGCGTCGTCACCCGTGATCTCCGCCAGGCCCGCCAGCAGCTTCGTCGTGGTGTCGGTCAGCCGGATGGGCCATTCGGTGCGGCCGAGGGCGTCCACGGCCGTCGCGAGCTTCGTCACCGCGTTGTCGGCGTGCAGTCCGCTGCCGTGACCCGCGCGACCGCGGGCGACGAGCTTGATCCACAGGAGGGCCTTCTCGCCGACCTGCAGCAGGTACGCGCGCCGGTCGCCGACCGCGATGGAGTAGCCGCCGACCTCGCTGATGGCCTCGGTGGCGCCGGCGAACCACTCGGGCCGGTCCCGCACGACGCGCGCCGAGCCCTCGACGCCGCCGTTCTCCTCGTCGGCGAAGAACGTCACGATCACGTCGCGCTCGGGCTGCTCCCCCGCGCGCAGGATGTCGGCGACGGAGGTGAGGATCATGGCGTCCATGTCCTTCATGTCGACCGCTCCGCGGCCCCACAGGATGCCGTCGCGGATCTCTCCCGCGAAGGGGTCGACACTCCAGTCCTCGGCGACGGCGGGCACGACGTCGAGGTGCCCGTGCAGGATCAGCGCCGGCTTGTCGGGGTTGCGGCCGGGCACGCGGGCGCAGACGTTCGTGCGCCGCTCGACGGGCTCGTGGTACGCGGTCTCGAGGCCGAGCCCCTCGAGGTAGGCGCCGACGTACTCGGCCGCCTCGCGTTCGCCGTTCGCGCGGCCCCCGCCGTAGTTCGAGGTGTCGAAACGGATGAGGTCGGATGCGATGCGGGCGACCTCGGGGACGTCGGTTTCGAGCTCGGGCATGCGCACTACGGTACCGGCGGCCGGGGCGCTCCCCCGACGCGTGTCGTCGTGAGACGGGTGCTGTTCCGGGGTCGGACGCGCCCGGGCGTCACCGTCGGTTCGAGGCGGGGCTTCGGGCGTGGTAATGTCGTTCCTCGTTGCGAAAGCAGCGAAACACCCAGATGCGCGGGTGGCGGAATAGGTAGACGCGCTAGCTTGAGGTGCTAGTGCCCGTATAGGGCGTGGGGGTTCAAGTCCCCCCTCGCGCACAGAACGAGAAAGACCCCCGGGGTTCGTCCCCGGGGGTCTTTCTCGTTGTCTGCGGGAGCGGGAGGGCTGTGAACCCCTGCGGGGTTGAGCCCACGCCGCCGAGGATTCCTCCGCCGCGCGAACCGTGACGCCGCAGAAACACCGGCGTAGCATCGCGCATTTAGCGTCGAGGCGTCCCCGGCAGATCGGATCACGCATGCCCCGCTTCCACGTCCCCACCATCGACATCTCGGCCTGGGTCGGGCCCGGCTCGCCCGACGCCCGCGCCGCCGTCGTGGCGGCCGTCGACCACGCGTGTCGCACGGTCGGGTTCATGCAGGTGGTGGGTCACGGCATCCCTCAGGCGGTCATCGACGACCTGCGCAGCGGTCTCGACGAGTTCTTCGCCCTCCCCCTCGACGCGAAGAAGCGCTACGTGCGTCCCGCGGCCGAGAACCGGGGGTACAGCCCGCCCAAGAGCGAGTCGCTGAGCTACAGCCTCGGCGTCGATCCGGTCACGCGCATGAACGACTTCTTCGAGGCGTTCAACGTCGGGACGTCCTGGCGCGAGTACCCCGGAACCGCGGCCACGGCCGACGACTACGCCGAGAACACGTGGCCCGACGACACCGAGCTGTTCGAGCCCGCCGTCTCGACCTACTACGGCGAGGCGCGCCGCGTGGCGCAGACCCTCACGCGCGTCTTCGCGGCGGCCCTGCGCGTGCCCGACGACTTCTTCGGCGACGTCACCGATCACTCGATCGACGTGCTGCGCATGAACAACTACGCCCTGCCGCCGGGCTCGATCGAGCTGGGCGCCGAGCTGACGGGCATGGGCGAGCACACCGACTTCGGCCTCGTGACGGTGCTGTGGGCCGACCGCGTGGCGGGGCTGCAGGTGCTGGGCCTCGACGGGTCGTGGAACGACGTGGTCCCGGCCGAGGGCGCCCTGCTGGTCAACCTCGGCGATGTCGCCGCCCGCCTCACCAACGACAAGTGGCTGTCGACGCTGCACCGGGTCAAGCCCCCGGTGATCGACGGGTCGATCGAGCGGCGCCGATCGGCGGCGTTCTTCCACGACGGGAACGCGGATGCCGTGGTGGGTCCCCTGCCGCACTTCGTCACGCCCGAGGCCCCCGCGGTGTACGAGCCGGTCACGGTGCGCGACCACATCGCCGCGAAGCTCGCCGGGTCGCGCGCCGGACGCAAGAACGTCGGCGCGGTCCGCGAGGCCGCGCGGGTGGCTGGGGCGGGGCGAGGCTGAGGCAAGGGGCCTGCGCGAGCCGGACGCCAACGGCGCGGCGCTGAACACGGGGCGCGACGCGGCCCGCCGTCTCAGCGAACGCGCCGCACCCCGGCCCGGGGTCAGGCCGCCGACACCCCGAACAGCAGACCGAGAACGTACGTCACCGCGGCGGCACCGAAGCCGATCGCGAGTTGGCGCAGGCCGCGCTTGAGCGGCGAGGCACCCGAGAGCAGACCCACCATCGCGCCGGTGGCCAGCAGCGCGACGCCGACGAGCCCGAGCGCGAGCGCCACGGCGCCGAAGCCGCTCATGCCGAAGATCCACGGCAGCACGGGGATGATCGCGCCCGAGGCGAAGAACAGGAAGCTCGACAGGGCGGCACCCCACGCGCTGCCGACGACCTCGTGCGAGGACTCCCCCGGTGCCGCGGCGACCGGGGCCGACCCGGCCTGGGCGGCCGTGACCACCTCGCGCGCCTTCGCGAGCGCGTCGTCGGAGTCCATGCCGCGCGTGCGGTACACGAGGGCGAGCTCGTTGGCATCCAGGTCGAGGTGGGGAAGGGCGGAGTCGGCGAAGTCGCTCTCCTCGGTGGCCTCGAGCAGCTCGCGCTGCGAGCGGACGGAGACGAACTCGCCGGCGCCCATCGACAGGGCGCCCGCGAGAAGGCCCGCGATGCCGCTGAACAGCACGAAGCTCGGCGCCACACCCGTCGCCCCGACGCCCATCACGAGCGCGAGGTTGGACACGAGGCCGTCGTTGGCGCCGAAGACGGCGGCCCGGAAGGTTCCGGAGAGGCGCCGACGACCGCGAGCGGCGAGACCGCGCACGACCTCGTGGTGCACGCGCTCGTCGGCGGCCATCGCGGCGGTGGCGTAGGGCTCGTCGGCGTAGGGCGAACGCGCTTCGGCGTTCTGGGCGAGGGCGAGCACGAAGATCGACCCGAACCGCCGGGCCATCCATGCCAGCAGGCGCGTGCCGATGCCGGGCGACGGCAGGCGCTTCGGCGTCTCCCCCAGCAGGTCGATCCAGTGCTGCTCGTGACGCCCCTCGGCCTCGGCGAGCTCGAGCAGGATGTCGCGCTCCTCGCCCGTGCGGCGTGAGGCGAGCTCGCGGTAGACGCGGGCCTCAGCGCGTTCGTCGACGAGATAGCGCGCCCAGCGGCGGCGATCGCGGGCGGTGGGTGTGGCGAGGTTCGTCACGGGTCTCCTTCAGGTCGTCCCCCACCGTAATGAGAGCCCTCGCCTCCCCCGGGCGCGTCGACCGATACTGACAGCATTTCGGCCCCCCGAAGCCCGGAACGACGCGGATGCCGAGGGGCGGATGCCAGCATTGCGGGCCCGCGAAAGCGAGGTCGCGACTGCCGTTTGCCGGGCGGTCGCGCGGGCCGCCCGGCGGCGTCCTGGGGCGCGAGACTGCGTGCGGCCGACGAGACGGTTGCAGCGTGACGCCGAGATGTCAGCGCGATGCCGTCTCGCGGTGTGGAACGGCCGAGCACGGGACGGCGCGCGACGCGCGCGCGGGGCGGCAGCGCACGTGGCTCAGGACCGCACGCGCTTGCGCAGCAGGTCGATGCGCGCTTGCAGCTGGGCGACCGTGGCGTGCGAGACGGCGGGCCCCCCGCACAGCCGGCGCAGTTCGGCGTGCACGAGTCCGTGCGGTTCGCCGGTCTGGCGGGCGTACAGTCCCACCATCGTGTTGAGCAGTTGTCGCTGCTCCTTGAGCGTGCGGTGCAGGGGGCCGGGCAGCCCGCCCTCATCGACCGACGGCGGCTCGACGCCGTTCTCCTTCTCGTGCGCTTCCCGCGTCGAGCGGTGACGCGATTGCCGCGTCGCCCGCGACATGAGCACCTCGTGCACCTGCTCGGGCTCGAGAAGGCCCGGGATGCCGAGGAACTCCTCCTCCTCGATGGTTCCCGGGACAGCGAGCTGGCCGAACTCCTGCCCGTCGAACATCACGCGGTCGAAGTGCGCGAGCGAGCCCAGCGCCTGGTACTCGAATTCCTGCTCGAGCGCGTCGGAGGCTTTGTCCTCGCGCTCGGCGGCATCCATCATGTCTTCTTCGGCGTTCCACTGATCGTCCGCGTCGCTGTCGCGGTCGAGCGCGTGCTCGCGCTGCGCCTCCATCTCGCCGGCGAGGGCGAGCAGTTGCGGGACGTTGGGGAGGAACACGCTCGCCGTCTCACCCCGGCGCCGGGCCCGGACGAAGCGGCCGATGGCCTGCGCGAAGAACAGCGGGGTGGAGGCGCTCGTGGCGTACACGCCGACGGCGAGACGCGGGACGTCGACGCCCTCCGACACCATGCGCACGGCCACCATCCAGCGGGTCGTGCCCTTCGAGAACGTCTCGATGCGGCCCGAGGCCTCCGCTTCGTCGGAGAGGACGACGGTGACCTTCTCTCCGCTGATGTCCTCGAGGATCGCGGCGTAGGCGCGCGCGGCGGTCTGGTCGGTCGCGATGACCAGGCCCCCGGCATCCGGGACCGTCTCGCGCACCTCGGTGAGGCGACGGTCGGCGGAGCGGAGGACCGCGGGGATCCAATCGCCGTTCGGGTCGAGCGCGGTGCGCCAGGCCTGCGAGGTGATGTCCTTGGTGTTGTCCTGGCCGAGCTGAGCCTCCATCTCCTCCCCGGCCTTGGTGCGCCAGCGCATCTGCCCGGCGTAGACGAGGAAGAAGACGGGCCGGACGACGCCGTCCTCGAGGGCGCGCTTATAGCCGTAGGCGTAGTCCGTGCGCGAGAGGCGGATGCCCTTGGAGTTGGGGTGGTACTCCACGAACGGGATGGGCGCGGTGTCGCTGCGGAACGGCGTCCCCGACAGCAGCAGGCGCCGGGTCGCGCGGTTGTACGCCTCGCGCAGGGCGTCGCCCCAGCTGAGCGCGTCGCCGCCGTGGTGCACCTCGTCGAGGATGACGAGGGTCCTGGCATCCATCGTCAACCGCTGATGCACCTCGGCCTTGACTGCGACCTGCGCGTACGTGACGGCGACGCCGTGGTACTGCCGGGAGGGGGTGGCGTGCCGGTTGGAGAAGTACGGATCGAGACGGATGCCGACGCGCGCGGCCGCCTCTGCCCACTGGGTCTTGAGGTGCTCGGTGGGGGCGACCACGACGATGCGGTCGACGACGCGACGACGCATGAGCTCGGAGGCGAGGCGGAGGGCGAAGGTCGTCTTACCGGCGCCGGGGGTGGCCGCGGCGAGGAAGTCGCGCGGGCCCTTGCCGACGCCGTCGGGTCCGTCGGAGCCGAAGTACTGATCGAGCGCCTCGGCCTGCCACGCGCGCAGGCGCTGCGCGGTTCCCCACGGCGCGCGCTGCGGGAACGACGGGGAGAGGTGCTCGGCGGCGAAGGAGCCGAAGTGCGGCTCGGTTCCGTCGAGGGCGCCGTCGAACGCCGGGTCGGGGATCGCCCCCGGGGCGGGGGCGTCGGCGACGGGGGCGGTGGCGTGAGACGGGTCGAGGGGGGTGGATGGAGGGGCGACGGATGCCGCGGCCTGGGGCTCCGCGCGCGGGGTGGGGACCGGGCCGGGAGCGGCGACGGGGCCGGGGCTCGCGACGGGGCCGGGGCTCGCGACCGGACC
>Ga0065721_10052405_pt1 | contig 12002 bp, 14 predicted proteins | sample Mesricmetagenome_FD_59108 | JGI IMG/M metagenome (GOLD analysis project Ga0065721, IMG submission 59108) | Mesophilic microbial community from rice straw/compost enrichment Sample: eDNA_1 v2 (version 2) | ecosystem: Engineered > Solid waste > Grass > Composting > Bioreactor | place: USA: Davis... | reverse complement strand
CCCGCCCGCGATGACCGACGGCATGATGCCCGTCGACCCGCCGGTCAGATCGGGCGTGACCAGGATGAAGACCTGGATGGACAGGCTGAAGGACAAGGTGGCGATGGTGAAGTAGAGCCGCCGCAAGCGCAGCGTCACCACGCCCAGCAGCACCGCCACGGCGCCGCACAGCAGGATGCCCGCGATCCACCCCGGCACGGTGCCGAGCACCGGCGTCAGCAACGCCGAGCCGTAGCCGCCCATGCCGAAGAACGCGGCATGCCCCAGCGACACCTGACCGGTGCGGGACAGGATGTCCCAGGCGAGCGCCAGGATGGCCGAGATGGCGATCCCGATGCCGATCTGAATGAAAAACGGATGCTCCGCCATGGCGACGAGGATGAAGGGCGCCGCGATCGCCGCGTAGAAGCCGAGCCTGTTGAGCAGACGCCCCGGATTGATGTGTGCCATGCTCATGCCTGCACCTGCTTGCCGAACAGGCCGCTGGGCCGGACGATGAGGACGAGCAGAAGCAGCAGGAAGGCGACCCCGAAGCCCCAGCTTCCGCCCTGTGGCACGAAGGTGCTGGTCAACCCTTCGGCCAGGGCGAGGATGGCCGCCCCGATCAGCGCGCCCGGAATGTTGCCCAGCCCGCCCAGCGCGATGATGGCGAAGGCCCGGATGACCAGATCCACGCCGACCGTCGGCTGCACATACAGCACCAGCGCGACCAGCCCGCCCGAAACACCGGCGGCGGCCCCGCCGATGACGAAGGACAGTTCGAAGACGCGGTCGACGTTGATGCCGGCGTGCAGCGCAAGCTCGGGATCGTCGCTGGCGAAGCGCATCTGCGTGCCGTAGCGGGTGTGGTTCTTGATCCACAGCATCACCAGGAACAGCGCCAGCCCCACCAGCGCCACCGCGACGTTGTTGCCGGGAATGGACACGTCCCCAAGGCGCAGCGAGGGCAGCAGGGCCGGGGCCTGCATGACCCGCGGGTCGGGCGACCACAGGATGACGGCGATGTTCAGCAGCAGGATCGACAGGCCGAGCGTGGCGAGCAGCTGGTTATGCTCGTCCTGCTTCAGGACGCGGGCGAGGAATACGCGATAGACCAGCATCGAGAACAGCCCGAGCGCCACGCCCGAGGCGGCCATGCCGATCCAGGGGGACAGGGCGTAGCGCGTGTGCAGCCAGTAGGTCAGGAACGCGCCGAGCATGACGAACTCGCCATGCGCGAAGTTGATGATGCGGGTCACCCCGACGGTCAGCGTCAGCCCCGCGGCGACCGCCGCGTAAAGTCCCGCGATGGTCAGGGAGAGGAGAACGGCTTGGCTCACTGAGGCGATGGTCATGCCCGCCTTCCTGTCGTTGCACGGCTCAGGTGTCGAGCGCGTCGTTGGTGGCTTCCGAGAAGTCCAGCAGCTTCGACTTGTATTCGCTGCGCGGCAGCGTTCCGACGGGGACGAGATGAACCGCCGTCGTCACCACCAGAGTCGCGCGGATGTCCCGCTCGATCCGTTCGCGCAGGTCGTCGGCAGGCGGCATTCCCTCGGCCATTTCAACGACCACCTTCAGGGGCGGTGCCTGCTTCACCCCTTTGGACTGCGGCCGGATGGAGATGACGCCACTGACGGCCGGCGCGAAGCGGTTGACCACTTCGCGCACCGCGGAGGGGAAGACGTTCACGCCCCGCACGATCAGCATGTCGTCGGTCCGGCCGATGCAGCGGACGCGCGGCGACGTGCGGCCGCAGGAACAGGGCTCGGTCCAGACCATGACGTGGTCGCGGGTGCGGAAGCGCAGCAGCGGCGCGCCCCGGTGCCGCAGATGGGTCAGAACCAACTCGCCTTTCGCTCCGTCGGTGATGGGCACCGGCGCGCCGGTGTCGGGGTCGATCAGTTCGAAATGCACGAAGCCGCGTCCGGAAAAATGCATGCCCCGCTGGTGCTCGCATTCGCCCCAGAGCGAGACGGAGATGTCGCCGATGCCCATGGCCTCGGTGACCTTGGCGTTCCAGGCGTCCTGGAGCTTGGCCCGCATGTCGGGTTCGCCGCCGCCCGGCTCTCCGGCAACCATGATGCGTTCGATGCTGCTGGCGCGCAGGTCGAGCCCGCGGTCCCGCCCGATTTCGGCGAGGTGCAGCGCGTAGGACGGCGTGCAGGCGAGCGCCTGCGGTCTCAGGAGCTTGATCGCCGCCAGCAGCCGCTCGGTGTTGCCGGTGCCGACCGGGATGTGGCACAGCCCCAGCCGGGGAAAGGCGTCGAGCGCCGCACCCGCCACGAAGGGGCCGGCGTTGTAGGTCGTTACGATGCGCTGGCCGGGCGACACGCCCGAGGCCGCATAGCTGCGGCAGGAGGTGCGGACCCAGTTGTCCAGATCCCCGGCGGTCAGCGGGATGTAGCTGGGGATGCCCGTGGTGCCGCTGGTGGAGAAGATGCGCACGACCTCCTCCATCGGGGCCGCGAGCTGCGTGCCGATGGGGTCCGCCTCGCTGCGGCTTCGGCGCAGTTCGTCCTTCTCGGTCAGCGGCAGGGCGGCGATGCCGTCCAGCCCGCCCACGGCTTCCGGCGTCTTGAATCCGGCGGCCTCCAGCTTCTCGCGGAAGAAGCGGGACCTGGCGAAAAGAAAGCCGATCTGCTCCCGGTACAGCGCGTCGTCCTGGTCGCGTTGGTCCGCCCAGGGACGCGTTTCGATTTCCGGTTCGAACATCATGGGATGCCTTCTTCAGCCGGCGGGGTCGTAGGCGATGGCGGCCTCGGCGTGGTGCGCCAGCAGGAAGCCGATGGGGCGCCGCTGTTCCTCGGCCAGATGGCCCAGGATGCCCGCGGTGCGCGCCAGGATCGGGATGGCCTTGATCATGGCCGGCGGGAAATCGAGGTCCATCAGCACGGCGGCGATGGGGCCGGATACGTTCAGGGGCAGCGGTTTCCCCCACGCCGTGTTCACCGCGGCGCGGAAGCGGTCGAGCAGGTCGACGTGCCGGCCTGCGACCCCGCGCTCGCGCGCCAGCGCCATGATGCGCTCAGCCCGTGGATCGACCGGGTGGTGGATGGGATGGCCGAAGCCGGGCATCTTGCCGCCCTGCCGGCGAATGGTGCCGGCGATGTCGGTGACCACCGCGTCCGCATCCTCACCGGTGGCGACGCGGGCCGCGGCGTCGGCCAGCACCTTGGCGCACAGCTCCGCTGTGCCCAGAACGACGGTGCCGCAGCCCAGAATGCCCGCGGCGACGGCCCCTTGCAGGCTGTCGGGCGCCGCCGCCAGCGTCATGCGGGCGGCCTGTGCAGTCGGCGTCAGACCATGTTCCGTGATCGCGACGAGCAGAAGATCAAGGAAATAGCGCTGGTCGTCGGTCGGTTTGGTTCCGGTCACCAGAAAGAAGAAGTAGTCCGTGAAGCCGTACTGGCCCATGATCTCGTCGACGAGATCCTTGCCGCGCACCTCGATCCGGTGTGCGTCCGACGTGCAGATCCCGCTGACGGCTGGACCCGCTTTTCCGATCAACATTACGCTCCTCCCCCTTGGCCCGCCTTAAGCAGGGGACGAGTTCGCCCGATCGAACGCATGGGTTCGGACGCACAGGGCGTGCGAAGCCGTGGCAGAGGCGGTCGCAACCGCGTTTGAAGGATCTGTGGGGCGTTTCCTCGTCGCTGCGTTGGGCAGCGTGTTCGTTGAATTGTAGGACAATATCGCCCGACGGAATTGATTGTCAACCAAACAATCCTGTAGTATGACGATTGTGGTTGTTTCCGATCGAGACCAGCATGACGAACCACACGAACGATGAGCGTTCACAGGCGCCGGCGCATGGCGGCACCGTCGATTTCGTCGTCGACTATTTGCGGTCCGGCATGCTCCAGGGGCGCTACGCGCCCGGCCAGCGCCTGATCGAGGCGGACCTCACGCGTGACCTCCACGTCAGCCGAGGGCCGCTGCGCGAGGCGTTTCGGCGCTTATCGGCGGAAGGGCTGATCGAAATCGTGCCGCACCGGGGGGCGCTGGTCCGCCGGCTGACCCTGCGTGAGATGAAGGAACTGTTCCAGATCCGCCTGAGCTTGGAAATGCTTGCCGCCAGCCTCGCCGCGGAGGCTGTGTCCGATCCGGCGGTCCGCGCGCGCTTCGAAAGGGACATCGAGCCGATCTGGAACGACAGCCCGCGCGTCGCCAGCCTCGACTACATCGACGAGAATCACCGCTTCCACGATGCCATCGTGGCGGCCAGTGGAAACGAGCAATTGATGAAGCTGACGCGCCAACTGCGTCTGCCGGTGCTGATGTCGCAGTTGATCGGGTCGTTGAAGACGGAAAACATCGCCGCGTCGCTCGCCGAGCATCGCGCCATCGCGCAAGCGATCCTCGCCGGAGACGCCAAGGCGGCGGAAGAGCGGGTGAGGGCCCATCTGCAACGGGCGATGATCGTCGCGGAGGCCATGCCGAACCGTGTGTTCGGCCAAGGCGCGCTGGTGGCCTGAGCGTTTCGTTCCCGTGCGGAGGCCCACGGCGGACGAAGACTTCCAAATGTTGCGGTGCACATCATCCGTTCGCGTGTTTTGACGGCACGCTCCGCTGCACCAACATTCCTTGAGCGGTCAGGAATTGGGCGGTCAAGGAGATGTCGATGTCGGACGCTCAGGAAGAGGTTTGGGCCATGGAAGGCCGAACGGAACGCAAGCCGCTCCCGGCGCCCCCCATCACAGGATCACACCTTGCCGCCGCGGCGGCGCTGTTCCGCGGGATCGAGGCGACCGCTGCCGACGAATGGATCGTCGGCGATGTCGGCGCCTACGGCGTACTGCCGGCCATGCCCGTGCGTCCATCCGACCAGCCGGGAGCTTCCGATCTTCTGGCGCGCAGGGAATTGGCCGTGCGTCTGGACGGCGGATTGCTGATCGACGACGCTGGCTGACCTGGGGGGACGCTTACCGGCTGATGTCTTCGGCGACGGCCATCACCTCGGAAACGATGGCCCGCACGTCGTCGTCCGTCGCGCGGTGATTAACGAAGCAGGCGCGCAACGCGAACCGGCCCTGGATCGTTGCGTTTGACAGATACACGCGGCCACGCGCGATCACGCGCCGCAGGATCTCCGTGTTGTCGATCTCACGATGGCGAAAGCAGACCGCGCTGAGCGGAACCGGCGCCACCAGCTCCAGTTGCGGTTGCGCTTCGACCTCCTGCGCTAGCAGCCGTGCGTGTCGGAGATCTTGCGCGATGGCCTCTCGGAAGGCCTGTCGGCCATGATATTGCAGCGACAACCAGAGCTTCAGCGCGCGGAAGCGGCGCGACAATTCCATGGATTCCTCGAAAAACGCGAAGCCCTCTGTCGGGTCCTCGGTCATGATCCGGACGTAGTCGCCGCTGTGCGAAAAGGTTTCGCGCGCGACCGCCCGGTCGCGGTAAAGCAGGCAACCGCATTCCAACGGCTGGTAGAGCCATTTGTGCGCGTCGAGCGCCAGCGAATCCGCCCGGTCCAGCCCGCTGAACTTGTCCGGCTCCGCCAGGGCCGCTAGGCCGCCATAGGCGCCGTCGACGTGGAACCACAGGGATTCCCGCCGGGCGATGTCGGCGATCTCGGGCAGCGGGTCGATCGCGCCGATGTTGACCGTGCCAGCCGTGCCCACGATGGCGATGGGCGTGTGCCCCGCCTTGCGGTCGGCGGCTATGGCTGCCTCCAGTGCGTCGGTCCGCATCCGCAAGGCGTCATCGACCGGGATCAGGCGCAGGTTGGCGCGGCCGAGGCCCAGCAGCGCGACGGCTTTCGGAATGGCCATGTGCACCTGTTCGGACGCGTAGACGACGCAGGGGCGGGCGCCGGTCTCGTTGGCGGGGCTCTTCGCCTCCCGTGCCATCGCCAGCGCCATCAGATTGGCCGCCGATCCGCCGCCGCACAGGCTGCCCACATGGCCGGTGCAGCCCACCGCCTCCGCCAGCCAGCCGACGACGGCCCGCTCGATGGTCGTCGCCGCCGGGGCGGAGCGCCAAGACGTGACGTTCTGGTTCAGGACCGCCGCCAGGAACTCCCCGATGGCTCCAACGGGTTCGCCGGAGCCCAGGACGTAGCCGAAGAAGCGCCCGCCGGATGGACGCGCATGGTCGGCGATGGCCGCAAAGTCCTGAAGGATCGCCGGACCGAGCCCCGCTTCGGGCCAGGGCCGGGAAAAGAGCCGGGCGGTCTGTTCGCCGCTGCTCACCGGATAGGCGCGCCGTTCGCCGAGGGTGGCCCAATGGGCTTTCGCCAGCACCAAGGCCTCGTCGGCCAGACATGATAAATCCTGATCCGTGATGTCCAAGGCCATCGTTCCACCTTCCCGCCGGCACGGTGCGCTTTCCGTGGCAGCAACCGACATCAACGATGTCGGGATGGCTGTCCCCGCGCAATCCCTCCAACGGAGAAGGGGCTGGGATCACCCGTCCTTTCGGAACAGGTCCACCAGCTTCGCCAGCACGCTCGGGTCGTCGTAGCGCCCCAGGAACAGGTCGCCGATGGCCCGGCGCAGCAGGATACTGATGCGCGCGCGGGCCCGGCCGTGGACGGCGCCTTCGATGCGGCGGCAGCGGTTGCAGAGCAGGCGAACGCGTTCGACCGGTGCGTTTGTGACGCGCAACGCCTCGACGGTTACCAGCACATCGACGGTGGCGCCATACTCGGTCGCCTCCGGCCAGGGGACCTTGCGGCCACGTCCGTCGCGCCACGTCTCGTCCGCGCCGTCGTACCAGCGGCCGTCCGACAGGCAGCGCACGACCACACCATCGGGCCGCCCGCAGCACCGGCACCGCAAGTTCCCCGACGATTCTCCGACGCGCACGGGGTCGAGGTATGGCGTCCGGATTTGCGCGCGCGATTGCCTGCCCCGAATCAATGTCCCCAACCTTCCGTATTCTCTGCACCAAGCGGGCGCGGACCGTGTCACACTTCGGCGCTTAGCGCGCGTGACTTTTTCCTTTTGCCCGTCCGTTCGGCCATCCCCGACCCGCTCCGCATCATCTTGCAAATGATAGTGATTCGCATTTAAGGTGGTGTCCGGATCGGGCGCGCGGCATGCCGCGGCCAGCGCATAGCCAGTCGGGAGCATGGACGATGTGTGAGCGTTGTCGCAACACCCAGCCAGCCTGCGTTCCGGGCAGCGGGAAACGCCGGAAGCTATGGGCTATTTCCAACGAGTTCCATTGCTCGCTGGTGGGCACCTGCCTGTCGTCGGACGATGTGGCCTGGCTGTGTCGCCGGCTGAAGCTGGTGACGGCGCCTGACGTCCGCCCTTACGACATCCACCGCTATTTCGTTGAGCGGGCGGCGACCAATGGTCCGGAAGCCAAGCTGATGCACAGGCGCCTGGACGAGAATTTCGCCGGGGCGGTGCGGCGTTTCGGGCGCGAAACGACGGAGGAAGGCTGGCTGGCCCTGTGGGACGCGGCCGTCGCCGCGGGCGACGTGGCCGCGGCCTACTGGGCGGTGCTGAGCCACGCGGACATGACCGACACCGTCCGCAAGCGCGCCTTCGCCGACGTGCACATGCTGTCCCACCTGATGGGCGGCGAAAGCCGGCGCCAGCTTCGGGAAAACCGCGACCTGACCCGCCGCTGCGTCGAGCTGGAAGCGCGGCTCGCCAAGCAGGAGCGCTCCGCCGGAGAGCGTCTCGCCGAAAAGGACGCGCGCATCCGTGCGCTGGAGGCCCAGTTGGCCGAGCAGCGCGCGGCTCCGGCCGCCGCCCCGCCCTCTGTTCGCACAGTTCCGGAACCAAAGGCCGCGCGTGACGGGCGGGCCATGCGCGAGGTCAATGCGCTGCGGCGCCGGGTGACTGTCGAGCGGATGCGCGCCCGCCACGCGGAGGCGGAGGTGGAGCGACTGCGGCACCTTCTCGACGGGGTGGCGAACCTTCCGTGCCGGCCCTTCGCCAGAGCGGACGCCGTAGAGGAAGCGTCGGCGGCGGACCTTCGCGGGCAGTCCATCCTCTACGTCGGTGGGCGGCCGAACACCCTGTCCTATCTGCGGGCGGCAGTGGAGACGCGCAACGGCTGCCTGCTGCACCATGATGGTGGGTTGGAGCAGACGACGCGCGGCCTTGAGGGGCTGGTGGAGCGTGCCGACGTGGTGGTCTGCCCCGTCGATTGCGTCAGCCACGACGCCTGCCTGCGCGTGAAAGGACTTTGCCGGCGCATGGGCAAGCCCTTCGTTCCCATGCGCAGCGCGGGGGTGACCTCCTTTACCCGGATGCTCGGCGCGCTCGGGCGTTCCGACACGTCGCCGGCTGCGGTGGCCGGGCACGGATGAGGGTGGACTTTCCAGCGCACAGCGAATTCTGGCAACAGGGAGGACAAGCACCAAATCCTACCCACGGCGTTGATTGTCGGCGGCCATGATTGTCTGCGATGCTGTGGGCAGCGGCGTTTCTGGCCGGGGGAGGGGATCGACCAATGGCTGTTTGGCATTCAATCTCTGGCCTTGGCTCTGACCTTGGCGGTCGCGGGGGAGGCCGTATCTGGACACGGCTGGGCACATGGCGGGCGGAGGTGTTTCGGGATGCCGACCCGCTGGTCGGGTGGCGGTGGGAGGCAACGCACGACGGCGACCGCCGCTCCCTCGCTGGCCTCGCGGAAACGCGGGAGGCCGCGCAGGCGATGGCGGAGCACAGCATTCTTCTGCAGAACCAGTGATGGCCGGCAGCCTTGTTCGCGCCGTTGGTGGCCGGGTCCTGGCATTGGAAGCCGGTTGCGCGCAAAGCCGTGCTCATTTCAAACCCACGGGTGGTAGAGGCGGGCGTGGATTCCGGTACTATCCGGTCCCTGAAAACCCGCCCCAACGAAAGCAAGAGACGGCGCCATGCCCCCACTGACCGTTGGCCGACGCCCTGAGGCCGTCATCTTCGACTTCGACGGCGTCATCCTCGATTCCGCTCGGATGAAGACCAACGCGTTCATCACCCTGTACGGGGTGACCGACCCCGCGATGCAGGACCGGTTGCGCCGGATGGTCTGGCAGAACGGCGGCCTCAGCCGGGTCAAGACCCTGGCGATCCTGGAGCAGGACCTGTTCGGGCGGACGCCGACGGAGGAGAGCGTCGCCGACCTCGTCCGGCGCTATGCCGATATGGTGGACACGGCGGTGAACGATTGCCAGCTGATCGCGGGGGCGGAAAGCCTGCTGCGCGGACTGAACGGCACGCCCTGCCATCTGGTGTCGGGCACCCCGCACGAAACCCTGATGGGCACCGTGCGAGCCAAGGGGCTGGAGCATTTCTTCGTCACCATCACCGGCTCCCCCAGCCGCAAGCCCGAAGTCTTTGCGAAGATCGTCGCCACGGGCGGCCATGATCCGGCGCAAACGCTGGCGGTGGGCGATTCCCTGACCGAGTTGGACGCGGCCCGGCAGGTCGGCACAGCGTTCGTCGGCGTGGTCGCGGAGGATTTGTCCAATCCGTTCCCCGCCGACGTGCAAATCGTCAAGGACATGTTCGGCCTTGCCGAACTGATCTGACCTTTCACCGGGATGGACGGCAGGAGGCGGTGACCTCGGCCCGGTCCAACCGCCCGTCGCGATTGATGTCGAGGCGGGCGAGAACCCGCTTCGGGTGCGCGAGGAACTCGTCCCGGCTGACCCGGAAATCAAGGTTCACGTCGGCCGCCATCACCGGGTCGGGTGGTTCGGCCTGCCCACCGCTGCTGTTCCGGGGTTCGCTGTTGGACGGGCGTTGTCCGGATCCGCCGCCCCGCTGGCGTCGCCCCGGTGGTGGTGCGCTGGCCTCGGCGCTGCGCCGGGCTTGCTCCGGCTGGTCCGGGCGCGGTGGCCGATAAGGCAGGCGGTAGGCTTGCAGTTCGGACACAGTGACGAAGCCGTCGCCGTCCCCGTCCATCCGGTCGAATTGCGCGCGGGCGTGGGCGAGGAGTTCATCGGCGCTGAGCAGACCGTCGCGGCTTGCATCGGAACGCTCCGTCCACGCGCCGAGCGCGGCCTCGCAAAGGGCTTGGCCGAGCGGACCGCCGCTGAGCGGTTCACCGTTTGGGCTGAGGACCATGGAGGCCGTGGGTTGGTGAGGCGGAGGTCCGCTGGCGCAGCCCGACAACACCGCGATGGCTGCGGCCAGCAGCGACGGGCGGGAAAGCAGTCCAAACAATCGGTGGGAAGACGTCGGATGATGCAGGGGCGCCATCAGGGACTCGGCGTTATGAATTTTTCTGGAAACATGCCCCCTGGGGGCCCCTTATTTAGACCGCAAACAAATCCAGGAAATAATTTACAAGAATGGAAATCGTGAGGAAACAGGCAATCACTACGGCCATGTTGCGGATCAAGTTGTCGGCTTTCGGATAGTCGTCATCGGCGCCGGATGGCTCGTCGTATTCCGAAGACCATGGATCGCCGCCGGATGGCTTCGCCATCGGTGCCGGAACATCGTCGGGTGGCGTTTCGGAACGGGTGGGCATGGGGATAGCCTCATGAGACGGGAGTTCGGTGTCTCATCGGATTTAGCCGTGCATTGTAACCGGGCTATGTCCGGAAAGGATTTTTGTGTTTCAGACTGTAACAGACCGATGGAGATGCGCAGAATTCAAAAATAAATACAGCTCCTGCGCAGGAGCGATGCGTCGGAACACGTCTAATCACATTCCGAGTCCTTTTTCTGCAGGTTCCAACCCGTGGATTCCGACTGGCATGCGCGGGTCAACGCTTCCAACCGCAACGCCAGCCGCCGGACGTGCCCACCGGGCCAATAAAGCCGTCCACAAGCTGGGCAGGTGGTGAACGGCCCGCCAAGGTCACGGACCGGCAACGGTAGACCGGCGACCTCGGCCGCGGACGCCGGGCGCACAGGCGTGTTGTCCACGAGGCAGCGCGTGAAGGGCGCGTGCAGCCAGTCGAGACGGAAGGCCGCGGTGAGGGAACGGGCCTGCTCCTCCACCGTCTCGCCGGTGACCAGAAAGCCATCGGCGGCCGCCTTGGCTGCAAGGGGGCGGTCGCGGGTCAGAAGAACGCGGCCCTCGCCGCGGGCCTGGGCGAGCAGGCGGTTATCCTCCGTTCCGCCGGCGGCGAGGACGGTGTCGTGTCCCGCCGCCCGCAAAAGGCGTGCAAGCCGGCCCAGCATTTCATCGCACAGCCAATCCATGCTGGTATCAATAGGGCCGCCACCAGCAGGCGCGCCTTGGCCCAGTGCCGGTCATTGGCTGGTGGACGCCTCGAACAGGAACCAGGCGCGCTCCTCGGCCTGGTCGGTCCAATCGTCAATCAGGGCGCTGGTCGCGTTGTCCTTGGCTTGGTCGGCGAGGTCCTTCGCCTCGCGCAGCGCCTTGATGAGGTGCAGGTTGTCTTCCCGCAGTTCGATCAGCATGTCCCGCGGCGCGACATAGTCGGCGTTGTTGTCGCGGATGGACTGGCGCCGGGCGACGTCGCCGATGGACCGCAGGGTGGTGCTGCCCGTCTTGCGGACGCGTTCGGCAATGGCGTCGGTCACCCCCAGGATCTGCGTCGCCTGCGCGTCGAGCAGCAGGTGATAGTCGCGGAAATGCGGGCCGGAGACGTGCCAGTGGAAATTCTTGGTTTTCAGGTACAGGGCAAAGGTGTCGGCCAGCACCGCGTTCAGCGCGTCGGCGACGGAGGAGCGCTCGTTGCGCGGCAGGTCGGTGGGCGTGGCGAGGGCTGGGTTGAGGCTGCCTTGCGCTTTGGCGTTCATGACCGGGTCTCCATGGGGCTGAAATGGGTCGACGGGCGGCACGGAATCCGGATCAGCGGTGTCGGGGCAACCCTCGCACCTCCCGGACCATACCTAGGCCCGACCAAACCTAGGTTTGTGGGAACCGCGGTCATGCCCTCCTGCACTTCGGTGTAAGGCGCCGGTGCTGCACCGCCCACACTGCTCTCACTCTTCAAGCCACGCGTCATGACATCCTGATCAATGACGAAGGTCATAAAGGATTCCGCCTTGGCCCGGGCGTTGGCGGTGCAACCGCGTCGTCCTCATGCGCCAGGGCCGCGTGCACGAGGTTGGCCCGCCGAGGGTGCCGCTCGACCGGCCCTTGCGGGCCGAGCC
>Ga0065721_10052404_pt1 | contig 12003 bp, 9 predicted proteins | sample Mesricmetagenome_FD_59108 | JGI IMG/M metagenome (GOLD analysis project Ga0065721, IMG submission 59108) | Mesophilic microbial community from rice straw/compost enrichment Sample: eDNA_1 v2 (version 2) | ecosystem: Engineered > Solid waste > Grass > Composting > Bioreactor | place: USA: Davis... | reverse complement strand
CCTCCGCCGATCGGACTGCGCCTGCCGCGGCCGGAGAGGTCGTTCTGTCCGTGGACAGCGGCGACACGCTGTGGGAGATCGCCAAGCGCCATATGAATCCGTCCCTGGACACCCGGGCGGCCGTTCAGTCTATTATGGAGAGGAACGGACTGGATTCGTCTTCTTTGAGGAGCGGACAGCAATTGATTATTCCGTTGAACATTTTGCCTCGGTAAGTTGAGCTCAGAGGGTATGCCTATCCCTTTACGGACCGGATCTATCCGGTCTTTTTGGCTTGCGCCCGTTCTTGACAGATGCTCCGCGAAAATGGCAAAGTAGAGAAGATGCGAAAAGGGGAGTGAGACACCGTGGATATGGATCAAATCATCAAGCGGATTAATGAATTGTCCCGCAAAAATAAAGCCGAAGGCTTAAACGAGACCGAGATCGAGGAACGCGACCGGTTGCGCAAGCAATATTTGTCGATTTTCAAGAGCAATTTCAAGCAAGAGCTTGACCGGATCGAGTTCGTAGACAAGCCTGCGATCAAGCATTGAACCTTCTTGGCGCGAAGCGATAGACGCGGGCCTTTCGGCGGATCGTTGCCGCCGGACGGACCCGCTTTAGAATAGGAGGAAGCGGAATGTCCCGCTCTTGGGAACGAAAGGTCGAGAAGAATAGGAAAGAACTGAACAAACGCCGCAAAAAAGAGGGCAAGCAAGGAATCGCTTCGGGCACGTCGCAGATCGACCGGTTTCAAGGAAGGAATTACGTCGTGCCGTCCTTGCTGATGCTGCTCATTCTGCTGTACGTGATTTTGTCGCAGCCGTGGTCGGACAAGTTTCTCCAGGATCCGACCCTGTTCTGGGTTACGATCTCCTGTTATATTTTGCTGGCCGTGTTCTACTATTTCCGCCGGCCTTATCTGGCCGTAAGCCGCGATACGCTGGAAACCCGCAAATTCACGGGGTATAAGACTCTGCGTCCTTCCGAAATCCGCAAGATCGTCATTCAGCCCGGCTACGTGCTCGTCGAGTCGGTAAAGGGGACCAACTGGGTGTTCTCCAAAGCGATGAACCGTTACCCGATTCAGAAAATGGCCGAAAGGCTGAAAGTGTTCACCGAGGTCAATCATATCGATTTCGAATTAAAATTGAAGTAAGGGGACGTAGAAATGTCGGTTAAAGCGGTTCTATTCGACCTGGACGATACGTTGCTATGGGACGACCGCAGCGTCAGCGAAGCCTTTCAATCGACCTGCCGCTACGCGGCGGAGGCGACGGGCGTAGACGAGAAGGAGCTGGAGGCGGCCGTGCGCCGCGAAGCCAGGGCGCTGTACGAGACTTACGAAACCTACGGGTTCACGCAGATGATCGGCATCAACCCGTTCGAAGCGTTGTGGGGCAAGTTCGAGAAAGGCGAGCACCCCATGTTCCGGAAGCTTCGGGAGCTGGCGCCGGCCTACCGCGAGAACGCCTGGACGAGAGGCTTGTCGTCCCTCGGAGCGGACAATCCGGGTCTAGGCTTGCAGCTTGCCGAGATGTTTCCCGCGCAAAGACGGAAGCTCAAGTACGTCTACGACGAAACGTTCGATATTTTGGACGAGCTCAAAAAATCGTACAAGCTGCTTCTTCTCACGAACGGGTCCCCGGACTTGCAGCAGGAGAAGCTGGACGGCATGCCGGAGCTCGCCCCATACTTCGACGCGATCGTCATCTCCGGAAACTTCGGCGAAGGGAAGCCCTCCTCCAAGCTGTTCGCTCACGCGATGGAGCGGATCGGCATTACGCCGGAAGAGGGGATCATGGTCGGCGACAAGCTCACGACCGACATCCTGGGTGCGAACCGGATCGGCATGAAATCCGTCTGGATCAACCGCCACGGCGCGATTCGGAACGACGAAATCATCCCTTCCTATGAGATTAAAAGCTTGACCGAGCTGACGGGCTTGCTGAAGAAGTTGAACGCTTGATCGGCCGCGATAGGCACCGCCGCCAAAAAGCGCCCTCGAAGGGCGCTTTTTGACGTTTTGCTTTGCCGAGGAAGATCGGACCGGGCTGCTTACGTTTTCGCGGAGCGGTCCGCGATTTCTTTCAGAACTTCCTTTTTCTTGGCGAGGAATGCGGAGACCGCGTAGCCGATGGCGAGCAATCCCCCGCAGACCATGATTCCGATCACGGGCCATTGCCATCGGGAAGGCATGTAGAGGGCAAGAAACCAGGACCGTTCTCCGCCTCCTTGCAGCTTGATGACGAGAGGGACGAGTCCTTGCGGGATCAATGCGATCATGCCGATCCACCCGCAGAAGATAAGCCGGAATTGATCGGCGACGGACAGCCGCATCATGATCATCTCGACCGTCGGCTTGACGGCGGAGTCGGCGGAGTTTGCGGAGTCCGGGACCGAGTCCGCGGGAGTCGCTTTATTCATATGCAGCATAAGGTGGAGCAGCTCGGGGCCGGATTTCTCCAGCTTCTTGATCGCCAGGCGTCCCAGCCAGCGGTAGTATAGGACGCCGAATCCGATCGAGGCCGCGGTTCCGACCCACTGAAGCCATTCCAGCCCTAAGCGGAGCCCGGTCAGCGTCAAAGCGAACGGCGGGGCGACCAGAATCGCCAGGGCGAGCATGACCGTTATAAATTGCCAGCCGCTGAGCGGATGATCGAACATGTCGTCTCCCCGTTTATGCGCGTCGATCATCGGCTGGAGCCGATAAACGGAGTTGAGGACGACGAGTCCGGAGGCTCCGCCCAGCGCCGCAAACGTCGATGTGAGCGCCAGCGGCAGCGACCAGCCTTGTCCGCCGATCCATACGGTCGCGACCGTCAGGACGAACGCGACCGGAGCGACGACGATCAGCCAGGCGATCTGTCGTCCGCGAACGTCCGCTCGTTCGGAACGGGGCGCGACGAGGGACATCCATAGGGCGCTCCCGTCGGCTCCGTACAGGTTCGCCGTCGCTCCGGCCGCCGTCATGACGAAGAGCGCCGCCGTCCAAGGAAGGCCTGCCGGTATGCCGGCGACCGCCGGGTACGCGGTCAGGAACACGCTGTAGAACAAAGCGAAATAAACGAAACCGCTGCGGGTGTAGTCCCGGCTCCAGGCGATCCGCTCTTTGCGAACGACGGCCCCGACCGGTCCGGCGAACAGACGGAAAACGCTGCCCCGATTCGCTCTCCGGACGCGAAGCCGGGGTTTGCCCGCGGACGACGTGAGGCGCTTGCGAAGCAGGACGGCCCATGCGCCGAGGAGCAGCCATACGAGAAGCGCCATGCCGGCCAAATAGCCGAGAGCGTGCGCCCATCGCCCGTCTTCGGCCGCGTCGACGGCCTGAATAGCCCAGTTGGTCGGAACGGCGTTCAGCAAGAACGCAACGGCCCCGGACAGTTCGCCGGCGATCTGTCCGAAATCCAGCGCGAGAAGAAACCAGCCCGTCACGAAGAAGGCCATGATCGCGCCGACGACCGCGTTGCTGAGGACGGAGCTCGCCTGGGAACGAACGAGTCTGCGAAGAAGGCCGGTGACGACCCGGGAAACGGCGAGAACGAACAAGAGCTGTAAAAGCACGGCCGGGATCGACACGATCGCCGAAGCGATACCGCCGGTTTGAACGGCATAGACGACGAGAGTGACGAACGCCAGCAAGCTGACGAATGCCGGCATGCCGAACAAGGAAGCGCTTAGCAACCCTCGGGCCAGCAGGCCGGAAGAGATCGGAACCGATCGGTAATGCTCGGGCAGCAGCGTCTTGTCTTCTCCCGAGAAGAGGACCGGGCCGAAGATCCAACCGATCGTCCATATTCCGTAGAGAAGAGCCAGCTTCTCCCGGTTAACCAGAACCGGGCCGTTACCGAACACGCCGAAATGATAGGTGAAGTAAACGGCGGCCAATCCGAACATGGCCGACCAGAACAGTCTCCCCAGATAGTCGCCCTGCAAGCTATTGCGGAACATCGCCAGCTTCATGCGGATCATGACAGCAACCATGTCAGTTCCTCCTTGCCGCCGATCGGCCCTCCGACCAGCTCGATGAAGCGTTCCTCCAACGGTTTTCCCGCGCAGACCTCGTACATGGTGCCCGCGGCTTTGATTTTGCCTTTCGCCACGACGGCGAGGGAATCGCACAACTGTTCGACGGTCTCCATCACGTGGCTCGAGAAAACGACCGAACCGCCGCTTTCCACGAACTTGCGCAGCAGGCTCTTGATGACCGAAGCGGACACGGGATCGACGGCTTCGAACGGCTCGTCGAGCACGAGCAGGTTAGGCCGATGCAGCAGCGAGACGGCGAGCGCGATTTTCTTGCGCATGCCGGTGGAGTAGTCGCTCACGAAGCGATCTTCGGTATCGGCCAGATCCAGCACGCCCAGGAGATCGTCCGCCCGCTTGTTGACCGTTTGCTCGTCCAGCCCCCGAAGCAGGCCCGTGTAGAACAAAAGCTCTTTGCCGGTCAGCCGTTCGGGCATGGATAAGCCGTCGGGCAAAACGCCGATCATCGCTTTGGCCTGGGCCGGACTCCGCCAAATGTCCGTTCCGAAGACCAGGGCTTTGCCGGCGTCCGGGCGAAGCAAACCCGTTGCCATCGACAGAGTCGTCGTTTTGCCGGCGCCGTTCGGTCCTACCAGCCCGAAGAAGGAGCCGGCGGGAACGACGAGATCGATGCCGTCGACGGCGGCGTTCTTGCCGAACGTCTTGCGAAGGCTTTGAAGCTGCAGGGCAGGCGCTTGGCCGTCAGCGGTCTGTTTGTTAAACGTCATGTCCGTCACCTCTTGATTAAACTTTATTGCCAAGATGGTTATCTACTCATGTAACTAACTATATGAGCTAAGTCATTTTCTGTCAACCGCGAATCGCCCGAAAAATCAAAAACCTCTACCCGTACGGGTAGAGGCAGGCGAATCCATGCAATGGAGCTCGAAGGCATTTATTTCACGAAAGCCGGGTCGTCGTAAGGTTCGGCCACCCAACCCGCCGGCTCGATGAACAGGCGAACGGCCACGATCGCTTTGTTGTCCATCAACGTAAAGAAGTGGGGCTGGCCTTCCGGGACGGAGATGACGTCGCCCGCGGTCAATTCGACGTCGAAGTAGCCGGTTTCGTCGTCGCCTTTGATAATAAAGATGCCGCGTCCGGCCGTAATGGCTCGCACTTCGTCTTCGATGTGCGTGTGAACCTGCTCGAATTTCTTCAACAGCTCGGGCAGGTTGGGCGTCGCTTCGGACAAGGCGATGACGTCCCACGTTTTGTAGCCGCGTCTGCCGGCCAGATCGCGGATTTCGGCATCGAACGCGGTGACGATCGACGATTTGTCCTCGTCGCTCAGCACGAATTTTTCCTGCAGCTCCGAAGGAAGCTTGCCGGTGTCCCAGTGCTCGTACAAGACGTTTTGTTTGCCAAGGAAGTCGCGAACCTCCCGTTCGCCGGAGATTCTTTCGTTCGTGTTGCGGATGCGAATCTCAGCCATGTTAATCCCTCTTTTCCCAATATGAATTCATGCCTTTATTATAGTCCATTTCCGTAAACCTGTCGATGAGCACCTTTCCGTCCACTAGGGATTCTGTTACTATAGAAGCTAATGATTTGACAGACAGGGGAAGAGACTCAATATGAATTTAAACGATAGCAAACCGTCTCTGCAAGAGGCGTTGGGCTCGAGAATCCTCATCCTCGACGGCGCGATGGGCACGATGATCCAGCAAGCGAACCTGACCGCCGCCGATTTCGGAGGCGAGGAACTGGAAGGCTGCAACGAGATGCTCGTGCTGACGCGCCCGGACGTGATCTCCGGCATCCATGAGGCTTATTTGCAAGCGGGCTCCGACATTATCGAGACGAACACGTTCGGTTCGACGGCTCTCGTGCTGTCCGAATACGATATCCCGGAGAAAGCCCGGGAGATAAACCTCGCCGCCGCGCGGCTGGCCCGCGAAGCCTGCGACAAATACTCGACGCCGGACAAACCTCGTTACGCGGCGGGAGCGCTCGGTCCGACGACGAAGACGCTGTCCGTGACGGGAGGCGTCACCTTCGATCGGCTGGTCGAAGACTACCGCGAGCAAGTCGTCGCGCTGATCGAGGGCGGGGTCGATTGCATTCTGATCGAGACGTGCCAGGACACGCTTAACGTCAAAGCGGCCAGCATCGGCGTGCGCGAAGCGTTCGCCCGGACGGGGCGCGAGCTTCCGATCATGATCAGCGGCACGATCGAACCGATGGGCACGACGCTCGCGGGCCAAAACATCGAGTCGTTTTACGTTTCGCTCGAGCACCTCAAGCCGGTGTCGATCGGATTGAACTGCGCGACCGGTCCGGAATTCATGCGGGATCATATCCGGACGCTGGCTTCGATCGCGAAGACGGCGGTCAGCTGTTACCCGAACGCGGGATTGCCCGACGAGAACGGCCATTACCACGAATCCCCGGATTCGCTCGCCAAGAAGCTGCGCGGCTTCGCGGAGCAGGGCTGGCTGAACGTAGCCGGGGGATGCTGCGGCACGACTCCCGCGCATATCGCCGCGATCGCGGAAGCGATGAAGGACGTCGCTCCGAGAACCGCGCAAGGCGACCATCCGCCCGCGGTATCCGGCATCGACGCGGTGTACATCGAGAAGGACAACCGCCCTTACATGGTCGGCGAACGCACGAACGTCCTCGGAAGCCGCAAGTTCAAGCGGCTGATCGCCGAAGGCAAATACGAGGAAGCTTCCGAGATCGCCAGAGCGCAAGTGAAAACGGGCGCCCACGTCATCGATATCTGCCTTCAGGATCCGGACCGGGACGAAACGTTCGATATGCGGCGGTTTTTGGAGTTCGCCACGAAGAAGGTCAAAGTGCCGTTCATGGTCGACACGACGGACGCTTCGGTCATCGACATGTCCTTGAAGTATATCCAAGGCAAATCGATTATTAACTCCATTAACCTCGAGGACGGCGAAGAGAAGTTCGAGAAAGTCGTCCCGATCCTGCACAAGTACGGGGCGGCGGTCGTCGTCGGCACGATAGACGAGAGAGGGCAGGCGATCTCGCGCGAGGACAAGCGCGACGTGGCGATAAGGTCGCACGACCTGCTCGTGAACAAATACGGGCTGAAAGCGGAGGATTTGATCTTCGATCCGCTCGTCTTCCCGGTCGGCACGGGAGACGAGCAGTACATCGGCTCCGCGAAGGAGACGATCGAAGGCATTCGGCTCATTAAAGAGGCGCTGCCGGAGTGCCAGACGATTCTCGGCATCAGCAACATCTCCTTCGGTTTGCCGGAAGCGGGCCGCGAAGTGCTGAACTCGGTGTTCCTGTACGAATGCACGAAAGCCGGGCTCGATTACGCGATCGTCAACACCGAGAAGCTGGAACGGTACGCCTCGATTCCCGAGCACGAACGCCAGCTGGCCGAAGCGCTGCTGTACGACACGAACGACGATACGCTCGCCGCGTTCGTGGCCGCGTTCCGCGACAAGAAAGTGGAGAAGAAGGCGAAAGCCGAGAACCTGAGCCTCGAAGAAAGGCTGGCCAATTACGTCGTCGAAGGCAGCAAGGACGGGCTCGCGGCGGATATCGACGAAGCGCTGGGCAAGTACGCTCCGCTCGATATTATCAACGGCCCGCTGATGGACGGGATGACGGAAGTCGGCCGGCTGTTCAACAACAACGAGCTTATCGTAGCGGAGGTGCTGCAGAGCGCCGAGGTCATGAAGGCCTCCGTCTCCCGGCTCGAGCCGCACATGGAGAAGACGGAATCCGCCGTGAAGGGCAAGATCATGCTGGCGACGGTCAAGGGCGACGTGCACGATATCGGGAAGAACCTGGTCGAGATCATTCTATCCAACAACGGCTACGAGATCGTGAATCTGGGCATTAAAGTGCCGCCGGACCAAATCATCGAAGCGGCTCGCAGAGAGAAGCCGGACGCGATCGGGCTGTCCGGGCTGCTCGTCAAGTCGGCCCAGCAGATGGTCGTCACGGCGCAGGACTTGCGCAACGCGGGAATAGACGCGCCGATTCTGGTCGGCGGCGCCGCGCTCACGCGGAAGTTCACGAAAAGCCGGATCGCTCCGGAATACGACGGAGTCGTTCTGTACGCGAAGGACGCGATGGACGGTCTGGACCTGGCCAACAAATTGAGCGATCCCGGCCAACGGGCGCGCCTGATCGAGGAGCACTGGGCCGCGCAGGCGAAGCTGGCCGAAGAAGCCGGCAAGCCGGAGAAGGCGCTGCCGGAGCTTACCCGGGCCCGCCGTTCGAACATCTCGCCGGATGCGCCGGTGTTCCTGCCGCCGGATTACGAACGGCACGTGCTCCGCGATTATCCGATCTCCCACGTGCTGCCCTACGTCAACATGCAGATGCTGCTCGGGCATCATCTCGGCTTGAAGGGCAACGTGGAAGAGCTGCTCGCCGCGGGCGACGAGCGAACCGTCAACCTGAAGACGACGGTCGACGAGATTCTGAAGCAGTCGCAAGCGAACGGTTGGTTGAATCCGCAGGCGATGTACCGGTTCTTCCCGGCGCAGTCGGACGGCAACGACATTTTGATCTACGACCCGCAGGAGCCGTCGCGGGTGTTGAAGAGATTTTCGTTCCCGCGCCAGCAGGTCGAGCCGTTCCTCTGTCTCGCGGACTTCCTGAAATCCGTCGACAGCGGAATCATGGACGCGGTCGGGTTCCTCGTCGTTACCGCCGGACAAGGGGCGAGGGAGCAAGCGGAAGCGTGGAAGGAGAGCGGGGATTATCTTCGTTCCCATGCGCTGCTCGCTACCGCGCTCGAAGTCGCGGAAGGCATGGCGGAGCGGGTTCACCACATCATGCGGGATATTTGGGGCTTCCCCGACCCGGCCGACATGACGATGAAGAAACGGTTCGGCGCGCGCTACCAGGGCATCCGGGTATCGTTCGGCTATCCGGCCTGCCCGAATCTGGAGGATCAGGGGCCGCTGTTCGAGCTGATGAAGCCGGAGGATATCGGCGTCCAGCTTACGGAAGGCTTCATGATGGAGCCGGAGGCGAGCGTGTCGGCGATGGTCTTCGCCCATCCGGAAGCGCAATATTTCAACGTCGAGAAAGCTTGACCGAGCGTGAAAACCCCGAAGCGATCCGCCTTCACGGCCGGTTCGCTTCGGGGTTTTGCGCTTCGGTCGCGAGGACCGTTTCCCCGGATTTATTCCGCGTGATCCGCCTCGTCCTGAATCTCGCCGCGCAGGCTGGAGATCGCTTCGCGCCGTCTCTCGTTCTTCTCGTTCAGCGTATCGGACTCTTCCGGGGAGAGCTCCGCGGCGTGCTCGTCGAGATAGTGCTCGGATTCCTCCAGGTTCTCGATCGTGTTTTGGACCGCATCCTGCAGCTTCTCCACGTTATCCGAACGGTCGTCGGGTTTTGCCATGTCCTGAATCCTCCTTATTCGGATCGTTGCGGGCGCAAGCCCGTCGAATAGTATGGTTGAAATCAAGCCAAGTTATCCCGGGCCGTCCCTCGGCGCGCACCTTATCGGCGCCCGATCCAACGCGCTCCCGGCGGGAAATACTTTCCCGGGAAAGCGCAGAACCCGACACGGAATGTCGCATCGGGCCCGATTGTCGGGAATCGGGGGCGGAGCCGCGCGGGCGATCGCCCGGGCTTGTCGAAAAAAGGCCGGATTCGGCCGTTGCCGTGCGAACATGTATTCTGTACAATGGGAGTATTACGTATTTAGGAGAATGGCCATGAATCCGTTAACGCAAAAAGCGGAATCGGTGGAAGAATGGCTCGATTTGCTGAGAAGCCGGCCGGAGCTGATGGAGAACGTGACGTTCTGGCACACCCAGCCGGCCAAGCCCGCCCGCGCGGTCGAACTGCCGTCGAACGTCCATCCGAAGCTGGTTCAAGCCTTGCAATGCAAAGGGATTTCGAACTTATATACGCACCAAGCCTCTTCGTTCCAAGCGGTGCAGGACGGCCGTCACGTCGTCACGGTCACGCCCACGGCATCCGGGAAGACGCTGTGCTATAACCTGCCCGTCCTTCAGACGCTGCTCGAGGACGACAGCGCCCGCGCGCTGTACCTGTTCCCGACGAAGGCGCTTGCCCAGGATCAGGTCGCGGAGCTGCAGGAGCTGGCCGACCTCATGGAGGTCGACATCAAGACGCATACTTACGACGGCGACACCCCCCCGACGGTCAGGCAGGCGATCCGCAACGCGGGGCATATCGTCGTCACCAATCCGGACATGCTGCATTCGGCGATCCTGCCCCATCATACGAAGTGGGTGAAGCTGTTCGAGAATATCCGGTACATCGTCATCGACGAGCTGCACGCGTACCGGGGGGTATTCGGCAGCCACGTCGCGAACGTCGTGCGCCGGTTGAAGCGGATTTGCCGATTCTACGGCAGCGATCCGCGGTTCCTGTGCGCCTCGGCGACGATCCGCAACCCGCGCGAGCACGCGGAGCGCCTGCTCGGCGAAGAGGTCGCGCTAGTGGACGACAACGGCGCCCCGACGGGGGAGAAGCACATGGTCTTCTACAATCCGCCCGTCGTCAACAAGCAGCTGGGCATCCGCAGAAGCAGCGTGCTCGAATCCCAGAAGCTCGCGGCGCTGCTGCTGAAGAGCGGCATACAGACGATCGTGTTCGCCCGAAGCCGCGTCCGGGTGGAAATCTTGCTGACCTACTTGCAGGAGAACATCAAGGACGAGCTCGGGAAGAAGTCGATCCGCGGCTATCGCGGCGGGTACTTGCCCAAGCTGCGGCGCGAGATCGAGAAGGGGCTGAGGAACGGAGAAATCCGCGGCGTCGTCAGCACGAACGCGCTCGAGCTCGGCATCGACATCGGTCAGCTGCAGGCGTGCGTTCTGAACGGTTATCCGGGAACGATCGCCAGCACCTGGCAGCAATCGGGCCGGGCCGGACGCCGGCAAGGCAGCTCGGTGACGTTTCTCGTGGCCAGCAGCAATCCTCTCGATCAGTACTTGATCCAGAATCCCGATTATTTTCTCGGCAAGCCTCCGGAGGAAGCCCGGATTCACCCGGATAACCTGCTTATTCTGCTCGACCACTTGAAATGCGCCGCTTACGAGCTGCCGTTCGAGGAGGGCGATTCGTTCGGCGAAGAGAAGCTGACCGACCTGCTCGAGTTTTTGACGGAGGAGAAGGTGCTGCACAAGGTCGGAACGAGATGGTATTGGATGGAACAGGCGTTCCCCGCGCATAACATCTCTCTCCGGTCCGCCGCCCAGGAAAACTTCGTGATCATCGACCGGACCGAGGGACATCGCGTCCTTGGGGAAGTGGACCGGTTCAGCGCGCCGACGCTGATCCACGAAGAGGCGATCTACCTGCACGAAGGCGTGCAATATCAAGTGGAGAAGCTGGATTATCCGGAGAAAAAAGCGTACGTGCGGGAAGTGAACGTGGACTACTTCACGGACGCGAGCTTGGCGGTGGAGTTAAAGGTGCTTCACGTCGACCTCGAGTCGTCCGAAGGAGCGCTGGAGCGGCAATACGGCGAAGTGACCGTCATGGCGAAACCGACCATTTTCAAGAAAATCAGACTGCGCACGCACGAGAACATCGGGTCGGGCCCGATCCATCTGCCGGAGGAAATTTTGCATACGAGCGGATATTGGTTCTCGTTCTCGGAGGAGGAATCCGCCAAGCGGAGCGCCAACGACATGCAGATGGCGCTGCTCGGGCTGGCCAATGTGCTGATTCACTTGGCGCCGCTGCATTTGATGTGCGACCCGCTGGATATCCGCGTCGTTCCCCAGGTGAAGGCGACGCATTCGAAGCGGCCGACGATCTATTTTTACGACCGGTATCCCGGCGGCATCGGCCTGAGCCGCCGGCTCTACGAGAAGCACGGGGAGCTGCTCGAGGAAGCCAAGCGGCTGATCGCGGGCTGCGGCTGCCAAAGCGGCTGCCCGGCATGCGTCGGGCCGATCGAGGAAGTCGGCCTGCTCGGCAAGTCATTGGCGATGTCGCTGCTGGATAGCCTGGAGACGGCGCGATGAGCGGGCTCAGGGACCGGCTGAACCGGCTGAGGCCCGCATCGGGAGG
>Ga0065721_10007040_pt1 | contig 12003 bp, 13 predicted proteins | sample Mesricmetagenome_FD_59108 | JGI IMG/M metagenome (GOLD analysis project Ga0065721, IMG submission 59108) | Mesophilic microbial community from rice straw/compost enrichment Sample: eDNA_1 v2 (version 2) | ecosystem: Engineered > Solid waste > Grass > Composting > Bioreactor | place: USA: Davis... | reverse complement strand
CTCCGTGCGCGCCATCTCGTGACAGGCCAAGGTCGGCGCGCACGGAGTGACGCGCCCTACCAGTCGCAAAACGATCCGGAAGTTTATTGGCCATTGATACCTTTCAAGTAGGCGAAGATCAGTTCGGGCAGATCATCGCTGTAACCGCCTTCCAGCAGGCTGAACACCGGCACGCCGACGTTGCGAAGTTCCTGCCCGAGCCAATGAAAATCTTCCGCGAGCAACGGGCTGTGCGCGAGCGGGTCGTGCGCATACGCATCGAAACCCGCCGACACGCCGATGATTTCAGGTTTGAATTCTTTGAGGTCAGTGAGCGCTTGGTTCAGTGCGCCGCGATAGGTTTCACGCGAACTGTTCGGGGCGACAGGATAGTTGAAACAGTTCTCGCCGACATGCGTTGCGCCGGTGCCGGGGTAACAGGGATGTTCGTGAATGGAATAGAACGCCGCACCGGGAACGTCGCGCAAAATATCTTCCGTGCCGTTGCCATGATGAACGTCGAAGTCGAACACGGCGATGCGCTTGATGCCGGTTTGCAATGCGTGCAGGGCGGCGATGGCGATATTGCTGATGTAGCAAAAGCCCATTACGTCGTGGCGCGTGGCGTGATGGCCGGGCGGGCGCATGAGGCTGAAAACGGTTTCACCGGCGCGGGCTTTTTCCAAAGCGAGCAGACCGGCGCCGGCTGCTAAACGCGCAAGAAATTCAATGTCGGGAAAGTAAGCGGTGTCGGCGTCGAAATCGTGAGCGATGCGCAGGCGGGCGATAAATTCCGGTGGATGGGCGCGGAGAATGGATTCGTCTTTGGCGGGCTCAGGCGTCAGCCATTCGATGGGCAACTCAGTTTGGGAGCGAAGTTTTTCGATGGTCTTGGTGATGCGCTCCGGACGCTCGGGGTGGCCGAGACGTTGATAGTCGGTGCAGCGTTCGTCGGTGATAATCAACACACGCGGCATTGAATCAAAGAGCGCGGGCGGGCGTCACGCGGAAATCTTCCGCAGATGGCCGGGGTTTGACCCTGCTGACGTTTTCCGGCACCATGCGGGCATGGCTAACTCGTTTGGACAGCTTTTCCGCATCACGACCTGGGGCGAATCGCATGGCGGTGGCGTCGGCGTGGTGGTGGATGGTTGTCCGCCTCGCATCAAATTGACCGAAGCTGATATTCAGCCGGACCTCGACCGGCGTCGGCCCGGGCAATCTTCCATCGTAACGCCGCGCAAGGAAACGGACACGGTGCAAATTTTGTCCGGCACATTTGGAGGCAAGACGCTCGGTACGCCGATTTCGATGATGGTCAAAAACACGGACCAACGTTCGGAGGCGTACAACGAAATGGCGGAAAAGTTCCGGCCATCACACGCGGATTACACGTATCAGGCGAAGTTCGGGATTCGCGCATGGCCGGGCGGTGGCCGAACCAGCGCGCGGGAAACGGTTGGACGCGTGGCAGCGGGGGCGATTGCCAAGAAGATTTTGCGAGAAAAATTCGGTGTGGAAGTGCTGGCATGTGTGACACAGGTGCAATCCATTGCGGCCAAGGTGGACGTCGAGAAAGTAAGATTTTCCGATATTGAATCGAACATCGTGCGCTGTCCGGATTCCAAAGCGGCGCACAAGATGATTCGGCTCATCGAAGAAGTCCGTAGCGAAGGGAACAGCGTCGGCGGTGTGATAACCGGAATTGCGCGTGGCGTGCCGCCGGGTTGGGGCGAACCGGTGTTTGATCGCTTGGAAGCAGATTTGGCGAAAGCGATGTTGAGTTTGCCGGCGACGAAAGGATTTGAGATTGGCAGTGGGTTTGCCGGGACGTTGCTGACCGGGCTCGAGCATAATGATCCGTTCCGGATGCGCGGTGGCAAAGTCCGCACGACAACCAATAAGTCCGGCGGAATTCAAGGCGGCATCAGCAACGGAGAAACGATTTATTTCCGCGTGGCGTTCAAGCCGGTGGCGACCGTGATGGTGGAGCAGGATACGGTTTCAACGAAGTTCAAGAACACGACGCTGAAGGGGCGGGGGCGGCACGATCCGTGTGTGTTGCCGCGGGCTGTGCCAATGGTGGAGGCGATGACGGCATTGGTGCTCGTGGACCATGCGCTGAGGCACAAGGCGCAGTGCGGTTGATCAGCGCGCGAGACCGCGTTCGCTCTTGCGAACGAAATCAATCAGATGCTGGATTTCCGGTAGCGGCGGAAGTTCCTTTTCCATGCGTTCGATGGCGTTGGCGATGGTGAGTCCTTCGCGGAATAGAAGTTTGTAAGCCTGCCGAAGCGCCTGTTGAGATTCTTCCGAAAACCCGTTTCGTTCCAGGCCGATTTTATTGATTGTGCGAGTTTCCGCCGGGTTGCCATCGCCAATCATGAACGGCGGAATATCCTGCACGACTTTCGAGCAACCTCCGATCATGGCGAATTTGCCGAGGTGACAAAACTGATGCACGGCGGCGTAGCCACCGATCACCACGTAATCTTCCACCACGCAATGGCCGGCCAGCGCAGCGCTGTTGGACATGATGATATGATCGCCCAGTTGGCAATCGTGAGCGACGTGCGTGTAGGCGAGGAGATTGTTGTGTGAACCGATGCGTGTGGCGTCGCCGTCGCTCGTGGCGCTGTGAACGGTGACGCCTTCGCGGAAAGTATTGTGGGCACCGATTTCGGTGCGGGTGATGCCGCCTTTCCATTTCAGGTCTTGCGTTTTGAGACCGATGCTGGCGAAAGGAAAAAATTCATTCTCACGACCGATTTTGGTGTGGCCATCAATGACGACGTGCGAATGGAGTTTGCAACCGGCGCCGAGTTCGACGTGCTCGCCGACGACGCAATAGGGGCCGATGACGCAATCAGCCGCGATTTTGGCGGCAGGATGAATGATTGCAGTGGGATGAATCATGACACGGCACTCAGGCGTCCTGTACGAGGAACGTCACTTCAGCTTCGCTGACCACCTCGCCGTTGACTTTGCAGACGCCGTTGGCCTTGCCAATTTTACCACGCGACTTCGTCATCTCCACTTCAATAATCAGGGTGTCGCCCGGCAAAACCGGCTTGCGCCACTTCACGTTGTTGGCGGCCATGAAGTAAGCGATCTGGTTGTCGCCGGCCTGCGCTTTAATCATGAAAATGCCGGCGACCTGCGCGATGGCTTCGAGTTGCAACACACCCGGCATGATGGGGTGACCGGGGAAGTGCCCCTGGAAAAACGGTTCGTTGATAGAAACATTCTTAAGCGCCACAACGCGATTACCTTCGATGCTCAACACGCGGTCCACGAGCAGAAACGGATAACGATGCGGCAACCATTTCATGATTTGCTCGATGCCGGCGGCGCCAATGCCTTCGGGCGGAATTTCCGCCGGAGTAGCAGGAACGGAAACGGGTTTCGGAGCGGGCGGTGGCGGAGCAAAAGTTTGCGCGGCGCGCCGCGGTTTCTGCATTTGCAGAACGATTTGACGTGCCATTTCGCAATTACCCGCGTGACTCGGTTTCACTGCAATGAGGTGACCGCGAATCGGTTTTCCGACGAGCGAGAGGTCGCCAATGATGTCGAGCATCTTATGGCGCACGAATTCATTGGTGTAACGCAGCGGCTCAGTCGTCAGCACGGCGTCATCGCGAATAACCACGGCATTTTCGAGGCTGCCGCCTTTGATTAAACCATTCTTAATCAGGTATTCGATTTCTTCGTAGAAACAAAACGTGCGCGCATGAGCGAGTTCTTTTTCCCACGTTTTGGGGGTGACGTCGGTGCTGTAAAATTGCGTGAAGCGACCGCCTTTATCCGCGCTGGTGCAGGTGATTTTGAAACCGTCATCCGGCACGAGCGTCATCGTGGTTTCGCCCATCTCGATCTGGAGCGGTTCGGTGACGGTGTAAACCTCGCGGATATCGTCCTGCGGCAAAATTCCGGCGGACTCGATGAGTTTGCAGAATTCGCGGGAACTGCCGTCAGCGATGGGTGGTTCGTTGGCATCAAGTTCCACAATGGCATTGTCCACACCGTATCCGGCGAGGGCGGCGAGGACGTGTTCGACGGTGTGAATCCTGATGTTGCCTTTGGCGATGGTGGTGGAACGGTTGGTTTCGGAAACGTTTTCAACGCGCGCTTCCACCTCGGGTTTGCCGTCGAGATCCACGCGGCGAAAGCGAATGCCGGAATTGGCCGGAGCGGGCAAGAACGTCATGTTGACGCGGTTGCCGCTATGAAGGCCGATCCCGGAAAAACTGACCGAACGGTTCAGGGTCTGCTGATGTAGCACGCGCAAATTGAAACAGAACCTTCACGCGCTTGGCAAGCGGGAGAAATGGCTGCGGTTGTAATGGAACGGCACGACAAAACGGAAGCAAGCGCGGCGGTTGCGGCAGTCGGATTTGCGAACAAAGGTGCGAGAACGATTACTTCGAGGAACAATTGAGCCGTCCGTCGCTTGCTGCTGAGGCAAGGTCGGCTAGACTGCGGGTCATGCAGAAAACATTGCTGACATTCGTGGACGACATCTACGAGGACCTGGAATTGTGGTATCCGCGCTTGCGTTGTGAGGAAGCCGGATACGTGATGCGGGTCGCGGCGCCGGAAATCAAAACCTACAAAGGCAAACACGGTTATCCGGCGAAGTCGGATTTGTTACTGGCAGATGCGCAGAGCAAAGATTTTTGCGGCTTGCTGATTCCGGGCGGTTTTATGCCGGACAAGTTGCGTCGCGACGCGAAGGTGCTTTCGCTGACACGCGAATTTTTTGAACAGGGCAAGCTGGTTGCGTTTATCTGTCACGGCGGGTGGATTCCGATTTCGGCGAAGATTCTGAAAGGCAAACGCGCTACGGGTTCGCTTGGCATCAAAGACGATTTGGAAAATGCAGGTGCAATCTGGGTGAACGAACCGGTCGTGGTGGACGGAAATCTGATTTCGAGTCGTACACCGCTGGATCTCGCGCCGTTCGCAAAGGCGATGGTGGAGTTTTTGGAGCGGAAGGTTTCGGGCTAATTTTAATTACGGATGAACACTGATGTACACGGATGGAAAAGTGCAGGGTGTGCTTCGTTGTTAGCCGAACTCGCGCTGAACATCTCCGTCGCCGGTTGAACTATAATTTCCATGGCTTCACATCCTCGCGCTACTGAATCGAATTTTGCCGCGCGCAAACGTTCCACCTGGGAAGTGGTGCGGCGCGTGGCGGTTTATCTGCGACCGTACAAACTGCTCGCGGTGACCACCGTGTTGTGTGCGGTGCTGTCGTTGCTCGCATCATTTGCGTTTCCGAAATTAACGGCTTATGCGATTGACGATGTGATTCGCGCCGGCCGCGCGGAGAAGTTGACCTGGGTGATGCTCGGTTTGATTGGCGCGTTTTTCCTCCGCGATCTATTCAACTCTTTCCGCATTCTCGTTAACAATCATTTCGAGCAGAACGTAATCTTCGATATGCGTCGCGAAGTGTACGCGCGATTACAACGTTTGCCGGTGGGTTATTTTGATCAACGGGCATCGGGCGATTTGATGACGCGCGTGATTGAAGACGTGAATTCCGTCGAACGCGTTTTGATTGATGGCACGGAGCAGGGCGTAGTGGCGTTGGTCGGTGTGATTGGCGTGGGGGCGATTCTTTTTGTTCAGAATCCCACGCTGGGATTGGTGGCGATGACGCCGATTCCGTTACTGGCGGCGGGTGCATTGTGGTACACGCTCACAGCGCATAAGCGTTATCGCAAACAACGCGAAGCTTCGAGCGCGATGAACGCGTTGTTGATGGATAACCTGCAAGGCGTGCGCCAGATCAAAGCGTTCAATCGCGAGACGCACGAGGACGAGCGATTCAAAAGTCGGGCTGCGGATTTGCGCGAAGGAACATTGGGCATCATGCGTGTGTGGGCCATTTACTCGCCGGCGATGGGATTTGCGGGCGCGATTGGTTTTGCGTTGGTGTTGTGGGTTGGCGGGCGGATGGTGATTGACGGCGCGATGGAGCCAGGCGCGTTAGTCGGTTATCTGCTTTATCTCGGCATGTTTTACACGCCGATCGGGCAACTGCATGGGCTGAATCAATTGCTGCAAAGTGGTCGCGCTGCAGGCGAACGCGTGTTGGATATTCTCGATACGACGGAGGAACGTCGCGATGGCAAGCCACGCCAACCGTTGCGCGTACCGGTGCGCGGCGAAGTGGTTTATGAGAATGTGAGCTTCAGTTACGAAGCGGATACGGCAGGAATTCAAACTGCAAAATCTGCGGTCACGACCGAAACGCCGGAGACTGAATTTCCGCGGGCTGAATTGGAAACTAATGCTCCGGAAAAGCGCGTCATTCTGCGCAACATTTCATTGCACGCTAAACCCGGCGAAATTATTGCGCTCGTTGGACCGACGGGCGCGGGCAAGTCCACGGTGGTGAATCTACTGCCGGCATTTTACGAACCGACGGCGGGTCGCATCACGGTGGATGGACAGGACATCAGCGGTGTGACGTTGGATTCATTGCGCGAAAACATCAGCGTGGTAAGTCAGGAGCCGTTTTTGTTCAACGGCACGATTCGCGAGAACATTCTCTACGGTCGCCTCGGTGCGAGTGCGGAGGAACTGATTGCCGCAGCCAAGGCGGCGAATTGTTATGAGTTCATCATGCGATTGCCGGATCGCTTCGATACGTCGGTGGGCGAGCGCGGTGTCAAATTAAGCGTGGGCGAAAAACAACGCGTGAGTATCGCGCGAGCGTTGTTGAAGAACGCGCCGATTTTGATTCTCGATGAAGCGACGGCGAGCGTCGATACCGCGACGGAACGATTGATTCAGGAAGCGTTGGAACATCTGATGCGCGGGCGGACGAGTTTTGTAATTGCGCATCGGCTGAGCACGATTCGGAAAGCGGATCAGATTCTCGTGTTGCGACAGGGCGAAATCGTCGAGCGCGGGACGCACGAGGAACTGGTGGAGCAGGGCGGGTTGTACGCGAAGCTGGCGCGGATTCAGAGCACGGCGACGATTGAAGAGGGTTTTGAACAGATTGAGGTGGCGAAGTAAATTAGCGGCGACATGGAGCAGATGGGAAAAGTTCTGGTCGTGTTAGGCGCGGCAAGCATGGTGATTGGCGCGTTGCTGTGGTCGGGTCTCGGCAAAGGCTGGTTGGGACGTTTACCCGGCGACATTCACTACACAGGCGAGAAATTCAGTTTTCATTTTCCGCTGGTGACGTGCCTTCTCTTGAGTGCGTTGCTGACCTTCATTTTGTGGCTTTTTCGCAAATGAAGTCCTCGCTCGACTAGAACATATTAACGCAGCAGCACGAACAGGCCGGTTCGCCTAAAAACTTGCGAAAACGCGGTTCTTCTTGGACTATTTGTGCATGGATTCGACGCAGTTGTTCCAATATATCGCAGTTTTGATGTTGCTCGTGCTCGCTATCGCGGCGACGGGGGGAATGATTGCCATGTCGGTCCTTCTCGGCAAACGCGGGGCGCGAAGCAAAATCAAGGACACGGCGTACGAATGCGGCATGTTGCCGATTGGCGAGGGGGCAACGCGGATGTCGGTGAAATTTTACCTCGTGGCGATGCTGTTCATCCTGTTCGATATCGAAGTGGTGTTCATGTATCCGTGGGCGGTGGTTTACAAGTCGATGCTCGCTGATCCGGCCACGCGCAATCTCATTCTCGCTTCGATGCTTTCTTTCCTCGGCATTCTCTTCGTCGGCTACATTTACGCCGTGAAGAAGAAGGCGTTTGATTGGAAGAGTTAAACTGGAAAATTTGAAATTTAAAGGCCGCTTTGCGATGCGAGGCGGCCTGTTTATTTTGTCCGGAACTACAGGAGTTGCTTGAGTTACTTCCCGTGTATCTCCGAATAAACTTTCACCACGCATTTTTCCAATGCTTCCCAATCGGCGGCGGTGGTTTCCCAACCGCTGCTGAAGCGCAGGACTTGCGTAACTTGGCCGGCTTTGTAACCCATCGCGCTTAGAACGTGTGAAGGTTCTTCTTTGCCGGTCGTGCAAGCGCTGCCGGTGCTGACGGCGAAACCGGCTTTGTCGAGGCGCGTGACCCAGCGTTGTTGACCGCCTTCCGGCATGAGCGCGGAGGTCGTGTTCCACAAACGCGGACTGTTGAGACCGACGATCGTTGTGCCGTGAACATGGCGCAGCAGGAGTTTCTCGAATTTCTCCTTCCACTCGGCGCGGGTCTGATGATGGTTTTCGGCGAGCTGTTTTTCGCGCACATCGAGTGCGGCGATCATTGAAATAATGATGGGCAGATTTTCCGTGCCGGCGCGTTGCCCGCGTTCCTGTTTGCCGCCGAAGAGCAGGGAATTGATTTTCTTTTTGTGCGGTGCTTTGAGAAAGCCAACCCCTCGCGGTCCACCGAATTTATGCGCAGCGCCGGTGACGAAGTCGCAATCGCCTAAACCTTTCGCCGGCATTTTGCCGAGCCATTGCACGGCATCGGTGAAGAACGGCACTTCATACGCCTGACAGATGGCGAGAATTTCGCGCCAGGGTTGAATGACGCCGGTTTCGTTATTGGCGCACATGACGGCTACAACGCCGGGACGCTTGTCGGCTATTTCGACGGTGAACCATTCCAGGTCCACAACGCCGTCGCGTGTGACCGGGATAAATTTCGCGCGTTTGCCGAAATAATGTTTGGTGGAGTCGTGAACGCAGGGATGTTCGATGGCGCTGATCCAGACTTCAGCATCGGCGGGAAGCGTTTGTGCGAAGTGATGCATGGCCATGTTGTTGGCCTCGGTGGCGCCACTGGTCCAGATGATGTCGCTCGGATGACAACCCAGATAATGCGCGAGTTTTTCGCGGGCTTCAGTCAATGCTTTGTTCGCAGCCTGGCCAAACGCGTGAGGGCTGGAGGGATTGCCATGAATCTTTTCCGTTGCTTCCAGCCAGGCCTCGCGCGCCTCGCGCATGACGGGCGCGGTGGCGTTGTAGTCGAAATAAAACATCGGCAGGCAGGATAAGTAAACTTGCTGGGGAGAAAAGAAGAAAGCCGGAACAGCGTAAAGAACGGCAAAGAAGTAGAAAATTTTTGGAATTCTGAAATGTAAACTTATCGGTCGGATTCGGCGGGAGCAATGAGTTGCGTGAGAATTTTTTTATGAGCGCTGGTGAAAGCGAGTTGATGGAGTTGTTTAAGAGTGCGCCATTCGCCGAGGAACACTGACTTTTGGTCTGGCGTGCTTTTTCCAGCGCTTCGGCTTCGGGCCGGGGCGGAGACTGTCGCTCCGTTGATGGCAGCAGGTTTTGCGTGCCAGGCTTCCAGAGTGATGCGATAGCGGGTGATGGAATGTTTGATAGTGGCGAATGGTTTGGCGGCGGCGAGTTTCAAGCCGAGTTCTTTCGCCTTGGAGCGCGGCTCGGTGAAATGCAGGGTTTGCGTGTTGGTTGAGTTTCTGTTGTTCAATTGCTTGCCGTGAGTTTTGAGTTTTCGCGAGCTGGAAAGATGCGCTTCGACTTCGATATTGGGGAATTCCCACAAGTGCGCGTTAACGACTCCGGCGGGGCGCTGGCGCACGAGGAATTTGCTGTCGCGTTCGATGACAAAGGCAACGAAGCGGCGTTCGATGGCGACTTGGCGTTTGCCGAGATTGGGGAGTTGCTCCTGGAGATTTTCTTTCCGAGCAACGCAGAGTTTTTGGACCGGGCACGTGGAACAATTTGGCGAACGTGGCGTGCAGATGAGCGCGCCGAGTTCCATGAGAGATTGGTTGAGGTGGGAACAGGCGTTCGGTGTTTTGGTTTTAACGACCGCCCTAACCCCGGCCCTCTCCCCCGGGAGAGGGAGAGACTTTGGACGCGGCTTTCGGGATGCGTTGGTCTTTGTCTCCGATGCCGTTTTCACTAATTCCGCGGCGAGTTGCCAGAGTTGGGCGTTGGTTTGTTTTTCGCGTGGATCGGAATTGATACCGTAGATGCGGGTCAACACGCGAATGACGTTGCCGTCGAGAATGGGCGTGGGTTGATTGAAAGCGATGCTGCAAATCGCTCCGGCGGTGTAACGGCCAATGCCGGGCAACGCGAGAACTGCGTCGAAGGTCTGTGGGAACTGGTAAACTTGTAGCCGCCGAGGTGACAAGGCGGACGAGTTCGCGTTTTTTGTAGTTTCTGCCTCCTCATGTCGGCGGCTTCGCGAAGACGCGACGATTTGCTGCGCCGCTTTTTGCATGTTGCGAACGCGGGTGTAGTAGCCGAGTCCTTCCCAGAGTTTATGGATTTTGTCCGCGCTTGCATTCGCGAGGCTTTCAATCGTTGGCAACTCACGCATCCAGCGCTCCCAATACGGGATCACTGTTTTCACCTGGGTTTGCTGAAGCATGATTTCGGAGACCCAAATGGCGTAGGGATCGCGCGTGCGTCGCCACGGGAGGTCGCGGGCGTTGGTGGCGAACCAGTTGAGTAACAGCGTGACGAGTTTTTGATTTTTACTTTTTGAGTTCAACGACGGCGAACCACGAAATACACGAAGCGCGTGAAAAGTGAACGGAGAAAATTCTACGCGACTGCTCGCGATCAACTTCCCTCGGTCGTCGCTTCAAACTTCGATAGAAATTCATCTGGCGTGAACACGGGCAACTCACTGGCAGGATAATCAGACTTGTTGCGCGTGACGATGGCACTGACGCCGCCTTCCGCCTTCGCCGCGAAATGCTGAATCGCATCTTCGAAATCCTTGAAGTTCGCTGCCAGCGCGGACTGGATTTCCGATTCGCTCACAGTGGTGATGCGGACCAACCGTTTCAATTTCCCGAGCAATGTCAGCGCGTCCTGGTGTCCCTTCGGCTTTCGCAAGATGTAGTAAAGATTGCTGAACGAAAGCGAGGATACGCAGACGGTAAGTTCGCCGGTTTCGGCCAGCGCAAAAATTCGGTGCGCGTACTCGGCGAAGGGTTGTCGGTCAGCCAGGTGATCCAGCGCGACATCGGTATCCAGGAAGATTTTATCCCTGGCGGCCATGTTTCTTCTGCAATTCCTCGGTCAAAGCGGCGGACGCATCGAAATCTGGCGGCAGCGTGACGGCACCGCGCAACGCGTCTGTGACCGGCGTCTGGCCCGCGCGGCTGGTCTGCCAGTTCCGGGCCATTACGCGCAATTGCTGGGCGACGACTTCCGGCAGCGTGGTGTGCCGCGCCTTGGCCTCTTGTTCCGCATTTTGCAGAACGTCGGAATCCAATTGGATCGTCAATGTCGCGCTCATGGCGGAGAAACTAGCCCGTTTTACGCCCAACGACAAGCTTGCAAACCTGTCGCTGCTCGGGAGGCGTTTGTTTTTTTTGGGTTCAGAAATGGCGAACCACGAAATACACGAAGGATACGAAAAGTGAACGGAGAAAATGGCGCGCGGGAAACGCGATTTCAGCGAAGCTGACGATCTGGAGGAGTCCTTCAAGTGGTCAAGAATATTGCGCTTGCCCCCTAAAATACCGGGTCAATAATCGCAATATGAATTGGCCTGAGCTGATAATTTCGTTTCTTGGAAACAGTTTTTTGCTTGCTGCTTTGGGTTACTACTTTAGTCGTCGCCTCAATACTTTGGAAGCAGACCTAAAGCTGAAAGGTCTGATTCAAGAAGCGGTCTATAAGAACATGGCCAGCGTGATCAAGGAATCTCACAAACGTATCTTGGACTACAAACGCGTCGTTGATGCCTACTCATCAGTCATGCCTCGTGCCGAAAATACGCAAGAGCATCAAGCGGCAACAGGTGGATATTGGGAGCTAAAGAATTGGTTTGATAATGCCAGCTTAGATCTCCCGCCAGTGATTAAATTGCAGATAGAACATGTGATTGAACATCTCAAGAATGTAGTGTGGCAGAAAGGCCTCTTTCTTATGTACGCCGAAAAGGCAACCGACGATGACTTTACCAGGCAGCTTGCAAAACATGAGCTAGAGCCTGTACTTAACTTTTTGTAAGAAAAGTCTGTACATTGTATTTACATCCCGGCATTAAGCTGGGGATGAACGAGAAACGAAAAGGTTATCCGAGCGATGTCAGCGATGAAGAG
>Ga0065721_10052403_pt1 | contig 12005 bp, 8 predicted proteins | sample Mesricmetagenome_FD_59108 | JGI IMG/M metagenome (GOLD analysis project Ga0065721, IMG submission 59108) | Mesophilic microbial community from rice straw/compost enrichment Sample: eDNA_1 v2 (version 2) | ecosystem: Engineered > Solid waste > Grass > Composting > Bioreactor | place: USA: Davis... | reverse complement strand
CTGCCATTTCGAGCGCTTGTAATGATTGCTCATCTGCGCTTCCGAAACGGGAGTGGATTCATCCGTCGGAATGACGCGACCGTTCTCAGGTTTCGGCAATCCGATACAACCAACTGTACTCGTGTAAACAATCCGGGAACAACCCGCTTGCGCCGCTGCGCGAATCACCGTGCGCGTGCCTTCGACATTGGCCGCATACATCGGCGCGTAATCCGGCAACCAGAGGTGATAACTCGCCGCGACATGAAAGCACCAATCACAACCCCGCATCGCCGCCGCCAGGCCCGCAGCATCGCTAAGATCGCCGCGCACGCATTCGAACGTCGCGCCATTCAGGCCACGCAGATCAGCGCCGTCCCGCAACAACGCTTTGACGTGATGACCGCGCGCAACAAGTTCATGAACCAGATTAGCGCCGACAAATCCCGATGCGCCCGTGACGAAACAATTCATGGCCTCGAACTGTGCCAGAGCGCAAAGGGCAGCGTCACGAGGAAATGCAAGCGCATGCGAATCGAAATTCCTCGAGCAGAACGGACCTAACTTGGTTCATCGGATTTAGTTTCCGAAGAATTGCCGCAACATCGCCGCACCGTTTTCCCAGAACACCAACGCCACGCCCATTAACGAACCGCCGGCGATAATTCCGGAAGCGACCGGGAAAGTGAATTCCTCCGCTGCCTTCGGTTTCTTTCGCTTCACGATCGCGGCAATGACCGCACCGATCAAAAACAATACGCTGTAATACCAGTGAAAAATCCAGGCGAGTCCGAATGCCGCAGCGGATGGATAATAGGCTTTACCGCGCGGAAACAACACCGGCAACAGAGACAGCACCACGCCCAATGCGCCGCCAATTACAATCGACCATACTTTGACCGGCTCTAAGGCATTGAAACCTTTCGTCATCGCTTCTGCCACCGCCGCCCACGTCTGCGCCGCCGGAGCGGGAAATTGATCGCCGCCCAGCTTACTCGCATCAGTCACCAGGGCTTTGAATGCAAGCACAGTCACAATTGTGCCGATGAAAATTCCGGAAAACTGCGCGAGAAATTGTTTGCGTGGATTCGCGCCCAACAAATAACCGCTTTTCAAATCAGTCAGCAAATCGGCCGCAGATGTCGCGGCGCCAGCGGTGATGTTCGCCGCCATCAGATTTACGTTGGCGCTCGTAGGATTAATTGCGCCGAACGTGAGTTGCGTCACCTTGCCCATCGCGCCCACTGGCGTGGTGTCAGTTTCACCGGTCACGCGACACGCCACCAGCGCGAGCAGGAAAGACATCGCCACCGCCAGCACACTTTGCCACCACGGCATCGCAAACGACGCATGCGCCAACCACGTTAGCGCAATCAGCGCCACCACCTGACCGACGACGAACCACGTCATCGGCGTTTCAATGCTTTCGATTTCATCCACCGTCTTTGGCGAGCTGCGCGAAAACATTTTGGTCACACTGCGAAACGCGCGTTGAATGCTGCGCCATTGCAACGCGAAGCTGAGAATCCCCGAACTCACCATGCACGCGGTACCGCCCCACAACGTCCATTGCACCAGTTCGCGAAAACCTGTGCCGGTGACCACGCCATTATTCTGCAACACCGGTACAAACACCGCCCAACACAACGTGCCGCTGATGAACATCGTCAAACAGACCCGCAAACCGGTGATCGCTCCCGCCGCGACGAAAATCGCGTCCCACGCGAAATACATCGTCCGACCATACCAGACATCGAAGTTATCTCCCAACAACCATTGCTGACCTTTTTTCAATAACACAGCACTGGAAAACTTCTCCCACGACGCGCTTATCAGATGCATTCCTTCGGCCCAGAATTTATCCAATGCCGTAATAATCCCCGCGATGCCCAACGCCTTTGCGGCGCGCATTCCTTTTTCGCCGTGCGAATGCAACGCGCGCAAGGTTTCCGCCGCCGCGATACCGCTGGGAAATTTGAGTTGTTCCACGTTAATCATCTGCCGTTTCATCGGCACGGCCATCGTCACGCCAAGAACCGCGAGGAAGAACACCCATCCCAACATGAGCCCCGTGGACATGGATTGATTGTTCAGAATGACGTAAGCCGCAAATGCGGAAACCAATGTGCCACCGGTGGAATATCCCGCCGAGCTGGCGGTGGATTGCATGCAGTTGTTTTCCAGAATCGTCATCGGCGTTTTCGCCAGACCGATGCGATAAATCACCGTCCAGATTGCGTACGACAGAATGCACGCCGTAATCGCCACGCCGAACCCCCATCCGGCTTTCAATCCGATGTAGAGATTGGTCAACGAAAGGACGCCGCCCAGAATGCTGCCCACGACGACCGCCCGCAGCGTGAGTTGCGCCATGGAATCGCCGCGGCCTTTATAGACCTGCTCATACCATTGTCGCTCGATTTGCTCTGGCGTGCCCTGGAATCCCGCCAGCGGAAGCTCGTCCGAACGGGTGGCGGTTTCATTCGTTTCGGACGGAACGGCGCGACTTTCTTGCGACATGCCGTCATCGTTTGAAGGTTTTTCGCGACGAGGTCAAGCCTGCGCAACGTCGCGGCGGAATAATCCTGACCCGCAAATCCCTACCAAATTCGCCCCATAGCACTTCCCGGAGATTTTGCGAGATTACGCGAAACGAAAGGAGTGTGTTATGAAACGAACCATAGTGATGTTGGCGGCGTGCCTGACGGCGGGTGTTCTCGCGACCGGCTGTCGCACTCCGCAAGGTGGCGTGTTCGAAGACGATTACGACTATGATACCGGTCGTTACGATCGGATGAATGATTACGATCCGGCTCGACCGAATCCAGATGCCAATCCCGTATTAGACCGCGCCGGGCCAGACTATCCGCAGCGCTGAAGTGCGAAACAAAAAGCCGGACGAAGTTTCCTCCGTCCGGCTGCGTTAATTTCGTTCGGCTGATTTATTTCCAAATCATGTCGGCCACCGTTTTGCCTGCGGGAATAAACGGAATCACGTGCTCGGTGTAAGGCACGATCACGTCCAACACGTATGGCTCGTCGGCGTCCAACAGGCGTTGAATCGCGGCGCGAAGATCTTTCTTATACATCACGCGCTCGCATTTCACATTGAAGGAATTGCAGACGCGCACGTAATCCGGATACACCTGCGCGCGGTTCTCGGGGTTGCCGAGATACGTGTGTCCGCGGTTGCCGGCGTAGAAGTTATCCTCCCACTGCACCACCATGCCGAGGTGTTGATTGTTCAGAATAATCGCTTTGGCGGCGATCTTTTCGACATGCGCGGTGGCCAGTTCCTGGATGTTCATCAGGAAGGAACCGTCGCCATCGATATCAATCACCTGCTTGTCCGGATGGGCGACCTTCACGCCGATGGCCGCTGGATAACCGTAGCCCATCGAGCCAAGGCCCAGACTGCTGACGAACTGCCGCGGGAATTTGTACTTATACCACTGCGCCGCCCACATCTGATGTTGGCCGACGCCCGTCGTGATATACGCCTCGCCCTTCGTCAATTCATACAACGTCTCAATGACCATCTGCTGCAGGATGCATTGATCTTCATTGCCTTTGAGATGGTCTTTCATGTGATCGCTGTTGGCGATCTCAGGTGTCACGCCGTAAGAGAACGGCGCTTTCTTCTTCCACTCTTCAATCTGCTCCAGCCAGGCCGTGTGCTTTTTGTTCAGTGGCCGCTTGGCCAACATTTTATTTAAACGCGTCAACGCGTCTTTGATGTCGCCCACCACCGGCAGATGCGCTTTGCGATTTTTGTTCAACTCGGACGCATCAATGTCCACATGCACAATTGTGCCGGTCTTGCAGAACTCATCGAATTTACCGGTCACGCGATCATCGAAACGCACGCCGAACGCGAGTAATAAATCTGCGCCGTCTTTCAACTTCACCATCGGTGCATCGAAAGATTTGCGTTTCTCGTACTCGCCGTTCACCGCCCAGTTGGCCACAGCCGAACCGTGCATACCCAGCCAGCGCAACGACAGCGGATGCGTTTCCGGAAAACCGCCCAAGCCCATCAGCGTCGTCGTCACCGGAATGTTGCACGCTTCGGCGAACTTCTTGAGTTCCGCCGCCGCACCGCTGGTAATAATACCGCCACCGCAATAAAGCACCGGCCGCTCGGCTTTCTCGATCAAGCCGATGATTTCGTTCAACGCCAAATCATCCGCTTTCAACTCCGGTTGATTGTAGCCGCGCAATCCTTTCTTGATTTGCTCCAACGTCGGCCAGACGGGTTGCGCCTTGGCCTGTTGCACGTCCTTGGGAAAATCAATCACCACCGGACCGGGCCGACCTGACTGCGCGATGTAAAACGCTTCTTTCACGATGCGCGGAATGTCGTTCACATCCGTGACGAGATAACTGTGCTTCACGATGGGCAACGTGACGCCAATCATGTCCGTTTCCTGAAACGCGCCGCGCCCAATCATCGCTTGCGTCACCTGACCCGTAATCGCCACGAGCGGGCAGGAATCCATGTAGGCGTCGGCAATGGCGGTAACGAGATTCGTCGCCCCCGGACCGCTCGTGCCCATGCACACGCCCGCTTTGCCGGTCACGCGCGCATAACCTTCCGCCGCAAACGAACCGCCCTGTTCATGACGCGGCAGAATGGTGCGGATCTTGGATTTGGTGAGCGACTGATGGATTTCCATGCTCGCGCCGCCGGGATAGGCAAAAATGACTTCCACGCCTTCGCGTTCGAGCGCTTCAACGAAGATGTCACGGCCATACATGGCTTTGCCGACTTCGTTGCGCCGGGTTGCGGTTTTCGAGGATTTCGCTTTTGCAGTTTCGGATGTTTTACTCATGTGCTGTGTAAGACCAGGATGGAGATTGAGAAGATTACGAAATTCGCGCCATGGCGATGGCGGCCGAACTTTTCCTCATCCTCATTCTCTTAATCTTAGTCATCTGGTTCTCGGTTACTGACCGGGATCGGCGTGGGGACAACAAAAAACCCACAGCCGTTTCCAGCCGTGGGTTCTTGTTAAAATTAATTCAACTTCGACAAGCACCGACGGCCTCGTTTACTACGAGGACTACAAGCGCTACTTGTCGGAGCATTCCGTTCATCAGGCTGAACCGTAGCTAAACAACTGCCAAAGCGTCAAGCCTTGTTTCGGCCCAGAACTGCCAACTTTCGCTCCGTCTTTGTCGACGCCTTTTCTACAACAGGTTACAACTCAGGCGATGGATTTCATTACCTTCGCTGCTGCTTGCACCGTCTGCTCAATGTCCGCTTCTGTGTGCGCTGTAGAGACAAAGCCCGCCTCGAATTGCGACGGCGCGAGATACACTCCCGCGTCCAACATCCCGTGAAAGAATCTCTTGAATCGCTCGCGATCCGACTTCATCGCATCAGCGAGATTCCAGACGGGTTCAGATGTAAAATATCCGCAAAACATCGAGCCGCAGCGATTAAACGTAACCGGCAACCCAGCAGATTTCGCCGCGGCGCGCATTCCGGCTTCGAGTTGCGCACCGAGAGTTTCCAGGCGGTCGTAATTTTTACCGGACGTCAGTTCCTCCAGATTCGCCAACCCCGCCGCCATTGCGAGCGGATTACCGCTCAGCGTACCCGCTTGATAAACCGGACCGAGCGGCGCGAGATAATCCATGATGTCAGCACGACCACCTAAAGCGCCGACAGGTAATCCGCCACCGATAATTTTTCCGAACGTCGAGAGGTCCGGAGTAATTCCAAAACGCTCCTGAGCACCGCCCGGCGCGAGACGAAAGCCGGTCATTACTTCATCGAAAATGAGCAACGCACCGTTGGTTTTCGTGATGTCGCGCAAGAATTCCAACCAACCCGGTTTCGGAATAAACAGTCCGGCGTTACCTGCGACCGGTTCAACGATGATGCACGCAATCTGATCTTGGTTCGCTGCAAAGGCAGCCTTCAGCGGTTCAGTTTCGTTGTATGGCAGCACCAAGGTGTGTTTCGCAAAATCCGCCGGAACACCTGCGCTGTCCGGATTCCCAAAAGTCAACGCGCCCGAACCGGCTTTCACGAGTAAAGAATCTCCGTGACCGTGATAACAGCCATCGAACTTGATGATTTTGTCGCGCTTCGTAAAACCGCGCGCGAGGCGAATCGCGCTCATACACGCTTCCGTGCCGGAGTTCGTCATGCGGATTTTCTGCACGCTGGGAACGAGTTGGCAGATGCGCTGCGCCATCGTCAGTTCGTGCGGATTCGGAATACCGAAGCTCGTGCCGTGATCCGCAGCGGCTTTGACCGCCGCAATAATCTTCGGATGCGCGTGCCCGAGAATCGCCGGTCCCCACGTGCCGACGTAATCAATGTATTCGTTCCCATCCACATCGGTGACACGACAGCCCTTGGCCCGATTGACGAAGAACGGTTTCCCGCCGACGGCGCGAAAAGCGCGCACGGGAGAATTGACGCCACCGGGAATGTAATTGAGTGCTTCAGCAAACAGCGCTTCGGATTTAGCCCGCGAAATCATGGATCTAGCATAGCGACTCTTTGTGGCGTCTCACAACCTCGGAAGCAAAACGGCCTCACGTTTACGGCGTCAAGATTTCCATGTCCGAGGCGACGTGCACGAAGTGCGAAGGATTTTGCGTTACAATCTGTTTCGCACCCTTGCGTCGCGCGAACGTCGCATATAATGAATCATAAATCCCGCTACCCATCACCCCACGCTGACGCGCGCCTCACGAATGGCCGTTTCATAATCCTCCAGCGTCCAAACCACGACGAACCTGAATCAGTGCAGACACTGGTAACGTTGATCAACTCCGGAGTTCCTCGTCTCATCGAATACTCCGCGCCAGCAACTGAATCGACGCGTTTCTTCCATGCCGTTGCTGAGTAATCGAACGGGAAGAAATTATTTCAATTCTATCGGCACGGCGTTGACTTCGACCTGTCGGTTCGAACCGATTACTGCACGACCGTCGATGTAAGAATTTTGCAGTAACATCGGGAAAGGCGAGGGAACCCGATCCGCTTCGGGCTTCAACAGATTCTGATTGAATTCCGATTGCACCGCAGCGACGGCGTCATTGGTAGGAATGAAATTCCAGGTAAATACCACGTTCTGATTTATCGTACGATTCGTGCCTTCAACCCGATAAAGATAACGCTGCGCCGTGGATTGTTTCTGAGTTGTTGGGGCAACGGCATCGACGGCTTTGGGTGATTGAAACCGCGCGCGATTGTCGAACGACTGCGTGAGTTGTCGTTCTTTTTCCGCAGAGATCTGTTTGTAAAGCGTGTTCGCCTCGTCCACGAAGCCTTTGTAAATCGAACCGTCGCTATCGATCACCTGCACAATGCTTCCTTGTTGTTGCACCTGAAATTTCGTCAACGCCGTCGGCGGCAACGCGCGGAACTCCCGGGCATCACGGCGGCGCGCCAACACTTCGCGGCTGATGTTGGAGAACGACTGGGAATTAATCACCTTCAGGTCGGTTTCCAATCCACCGCCGCGCGGCAAAACGGAACTGTCCCGGATACTTTCATTGTTTGCGCCAGCAGCAAAATCATCTACAGCCGCTGAACGCAATCCTCCTTGCTCCGCTTCGATTTGATTAGTCCTGCGACTACCGAAAGCGACCGATCGCGACGTTGGAGCAACAACAGGGGTTTCGCTCGAGGGACGATTACTCTCAGCAACGCCTGGTGACGTTTCAGCAGATTTCGCCAACTGCGGACGAGACGCAGTAGAAGCAGTCGCAACACGAGAAAATCTCTCTGCAGCTACATCTCCATCGACCTTTTCCTTTTCAAGGGATTCCACCTCGGAAACACCGCTCGAGACAAAAGCCGAACGGCTCACCGCATCACTCTGTTTTTCAGGAAGCGCTAGGCGCGACGAAGCAGGCGCGGCGACTAATTCTCGTCTGGCCGAAGTTAATTCCGCTGTGGTCGTTGTCGCCGGAGCGGATTGAGGCGGCGGCGCAAAATTTCCTCCACCACTCGGAATAGTTTCAGCCAAATCGCTCATGGCAAGTGGAGCAGGTGCGGCGGCTGGCTCAGACGATCTCGAGACGAAACGTTCGTCATCGTAGGACAATTTTGTCAGCTCGAAATTCCCTTCCTTCTTGTCGAACAGCGGTAAAATCACAGCGGCCGCGATTCCAAGAATCACAAAGAAGCCCAACACAAAACCCCAGCGCTGCGTCAGGAGCGCCCAAAAAGATTCCCGCGACGCGGCGGGAGCAGTCGCCGCCGCAGGTTCGGTCTTCGGAAACTGCCGCGCCACTTCCGCTTGCAACAGTCGCCGATTGGCGGGATGCAATTCCGGCGGCGCACCAATCTCGCCACGCCGCTTTTGGGCGGCGCGCCGCAGGAGTTTCTCGATTGGCCGTTCGTCGTTCATCACCTTACAACTTAGACGGAATCGCGGGCTTTCTCCCCTCGGAAATCTCACGAGAGAAAATGCGCCGCGCGATTGCTTCGAGTTTATCCAGACATTTGCTGAGCCGGGAACTGACAGTTTTGGGATTCAACTGCAATGCCGCACTCAGCTCTTCGTAACTTAAATCACCGAAATAACGCAGCTCAATAATCTCGCGACACGGCTGCTCCATCTGTTCCAACGCGTCGCGCACCAACTCAGCGCGTTCGAGGTTTAACAAATCCACATCCGGCGCAGGCGCCTGGTCGGGCGGGTCAAGCGTAAGACCGGTTTCATCATTTTCGGCATTGAGCGAAAGCGTCATTTGTCCACCACCACGTTTGGCGGCGTGACGTTTCTCGCGAAAGTCGCGCGCTTTGTTGGCAGCAATGCGAAAGAGCCAGGTCTGAAACTGGCTTTCACCATGAAAGGAATTGAGATTACGGATGACGCTGAGAAATACCTCCTGGCAAATCTCCTCCACGTCTTCGCGAGAAAAGTCCGAGCCGAGTTGAAAGATGAAACGTCCCGCCGCCGCGTAGTGGCGATCAAACAACTCGTCCCACGCGGCAGCTTCACCCTGACGGCAACGCATCAGGAGTTGCGCTTCGGCCTGCATCGTCGTGGTTGGACTGTAACGAACTGCAGCGCGTTTGAATAGATTTTAGCGGTATCGGTCAATTAAAGCAGAACTCGCAGTCGGTGGCGTTGACCGAAGGACTCAGCAATGAGATTCGGATTTGTCACTCGGTTCGAGTCTGCATTGGGCCGGTCGAACAAAATTGAACGAACACGCGTTGACAATCGTCCGTCGCCTCCGCTAACTCTGCCAACATGAAAACCAAGCTTTCGGTCGTTGCCGCAGTGTTTTGTGCTGTCGCCGTTCACGCGGGAGACTGGCCGAATCTGCGCGGACCAAATCACGATGGCATTTCGCGTGAAACCGGCTGGTCAGCTGCCGCATTGGCGGAAGGACCGAAGACTTTGTGGAAAGCGAAGGTTGGATTGGGTTTTGCCGCCGTAACCGTTGCTGATGGTCGCGCTTTCACCACGGGAAACGAAAATGATCACGACACGGTGTTCTGCTTCGATGCAAACACAGGCAATATCCTCTGGAAACACACTTACGCCGCGCCGTTGGATGCAAAATATTATGAAGGCGGCACGAGCGCGACGCCGACAGTGGATGGCGATCGGGTTTACACAGTCAGCAAGCGTGGGATTATCCATTGCCTCGCGGTGGCGGATGGAAAGGTGATTTGGACTAAGAATCTGAGCGAAGAACTCGGCGCAAAAATTCCCACCTGGGGCTTTGCGGGATCGGTTTTTATTGAAGGCGATCTGGCGATTCTGAATTTCGGCTCAACCGGAACGGCATTGGATAAAAAGACCGGCAAAGTCGTTTGGTCCTCAGGCAAAGAAGAATCCGGTTATTCCACACCAGTTCCGTTTGACGCTTCCGAAGGGCGCGCCGTCCTGCTGGCTCTCAAACAGGATGTCGTCGCGATTCTTATTAAAGACGGCAAAGAACTCTGGCGGTTTCCGTGGAAAACTCAATATGACGTGAATGCGGCCAATCCCATCCTCGTCGGTAGCAAAGTTTTTATTTCATCGGGATACAACCGGGGAGGTGGGGTGTTTGATGTCAGCGAACAGCCGCCAAAGAAGATCTGGGAAAACAAAAACATGCGCAATCACATGGCCAGCTCCGTGTATTGGCAGGGACATCTTTATGGGGTGGACGAAAATCAATTGCGGTGTCTGGATTTTGAAACCGGTGAGGTGAAATGGACGGAAAAAGCATCAGGAAAGGGTTCGTTATTACTTGCAGATGGAAAACTGATTGTGATTTCGGAACGCGGCGAGCTGATGATTGGAGATGCTTCACCGAAGGAATTTAAACCGGTGGCCCGCACCCAAGTGATTGGTGGCAAGTGTTGGACGATACCGGTATTGGCGAACGGAAAGGTTTACGTGCGCACCGGAGCGGGTGATGTTGTTTGCGTGGACTTGAGCGGAAAATAATTGCAGTGCGGACTATCCAAGTCAGAAAAAAACGGGCATTCTGTGCCGTTAAGATGAAACAGCTAATCACAGGTTTTGGCCTCATGCTGGTCTGGGTTGCCACGGCATCGGCGCAGGTCACCGCCGAGGTGGTGCTGGATCAGGAACATTTTCTCGCCGGCGAAGAAGTGACGGCTGCCGTGCGCATCATCAATCGTTCGGGGCAAACTCTGCATCTCGGCGACTCACCTAATTGGCTGACGTTTGCCGTGGAAGCTCGCGATGGTCTGGGCGTCGCTAAAAGCGGCGAAGTTCCCGTGGTAAAACCATTCACGCTCGCGAATGGTGAAATGGCAACCCGCCGCGTGACGTTGACTCCTTACTTTGCGTTGGACCGCATCGGGCGATATCGGGTCAGCGCGAGCATCGAAATTCCCGGATGGGATCGGACCGTTGCCGTTGTGCCGAAATCCTTTGACGTCATCAAAGGCGCGCGCATCTGGGCGCAGGAATTTGGTTTGAAACTGCCTGCTGGCGTCACCAATCAAACGCCGGAAGTGCGGCGTTATTCGTTGGAACAGGCGAATCACTTGCGGTCACAATTACAACTTTATCTGCGTGTAACTGATATGTCGGATGGGAACATCCTCAAAGTAACAAAAATCGGTCCGCTGGTTTCGTTCAGCCAGCCCGAGGCTCAGGTGGATCAAAACAGCCATCTTCACGTGTTGTATCAACAGAATGCCCGCACTTATCTCTACACGGTGCTCAATCCGGACGGGGCGATTCTCGTTCAACAAACCCACGAAATCACTTCATCCCGGCCGCGATTGGCCCCGGATGAATTCGGCAGTTTTTACGTTATGGGTGGCGCCCGACGTTTAACCCCGAATGATTTACCCGCGTTAGCGTCGGAGAAGTAATGCTTAAAGGAACTGACTTAATATTTCGCACTCTGAAGTTTGCGTTCGCTCTTTTTTTAGTCGGCAGCGCGAGCCCTTTTGTGGCAGCAGCAGCGGCAACGACGGTAGTGGTAGAACTGCGCAACGGCGACCGGATTACCGCGGAGCTGTTGACCCAGGAAACAAATCACATTGTGATAAAGAGCGGTTGGGCGGGAACAATATCCTTACCACTCAGTGTCGTAGGCGGACTCCGCACCTCAACTGGCGCCGATTTGCTCGCAGTCGCGAAACCACCACCAGCCCCGGCCAAACCCGCCGCTGCGCCAGCGAAACCGGCTCCGGCAACCGCCGCAAAGCCTGCTCCCGCTCCGGCCCCAGCCCCCAAAAAGAAAACCTATCAACTGAAACACACTGTTCAGATCGGGTCGAATCTCGCCTTTGGCGAGCGCGATTCGCAAGCCATTTGGGCGCGGATCCGATCGGTATTTGAGAAACCTTATCAGGGCGATGCCAAAAAGTTTTTACGAGCTACTGCTGAATATACGACCGATTACGGTGAAACGGAGAACGTCGTATCCGCCAACCGGATGAGCGGCAGCCTGAAAACGGACTTCGATCTCGGGACAAAGACCTACATTTACAACCTGGGCAGCCTGGGTTACGACGACGTGCGATATATCGACTTCCAATATGCCGTTGGACCGGGCATGGGTTACCACCT
>Ga0065721_10052402_pt1 | contig 12006 bp, 9 predicted proteins | sample Mesricmetagenome_FD_59108 | JGI IMG/M metagenome (GOLD analysis project Ga0065721, IMG submission 59108) | Mesophilic microbial community from rice straw/compost enrichment Sample: eDNA_1 v2 (version 2) | ecosystem: Engineered > Solid waste > Grass > Composting > Bioreactor | place: USA: Davis... | reverse complement strand
CCGCCGCTCCCGCGGCGCCCAGCGACGGCTTCCGCATCGGCGCCCATACGGTGAAGTTCGGCGGGTTCATCAAGCTGGACGCCACCGCCTCCAACTATTCCGGCGGCGATCCGGCGAACGGCGACGCCCTGCGCGACTTCTACCTGCCCGGGTCGATCCCGGTCGGCGGCGCGGACGAGGACACCGCCACCGATTTCAACGCGCGGCAGACCCGCTTCTGGTTCACCACCGACGGCATGGTCGGCGGCCACAAGGTCGGCAGCCGGATCGAGATGGACTTCCAGGTCCTGCCCGGAACCGGCGACCAGCGCACCACCAGCCCGTCTAATCCGGCCCTGCGTCGCGCCTTCGTCACCATCGACAACTGGCTGTTCGGTCAGGAGTGGACCAACTTCCAGAACATCAACGTCCTGCCCGAGACGGCCGACTATATCGGTCCGTCGGAAGGCACGGTCTTCGCCCGCCAGGCCCAGATCCGCTACACGCGCGGTCCCTTCTCGATCTCGGTCGAGAACCCCGAGACGACCGTGACCCCGTTCGGCGGCGGCGCGCGCATCGTCGCCGACGACAACGCCGTGCCCGACCTGACCGCCCGGTACGTGGCGACCCGGCCGTGGGGCGAGGTCCAGCTGTCTGGCCTGCTGCGCCAGCTGAAGTACGAGAACCCGCTGACCGACATCGACAGCAGCGCAACCGGCTGGGGCCTGTCGGCCTCGGCCAAGCTGAAGGTCGGGTCGCAGGACGACCTGCGGTTCATGATCAGCGGAGGCGACGGCGTCGGCCGCTACATCGGCCTGAACTTCTCCAACGACGCGGTGCTGGACGCCTCGGGCGAGCTGGAGACCATCGGCGTCTTGGCCGGCTTCGCCGCCTATCGCCACATCTGGACGCCCGGCTGGCGCTCGAACCTGATCTGGTCGATGCAGGAGGTGGACAACGACACCGTCCTGACCGGCCTGGGCGTCAACAGTTCGGCCCAGAGCGTTCGCGGAAACCTGATCTGGACGCCGCTGACAGGATTTGATGTCGGGGCCGAGTTGATGTTCGGTGAGCGCGAGCTGGAATCCGGCGTCGACGGCGACATGACCCGCCTGTCCCTGTTCGCCAAATATGGGTTCTGATTGATGCTGGAGAGTTCTCGCGTGCCCGATTCCGAAATCTCCCCCGTCCCCGCCGACCTGGCCGCCACGGCCCACATGGATCGGCGGGCGTATGAGGCGGCCCGGATCGCGGCGCGCGAGAACCCCGACGCCTTCTGGGCCGAGAAGGCCCGGCGGCTGGACTGGATCAAGCCGCCGACGAAGATCAAGGACGTCTCGTTCGACAAGGCCGACTTCCGCATCCGCTGGTTCGAGGACGGCGTCCTGAACGTCTCGGCCAACTGCATCGACCGTCACCTGCCCCACCGCAAGGACGAGACGGCGATCATCTGGGAGGGCGACGATCCGAAGGACAGCCGCCGCATCACCTATGGCGAACTGCACGCCGAGGTGTGCCGCATGGCCAACGTCCTGAAGGCGCACGGGGCCAAGAAGGGCGACCGCATCACCCTCTATCTGCCGATGATCCCCGAGGCCGCCTACGCCATGCTGGCCTGCGCGCGGATCGGCGCGGTGCATTCGGTCGTGTTCGGCGGCTTCTCGCCCGACAGCCTGTGCGGCCGGATCGAGGACTGCGGCTCCAATCTGGTCATCACCGCCGACGAGGGCGTGCGCGGCGGCAAGACCATTCCGCTGAAGGCCAATGTCGATGCGGCGCTGGACAAGGTGAAGGTCGAGACCGTCCTGGTGATCCGCCACACCGGCGCCGACGTGCCGATGGTCGAGGGCCGCGACGTGGACTACGCCGCCGAGGCGGCCAAGGCCTCGACCGACTGCCCGCCCGAGCCTATGGGCGCCGAGGATCCGCTGTTCATCCTCTACACCTCGGGCTCGACCGGAAAGCCCAAGGGCGTGCTGCACACCACGGGCGGCTATCTGTTCTGGGCCGCCTGGACGCACGAGATCGTCTTCGACTACCGCTCGGGCGAGGTCTTCTGGTGCACCGCCGACGTGGGCTGGGTCACGGGCCACAGCTATCTGGTCTATGGCCCCTTGGCGAACGCGGCCACCACCCTGATGTTCGAGGGCGTGCCCAACTATCCCGACACCAGCCGCTTCTGGCAGGTGGTGGACAAGCACCAGGTCGAAATCTTCTACACCGCCCCCACGGCGCTGCGCGCCCTGATGCGCGAGGGCGACGAACCGGTGAAGCGGACCTCACGCAAGTCGCTGCGAATCCTGGGCACGGTCGGAGAGCCGATCAATCCCGAGGCCTGGCGCTGGTATCACGAAGTGGTCGGCGACGGCCGCTGCCCCATCGTGGACACCTGGTGGCAGACCGAGACCGGCGGCCATCTGATCACGCCGCTGCCGGGCGCGACGGACCTAAAACCCGGCTCGGCCACCCTGCCGCTGCCGGGCGTGGAGCTTCAGATCGTCGACGCCGAGGGCCAGCCGCTGGAAGGCGCCGTCTCCGGCAACCTGTGCATCACCGACAGCTGGCCGGGCCAGATGCGCACCGTCTATGGCGACCACCAGCGCTTCTTCGACACCTATTTCTCGACCTATCCGGGCCGCTATTTCACCGGCGACGGCTGCCGGCGCGACGAGGACGGCTATTACTGGATCACCGGGCGGGTGGACGACGTCATCAACGTCTCCGGCCACCGGATGGGCACGGCCGAGGTCGAGAGCGCCCTGGTGCTGCACGACGATGTGGCCGAGGCGGCCGTGGTCGGCTATCCGCACGACATCAAGGGCCAGGGCATCTACGCCTATGTCACCCTGAACCAGGGCGTGGAGCCGACCGAGGATCTGAGAAAGGCCCTGGCCGCCCACGTCCGGCGCGAGATCGGCCCCATCGCCACGCCGGACGTGATTCAGTGGGCCCCGGGCCTGCCCAAGACGCGATCGGGCAAGATCATGCGCCGCATCCTGAGGAAGATCGCCGAGAACGAGATCGGCGCCCTGGGCGACACCTCGACCTTGGCCGATCCGTCCGTGGTCGAGGACCTGGTCAGGAACCGCGCCGGCGCGTGACGGTTGGAAGACCGGCGTTTACCGTCGGTTGGGAAGTCGTCGCCTAGTCTGCCCCGATTATAGAGACGGGGACTTCCTTGCAGACCGCAGATCACGACCCCAGCGTCGCCGAAGTCGTCGTCGCCACGCCGCTTTCGGCCATTTCCGACCGGCTGGAAGCGGCCCGCGCCCTGATCGAGGCGCGCTTCTCCGACGCGGGCGGCCGGCTGGCGGGATCGCTGGACATGGTCTCCAGCCTGATCGAGTCCCTCGACAATCTGGGCGACGCCCTGAACGCCGACGCCGTGGCGCGCACGACCCAGGACCTGATGTCCACGGCCGAGGGCCTGACCGCCCTGCCCCAGGCCCAGCGCGGGCGGGTCGAGCGGCTGGAGCGGCTGCGCCGCGCCGGCGGCGACCTGGCGGCGCACATCGATGCGATGCGCCAGACCCTGCGATACCTGCGCGCCTTCGCCCTGAACGTGAAGATCACCGCCGGCGCGACCATCAGCGCCTCGGACGAATTCGCCGGCTTCGCCGAACGCATGTGCGGCCAGCTGGACGTCGGCGGGGCCCAGCTGGACGAACTGGCCGAACAGCTGACGCAGCTGGACGGCCAGCTGGGCCAGGCCCTGGGCTTCGAACAGGCGCTGGGCGGCAAGTACCAGACGGTGATCCCGGCCGTCCCGGACCGGCTGGCGGTCGACGCCCAGGCGATCGGCGCGCACCATGCCCGCATCGCCGAGGTCGCGGCCTCCGTCGCCGCCATCGCCCGCGACATCCAGATGAAGGTCGCCAAGGCCCTGACCGCGCTCCAGATCGGCGACATCACCCGCCAGAGGATCGAGCACGTCCAGCTGGGCCTGACCGTCGCCGCCCGCGTGCTGGGCGAGGCGGACCTGTCGCCCGAGGCCCGCGACCGGGCCCAGCGCCGGCTGACCCACCTTCTGGCCGAACAGATGGCTGACACCGCCTCCGACTTCGAGGCCGAGGCCGCCAAGGTGACCCAGAGCCTGGCCGGCATGGCTCAGGACACCGCGCAGATCCTGGCCTTCCGGGGCCTGTCGGACGCGCGCGGCTCGGGCGGCCTGCGCGCGCTGGAGACCAGCCTGGGCCAGGCCCGTTTGCTGGTCGGCGAGGTCGGCGAGGCCATGGACAACGCCCACCGCATCAGCGACGAGACCGCCCGCGCGGTCGAGGCCCTGGCCCGCCGCGTGGACGCCATCCAGGGCGTGAAGCGCGACATCCAGCAGCTGGCCATCAACTCCAGCCTGCGGTGCAACCGCCTGGGCGAGATCGGCAAGCCGCTGAACGTCATCGCCCTGGAACTCAGCAGCCACGCCGGCGAGCTGGAGGCCTCGGCGGATCAGACGCTGGATTCGCTCAACGCCCTGGCTCGCCTGGCGGACGCCGAGGAGGCGACGGCCGAGGGGATCGACGCCACGCGTCTGGACGGGGTGCGCGGCCGCCTGCGCCAGGCCGCCGACGTGATCGAACGCGACCTGGACGCCCTGAACACGCGCGGCGCCGAGACCGCGCGGTCGCTGGAGCTGGCCACGCTCCAGCTGGGCCTGAAGCAGGACCTGGGCGACGCCCTGCACACCGCCGCCATCGCCCTGGCCGAGGAAGCCGGCCCGGTGGTCGAGGACCTGACCGACATCGCCGGCGTCGTGGGCGCGGCCATGGACGAGATCGGCCGCAGCTACACCATGGCCCGCGAACGCACGATCCACGCCGCCCACGCCGTCAACACCGGCGGCGGCGACGACGAACCGGCGGAGGCGTCCGCGCCCGAAACCGCCGCGGCGAACGACGAGTTCGACGACATCCTGTTCTAAGCCGCCCGCGTATCGACATGCGTTGACACATCAACCCGCGCTCTCCATCTTCTCCAACTGCAAGATGGAGCATGGGTCGGATGCGGGTTCTGGTCAGGAAATGGGGCAACAGCGCCTCGGTCCGCATTCCCGCGCGCATCATGGCGGCCGCCTCCCTGAGCGTCGACCAGGCCGTGGACATCCGCGAGGAGGACGGCCGGATCGTGATCGAAACCCTACCCAAGCCGATCTATGATCTGGACGCCCTTCTGGCGGACATGACGCCGGACACCTTTCCCGACGACATCGATTTCGGCGCGCCTGTCGGCCAGGAAAGCTGGTGACCGGGGAATGGACGCCGGATGTCGGCGACATCGTCTGGCTGCAGTTCGACCCCCAGGCGGGGCATGAGCAGGCGGGACACCGCCCGGCCCTGGTGCTGTCGCCCGCCCGCTACAACGGCCGGCGCGGCATGATGCTGTGCTGCCCGATGACGTCCCGCATCAAGGGCTACGCCTTCGAGGTGGTGGTGAGCGAAGATCCGCCCAGCGCGGTGCTGGCCGACCAGATCAAGAGCCTGGACTGGCGCGCCCGCAGGGCTGCCCTGAAGGGCCGCGTTCCCGCTCTTGCGCTGGCCGAGGTTCAGGCCAAGATCAAGGCGCTGTTGCAGGTCTGAGCGGCGCCTCAGCGCGCGCGGTCGATGTGGATCATCTCGCGCGCGATGTGGTCCAGGGGGGCGATCTTGCCGGCGGCGCCGCGGGCGATGGCTTCCTTGGGCATGCCGAAGACGATCGAGGTCGCCTCATCCTGGGCCACGGTGAATGCGCCCGCCTCCTTCATCTCCAGGAGGCCCCGCGCGCCGTCGTCGCCCATGCCGGTCATGATGACGCCCATGGCGTTGCGGCCCGCCGCGCGCGCGGCCGAACGGAACAGGACGTCGACCGAAGGCCGGTGGCGCGACACCGGCGGCCCGTCCTTGATGGCCACCACATAACGCGCGCCCTGCCGCTCCAGCAGCATGTGCTTGTCGCCGGGCGCGATCAGGACGTGGCCGCGCAGGACCGGGTCGCCGTGCTGGGCCTCCTTGACCTCCACCTCGCACAGGCCGTTCAGGCGCTTGGCGAAGGCGGCGGTGAAGCCGGCGGGCATGTGCTGGACGACGACGATCCCCGGCGCATTGGCCGGCAGGTCCTCCAGCACGTGACGCAGCGCCTCCGTGCCTCCGGTCGAGGCGCCCAGGCAGACGACCATTTCGGTGGTGCGGGCCATGGCGGCGCCGGACGGCGGGGGCAGCACGGCGTCGGCCGTCAGTTTTGTGCCCGGGTCCAGGCGACGCGCCGTCGGCTTGCGGGCGCCCAGGCGCGCGCGGGCGGCGGCCTTGACCACGTCGCGGATGCGGTCTCCGACCTCGGCCAGGTGATCGGCGGCGGCGATGCGGGGCTTCAGGATCACGTCCACGGCGCCCGCCTCCAGCGCCTGCATCAGGGTCTCGGACCCCGCCTCGGTCAGGGACGAGCACATCACCACCGGAATCGGGCGCTGCGACATGATCTTGCGCAGGAAGGTGATGCCGTCCATGCGCGGCATCTCGACGTCCAGGGTGATGACGTCGGGCACGTCCTCGGCGATCCGGCGGGCGGCGACGAAGGGGTCGGGCGCGACGCCGATCACCTCTATGCCCGGATCGGCCGACAGCACGTCGACCATGGTCTGGCGGACGCTGGCCGAGTCGTCGACGACCAGGACGCGAACCTTGGGCATGGATCAGGTCTTTCGGAACACGGTGTTGGCGACGGTGGTCACCGGCAGGTCGATGCCGGTGATGCTCTCGGAATGGCCGATGAACAGGTGCCCGCCGCGCTTCAGCCGCTCGCACAGGCGGGTCAGCACCTGGGCCTGGGTCGGCTTGTCAAAATAGATCAGAACGTTGCGGCACATGATGATGTCGAACGGATCGCCGACGGCCGCATAGCTGTCGTCCATCAGGTTCAGACGCGCCAGCGCCAGCTTCGCGCGCAGCGTCGGATGGATGCGGATCTCGCGGCGCTGGGGGTCCTTGGCGACGCGGACCCAGCGGCGCTTCATCTCCGCCGGCACGGGGGCGACCATCTCGGAGGCGTAGACGCCGCGGTGCGCGGCCTCCAGCACGTCGGTCGACAGGTCCGTGCCCACGATCTGATAGTCCGGGCCGCCCTGGTTGTCGGCGAAGTCCTGCATGACCATGGCCATGGTATAGGGCTCGGCGCCCGTCGAGCAGGCCGCGCTCCAGGCCCGGATGCGCCGCACGCCCGAGCTCGCCAGCTCGGGCAGCACCTTCTCGGCCATGTATTCGAAATGCTTGGGTTCGCGGAAGAAGTCGGTCTTGTTCGTGGTGACCGCGTCGATCAGATAGACGGCCTCGGCCTGGAGCCCGTCGTCCCGGAACAGATAGTCGCAATAGGCGTCGAAGGTGGCGTGGCCCGTGTGACGCAGGCGCCGGCGCAGGCGGCCCTCCAGCATGGTGCGCTTGGACGACGGCATCTTGATGCCGCTGTAGTCGTTGATGTAACGCGCCAGCCGCTCGAAGTTGCGCGCGCTGATCTGGTCGAAGGCCGGAACGGGATCGGCGAGGGCCGCAGCGGACAAGGGCGATTTCTCCGAAAAAGGAAGGGCCGCGCCGCCGGTCAGGCGGCGCGATCCACGTCGGCGAAGGCGGCCAGGGAGACCGCGTCTGTGGTCGACATCAGGCGCGGCAGGTCGATCAGGACCACGAACCCCTCGGGCCGGCGCACCACGCCCGAGATGTATTCCGAGCGCCACTTCACCCCGATGTCGGGCGCGGGCTCGATCTGCTCCTCGGCGAAGGGCGTCACCTCGAACACCCGGTCGGCGACGAGGCCCAGGCTCAGGGTCCGGTCGTCGAGCGGCACGTCCAGCACCAGGATGCGCGTGTTCAGGGTCGGCTCGGCCGGGGCCATGCCGAGGCGGACGCGCAGGTCCGCCGTCGGCACGCCGCGACCGCGCACCTCGGTCAGCCCCAGCAGGTAGGCGGGACCGTTCGGGATCTTGAACGGCTCCTGATAGTTCAGGATTTCCCGCACCAGGGCCACCGGGGCGGCGAAGACCTCGTCGCCCAGGCCGAAGGTGACGTACTGGCCCGCTTCGGCGCCGGACATCAGGCGCTCTCCCGGAAGTCCATGTCCTCGGCGTCAGCGCCGCCCATGGCCATGTCGAGGGCGAAGCCCTTGGCGCGGGCCTGCTGGGCGTGGACCGCCGGACGGTTGGCGAGCTTGGGCGTGGAGGCCTTCGCCGCCGCCGGCTTGCCGGCCGAGGGCTTGAAGCTGGGCTTGGACGCGGCGCGGGCCGGGGCGCGGCCGCCCGCCGTGTCGGTGCGGAAGAAGGCGATCGAGGTCTGCAGCTCCTCGGCCTGGGCGGCCAGTTCCTCGGAGGTGGCCGACATCTGCTCGGAGGCGCCGGCGTTCTGCTGGGTCACCTTGTCCAGCTGCTGGATGGCCTCGTTGATCTGGCTGGCCCCGATGTCCTGCTCGCGGCAGGCGGCGCTGATTTCCGAGACCAGTTCGGCGGTCTTGCGGATATCGGGCACCAGGCGTTGCAGCATGTCGCCGGCTTCCTGGGCGGCCTTGACGGTGTCGCCGGAGACCGAGCTGATCTCGGCGGCGGCCGTCTGGCTGCGTTCGGCCAGCTTGCGGACTTCCGAGGCGACGACGGCGAAGCCCTTGCCGTGCTCCCCGGCGCGGGCGGCCTCGACCGCCGCGTTCAGGGCCAGCAGGTCGGTCTGGCGCGCGATCTCCTGCACGATGCCGATCTTGTCGGCGATGGTGCGCATGGCGTCCACCGCGCGGTTGACCGCCTCGCCGCTGTTTTCCGCGTCCTTGGCCGACTGGCGCGAGATCTTCTCGGTCTGGGCGGCGTTGTCGGCGTTCTGCTTGATGTTGGCGGCCATCTCTTCCATCGAGGCCGAGGCCTGTTCGGCGGCGGCGGCCTGTTCGGTCGCGCCCTGGCTCATCTGTTCCGAGGTCGCGGACAGTTCCTGGCTGCCGGCCGAGACGTTGTCGGCGGCCGACAGGGCGTCGGAGACCACGCCGCGCAGGCGCTCCACCATGCTCTGCAGCGAGATGCCCAGCGTATCCTTGTCCGAAAGCGGCTTGGGCTGGACCGTCAGGTCGCCGTTGGCGATCTCGTCGGCCAGGTTGGCGGTCGTCTTCAGATTGTCGGTCATGACGTTGAACACGCCGACCAGGTCCTTGATCTCGTCGTTCGACTTGATCGCCACGCGCTGGTCCAGGTCGCCGACGGCGACGGCGTTGGCGACGGTCATCAGGCGGCTCAGGCCGGTGCTGATGCCCAGGGCGATCCACAGGGCGAAGGCGACGGCGACCAGCAGGGCGGCGATGGTGATGGCGATCACCAGGTTGCGGGTCTCGGCGTACTGCTTGTCGGTGTCCTGGTCGGCCTTGACCATGGCCGCCTGGTTCCGGCCGACGATCTTGTCGAACAGTTCGGTCATCTCATTGGCGACCTCGCGCGCCTCGCCCGAGGACAGGGCGGCGGCCTCGGTCGGCTGGCCGGCGCGGACCAGTTCGGCCATGCGGCCCTCCAGGGCGGTCATGCGGGCCAGCAGGGCGGTCAGGCGCTGCCAGTCGGGCTTGCCTTCGGCGGAGGCGCGTTCCTCGCCCTGGGCCAGCAGTTCGCCCATGGCCTCGCGCGACTGTTCGCCGTTGGCGACGTGGCGGTTCATCTCTTCCTGCGTGGTGGACAGGATCAGGTTCTTTTCGGAACGGATGGCCTCCAGCAGGCGGATGTTGGCCTGCTGCGAATTCTCGAGGCGCTTGGCGGGGCCGTTGATGACCTCGTTGATCGCCGAGTTCATGTTGCCCAGGCTGAAGATGCCCAGGACGGCGATGCCGGCGAGCAGGACGATCATCATCCCGAAGCCCGCGGCCAGTTTAGCTTTGATGGTGAAACGCATTGGATCCCCGATTGAGCCGGTCAGTGGCGAGTGGAGGACGCGACCGGCTGGCGGGCGTCCCGTTGCTGGTTGAAGATTTCCTGGAGCGCGGGAACGACGATGAAGTCGCCGTCCCGCTTGACCAGGCATTCGATGAACTCGGGCCGCCAGCGCATGCCGACGGACGGCGGCGCTTCGGAGTCGGCGCGGGTCAGGGTGGTGACCTCGCGGACCTTGTCCGTGCGCAAGCCCACCAGGGTCTGTTCGCCGTCCAGCGCGATCTCGATGACCACGATGCGGCTGTCGATGGTCGGCTCGCCGACCTCCAGCCCGAAGGCGACGCGCAGGTCGGCCAGCGGGATGACCTTGCCCCGGAAGTTGATGACGCTGCCGGCGAAGGCGCCGGCGCCCGGCACCGCCGTCTCGGGCGCCATGTCCATGATCTCCTGCACCGCGCTGGCGCCCAGGGCGAAGACCTCGCCGTTCAGTTCGAACGTCAGGACCTCGACGGCCTCGCCGGCGGTCCAGGCCGCGCCGGCGGCCGCGCCCTTGTCGGTCGCCGGCGTCATACGGCTTCGCGCATCTGCGCCTCCTGCTGCTGGCCGAGCGCGACCAGATGGCTGATGTCCAGGATCAGGGCGACCGAGCCGTCGCCCAGGATGGTCGCGCCCGAGAAGGTCGGCAGGCCGGCGTGCAGCTTGGACATCGACTTGATGACCGTCTGGTGGTCGCCGATGATCTGGTCGACGACCAGGCCGATGCGCTCCTCGCCGGTCGAGACGACGACGACCTTCTGGTGCAGTTCGGGCGGCGTGCCGGTGTCGAACAGCTCGCGCAGGCGCAGGAAGGGCACCAGGCTGTTGCGCAGCGAGATGAAGCTGCGGCCGCGCGACCGCATGTCCTCGTCCAGCGACAGCTCCAGGCATTCCTCCACCGCCGCCAGCGGAATGACGTAGCGGCCGTGCCCGACGCGGACCAGGAGGCCGTCGATGATGGCCAGGGTCAGCGGGATACGCAGGGCGACTTCGGAGCCTTCGCCGGGGCGGCTGGTGATGTCGATGGAGCCGCGCAGCGCCTCGATGGTGCGCTTGACCACGTCCATGCCGACGCCGCGGCCCGACAGATTGGTCACCGCCGCCGCCGTGGAGAAGCCGGGGTGGAAGATCATCTGAAGCAGGTCGTGGTCGCTGATGGCCGCGCCGGGCTCGATCAGCCCTTGAGCCTCGGCCTTGGCGCGGACGCGCTGGCGGTCGATGCCGCGCCCGTCGTCGCGGATGGTGATGACCACCTCGCCGCCTGACTGGTGCGCCGACAGGCGGATGCGGCCGGTCGCCGGCTTGCCCGCCGCGGCGCGGTCCTCGGCGCCTTCCAGCCCGTGGTCTGCGGCGTTGCGGATCAGGTGGACCAGCGGATCGGCCAGGCGTTCGATGACGGTCTTGTCGATCTCGGTGGCCTCGCCGTCGGTGGACAGCTCGATGGCCTTGCCGGTCTCGCGCGCCAGGTCGTGGACAAGGCGGCGGAAGCGGCCGAACAGGGTCGAGACCGGCACCATCCGCAGCACCATCATGGTGTCGCGCAGTTCGCCGGACAGGCGAGCGATCTCTTCCGACACGGCGCGCAGGGCCAGGTCGGCGCCGTGGTCGGCCAGCTGGCTGAGGCGGGACTGGGCGATGACCAGCTCGCCGACGCGGTCCATCAGCTCGTCCAGGCGGTCGGCGGGGACGCGCACGCTCTCGGCGGACTTGGCCTGGCGCACCGGGTCGGCGGCTTCGGCCGCAGCGGCGGGCTGGGCCGGGACCGGCGTCGCGACCGGCGCTGTAACGGGCACGGCCTCCGCGACGACCTTCTCCGTTTCCGGCGTTTCGGCCGGGCTCGCGTCCTGGCCCTGGTCCAGCGCCTCGATCTGCAGCGTCATGTCGTCCATGACGAAGATGAAGACGTCCTCGATCGCGTCGCGGCCCTTGTCGGTGGTCAGGGTGACGTCCCAGGCCAGGTGGTGATCGACCGGGTCGATCTGGTCCAGCGGCGGGACGCGCGACGTGTCGGCCCGGACGCGGGCCTGGCCCAGGTCGCGCAGCTCGTTCAGCAGGGCCAGCGGATTGGTCCCGTTCCTGAAGGCGTGGGCCGGCAGGTCGAAGCGCACGCGCCAGGTCGTCAGGCCCGGGGCCGCCGCGGCGGCCGT
>Ga0065721_10052401_pt1 | contig 12008 bp, 14 predicted proteins | sample Mesricmetagenome_FD_59108 | JGI IMG/M metagenome (GOLD analysis project Ga0065721, IMG submission 59108) | Mesophilic microbial community from rice straw/compost enrichment Sample: eDNA_1 v2 (version 2) | ecosystem: Engineered > Solid waste > Grass > Composting > Bioreactor | place: USA: Davis... | reverse complement strand
CCGCCGACACGCCGGTCCTGGCGGTGGAGAACGGCTGCCGCCCCGACGAGCGCCACCACTGGACCACGCTGGGTACCATGGCGGAGCACGGCGTTCCGGCCGGCGACGGCCCCACCCTGCTGATGGTCGGCCGCGCGCTGGCGGTGCGTGCCCCCCAAGAGGCGATGCAGGAGGAGACGGCGGCCTTTACAGAGCCGGCCGGCGCACGCCGGTGATGCTCTCGGCGCGGGCCGCGACGTCGGCCAGCGGCTCGGTCACCACGGACATGGTGAAGACGGTGGCGTGCAGCAGCGTGGCGCCGTCCAGCATGATCCCGACATGGCCGGGGAAGAAGACGATGTCGCCGCGCCGGTAGGACACCCCCTGCCCGTCCGCCGAGATCATCGGGCCGAGCCGGTCGTCCTCGCGCTGCATGCGGCTGCTGTGGTGCGTGGTGATACCGGCGGTTCGCAGCGCCACCTGGACAAGGCCGGAGCAATCGATGCCGAAGCAGCTCCGCCCGCCCCAGACATAGGGCGTCTCCAGGAAGCGCGCGGCGGTCTTCACCGGTTCGCGGTCCAGCGGCGTGGCGACGGGCTCCAGCAGCTTGCCGAACGTCCACAGGCCGTTGTTCAGGCGGACCCAGCCGTTCTCGGCCGTCTCCGCCACCGTCACCAGACTGCCGAAGCTGAGCGTGGCGACCGGCACCGCCTTGTGGGTGGGGGCCGGGTGCAGGTTGGCAGACTTGTTGCCGATGCGGTGGGTCGGGGCGTTCGGTCCTGCCGCCTCGATGCCCGGCGGCAGCCAGCCGACATGGCCGTCGGTCTGGTTTTCCACCTTCAGCCAGTCGCCGTCGCGGTCGAGGATGGCGAAGGTCTCTCCGAACAGGATCTCGCTCGTCTGCGGGACGCCATGGCGCGGCTCTTCCAGCAGGACGGCGTGCGGGGATGTCAGTTGGCGGATCATGCGGGCGTTCGTGTCGGTCATGCCGGGTACGCTAGTGGCCGCCCGGACGGAAAGCAAGGCATGCGGATTTCTAAAATGTCCACAAACGCAAGCCTGGGGACCGATCACGGCATTCCTCAGGAGGCCACATCTTTGCTATGGACTTGCCCCTGTTCGACAAAGGGAGGCCCCGGAAGGGGAAGGCAATGGCGAACCGGTCGATGCCCTTGGTGCTCGCGGGGTTGACGGGCGTGTGCATGCTGGTTGGGGCTGGTGCCGCGCAGGCCGCGCCGCCCCGCTGCGAAAACATCACCGTCGACGATCTGCGCCAGGCTTGCATCGAGCGCGTGGCGCGGTGCGAACCGCTGAAGTCCGCCGCCGAGCGCGACGAGTGCTACCGCGGGCGCACGCCGAAAACGGCGGACGGTGCCGCGGCTGGCCCGATCAAGCTGACGCCGAACGCAGCGCCGGTCCCCACCGCCCCGAAGGCCGCCTCCCCTGCCCCGTCCGCAGCACAGGTTCCGGCCGCCAGCCCGGCGCCGGTGCCGACTCCTCCGCCACCCGCTCCCCCACCGCCCGCGTCTACGGCGGTGGTGGTAAGGCCGGGTCAGCCGCCGATCATGGCCACCCCTGCGCCCATCCCGCAGCCGGCCCCGAAGGTTGACCCGGCCCAGGTTTCCCCGCCGCTGCCCACGACGGCTGCCCCAGCTCCGCTTCCCAAGGTCGTGCGCCCTGCCCCGGTGCCTGTGGCTCCCGCCGCGGTCCCGGCCACTGTCGTGCCGCCACCCCGCCCGACGCCGGGCGACGGGCTGGACGCCGTGCGCGGCTTCTACGAGGCGCTAGCCCAGGCCGACGGCGCGCGGGCCAACGAGTTCCTGGTGCCGGAAAAGCGCAACAGCGGCGCGTACGAGATCGGGGCCATGAGCCGTTACTACGGCAACATGCGCGAGCCCGTCCGCCTGATCGCTGCCGAGCCGATGGGCAACGACGGTGCCCGCGTCCGCTACCACTACGTCTACGTCAACGGCCGCACCTGCGATGGCGCTGCCGAGGTGTTCCTGTCCCGCCGCGACGGCCGCCCGCTGATCGAGCGCATCCGCGCGCTGAATGGCTGCTGAAGGATGAAGGACGCCCCTACACCGTCCGCGTGACCTTGCTGAGGGTCGGCGGGTGGTCGGGGTCCAGGCCGCGGGCAAGGGCGGCGTCGGCGGCCAGGGGGTAGAAGGCCTGGGCCGCCATCAGCGGATCCAGCATCGGGTGCAGCGGCGCCGGCAAGGGCAGGGGCGTGTGGGCCAGGGCCAGCGCTTCCGGCACCGGCGAGGCGACCATCAGCCGCGCACCCTGGTCGCGCAAGCGTCGCGCGACCTCCAGCACGCCGGGCAGGGTCGCGTCCGGCAGGGCCAGCAGCAGCACCGGGAAACCATCGTGCACCAACGCCACGGGGCCGTGCAGCAACTCCGCCGCGCTCAGCGCCTCGGCGTGGAGCGTGCAGGTCTCCTTCAGCTTGGTCGCCATCTCCTGCGCCACCGGAAAGCCGTAGCCGCGTCCGACCACCAGCAGCGACCGCGCATCACGCAGAATTGGTAACGCGGCCGACCAGTCGCAGCCGCCAGCCTCGCGCAGGCGGTCGGGCAGGGTGGTGAGCGCGGCATCCAGCGCCGGGTCGGGATTCCAGGCGGACACCAGCGATGCCGCGGCGGACAGGCTGCACAGAAAGCTCTTGGTCGCGGCGACCGAGCGCTCTGGCCCGGCGTGCAGCGGCAGACAATGTTCGGCGGCGCGGGCGAGGGGGGAGTCCACCTCGTTGACCAGCGCCAGCGTGATGGCGCCGCCGTCGCGCGCCTGCTCGACCACGGTGACGAGGTCGGGGCTTTGGCCGGATTGGGAAATGGTCAGGACCAGCGCGTCGCTCAGGCACAGCCGCGCGCCGTAGAGCGTGACGGCGGACGGTGTCGCCGGGGTGGTGACGAGGCCCAGCGCCGTCTCGAACAGGGCGCGGGCATAGCCCGCCGCGTGGCTGGAACTCCCCCGCGCCACCGTCACCGCGAAGGCGGGCGGGTGGGCGCGCAGGATGCCCCCAAGGTGGGCGAGGGCAGGGGCGTTGGCCGCCAGCTGTGCCGCGATCCGGTCAGGGGCAGAGAGCGCTTCGGCGCGCATCAGCGCGCCGGCCTGTTGTGAATTTTCCGTGTTGGACACAGTGCCCCCACCCTAACCCTCCCCCGCTGCGCAGGGGAGGGAATTGCCGCTAGCTCCGCTCTTCAGCCCTCCCCTGCGCAGCGGGGGAGGGTGGGGACCCACGAAGTGGGGAGGGTGGGGGCAAGCGTAGCAGAACTTTGCCTTCAGGCAATCACCCCCGCCGTGCCCCGGGCTTTCCCGGTCCCGGCTTTGCACCGCCCCCCTTCACCATGCGCCGGCCCTTGCCGGTCTGCTGCGTGTAGAAGGTCTTGCCCGGTGCTGGCTTCGACTGGGGCTTTTCCGCCTTGGCTGCCGTGCCCGCCGGCTGCCACGCGGGGACGAGTTGGTGCTCGCCGGGGCCGATCAGGTCAGTGCGGCCCATCCGCTTCAGGGCGTCGCGCAGCACCGGCCAGTTTTCCGGGTCGTGGTAGCGCAGGAAGGCCTTGTGCAGGCGGCGCTGCTTCAGGCCCTTGGCCGAGAAGACCTCTTCCGAGCCCTCGCGGCGGATGGGGCGCAACGGGTTGCGGTCGCTGTGGTACATGGCCGTCGCGAGCGCCATGGGTGAGGGCAGGAAGGTCTGCACCTGATCGGCCTTGAAGCCGTTCCGCTTCAGCCACAGGGCGAGGTTCATCATGTCCTCGTCCGTGGTGCCGGGGTGGGCGGCGATGAAATAGGGGATCAGGTACAGCTTCTTGCCGGCCGCCTTCGCCGCCTTCTCGAACATCTCCTTGAAGCGGTCGTAGGTGCCGATGCCCGGCTTCATCATCTTCGACAGCGGGCCGGTCTCCGTGTGCTCCGGCGCGATCTTCAGGTAGCCGCCCACATGGTGGGTCACCAACTCCTTCACATATTCCGGGCTGCGGACGGCAAGGTCGTAGCGCAGGCCCGAGGCGATGTTGATCTTCTTCACGCCGGGGATGGCGCGCGCCTTGCGGTAGAGCTGGACCAGCGAGCTGTGGTCGGTGTTCAGGTTCTTGCAGATGTCCGGATAGACGCAGGACGGGCGGCGGCAGACCTTTTCGATCTCCTTGTCCTTGCAGGCCATGCGGTACATGTTCGCGGTCGGCCCGCCCATGTCGGAGATGACGCCGGTGAAGCCCTTCACCTTGTCGCGGATCTCCTCGATCTCCTTGAGGATGGAGCCCTCGGACCGGCTCTGGATGATCCGCCCCTCATGCTCAGTGATCGAGCAGAAGGAGCAGCCGCCGAAGCAGCCGCGCATGATGTTGACCGAGAAGCGGATCATCTCCCACGCCGGGATGCGCGCATCGCCGTAGGACGGGTGCGGCGCACGGGCGTAGGGCAGGCCGTAGACGCCGTCCATCTCCGTCGTGGTCAGCGGGATCGGCGGCGGGGTCAGCCACAGTTCCTTGTCACCGTGGCGCTGGACCAGCGCGCGGGCGTTGCCGGGGTTGCTTTCCTGGTGCAGCACGCGCGACGCGTGGGCGTAGAGCACCTTGTCGGCGCTGACCTGCTCATAGGCGGGCAGGCGGACCACGGTGCGGTCGGCACCGGCCGCGCGCGGGGCGGCCGGGGTCAGCTCGTCGATGCTGCTGCTGTCGATGACGGTCCAGCCCTCGGGCACCGCGTTGCGGATGATGGCGGTGCCGCGGATGTCGTCCATCTCGCGCGCCTTTTCACCCGCGGCGATTCGGTGGGCGACGTCGACGATGGCGCGTTCCGCGTTGCCGTAGCAGAGGATGTCGGCCTTGGCGTCCACCAGGACGGAGCGGCGGACCTTCTCGCTCCAATGGTCGTACTGGGCGATGCGGCGCAAGGATGCCTCGATGCCGCCCAGCACGATGGGCACGTCCTTGTAGGCCTCGCGGCAGCGCTGGCTGTAGACGATGACCGCGCGGTCGGGGCGCTTTCCGCCCTCGTCGTTCGGAGTGTAGCTGTCGTTGTGGCGCAGGCGGCGGTCCGAGGTGTAGCGGTTCACCATGGAATCCATGTTGCCGCCGGTCACGCCGAAGAACAGGTTGGGCTTGCCCAGCGCCTTGAAGGGCTCCGCGCTGCTCCAGTCCGGCTGCGCGATGATGCCGACGCGGAAGCCCTGGGCCTCCAGCAGGCGGCCGATGATGGCCATGCCGAAACTCGGGTGGTCCACATAGGCGTCGCCCGTCACGACGATGATGTCGCAGCTGTCCCAGCCCAGCCGGTCCATCTCCGCCCGCGACATCGGCAGGAACGGCGCCGGCTTGGCATTGCCCTTGCGGTGCTTCGGGAGGGAGAAGATGTCCGGCGCGGTCAGCGCGACATCGGAAGGGGCCGCTTCGGGCAGGGTGGGGGCGTTGAGCATGACGCTCTCCGTTCGGGCCGCCGGAGCGGGGGTGCTGTGTGAATGGGCGTGAGTCATACCGGGTCTGCCCGAGATTTCCTATCGCGCCAGTCCCTACGGAACCGCCGGAGCGCGGTCAAGGATTGCCTGACCGGCAAGGTCAACTTTCCGCCGTCGGCGTCTGAAAAGGGCGCTTATGAACGGCACTATGTGTGGGGCCAGGGCGGCGATGGCAAGAACCCCCGGCGCATTGAAACGGGGAACGCGCCCCCACGGCACCCTGTTGGGACGGGCAGAGGCAACCGTTCCGACAACCAGACAGGAGGCCCGGCATGAGCGCCGACAAGCGGTATGGCGACGAGCGCGACGAACCGCTCGATTTCCCGACCACGCGGGAGAACCCGTCCGTCGACGAGGAGAAAGAAGGCTTCCAGAACGTCGAAGGTCCGGGCGCGCGGCGTGGCGAGCGCGCAATTTCCAGCACAAACGGCAGCCCGGAAGGCCGTGCGGTGGATGCAGGCGTCGAGGATCTGGAGAACGAGGATTTGGATGAGGGGTCTGGCGTGGACTCCGCGACGACCGGCAGCCCCCTGGCCCCGACCACTGGCACCGGCGCCGGCAAACAGCGGGGCGATCGTTGATGGCGCGCTTCATGCCAGGATTTTCGGCAGACACGGCGACGATGCCCGACGCGGCCTCCCTGCAGGCGGAACTGACGGACCTGCTGCAGCTGGAGCATGACGCGCTGCCCGCCTACTCCATTGCCATCGCCTCCCTGCGCAATCCGCGTCTGCGGGAGGAACTGCGCGCCCACCGGGCCGACCACGAGCGGCATGTGGAAGACCTGTCGGCCTTGATCCGCGACCGGAACGGCATCCCGTTGCGTTTGCCGCACATGCCCACGGGCTTCTTCAAGCTGGCGGTCCAGGCCGCCGGGGCTCCGGGCGGTGACCGGGCGGTGCTGCTGGCCTTCGTGTCGAACGAGTGGCAGTCGCAGGAGAAATACGCGCGCCACGCCGCCCGGCCGCACGACGCCGCGGTGTCCGCCCTGCTCAACCGCCATGCGGAGGACGAGGCGCGGCACTACGCCTGGGCGCGCGACGAGTTGGAGGCGATGGGCTGCGGCTCCGGCACGGCGGTGGGCATGATGACGAACGCCTTCGCCCGCTTCCACGGCACCACGGCGGATGCGGTGGAGGGAGCCGGACGCATCGCCCTGGAAACGGTGATGAGGACCCTGCGGGCGGCGTAAGCGTTTGTTTCCTTCGAACGTCACATTTCGAGGTTTGGAGATGGCCGACACACCCGAAAAGCCCAAAACCCAGGATGCGCCGCTGGAGGACAAGACAAAGACGCCCGGCGATGGCACCCTTCAGGATGCCACCCCGGCTGGCATGACGTCGGACGAACTGCGCAAGCGGGCGGAGAATGATGAAGGCTCCGTCCAGCCCGGAACGGGCTGAGCCCGGCAGTCCCGTACCGTCCTTCGACCCCTCTCATACGACGCCGTCATCATACGACGTCGTATGAGACCGATCTGTCTCATGGGCCTTGCCGGCCCAACCCCACCATCGCGAAGCTGTTGCGGATGGTCGCGTCCAGATCCGGCGGCAGGGGGCGGTTGAGCTGCTCGCGGGCCGCCCGCTCGGCGAAAGCCGGATCGGCGGCGAGCGCCTTGGACGCCGCATGGCGCGCCTCGTCGATCCGGCCCAACTGCACGAAGGCGACCGCCAGGGCGGCTTGGGCTGGTGCGGCGTTGGTCACATCAGCGCGCAGCTTGCTGGTTGGATCCCCCTGGCGCTGGCGGGCGAGGCTGTAGGCCGGCAGAAGCCGGCCGGACTGGGATGGGTCACGCTCCATGGCGTGTTCCATCAGCACCATGCCACGCCGCGGGTCTCCGGCCTCGACGTGCCAAAGGCCGAGGTCGCCCAGGACTTTGGGATCCTCGGGGGCGATCTTCAGGGCCTTGTCGCCGGCCTCGAAGCAGGGCTCGTACTGCCGTCGCAGGCAGTAGGCGGTGTAGAGCGCCGTCAGCGGGCGCAGCCCATTCGGCGCCAATTCCGTCGCGTGCAGGGCTGCGGCCAGGGCGCGGTCCAGCGCTTCCTCCTTCGGGCGGGCCAATGAAGCGCCGCTTTCCGATGCCGCAGCGAAATCCGCGCGATGCTCGTCGGCGTACAGCAGGGAAAGCGCGGCCCAAAGGCGTGCCGCTTCCCCAGCCATCAGGGTTTTGTCGGCTGTGCCCTTTTCCAGGCATGCGGCCATGGCGCCCCGCTCTTCCGCCGGGCGGTCGCGCCGGTCGGTGGCGAGGAAGGCGCATTCGCGGGCGGACAGGTCGCTGATCGGCTTTGCGCGCAGCCGCGCCGATACGGTCTGGGTCAGAGGGCCCTGCGGATCGGTGATGGGTGCAACGATGCTGGCCGCCAGATCTTGCGGCAGGGTCGATCCACCCTGTGGTGCTGGCTGTTCGAATTGATCGGACCACAGGACGGTGCCGGTCGAGAGATCCGTCAGGTGAACGACGACGCGAACGATGCCGTCGCGTTCCTGAAGACTGCCGGCGAGCCGAAGATCCTGATCCGTCGCAACGTCCAGACGCGGCAGTTCCATCCGGACCGCCAGCTCCGTCCGGGTGGTGAGCCCGCGAACCACCTCATCGGTCAGCACCGACGCCAGTGCCGCGGCGTCCGGCAGGACGCCGGTGGTGCGGAAGGGGGCAACCACGATGCCGATGCCCCGCGTGCGCGTAATCGTGGCAGTGGCGCCGACGACGGGTCCGGCGGCCACGAACTTTGTTTCCGTGGATGCAGCCGGAGCCAAAGCCAGCGCTTCCTCCGATCCATTGCCGGGTGACGAGCCGAGCCCGGACATCAATCCGGCGGCGCCGAGCGCGACCACCGCGGCAGCGATCCCGGCGGCGAGCATCGGGCGCTTTCCAACGCGGTTGGCTTCGCGCGGCTCCTCGGCTTCGGCCGGTTCCGGTTCCGGTTCACACAGCGGTTCGAACCGTGGGGCGTAGCCACCTTTCGGCACGACGATGCGGATGGGATCGTTGCGTCCAGCGGTCAGATAATAGTGTTCCAGGCTGCGGCGCAGCCGCCCGGCCTCCAGCCGCACGATGGGATCGGATTGCGGATCGAAGCTCGGCTCGCGATTGAAGACGCTGACGGCGATGCAATAGGCCTTGATCTGTTGCGACCGGCCGGCCAGACACTCCTCGACCACGTAGCGAAGGAAGCGCCGGTTGCGCTCCGATGCGTCGAAATGATCGCTGGACAGGACGCGGTCGAGCTGTGCCCTGATGGCGTCTTCATCCAATGCCCGTTCATGTGCGGGCGGCGTTTCGCCGTTCATTGCTTCGTCTCCCGAAGGCAGCGTAAGATTCGAGAAACCTTTCTGCCAAAAGGGTTGAATGCAGTCGGCGGCATTCTTCCACCTCAAACCGGACATGTCCACCGCCCCCCTGCTTTTATGTTACCGAATATTTCCTATGTCTCTCGTTTTACCCATCGGAAGGAGTATGCATATATTCGAATGTTGAAGAGCTCGGTGCGAAAGCTATGGCGCTCTCCCCGGTCGGTCGGGCGGTAAACTACCGTATGCTACTTGTCCGGCAGGTCATCCACCGGGCATGAGCCTTGTTCCATCCCGTGAAACAGACAGGGCGCGAACGGCGGGACGGGGACAGCGGGACAACAGTCCGTCCGTTTCCCGTTCGCAAAAGCCCCGTCGGCACGACCGCTCCACTCGCATGACCGATTTGCCACAGGCGGGAGCCGCGATGCGGATGAGGGCGAGGCCGGATGCCGACGATTCGCGCCTTGTCCTGTTTCGGCATCGTTGACCCTACAGGCTGGTGAGGACATGCCCCCTGACGAAGACCGCTGTTTTGACCATCGCCTCGCGCCCGGCCGTCTCCTCCCCAGCCTCGTCCCGCCCTGCGACGGCATCCGGCCGGGCCTGTCGCGCCGGGGCCTTCTTGGGCTGGGAGCCGCCGTGGCGCTCGGCGTGTGCCACAGCCGGCCGGCCGCCGCCTGGGAACCGGAGCCCGACCGGACGGTGCGCCTCTACAATTGCCAGACGGGAGAGAGCTTCGACGGCGTCTACTGGGCAGAAGGGCGTCCGGTTGCCGACGCGCTGGCGCGCATCGACTGGGTGCTGCGCGACCATCACAGCGACGACTGCCGGCGCATCGACCTCGCCCTCCTGCACCGGCTTTGGGAGATGCAGGAGAAGCTGGACAGCACCCGGCCGTTCGAAGTGCTGTCGGCTTTCCGCTCGCTGGAGACCAACCGCCATGTGAAGGGGGCGGCGGCGACCAGCCTGCACCTTCAGGGAAAGGCGGTCGACCTGCGGCTTCCCGGGCGGCGCACGGCGGACCTGTACCGTTGCGCACTGTCCTTCGGCGACGGCGGGGCCGGATGCTACCCGAAACAGAACTTCGTCCATGTGGACACCGGGCCGACCCGGCGCTGGGTCGGGATCTGAGGCGACCATCGCGAGCACGCCCAGCCTTTCCACCAACGGCCTCTTTTCTACCGATGGGCAGTAGGCCGTTGGCGTGATTGTGCGCGCGGTGGGGGCAGGGCATCCTATCCCAAAAAAGCAATCATCGCTCTTTGGGAGGAGCCCCATGCTGACCCCGACCGACAACGCCACTCCTGCGTCCGGCCGATGCCATGCGCTGACGGACCGCGCTCATATGGCGCAGGCCCGAACGCTGGCGGGATGGATTACGCTGATTGCCGAGGACCGCGGGCTGGACGAACGCGGCGTCGCCGACGCCACCGACCTCGATATCGAGGATGTCCGGGCCATCCTTGGCGGCACCGTCTTCATGATGCCGCTCACCACGCTCGACCGCGCACTGCGCCGCCTGGAAGGGCGCGCACACTGAGGACCGCCTTCCCCCTTTCCCCAACGAAGGAGGATGCCATGCACAGCGACTCCCGCGATCAGCACCGCCGCAAACGCGACGCCATCACCCGCATCCGCCACGCCGCCGAACAGCGCGACCTCGATGCCGGCGACCTTGCCCGCCTGACCGGTCTGCCGCCGGGGCAGGCGCGGGCCATTCTGTCGGGCTTTGGGGACACGGTCCCTCAGGCCGCGTTGGAACGCACCGCCCTCGCCCTGCCGGACTGAGCGGCGGTTGAGGGAATTGCCTTTGGTGGAACGGACGCCGGCCGGGCGGCCTTCGCCGTCTTCGCGACTTTGGGCTGGGCGGATTCGGGTGCCGGGGGGCGCCGGCGGGGCCGCGCGGCCTGGGGCCGTTCCGCCTCCCGCTCCGCCGGAATGGCTGCGTCGGGGATGACGGACAGAGCGGAGGCGAAGTCCGGGTGGGGGCCAAGGGCGCGGTAGCGTCCGGATGCCTCCCGCGCAAAGGCATGCCACGCGCCATCGGTGTGATGGACGCGCCCGATCTCGTCCTTGGTCCGGCCGCTGGTGATCCGGATGCCCGGCGGGGGAGCCTCGGGGGCCGGAGAGTCGGGCGCCGGGGCTTTTTTGTGTTCCGTTTTTGTTCTCATGCCGGCCATCCTACAGAAACGGAAACGGCGGCGCAACCGGTGCGCCGCCGTTCACATGTTCCTGTGCGGACAGCCGCGGTCAGGCGACCGAGAGCACGTCCAGATAGACGTTGGCCGGCTCGCTCAGGTGAATGCGGTACAGCATGCCCGTCTGGTCCACGATGATGTTCGCGACGGGGTTCTTGGCCGCCATGTCGGCGACGGCGGCGCGGACGTTGCGCGGCAGGCTGTCGAGGTCGATCTCGCGGTAGCCGCTCTTGTCGGAAAGCTTGATGCTGGTGGTCTGGCCCATGGTGAGGCGCCCTGTTTTCATCGGTCGGTTTTCGGTGCGGCGCAAGATGATCCCGCCCGGTTAAGGAAACGCTAAGTAAGTTCGCCGCTTACGCAGGCCTGCCGCGCGTTGCCCGCATCGGTGTCCCAACAATATCCCGCATCCCGAATAAAGAAACCGGCCGGCAGTGTCCTGCCGACCGGAAGTTGCGGGGACGGGGAGAGAAAGTGAGGCCAGCGTTACTTCTGGATGGTGGTGACGCTCTGCTGGGCGACGTTGCCGATGCCGGCGGCGAGGTTCGTAATGCTTCCGCTGTTGCCGCCGAACAGGCCCGGCGCACCACCGAGTTGCACCGATTTCACCTTCTGCTGCGCAACGTTGCCGACGCCGGCCGCGGTGTTGGCGACGGAGACACCGTTGGGACCGGCGAGGCCGCCGAAGCCGAAACCAGGAGGCGCGAAGCCGGGGACACCCACACCGGGGACACCCACACCGGGGGCGCCGAAACCGGGGGCACCGAAACCAATGCCCGGGGCGCCGCCGCTCTTCTGCACGCCCGTGACCTTTTGCTGCGCCACATTGCCGATGCCGGCGGCCATGTTGGCGATCATCGCGAAGTTGGCGTTGCTGCCCACCGGAATGCCGCCGGTCATCAGCTCTCCGGCGAAGGCCGGGGCGGTGAACAGAAGGGCAGCAGCGGCGGCAAACAGAGTGGTGCGGCGCATGGGGTGGTTCCTTCCGGTTCAAGGCGGCGGCCGGGTGGTCTGTGCTGAGGCCCGGCGTTGTTCGATGAACGGAGGATAGCGGGGGCCGCACCCCGCCGCTGTGGCTTGGG
>Ga0065721_10052400_pt1 | contig 12009 bp, 14 predicted proteins | sample Mesricmetagenome_FD_59108 | JGI IMG/M metagenome (GOLD analysis project Ga0065721, IMG submission 59108) | Mesophilic microbial community from rice straw/compost enrichment Sample: eDNA_1 v2 (version 2) | ecosystem: Engineered > Solid waste > Grass > Composting > Bioreactor | place: USA: Davis... | reverse complement strand
GTGGGCGACCTGCCGGCCCATATCGAAGGCATGTCGCGCATCTGGCGCGATGGCAAGGTATTGTGGGAAAAGCCGTTCCTGTCGGGTGAGGACAATATGAGCCACACCATTGCCAACCTGGAATACCATCACTTCAAGTACGACCTGTTCCGCAATCCGGGTGATGTGCATGTGCATATGTTCGGCACGGCGACACTGAGCTTCGCCGACGGCATCCAGACCCGGCCCGACGACATTTTCGAAATCGAGGAAAGCCAGTTCGGCGCCGCCCTGCGCAACCCGGTCAAGGTGGAAACCGAACATCCGGTCATCGTCGGCAACGTCTATTGAGCTTGAAGCCGGCCAACTAACATGTCAGTTATCCCTCCGCCTTCTGGAGGGATGACATGACTGCTCGGACATTCGAAAAGCGCCGCATCGGCCGCACCGATCTCGAGGTGACGACGCTGGGACTGGGCGGTGCCTCGCTGGCCGGCATTTTCAGCGCCGTTCCGGCAGAACAGGCCCGCGCCACCGTCAATCACGCGCTCGATGCCGGCATCACCTATGTCGACACGGCTCCCCAATATGGCCTGGGCCGTTCCGAGCATCTGGTGGGCGACGTGCTGCGCGAGCGGCGCGAAGGCGTGGTGCTGTCGAGCAAGGTCGGCCGACTGCTGAAGCCGGTCAGCCCTGCCGCACAGGACAAGGGCAACTGGGTCGATCCCCTGCCCTTCAACCAGCTCTACGATTATTCCTATGATGGCATCATGCGGTCCTACCAGGACAGCCAGCAGCGGCTGGGCCTCGATCGTATCGATATCCTTTATGTCCACGATATCGGCGTGGCCACACATGGTGTCGAGGGCAACAAGCCGCTCTGGGAGCAACTCGCCAGCGGCGGCTACAAGGCTTTGCGCGAATTGCGCGATGGCGGCGCGATCAAGGCCATCGGGCTGGGCGTCAATGAATGGCAGGTGCTGATGGACGCCTTCGCCCTGGGCGACTGGGACGTGTTCCTGCTGGCCGGGCGCTATACGCTGCTGGAACAGACCTCGCTCGATCCGTTCATGACCACCTGCATGCAGCGCGGTGCCTCGGTGGTGATCGGCGGCCCGTTCAATTCCGGAATTCTGGTGGGCGGCGACAAGTTCAACTATGCCAAGGCGCCGGACGACGTGGTAACCAAGGTCAAGGCGATCGAGGCCGTGTGCAAGTCCTTCAATGTGCCGCTGCCGGCGGCGGCGCTGCAATTCCCCCTGACCCATCCCGCAGTATGCAATGTTCTGCCCGGCCCGCGCTCGCCGGCTGAACTGGACGGCATTCTGGAGTGGTGGGACATCAGAATTCCCGATGCGCTCTGGACCACCCTGGCCAGCGAAGGCCTGCTTGCGCCCGCCACGCCCATTCCCGGCGGGCTAGCTTGACGATTGAGGGCAGTGAGCGCAATATAACCGAACGGTTCTAGAACCCGAAAGTTATTCTGATGCCCTCGCCTGCTGCCCTCGATGCCACATTCCAGGCGCTTGCCGACCCGACCCGTCGCGCCATCCTGGCACGGCTGGCGCAGGGCGAGGCTTCGGTCATGGAGCTGGCCGAGCCCTTTGCCATGAGCCAGCCGGCCATTTCCAAGCATCTGAAGGTGCTGGAAAATGCCGGCCTCATCTCGCGCGGCCGCGACGCCCAGCGCCGGCCCTGCAGGCTGGAGGCTGCGCCCTTGGCCGAGGCGACCGGCTGGCTGATCGAATATCGCAAATTCTGGGAGAAGCAGTTCGGCCAGCTCGATGACCTGCTCGACGAGCTGAAAAAGCTCGAGGCCATGGCCGGCAAGAACAATTGAGGAGACCGAAATGGGCTTTGGCGGACCACTGACCGTGACGACCCCAAGCGATACGCAGATCGTCATCACGCGGCAGTTCGATGCGCCGCGGCACCTGGTCTTTGCCTGCCACACCCAGGCGCCGCTGATCCGTCGCTGGCTCAACGGCGCGGAAGGCTGGGTGATGACGGTCTGCGAGTTCGAGCCGAAGGTGGGCGGCAGGTATCGCTATGAATGGCAGGCGCCCAGCGGCTATGTCATGGGCATGGGCGGCGTGATCCGCGAGATCGAGCCGGTGGAACGCGTTGTCAGCGCGGAAATCTTCGACAACGACTGGACTGGCGGCGAGACGGTTTCGACGCTGATATTCGATGAACAGGACGGCCGGACCACGCTGGTCAACACGCTCAACTATTCATCGAAGGACGCCCGGGACGGCGCGCTCAGGACGCCGATGGCCGACGGCATGGAGTTTGGCTACAGCAAGCTCGATACGGTGCTGGTCGAACTGGCAGCAGGAGACGAAAAATGAACGACCCCCGCATTTCGGCAATCATCTGCGCCGCGGTCGCAGCCTGGCTGGGCTATACGATTTTCTTCTCGGCCGAAGCGCCCAGCACCTTCCTGGCCGTGCTGCAATGGACCTTCTTCGTCTGCGCGCTGGCCGGGCTGGGCGCAGCCTTGGCACGCCTGATGCGTGAGCGGGGGTAAAGACGTCTCCAGGCTCGGCGTTTCTGACTCACCCCCACCCTTGATCCCTCCCCACAAGGGGGAGGGAGACGATGAACACGGGCCTATGAGCTGGCGCCTCCCTCCCCTTGATGGGGAGGGACTGAGGGTGGGGTGACGGGAGCCACAGACGCCGATGAAGGCCCCCCCACCCGGCGCTGCGCGCCGACCTCTCCCCCAAGGGAGAGGTAAGAAGGCTCAGTTCAAGTCCAGCGCATAGGTCTTGAGCACATCCAGCGGGATAAAGCCCAGCACAGCCTGGTTGGTCGAGCGCAGGAAGACGCGCGGGGCTTTGCCGGCCTGATGGGCCTGCCACCAGCGCTGGGCGACGAGGCACCAGCGGTTGCCGGCAACAAGGCCGGGAAACGAGAATTGCGGCATGGGGGTCGAGAGGTCGTTGCCGACCGAGGCGGAATATTCAAGGAATTCGTCCGTCGCCTCGATGCAGACCAGATGCACCGCGGCATTGTCGGGCCCGGCCGCGCAATAGCCGGTGCGAAAGAAACCGGTCAGCGGATCGCTGGAACAAGGGCTGAGCGGTTCGCCGAGCACGTTGAGCTCGGCTGGCCCCTCGAAGCGCCCGTGGACGTTCAATTGTCCGCGCTCTTGGCGACCCGCTGCAGCACTTCCTTGACCTTGGTGTTGATCTGGTCGAGCGAATACGGCTTGGGCAGGAATTCGACGCTCTGATCGTCCTCAATGTCACGGCGCACGCTTTCCTCGGCATAGCCGGAAACAAAGATGACCTTGAGATCGGGCATGCGCTCCCGAATGTGTTTCAGCAGCGTCGGACCGTCCATTTCGGGCATGGCAACATCCGATATCATCAGGTCGATCTTGAAATCTTCATCCTCAAGGACTTCAAGGGCCTCGTCGCCGCCATCGGCCTCGAAAACCTCATAGCCGGTGGCGCGCAGGGCGCGGGCCGAAAAGGCACGCACACTTTCCTCGTCGTCCACCAGCAATATCCGCTCGTGGCCGGTCAGGTCGCGCACCGCCGCGGCAGTGCCGGCCTTGGCGGCCTGCTCGGCGGCGTGGGCGACGTGACGCGGCAGAAAAATCTTGAAGGTGGTGCCCACGCCGACCACCGAGACCGGGTAGATATAGCCCTCGGTCTGCTTGACGATGCCATAGACGGTGGAGAGGCCCAGGCCAGTGCCCTTGCCCAGTTCCTTGGTGGTGAAGAAGGGCTCGAAAATCTTCTGCAGCACTTCAGGGCTCATGCCCGTGCCGGTGTCCTGCACATCGATCAGCACATAATCGGCCGGCACCATGCCCTCGAAAGTCAGCCGCTCGGCTTCGGACTTCTCGACATTGGAGGTGCGGATGGTGATGGAGCCGCCATTCGGCATGGCATCGCGCGCATTGACGACCAGGTTGATGATGACTTGTTCGAGCTGCACCACATCGGCGCGCACCGGCCAGATATTGCGGCCATGCTCGACGCTCAGCGTATTCTTCTCGCCGATCATGCGCTTGAGCAGCACGGTGAGGTCATCGACGATCAGCGGCAGTTCCAGCACCTGCGGGCGCAGGGTCTGGCGGCGCGAGAAGGCCAGGAGCTGGCGGGTCAGCCCGGCTGCGCGATTGGCATTCTGCTTGATCTGCATCAGCTCGCTGAAGCTGGGATCGCCTGGCTTATGCTTGAGCAGCAGCAGGTCGGAAAAGCCGATAATGGCCGTGAGAAGATTGTTGAAATCATGCGCCACGCCGCCGGCAAGCTGGCCGACTGCCTGCATTTTCTGGCTCTGGGCGAACTGGGCTTCGAGCTTGCGCTGATCGGTCATGTCGAGCGCATAGACATTGACCTGTTCCGGCGAGCCGGCGCTCATCTCGGACGAGGAGAGATAGAGCCGCACGGCATGGTCGCCCTCGGCGCTCAGCAAGGCATCGACCGGCTCGATTTCGGAACGATGCGCCGCGGCATCGGCCATGGCACGGGCGAATTTCTCCCGGCTTCCCTCGCCGATCAGCTCGCTCAGCGGCTGCAGCTCCAGGCTCTTTTCCTCGCCAGACCAGCGGAATATGCGGCCGAACGGGGCGTTGGTGCGGATGATGCGCCCTTCCCCGTCCAGCGTCGCGATAGCGAAGGGCGTATCGTTGAAGAAGCGCGAGAAGCGCACTTCGGCGGCGCGCAGCGCTTCTTCGGTATCGGGCGCCTTGGAGCGGTCGAGCACCAGGGTGCGCGTCTCGCCCAATTCGCCATCGGCCAGCCGCGCGGCCCGATGCAGCAGCCGGACCGGGAAGCTGGTGCCGTTGCGCCGCACCAGGTCGATATCGATGATCTCGGTGCCGATCTCTCCATCGCCGCGCCCGCGCATGAGCAGGGTCGCCCCGTCGCCGCGCACCAGATCGGAAAGGCCCAGATGGCCCGAATTGAACTCGGCCAGGTCATAGCCCAGCCAGTCGGCCAGGGTGGAGTTGAGATACTGGATGCGGCCATGCGCGTCGGCCGAGAAGAAGCCGGACGGCGAATGATCGAGATAGTCAATGGCGCGCTGCAGGTCGCGGAAGGCGCTCTCGTTATTGTCGCGGTCGCGGGTAATGTCCTCGACCGTCCAGATGACCAGCGGCTTGCTGGCCTCGTCGGATTCGGGGAGCGGACGTACGCTGACACGATACCAGGAGGCTCCGGCACTATCGGAAATCGAGCCGCCCAGCCCGCCGACGATGCGGATATCTTCCACGGCGGCCCGCCCGTCCTTGGCGGCGCGCGACAGCCGGTAGATGGCCTCGCTGGCATCGGACTGGCCGGCAAAGAGGCGCGGCACACTCACGGGCACGCCATTGGTCACCGCGCCGGCAAAGCTGCCGTAATGCGCGTTGACATAGGCGATCTTGCCATCCCGGTCCGACACGACGGCGCCGAAGGGGAGGCTGTCGACCATGGCATTGGAAATGGTGCGGCGTTCCTCACCATTGGCGAAGCGGAACAGCCCGGCAGCCAGGCCGAACAGGCAGAAGACGCCGATCACCGCCAGCACGCCGACAAAGGTCATGATGAAATCGGCCGGCACCCTGTCGCCGAAGAAGGAGAAGGCCACTGCGATGCCTACCAGGACCAGGCCAAGCGCGACGACGCGCCACAGGCCGGCTCCGCCGCGCCCGGCCGCCACGAGCGGATCGGGGTAACTGTCCTCGCCGAGCGGCGTCGATGCCATGGGTCGGGATGCTCCGTAACCTGTGAGTCGGGCCGAATCAGGCGCACCGCAATGGTCTAGCAAATGACCCGGCCATTCGGGAGGCCGATCATGGTTTTCAACACGGGATAGGCCGATATCCGGTCAGTTCGCCTTCCATCCAGCCCCTTGCTTGAGGCGCATGACGAAGCCGATCACTTCGGCCACGGCCTTGAAGTGCTCGTTGGGAATGGTCTCGTCCACGTCGACGCTGGCGAAAAGCGCGCGGGCCAGCGGCGGGTTCTCGACGATGGGCACGTCGTGTTCCTTGGCCAGTTCGCGGATGCGGAAGGCCACCGCGTCGGCGCCCTTGGCCACGCATCTGGGCGCTCGCATGGCCTTGTCATATTTGAGCGCCACGGCAAAGTGGGTCGGGTTGGTGATGACCACGGTGGCGTCGGGCACCGCCGCCATCATGCGCTTGCGCGCCCGCTCCTGCCGCAACTGGCGCAGCTTACCCTTGATGTGAGGATCGCCCTCCATCTGCTTGTATTCGTCGCGGGTTTCCTGAACCGTCATCATCAGCTTCTTCCACCATTTCTGGCGGACATAGAGATAATCGGCAAAGGCGATGACCGTGACGATGGCCAGCACGGCCATGAAGATCTTGATGCCGATCTCCTGGAAGTCGGCCAGGATAGTTTGCGGATCGGCGGTCATCATCGTGTCGAGCCGGTCGCGCTCGGGCCACACGACCATGATCACCACGGCGCCGACAACACCGATTTTGAACAGACCCTTGCCGAAATTGACCAGCGACTCGGTGGAGAACAGGCGCTTGGCTCCGGCCAGCGGGGAAATCTTGGAAAGCTTGGGCGTAATCGGCTCGGCCGAGAACAGTGGCCGGTGCTGGATGAGATTGGCCAGCACGGCGCAGGTGGAGAGCACCACGAGCGGCAGCAGCACCGTGCCGATCATGGCCAGCGCCAGATTGTTGAAGAAGGCGCCGAACCCTGCTCCGCCCAGCTCGAACCGGTCGGCATTCATGATGATGACCTTGAGCGAATCCGCCAGCGCGGCCGCCGCCCCCGGTCCCATCATGGCAAAGATCACCGCCGAGCCGAGCAGCATGAACCAGGTGACCACTTCCTGGCTCTTGGCGACATCGCCCTTCTTGTGGGCATCCTCGAGCTTTTTTTGGGAAGGGTCTTCTGTTTTGGCGTCTTGTTCGGGGGCTTCATCTGACACGGTTCAGCCCCTCCACATCGCCAGATGAGCCTCGAAACTGCTGAGATACCAGCCCATCATCATGGCCAGCAGCACGGCGAAAAGCACCAGGCCCAGAATGATATTGGCCGGCATCAGCAGGAAGAAGACCTGCAGGGCCGGCATCAGCCGCGCCAGGATGCCGGCGCCCAGGTTGAAGACCAGGCCGAAGACGATGAAGGGCGCGGCCATCTGCACGCCAACGCCGAAGGCGCCGGCCACGGTGCGGATGGCGAGCTGGGCCGCGTCGTCGAACATCAGCGGCGTCTCGAGCGGGAAGACGGCATAGCTGTCATAGGTGGCGGCCAGCGCCACATGATGCAGGTCGGTGGCGAAGATCAGCACCATCCCCAGGAAGCTGAGGAAGCTGCCGAACACCGCACCCTGCACACCCACCTGCGTCGGATCGGCCGCCATGGCGGCGGAAAGGCCTGCCTGGAAGGCGATGATGGCACCTGCCACCTGCGTCGCCATGACGGTGATGCGGACAATGGCCCCGAGCATGATGCCAATGGCCAGCTCGTGGAAGATGAGCCCGACAATGGCCATGAAATCGGCCGGCATGGAGGGCAGTTGCGGCGACAGCAGCGGATAGACCACCAGGGTGAAGGCCAGCGCGAAGCTCAGCCGCATGCGCATTGGGATCATGTCCTCGCCCAGCGCGGGCATGAGCATGAGAATGGCGCCGATGCGCGAGAACAGCAGCAGGTAGAGAAAGGCCGTATTGGGCAGCCAGTCGAGCCCGACCGTCACCGTCAGCCGCCCACGATGATCATGTCGACCACGCGGTTCATATAGCCGCCCATCGTGGCGCCGAGAAACGGCAGGGTCAGCAGCATGGTGACGAAGATGGCGATGATCTTGGGCACGAAGACCAGGGTCTGTTCCTGAATCTGCGTCAATGCCTGGAACAGCGCAATGATGACGCCGACGATGAGGCCAACCAGCATCATGGGCGATGACACGATGATCAGCGTCCAGATGCCGTCGCCCGCTATGTCGAGAACTTCTGCGCCGGTCATTGTGGTTCCTAAGACGAATCGTCGTCCGCGGGGTCAGCTTATCCTATTATCGTGCCACGCCCTCGTGGTTCGAGGCTCGCGAAGGGCTCGCACCTCACCATGAGGCCTACTGGAACACTGAGCTGGAAGTAGCCCTCATGGTGAGGTGCGCGTTCTTCAGCGCCTCGAACCACGAGGGCGTGCCTCAGATCGGCATCCGCATGATTTCTTCATACGCCGAAATCACGCGATCCCGGACCGTCACCATGCTTTCGATGGCGATTTCGGTCTCGCTGAGGGCGGTCACCATGTCCACGACATTGGCCTTGCCGTTGACCATGTCGATGGCCATCCGGTCGCTGGCCGCGCCGGCATCGACCACGCCCTGCACCTGCTGGGCCAGAATGTCTGCGAAGTTGGGGCCACCCGAAGGATTAGCCAGCGCCGTGAGATCAGTCTGCGGCCGCGCCGCCTGGTTGATGAGGCGCTGCGCATTGCCATAGGCGGCGGTGGCGGCGTTGAAGGGTGTATTGACGGCCATGATCTACTCCCGGTCAGCCGCGCAGGATGTCGAGCGTACGCCCGAGCATCTGCCGCGTGACGGTGACGACGTTGAGATTGGCCTCGTAGGTGCGCTGGGCCTCGCGCATGTCCATCGCCTCGATCAGCGGATTGACATTGGGATATTGCACATAGCCGGCGGCATCGGCGGCCGGATGGCCCGGCTCGTAGCGCGAGGTGAAGTTGCTCATGTCGTAGGCGAGATTCCCCACCTCCACGATCTTGCCACCCACCTCGGCATCGAAAGTGGTCTGGAAGGTGGGGATGCGCCGGCGATAAGGCTCCTCCCCCGGCGCCTTGCCGGCGGAATCGGCATTGGCCAGGTTTTCGGCGATGACGCGCATGCGGGCCGTCTGGGCATGCAGGCCCGTGGCGGCGATGCGGAGCGAGGAATTGAAGTCCATGACGCGCTATCCCTGTTAAGCCTGCTTGCCCATCGCGGTGCGGAGGATCTTGATCGATTTCTGGTAGAGACTCGTCGCCGCCTGGTAGTCCATCAGGTTGGTCGTAACCTTCATCATCTCGTCTTCGAGCGTCACCCCGTTGCCTTCCGGCGTGATCTCGAAATTGGCCATGCGCTGGGCGCCAAAGGCGCCGCCTTCGCTGCTGGACACGGAAAAGTGCATGGGCTGGGTCGCCGCTGTCGTGACCGTGGCCGACGAGAAGGCCGAGGTCCGGTCGGCAAAATCGTATTGCGCCAGGTCGCGACCGCGATAGCCGGGTGTTTCGGCATTGGCCACGTTTTCGGCCAAGAGGCCTTGACGGGTCTGGTGCCAGCGCATCTTGTCGGTGAGCGCCGCAAAGACCGGCATGTTCAGAAGGCCCATTGGCAGAAGTCCCCCGCGAGTCCATAAAGCGTGGCGCGATGGGCAAATCTTGCCGACCTATGGTTAATCAAGCGTTAACCGGACCGGTTTAGAGCAGCTTTCGCCTCGCATTCTGCACTTTTGCCTTATGTGATAGGCAATATATGCCGCCCGGATTCGGGCGAGACGGAATTTGGAGCCGACATGAGTTTTATCACCAGCCTCTTCGGTGGCGAGGGCAACAGCTTCCTCACCGCGATTTTCGCCCTTGGCGTGGTCATCGTGGCCATCCTGCTGGTGCTGTGGCTGCTCAAGCTGCTGTTCAATGCCTCCGGCAACGTGGCCCGCGGCCGCAACCGCCGGCTGGCAGTGGTGGACTCGCTGGCGCTCGACCCCAAGCGGCAATTGCTGATCGTACGGCGTGACAATTTCGAACACCTGATCCTCACCGGTGGCCCGCAGGACGTGGTGGTGGAAACCGGCATTGCTGTGGAAGAGGCCCCGGCCGCCCAGCCGACGCGGCGGCCCATCCCCATGGTAGCCACTCGCAAGCCGGCCCCGGCCAAGGCGGCTCCTGCTGTCCCTCCTGCTGCGGCAGCCCCTGCCCCGGCGGTAGAGCCGCCGTCCGCCGCTGCACCCGCAACGGCCATCGAACGCCTGCGCGAACTCGGCCAGCCCACCAACAAGCGCGCCCATCTCTCGCTGCGCCATACCGGCCTGCTGCGTCCGGTCAGCGAGATGGAAATGCCGGTTTCCCCCGAAAACTCTCCTGCTCCGGTCTTGCCGGACGCCGACTCAGCTAAAGAGGACACGGCGCGGCGTGACGTAGAAGGCACCGACCTTGTCGAGGACAACAGCGAGGCAAACCGGAACTGAGGCGCGGCCGTCGCGCCTGCGGCGACTTGCACCCTGGGCCGGCCTCGCGGCTTTCGCCCTCGCTATCCTGCTGCCAGCCGCCGCCTTCGGGCAGGATGTCTCGATCGATTTCGGTGACGACACCACGCTGACCGAGCGGGCGATCCAGCTCATCGGCCTCATCACCCTGCTGTCGCTGGCGCCCTCCATCCTGGTGATGGTGACCAGCTTCACGCGCATCGTGGTCGTGCTGTCGTTGCTGCGCACCGCCATTGGCCTGCAGACTGCGCCGCCCAATTCGGTGATGGTGTCGCTGGCTTTGTTCCTCACCATTTTCGTCATGCAGCCCACGCTGCAGCAAAGCTATGACCAGGGCATCGCCCCGCTGCTGGCCGGCGAGATCGAGATCACCGAGGCGTTCGAGCTGGGCAGCGCGCCCCTGCATGAATTCATGCGCGCCAATGTGCGCGAACAGGACCTCACCCTGTTCTTCGACCTGACCGATGCCCCCGTGCCCGAAGAGCCGGAGGCCATTCCGCTGCAATTGCTGATCCCGGCCTTCATGATCTCCGAGTTGCGGCGCGCTTTCGAAATCGGGTTCCTGCTGTTCCTGCCCTTCGTCGTCATCGACATGGTGGTCGCCTCGGTGCTGATGAGCATGGGCATGATGATGCTACCGCCGGTGGTCATCTCCCTGCCCTTCAAGCTGATCTTCTTCGTGCTGGTGGATGGCTGGTATCTGGTGGCTGGCTCGCTGGTCCGAAGTTTCGTCAGCGGGTAGCGGGCGTACGCACAAGTTTAGCCGCAATCCACGATGTCACCCCGACCTTGAGTTTTGGGGATGCTGTGGTGAACGACTAGAGGCTCGCCAGATCCGCGCCCGGTTCCGCCGCGTTGAGCGGGGCCAGGGCGCCTTCGCCGGCATAGGTGTCGCGGTAGGAGGCCAGGAAGGCGTTGATGCCGCCGACATCGGCCACCTGGCTGGCCACCGCCTTGAATTCAAGGCTGGTAATGGCGACCTGCCCGGTCACCAGGTCGAACATCGGCCATTCCGGCGTCACCACCATGGCATCGCCGAACTTGGCGCGCAGGCGCGACAGGCCGAATGTATCACCTGACAGGGCAAAGCCCACCGCCGCCTTGATGAGCCCGAGACGAACGGGCTGGCTCAGGGGCACGCCTTCAGGCTGCCCGGCATAGAAGGCTTCCAGCATTTCGCTGGCCTGGTCATAGCGCTTGGCCTTCCAATGCGCATCGATGCGCAGCAGGGTCGCATCGCTCCCGTCGACATCGCGCAGCAGGTCGAGCGCGAGCTGGTCGCGGCCCCCATCGATCATGGCGCGGGCCTCAAGGATGCGCCGCTGGCGCTGCAGTGATTCCGGCAGGTCGGGAAGCCGTGTCTCGTTGAGCACGCGCAGCGCGTCCTGCGGCCGGCGATCGGCCAGGTAGATGACGGCGAGGTCGGCGGCGATCTGGGTACGGGCCACGCCGCGCAGGCGGTTTTCGAGCTGGTATTCGAGCAGTTCGGCGGCCTGCGCCAGCAGGTCGACGCGCACCAGTCGGCGGGCGAGATTGCGGATCATCTCGTCGCCGCGCGCGCCAGGCGGCGTGAGCTGGCGGAAGTCGTAATAGAGCCCGAGCGCATCGACCGGCCCGAGCGCATCGGCCATACCATTGAGGAACAGTTCACTGAACATGTGTTGCGCCTTGTCGCGCAGGGCGTTGACCGGCGGGCTTTCGGGATAGTTGGCCACGGCCTGCTGCACGGTCTCGAAGCCGCGCCGGTACTGGCCGTCGCGGAAATAGAAGTCGGCCAGCATGGTCTGCATGTCCGCTTCCAGCGGATTGCCGCGCCAGAGCAGCGATTCCGCCGA
>Ga0065721_10052398_pt1 | contig 12013 bp, 8 predicted proteins | sample Mesricmetagenome_FD_59108 | JGI IMG/M metagenome (GOLD analysis project Ga0065721, IMG submission 59108) | Mesophilic microbial community from rice straw/compost enrichment Sample: eDNA_1 v2 (version 2) | ecosystem: Engineered > Solid waste > Grass > Composting > Bioreactor | place: USA: Davis... | reverse complement strand
TAATGCGAAGCTGCGGGTTGCCCGCCAGCGGCAAGCCGGTGTTCTCGTACAGGAGGCGTCCGTCCGAAGCGACGCTGACTTCGTCCCACGGCACGTTCACGACGATAGGTTGTCCGTTCGCGCCGAGCACCTCGTGGCCGTCCGACGTAATCAAGGTGCCGTCGGGAGCGGTCTTGAAGCTGCCGTCGCGGGTGTATCGTTCCTGGGCGTTCGGATCGTTCGGATTCGACACCGCGAAATACGCTTGCGGCTTATAGGTCACTTCCCCGTTAGCGTCGACGTATTTCCCCGACGCGTCGAAAGTAATCCCGTTCACGAGAATGTCGGAGACGAGCGCCAGATCTTGGTCGCGATACGTTTCCTGCAGGTCGCCCTGGGCCATGCTGAGCAAGGCTTCCTCCGCGAACACGCCCGTGTTCAGCCTGCCCACGCTCGTATCGGAGGGGTTCTGCCCGCCCATCGCGTAGATGAGCATTTCGGGAAACGTGCGGTTGACCGTATTGCCGCTTTTGAATCCCGGAGTATTGAGGTTCGCGATATTGTTCGTAATCATATCGTGGCGCCGCTGCTGCGCGATCATTCCCGATGCCGCCGTGTACAACCCTCTTAACATGAACCGTCCTCCTCGTATGCGCCGGATCCGGCTTGCGATCCCGTCTCCGGCGAAAGGCGCTTTATAACCATTCATCGGCTTCGGAAAGCCGGTTCCTTAGACCGGACTTCGGATATCGTTCGCAAGTCCGTGCCGAACGTCGCGGCTGCCGCTCCTTGTGCGCCTTCCGCCCCGGTGTCGTCCTGTTTCCGTTACCCCAGCTTCCGGGTCATTTTGTCCAGATGGTCGAGCATGATTCCGGTCCCTTTCACGACGCAGTGCATCGGATCTTCGGCGATCAGCACCGGCACCTTGATCTCGTCCGCGAGCAAGGCGTCGAGACCGTCCAGCAGCGCGCCGCCGCCGGTCAGGATTACTCCGCGGTCGATGATGTCCGCCGACAGCTCGGGAGGCGTGCGCTCCAGGACCGACTTGGCCGACGCGACGATCGACATGATCGGCTCCCATAGCGCTTCCCGCACTTCGTCCGAATAGATCGTGACGGTCAGAGGCAATCCCGTGACCATGTCCCTTCCGCGGATATCCATTTCCTCGCGGCGGCCGCCGTCGTAGACCGTGCCGATCTTGATCTTGATGTCCTCGCTCGTGCGCTCGCCGATGAGCAGCTTGTATTTGTTCTTTATGTATCTCATGATCGCGGCGTCGAACTTGTCCCCCGCGACTTTAAGAGAAGAGGCGGTTACGACGTCGCCCATGGACAGGACCGCGACATCCGTCGTACCTCCGCCTATATCGACCACCATATTGCCGCTAGGCTGGAAAATATCCATGCCCGCGCCGATCGCGGCCGCTTTCGCTTCCTCCTCGAGGAACACTTCCTTCGCGCCGCTTCTCTCGGCCGCCTCGCGGATGGCCTTCTGCTCGACGGAAGTAATGTTGGTCGGCGCGCAGATCAGAATGCGCGGCCTGCTGTACCAGCTTTTCCCTCCGACGCGCTGGATGAATGCCTTCAGCATCATGTCCGTCACTTCGAAATCGGCAATCACGCCGTCCTTCAGAGGACGAATGGCGATTATATTGCCCGGGGTGCGCCCGACCATCCGGTGGGCTTCTTCGCCGACCGCGAGCACCTTGCGGGAGTCGCTCTCGATCGCGACGACCGAAGGTTCGTCGAGAACGACGCCCCTGCCTTTAACGTGAATGGATACGTTCGCCGTACCCAGATCGATGCCGATATCTTTGCTAAACATTCGCCTATGATCCTCCGCCGCCATGGATTGTCTTTACTGTAATAGTATAATATTCGATACCCTCGCGGCAAATCCTTCTTTTCGATTCGACATCCTCCGCAAAATTATGCCTTGCCGGCCGTCAGCACCTCCCGTTTCTTGATCGTCGTCTTCTTGTACTTGATCTTGGTCGCTTCTCCTCCCCTAAGGTGCCGGATCGACTTGTGGTATTCCAGGATATGCTTGACCTGATCCGCCAAGTCCGGATTGATCTCCGGCAGCCGTTCCGTCAAATCTTTATGCACCGTGCTTTTGGAGACGCCGAATTCCTTGGCGATCGTACGAACCGTGTTGCGCGTCTCCACGATGCAACGGCCAATCTTGATCGTGCGTTCTTTAATGTAATCGTGCACGCTCCCGCCTCCCTGCTGAAATAGATTGGTACAGTATATGAGGGGCGCGGTCACTTATTCTAGATGGCCAAGCCTGACAGGCTAGGAAAGTCCATTTTTTGACGGAAAATATAGGTCCGACGGGGTCGCGAAGTATATCTAAAGCCCTATAAGGAACCAATAAACCCGCACGGGACCCGTCCGCCGAATTAAAAACGAATAAAAAAACCGCAAAAGCGCGTTTCGGTACAAGCCGAACTCTTGCGCTTCTGCGGGCAACGTTCGTGCGTGGCTGCAAGCCGACCTCAAGCGCTTCTGCGGGTAACGTGCGTACGTGGGTATAAGCCGATCTCATGCGCTTCTGCGGGCAACGTTCGTGCGTGGCTGCAAGCCGACCTCATGCGCTTCTGCGGGCAACGTGCGTGCGAGAGTCGTTTGCCTATACCTCGATCCCCCTCGCGAAGCTCTACGCTCGATAACTACGCGGATCTCTTCGTCGAGCGCCTCTTTCGGGACTTCGATGTTGGGGGATTCAGTTTACCTGATGGTCGTCTATATGCGAAAAAATCCAACTGCGGGAAATCCAACTCGATTGTGTGACTCTATCGAGACTTCGATGTTGGGGGATTCGAGTCCTCTTGCCGAGCTTCAGCCTTTTCAAGTCCTTGATATTCCTGGTTCCCGCTCGGTTGCGCGCCTCTTTTGAAAACTCGATGTTGGGGGATTCGTATCTTTCTGGCGGTCTTTCGAGGAACTCCGGCCCTCGGCTATTCGCCTGCCTTTTCCATGATAACAACGTTCGCCTTTGTCCGAAGCTCGAGCGGATACGGCACTTCCACGATCTTGCCGTCCGCTTCCCGATAGACATGGACGAGAGGCCGCTGAATCGGGCGCCCCTGCGTCTCCGTCACCGTTGCAAGCTGGCCGCTGCTTAGCCGGACGTTCGTCGAGACGGGGTAGATGATGATTTGATTCAGGAAAGATTTGATCAAATCGCTCTCGAAATCGTAGTTGCCTGAAGCGAACAAATACTCGATCGCCTCGGCCGGCCCGTAAGCGTTCCGATGATGCCGGGGCGAGCCAAGCGCGTTGTAGACGTCCGAGATGGCGACGATCCTTGCGTACTCGGGGATATCCTCCTGCTTCATGCCGAGCGGGTAACCCGAGCCCCGGTAACGCTCGTGATGCAGAAGCGCGCATTGGGCGGACAGATGCGGGACTTCCTTCATCCCTTTCAGGACCCGGTACCCCTCGCTCGTATGCTGCCGCAAAATTTTCATCTCCGACTCGTTCAATTCCCGTTTCGCCTTCGTCAAATTGACGGGCAGCCGAGTCATGCCGATATCGCTGAATAACGCGCCGAGCGTTAACTCGTAAAGCTTCGATTGGTCGAAGCCGCGGACCGTCCCGAGGACGCTCGCGCACAGACTGACGTTCAGAGCGTGTTCGAACAAGATGCGGTCGGTTAGCATCATGACGCCGAGTTCCTCCGTCAGCGCCGGTTGACGGGCGATCTCACGCAAGATGTCCCGGTAGCGTTTGCGAAAGCCCTCTTCCGGAAACGGGAGCACGATCTGCTCCACCATCAAGCTTCGGTCCGCGTATTCCGCGACAAGCTTGATCGCTTCTTCCCTGGCCTTCGCGTCGTTTTTCATCGCCTGAATATCGGGCCGCTCCCATGAGATCGCCGTCTCCGAAGCTCTATTTTTGATCTCGTCCCCGAGAGCGTCGTAAGCGGGCGAAGCGGATAAAGTTACGTATTTCACGCTTAAAGCCCGCAGCCGGGAAATATATTGCTCCGTCAACACGGTACCGGCCTCCAGCATCACGATCCCGTTGTTTCCCAGTACCGGTTTTCCCAGACGATCGCCCGGTCTCAGTTCCGCTATCCCGACCGTCCTCATCTCCCCCGCCCCCTCGTTCTGTCCGTCCATATCGACTTGGTCATGGAAGAAATTATGCCATAATATTGCAAATTTTGTCGAGATGCAGGAAAATGCCGCGAGAAGGCCGCTCAGCCCACCGCACCCGAGATAAGCGGTTTTTCCCGCTCATCTCCCCCCGAACTCCGTCCCGCCGCACCCGAGATAAGCGGTTTTCCCGCTCATCTCTCCCGGACTCCGTCCCGAGAAACGGCAAGAAGGGACGAGGAGGCTAATGCCTCTGCTCGTCCCTTCCCGTCCCGGCTTACTTCTTCTCTTGGATCAGCGTGCTCGGATTTACGGATACGCCGTTGTTGCGGACTTCGAAGTGAACGTGAGCGCCTTCGGAAGGCTCCAGCTCGCTTTGTCCGGCCATGGCGATCGCGTCGCCTTGCTCGACTTCGTCGCCTTCTTGCACCTTCACGTCGGTCAAGCTTTGGTAGACGGTGACCAGACCGTTCGGATGCTCGATTTGCACCTCGTAACCGTTGGTCGGCGTTTGTTGCGCCACTTTGACCGTACCGCTAAGAGCGGCCAACACTTCGAACGACTTTCCGTCTTCGCGAGCCAAGTCGGTGGCCATGTGCGGCGTGAACGTCTTGTCGTACTCGACCATGGCCGCTTCGCGCTCTTCCACCGGCGCCGAAGCGTCGTAGAACGGAATGAGCGTCTTCATGTCCTCGATTTTGGCTACCGGCCAGCTAAGCGTTTCCCCGTTAGACGTAACGGCAGTAGCTTCCGGGCTTCCTTGACCGCTTGCGGCATCGCTTTCGACTCCCGCTTGTCCCGGGATAGCCGGATCTTGGGGATCCTTCCCGGTGTTGAGCCAGAGAATCGTTACGATAATAGCTGCCGCGGCCATGTACGCTGCAGGGAATACCCAGCGCTTGGAGAGAAACTTCTTCCATCCGGTAGGCCTTACAGCTGAAGTCGTGCCCGCAACCGACTTTTGGGAGTCGTCGAGTTTGCGAGGCGTTTTGTTTCCTTCATTCATGGTTTTCATCACCTCAGTAAGCCATTCTTACCAGGTGAATTCTTTTTATACCTGTTCGCGTTGAAAGATTGTCATTTTTATAGAGAAGGTTCGTCGGCCCCGTTTCCGGGTCGCGGCGAAAGCTTCGAAGCTTGTTCGATCTTGGCCCCGCGATAATAGTGGGCCAGTATCTCCCTTGCCTCCTTCCCTTGCCTCGCCATCCCTTCCGCTCCCCACTGGCTCATGCCTACGCCGTGTCCGCTTCCGTATACCGTCAGCCGTATTTTCCCGTCCGCCGTCTCCCAATCGAAGGAGGCCGAGCGCAAGCCGAGCCGTCTGCGAACTTCGACGCCTTCCATCTCCAAGTCTCCGACGGCCATTCTCTTGATCCGGCGGCCTTCGGTCCATTCCAGAACGCGGACCGAAGGCTTGTCGGACGCCCGCTTGCCTGCCGTTACCGCATCCGAGCCCAGCTTCTCGTAAAATTCCGCGAGCGGCATCTCTATCGTTTCCCGGGCTCTCGGAGAATACCGCTTGTCCCACGGGCTAGCTACCGAACGCAAATAGGGAAGCTTATTCGGAAATACGTCCTCCGAATTTTCCGTATACCCGTTGCTCGTCGAGAAAAACAGCGCTTCGATCGGCTCCCCGGCGTACACGAGCACCTCGCCTTCCGTCGCTTTCGCGGCGTCCGCGGCCTTTCGCCAGCCGACCGGATCGTTTTGGCGTAGACGGTTCATTTTCTCCGTTGAGAGGTAGACTTGATCTTCCATCGTATCCGTCACGTCCGCCTCCCCGGAAGACGCCTTCGGCGATTCGCCCGACCAGAGTCTGCGCAGGGCATACGTCCTGGCCGCGATCGCTTGCGCCTCGAGGGCCGCCGGACGGAATTCGAGCGGCATCTCCGCCGCTACGACGCCTTGAACGTATTTTTCGAGAGATACCGTCTCGATCTCTCCCGTTTCCGCAAGGCGCACCTTCACGGTCGCGTTCTTCCACGGGGAACCGCCCCCCTGCGTCCCATTGCCTTCCGCGTCCTTGCCTTCCGCGTCCTTTAATCGGCCCTCCGACCGGTTTTCCGGTCCATCTTCCGGTCCTTCTCTCTCCCTTTTCCCCGCATCTTTCCCGTCATTCCCGACTCTAGCGACCTCGTCCGATAACGCCGACTCCGGTACGGGCGCCGACGAACGAGGAAAACCCGTATCCCCGCCGTGTACCCCGAACCAAAGGCCGACGGAGAACATCACGCCCAGGCCGAAGGCCGTCCAGACGAGAGCCGCGGTATCCGTTCTTCCGGCGAACCTCCGGCTTCTTCTCGCGAATAATCCCTTTCGCCGTCCGAACCGAATTCCTCTCACCGGTCCACCCCGTCTCTCGTATTTCGAAGAACGGCTTCCTACGGAAAATGCGCTCGCAAGCGCCCGCAAGCATAAACGGTTTTCGCCCTCCTTGAGGGATGGCGGGACGCGTTTATGCCGAAGACGATTCGGAAAAGGAGAGCGAATCTTATACTTTCCGAATCGCGAATAAAAGGAAGTCCCTGCCTACCGATGCTTTCAAAATATGCGAGAGGGCGGAAAGCTAGAACCGGCCTGGGAGTCTCCCCTGATCGTCCCGCCCCTGCGAGGTCGAGAGCCGGACGGCGGGGCTCCCCGCGGTTTTCGTTCGTTTGCGCTATGCCCCCCGGGACCCGATTCGGCCGTTCACAAAAGAAAAACCACCCATGTCAAGGGTGGTCCTATCCGCTCGATTTATTCCTATTGTCCGCTCTCCCTCAAGTATTGTTCGATCAACTGGTCGGTCGGCACGTTAACCGGGAAGTAATCGGCGTAGACGTCGCCGAACGTGGCGTACAACCAATCGCTCGTATATTGATTGCTGACGTCGGCGAAGAGCCTGCGGAGCTCGCCTACGGTGTTGGTGCGCTTGATGCCGTTCGGATCGATCCAAGTGACCTTCCGATTGAGATCGACTTTTCGTACGTCGACTTCGATAAAGGACATCAACGAACCGTCGCGTTTGAAATAGATAGCCGTCGTGCTTTCGTAAGCATGGCCCTTCAGTTGCCGATAGCCGGCGTACTTGCCTTTGCCCGGGACGGCGTAGAGCCCGCTGGCGGTCTTCTGTCCGGCCTGATGCGTGCTTACGCTCATTGTCGCCCGGCCGAACGAGATGGACAGCGTTTGAGTCGACGGCTTCCATGCAAGCTTGGCTCCCAGCGCGGAGCTTAACAAATCCGCCGGGATGAAGGTTTGTCCTTGCGCGCTCCGCACCGGGGCTTTCATCGTCACTTTTTTGCCGTTGACAGACGCTTCCTTGCTGCCTGTTTTCAGTTTGATTTGCGTTTGACCCACGGTTATCGAGTGGCTCTTGGAGGCCGCGTCGGAAACGATCTTCCCTCCCAACGCTTGAATAACCGATTTCATCGGCAGCAGGGTCACGCCGCCTTCGGTTTTGCCGCCCGGTAAAGCTTTGCTTTGCGAGATCGAGACGACGAGGGTCTTCGATACTCCGGCGGCGGTAACCTGGACGTTCGTCTCGCCCACGGCGAGCGCCTTCCACGTGCCGTCGCTTTGCCGCTTCAGCAAATGCGGCTTGTCGATGGATACGTTCACCTCGGTCCCGCCTAAGCTATCGTTTCTGCCATTGCTGTATTTCAACGCGAACGACGGCTTCAGACTCTCTCCCACCTGCAGCTTCGAGCTGTCCAGCGATGCCGCAAGCTCTTGCGGATAGGGAATGGACAACGGGGACGTCTTGCCGCCGTTGGCATATGCGATCCAGCTACCGTCAACCAGACGAGCATAAAACGGATAACCGGCGTATGCCGGCACGATCCGATCGATCCCCTTCAATCCCTCGAGACCGGAGTTGACGATATTGCCGTTTCTCGACTTCGACGGATTGTTGAGCGTTACGGAGCCGTCCTTGCGCACGATAAGCAAGGTCTCGTCATCGACGAGAGCCATGCTCGCCGCATCGGAAGCGACCGTTACCGGAATCGGCTTCAGGTAGTTCGGTCCGTCGTTCATTTCAAAATAATCCAGATTGTAGAAGACGACTTTACCGTCCCGAAGCAGAATCGCGATCAGCGACTCGGCCGCCTGAACGTCGGCCACTTCGTTCGCGTTCGGCACTTTCCCCCAGACGACTGGCGTTCCTCGGTCTGTCAAGTAGGCGACCTCGCCATTCGTTTTCACGAAGCCCTTGTACCTGCCGCCGAACGATATCGCGGCCGCGTCGGATACGGATTGCGCCTGTTCGGGCTTCCCGCTCTCCGGATCGTACGTCCACACGGAGCCGTCCGGCTTAAGCCAATAGCTGCCCGACACTTGCTTCACGTCGGATGCGTTGGCGATTTTGCCGTAATCTTTCTTTTCCGTCCAACCGATCAACGAACCGTCGGGAAGAACCCCGATGCCTTGACGCGCGGTTCCCGAGATCCCTTTAACTTTCAGCGGACGCGTCTGCATGGTTAATCCGCCGTCGATCATGGACGCCAACCAGACCGTGCCGTCCTCGGCCAGCAGCGTTCCGTCGCCCAAGACGGAGAGAATGCGAGGGGATTGGCCGGCGGATGGAGCGGAAGCGGCCTCGGCCGTCCGTACTCCTCCCGCCGCCAGGACCAAACTGAAAATAAGCGCCGCGATTAAACCGCGTTTCAAGATAACCCACCTCTTCCATATCGTGTAATTCCACATAAGGATATCAAGGAGCGGCAAGCATGTCCACCATGATTTTCCACTGATCGACAAGTCCCGACATGAACCTACCGGGTTTCTCGCACCCGTTCCGGAAGACCGCTGGCGCCAAGCGCCTTTATGAAGTAAACGGCCGGCCTCTCGCGGCAAGCAAAAATCCCCTTGGCCCGAAGCCAAGGGGAGGATCGTTCGATAAGGACGAGTTAAGTATGAGAAGCCGTCGATTCTTATGTTCGCGGCACCCGGTCCGCGTGAAGACATGGCGCAGCCACGCTGCGCTTAAGCGAGCGTCGGCTGGATGTTGCGAATGACGACGTCTTTGGAGGCAGCCGCGCGCTGTTCGATCTGCTGCAGCAGAACGCTCGGCTGGAGGGAGGCTTTCTCGTGCTCCTCGAGCACATCCTCCGGGGACGGCGCGCGATAAATGTCCGCGCCCAAGCCCGCCAGCTTGTCGACGATATTCATGTAGCCCCGCTCGATGTGGTGGATGCCGCTCACTTCCGTGTTGCCGTCGGCGGCCAGAGCGGCGCAGATCAGCGCGGCTCCCGCGCGCAAGTCCGTCGCGCAGACGTTCGCCCCGGCAAACTTGGTGCCGCCCGTCACGATCGCGGTGCGTCCGTCTACCTTGATCTGAGCGCCCATCTTGATCAATTCGTCGACATGCATGAACCGGTTCTCGAATACCGTTTCGGTCACGATGCTCGTTCCGTCCGCGACCAGCAGCAGCGTCATCATCTGCGCCTGCATGTCGGTCGGGAAACCCGGGTAAGGCAAAGTTTTCACGTCGACGGCGCGAAGCGGATGAGCCGCATGGACCCGAATGCCGTTCTCGTCGCAATCGACCCGTACGCCCATCTCTTCCAGCTTGGCGATGATCGGTCCCAGATGGTCCCGAATCGCGCCTTCCACGTAGACGTCCCCGCCCGTAATCGCGGCGGCGATCATATAAGTACCGGCTTCCACCCTATCGGGAATCACCTGGTGCTCCGCCGCCCGGAGGCGTTCGACGCCTTCGATGCGGATGATTCCCGTTCCCGCTCCGCGGACTTTCCCGCCCATAGCGTTCAGGTAATTGGCCAAATCCACGATTTCCGGCTCTTTCGCCGCGTTCTCGATGACGGTCGTTCCGACCGCGGTCGCGGCGGCCATCATGATATTCTCCGTCGCGCCTACGCTCGCGATGTCCAGATAAATCCTCGCTCCGCGAAGCCTGCCGTCCACTTTCGCCTCGATGGAGCCCTGGCCGAAGCCGATCTCCGCGCCCATCGCTTCGAATCCCTTGAGATGCTGGTCGATCGGACGAGTTCCGATGGCGCAGCCTCCCGGGAGCGAAATTTTGACTTTCCCCAAGCGGGAGAGCAAAGGTCCCATCACGAGGAAAGAAGCCCTCATTTTGCGGACAAGCTCGTAGGGGGCTTCCCATGAAGTCAGCGCTTCGGCGTTGATCCGAACGCTTCCGTCCCGGTACTGGGCGTAACCTCCCAGAGCCTCCAACACTTGAATAATATTTTTAACATCGTCCAAGGCGGGAACGTCATGAATGACGCTGGATCCCTCTTCCGCCAGAAGCGAGGCGGCCAGGATCGGAAGGACGGAATTTTTTGCGCCGTGTACGCGGACGTTTCCTTTCAGGGTACGTCCGCCGCGGACGATGATTTTGCTCATGGGTGTTCCCTCCGCGCGTTTTAGTTCATTCCGAGGGCCAAACAGGTACAAAACCCCCGAAAAACCCAAATTTTATCATACCACCGGGCATCTCTCAGACACAAGCGGCATTTTATGGGACAAACTGCCGAATTTCGGCATCATTCGACCTGTATCGGAACTTTGCGATGGTTTGTATATTATTGCCCAAATTTCGCAAACCCGGCGCAACATTTTATGGCATGGACTTGGGAAAACTTCGATCACGGCTTCCGAAACCGGTCTCTTGCCGTTACGTTCCTCCGAACAAATATCTTAGCGTGCCGACCCAGTTCCAATAATCGAGGATAAAGCCGGCGAGCAAGTAGCCTAATCCGATGGAAACCAACAACTGAAGAAACCTGGCTTTCGGCCCCTTCGGATCCTTTAGCCAATTGTCCCATTTGACGTCTTGGAGCACGACCCAGGCGACGACGACGCACCCGAGCGTCACGAAGATCGAGAACATTCCGCTCCAGCCGGCCTGTTCCAGCACTCCCGCATCGTAGCCCAAATTCCGTTCCTCCTTTCCGTTCGGATACTCGCTGGCGAAGGACGCGCGCCGTTATTCCTTCATGATCCGCAGCCTCAGCCCGTAATACTGATTGCGGTCGGCTTTGTCGCCGGCGATTCTCACGTAATACGTGCCGGGCGGAAGCGAGCGATCTCCGATCAACGTTCTTCGGCCGTCCGAATTGTTCCATTTTTCTAGCGTTTGCAGCTTCTTGTTGCGCAATTCAACGCTCAGCCTCATCGATGGCGGAATTTGCCCGACGGTCAGACGGATCTTGGAGCTTTCGTCTACCTCGAACCTGAACCAATCCCGATCCTCGGCCGACTGAATCAGCCCGTTGTACACTCTGCCGTATTCCATCGGCGTTGCCGTCAGCGGAGCATCGTTAGGTTCGTAATTGTCCTCCTTGTCCGTGATATATTCCATCGAGACGGCATACGTTCCGTTGACCGCTTCCGGAAGCGTGGAGATCACGTTGGCGATCCGAAAATAATACTTTCCCGCCTTGGCCCGGTTGATCGTTCCGTATTCGGCTCCTCCGTCTCCCCGTTCGTCGATGACGATCTCCGTCCCTCCGGCCGGTTGGATGCGAAGCTCCGGATCGATTCTCGTCGTATCGGGCACGACCGACAGCTTCAAAGCGCCCGCTTTCGGCAGCGTGACCGCGAACCAGTCGACGTCCCCGCGCTTGTGGAAAGTCCCCGTCCAGCGCTGGTCGCGCGCGGGCAACGTGCTTGCCGACGCCGCCGTATCGTTCGGTTCCCGGGCGTCGGGGTTCATCGCGAACCCGGAGACGATCCGGTAACCGTTAGGAAGTCCCGGAGAATCGGGCGAAGGTCTCGCCAGCAGCCAGTAGCGCCCCTTGCCTGCCGGCCAGCGAATCCGAACGCCGTCGGGATTCCCCTCCGCAGGGAGCGGCTCGATCCTCCGGTTCGCTTCTCCGTACAGTTCATACTTACCCGCATCTCCGCTTATGCTCACCGTTCCGTCGTATTTCGTCTCCAGAACGAACCAATCCGTATCGGCGGCGCCGCTCCAGGTACCGG
>Ga0065721_10052392_pt1 | contig 12016 bp, 9 predicted proteins | sample Mesricmetagenome_FD_59108 | JGI IMG/M metagenome (GOLD analysis project Ga0065721, IMG submission 59108) | Mesophilic microbial community from rice straw/compost enrichment Sample: eDNA_1 v2 (version 2) | ecosystem: Engineered > Solid waste > Grass > Composting > Bioreactor | place: USA: Davis... | reverse complement strand
AAAAGGCTGCAACACGGTCGAGGAGATCTTCCCCGGTAGCAAGATTGATGGTTTCCGCGCCGAATTCTCTTGCCAGCCGGAGCCGCGTTTCGTCAAAGTCCAAGCCGATCACGCGGCACCCCTGCGCCTTCAGCATCTGTACGGTCATCAGGCCTATTAGCCCTAGCCCGATTACGGCGACGCATTCCCCCAGTTTCGGGTCAGCAAGACGGATGCCCTGAAGTCCGATCGCGCCGATCACCGTGAAACTTGCAGCCTCGTCACTCACGTTGTCGGGGATTTTTGCGCAAAGGTTTTTCGGCACTGACACCAGCTCCGCATGCTTGCCGTTGCTCGCGATGCGGTCGCCTGGCAAAACCCCCCCCACGCCATCGCCAACACTGATGACGCGGCCAACATTGCAGTAGCCAAGCGCAACCGGTTGGTCGAGCTTCGACCGTACGGCATCCAGGGTTGCCATCACACCGTCGGTACGCGTCTTTTCCAAAACCATTTTCACTTTGTCGGGCTGCTGACGAATCTTGTCGATCCAATTAGCCTTGCCGAAGGCAACGAGCATGCGCTCCGTGCCCGCTGAGATGAGGGAAACTGACGTGCGGATTAGCACCTGCCCCGCGTCTGTGCGCGGCGTCGGGATGTTCGCCACGGTTATTTCGCCGGTTCCCAAGTTTTGGAGAATCTGTTTCATAGCATTTCGCCTTGGTTCAACGTCGTAGAATATCTTCAAAAAGCGCCCGTTGCCGCACCGGTGTCCACCGGCTCTCAACGGCCGCGAGGCAGGCGTTGCGCACCTTGTCGCGGTCGTGATCGGCGTCCAACCATCTGCGCAAGGTATCTGTAAGCGAGTCGAGGTTGTCCCATTCGCAAAAGTCGCCGGTTTCTCGCGGAATAATGATTTCGGCTTCGGGAGCTTGGATTTCCTTGTTGCCGCAGGTGATAACCGGGAGGCCATAGCCATGGGCGTGTACCGCCGCGAGACCGATCACACCGGGGACAACACACAAATCGGCCGCATACGCATAACGGGCAACGACCTCTTCATCATAAATGGCGCCCAGAAATTCAATCCGATCCGCAACGCCTAGTCGCTGCGCCAGATCCTGCAACACCTCCAATTCGGGGCCTGCGCCAATTATTCTAGCTTTAAGGCGGTAACCCTCGCCGATAAGGCGGGCGATCGCTTCGATCAATAAATTCAGTTTTCGCCGCGAGGTTAGACGGCCAATCGAGATAAGATTGAAATGCGCCGAGTCGCCAGTGGAGGAAACCGCTCCTTCAGTGATCAAGTGGTAAAGCGAAAGCTGCGCGTCGAAGTCGAGCGAGTTGCCTATGGTCGTCATATCTGTATCCGGGACACCGCTTTCGCGCATCAGCCCGCGCGCATAGTCCCCATAGACAAAAATATGCCGGGCGAGGCTAAAAAAAACCTTCCGAATCTTAAGCTTGATGCCTGATTCGGGCCGGTGCATGCCGATAGTCCATAAGTAGGCTGGTTTATCCAGCAGTCTACAAAGCAGTAGGCCAGCCCAAGTTGAAAGATAATGGAGGTCGCCTAGGAAGATAACTGCACTGACCTCATTGTCACGAACGGACTTGAGCAACCCCGATTGCCATAGCAAACTTCCTGGGAGCCAGTGGTTCTTCAACGGAATCCATTCGAAGGCAGCAGCTTCCAGTTCTCGCGCTGCGGCAAACCTTGGAGTCTCACCCACGCCAGTGGTTCCTGCTGCGAAACAGAAATCGAATTCTTCCGATTGCGCTAGTTCCCTAAACAGCGGGAATCGATAAAGCGCAATGTACTGATAGACAATCAATATACGCGGTTTTGTTGCCACTTTTTTTCCTGACGGTGCTCTTGAATAACTTGTACTTTTTCAGTATTTTATTAATCTAATAGTATAATGTAATTCATATCGAATTAATGTATATGGATATATGGCAGCGCGTTTTACCCAGTACACGCAAGGTTAATATTATTGAATTTGGTTAATCATTTAAATATTAGTCTTTTGCTCTCGATATTATATATATTTGAACTGACAATACTGCTGCCCACGCACATGCGTAGATCAATGCCATGTTCTGCGCACTGTCGATCGAGGCTATGAAAACTGCACTGAGGATCACGCCAGCCCAGAGGTAACGTGTCATCACACGAAACCAGTCGCGCGATACGGCAATCAGGAAGTTGGAGAAGACACCTTGAGGTGCTGCGATCAAGGCTGCAAGCATCATCCAGCGGATAGCCGGTGCGGCGTCGCTATACCCTGAACCAAATTGGTCTAGTAGTGAGGGGGCAGCGATCGCGATCGGAGCAGCTATGATTAGACAGGCCGCGAACGCTAGCGTGACGAAGCGTTTCAGTTGGACCTTGCGCCGTACCATGGCGCGGTTGCCGGACATGGCAGACAATTTAGGAAGCGCATATTGCGTCAGCATCCCAGGCGCAATCATTACGATCGAAAAAAACTGCATTGCAAGACCCAGTGAACCGGCTTCGGCCGCCCCATTGGGCGCGCGGTAAAGTACCGACATCATGATCGAGTTGACGGGCGCGAAGGTCAACGCAGCGAGGGAGGCGGGGAGGGCCACCCGCCACAGTTCTCGCAGATCGGTTCTGATCTGGGCAAATACACCTTGACCCCAGCGCACTTGTCGCAAAATCGGCGCCGCCGCGACTAGGAGTGCCAGCGCACGCGCCGCGGTGCCGAATGCTGCGGCCCAGATGACGAGCAACGAGTTTCCGAAGATCGCCGCGCCGACGGCCATCGCGAGAAATATCGCTCCGCCGATAAGCCCCGCTATCGCGATGGCTCTATATTGCTGGGCACCCTGAAGGGCCGCGGTGGTGGTCGACGCAAGCGCTGATGCAGGAACGTATATAGTACCCGCGAGTACGAGGCCCTGCATGGACGCGTCGTTGAATGCCCAGCGGGCGATCTGCTCGGCCCAGGCCAGCACGCCCAGAGCCATAACAGTGCCCATCAAACTGCAAGTACACAGCGTCGCAAGCAGCGCTCGCGCAGTGGCCTCGCCGTTCGCATTCGCACGCCTCGCGACCGTGGAGGTCGCCGCCAGCGCGAAGCCCATGTCGACGATCAGGCAAAGTGAAACAAAGAAACTAATAACCGTAATGTAACGGCCGAAATCGTCCAGCGCGAGAAACCGAGCGATCAGTAGTGACGCGACGAAGGGTAACCCGCGATTGAAGAAGTAAGCGAGCCCGTGATAAACGACGTTGCGGCGCTCGAACCAGAGCGTAGAGAAGCTTTTACTCGGCACCATGAGGGCCGTGGCTCTTGAAGGTTTTCTTAGGCGCTCGACGTCGCTCGAAGTTGCGGCTCTTGAGCGAAGCTGAGTGCGCGGCGCGTTCTTCGTCCGTGCTAAAGCGCTGCCCAATCACCTTCGCAGGCACTCCTCCCACGATCGTGTAAGGTTCGACGTCCCGAGTCACCACAGCGCCAGCGGCGATGATTGCACCCTCGCCTATCGAGACGCCCGCCATGATAATCGACCGTGCCCCGATCCACACATCGTCCGATACCAGAGTCGCTCGCATTCGCGGTCTCCCGGAAAAAATGACCGGCGTACCGATGTTGTGGAAGACGTGGTCGTCGCCCGCGAACATCACGTCTGGGCCGCACAAAACGTAGTCGCCGAAGGTGACGCCAGGCCCCACCCAACCGCCCCAGTTCAGAAATACATCACGGCCTGCGCGGAAATCGCTTGCGATATATCGGGGACGGATAATCAACGCCGTACTATCCACATGTCGCAAGCGAAAACGCCAACGCACAAGGGCTCGGTAGAAAAGCTTAATCATGCCCGACATTCACCACTGATGGCGCGGTCGCGGTCGCGCTGCACCCTTCCACAGTTTTGGCGGGGATTCGTCGCCCGCCTGGAAAATTGCGATCAATAGGGTGATCGCGTAAGCCGATACGACAGAGAAGAGCACATAGATCACGAAGATATCGAGCCCGCTGCCACGCGAGAAATACAGCGAGAATTGGCAAATAGTCAGGGCGACGATCGTGCTCCATGCTTTGCGTTCGCGGATCAGGTGAACCGTCTTTGCAAACAGCGCATCGAGTCCGAAATAAACAGCTAAGAGTGCGAGCGGCGCAAGCCAGCCAAAATTCCATACTGCCTCGCCGATCGAAGTCACACCGAAAGAGCCTCCCTCATCCCGAAAGTAGGGGAAGAACGCGCCGGTATATTGTTCAATAATGGAGGGTGGCTTATACCCTAGAAGATCGCCGACCGGCCAGATTAACAGCATGCGGGCATAAGTGGATCCGTCTGCCATCATTCGGGGTGAGTCTAATATACTGGATACGCATTGGTGGAAGTGGAGGAATATATATGTAACCTCAAAATTATTAAATATGAATGCAAGTGAATTCGGTAGCTCAACATAGTCAGGTATGAAGGTTATTGCTTCGAATATGTTCTCAGCTCCAAAGCCACCATAACCACGCAAAATAGACATTGCGAGAATTAGCGTTACTATAAAGACGAAGCCTACGACCCCCAAAGCAAGATTAAACAGCGAAATTCGTGTTCTTGGGAGATAGGCGAGGCTAATGAGGAACATTGCCGGAAGAGCAAAGATCGCCTCACGTTTCGAGTGAAAACTCGTAGACGATAAAATTCCGATTACCAAAAGGGCTAATACCCATTTATACTTGACATCGAATTTAAACAGAACATAGAAAATGCTGGCAACGATTACCGTCTTTATCTGCGATATAATTCCGATCTTCAAGTTGATCGTTAATGCCAGGCACGAAATCAGAACCAGAAGCAGAAATATCTGGGATTTTCGGCGATCGTGGATGTTGTTCTGAAAAGCAAGATTATCTTTCGGTAGTCCTAGATTTCGCAAACTAAGTGAATAAAGCGCTAGGAAGCAAAGGCTTATGAGGATATAAGCGTCGCCTAAGTTGTTCCACATAAAGTAATATTGCCGACCAAGGATATTACTTACATTCTTACTATCGAATGCCCAAGCGCCGGCTGTGCATGACAGTCCGACGTAAATGAGCGTGATCATTGAGGGTTGGAGCAAGCGTATCGCTAAAAAGTCATGCCGAGCAAAGCTGAAGAACGCAAACATACCCGTTTGAAACAGATATCCTACTGCCAAATAATGCCGTATCTCGCCTTCAGGGATTAAGGAGAAGGCGATCCCATTAACTAGGAAAATACCTATTCCTATTGCTAAATAGGTGATGAAGGTAGATCGCCGGCGCACCGACAAGATGTTGCCAGCGCTATTACGGCCGGTTGATCGGGTCGGGCTTTTTGCTACACTATCCATACTTGGCTCGATTTCCAGCGCGGGCGCAAACTGCCGCGAGATAGTCAAACTTCGGTGCGACCAAACGGCGTAGTGCTGGCTCAAGTTTTAACGCGATGAGGACGCCTGCTGCGGTGGCACTTGTTACGGCGATCAGAAAGGCGAATTGACGGCTAATTCCGGCGCTCATGGCAAGGGAACCTGCGAATCCGCCGATCGTTTGATGGGTGAGGTAGAGCGGATATGTTGCGAGTCCGAGGACCCGGAGGAGACTCTTTGATCGCCGTAGGAGCCGGTTAGAGGCCTGCGCGTGACTTACGCTCGCGAATATGATGACCGACGCCGCGAGCCAAACAGCAACGGGTGGCCAGAGCGGCGCCGCGAAATTTAGGGCGTCCAGCTTTTCACCGGCAGCATGCCGTATTTCCATTATGCCCGCCGAGGTGAACAGGATAACGAAGACGTAGTAAATCCGCGGAGCCTTACCCCGCCCAATCAACCATATGAGCATTCCTATTGCGAAGAAGGTGCCGTGGCGGAGTAGCAGTAGCGTAAAGAACCACCCCGTAGGCGCGATTCCGGCCGCGAGACCGGCGACATAGAGACTGCTCGCACTACCCAGCACGATGCCCAAAAGGGGCAGCTGCTGCTTATACCCTGCAACGAGAAGAAGAAATATGATCCCGTAAAAGACGAGCTCCAGTGCGAGCGTCCAATACACGCCATCGATCCATCTTGGATAGGGCGATAGCAATAGCGAGTTCAGATAGCGGCCAATTATGCCCTGGTCGAATCCGCTCGCGGCGTAGCCGACGATCAGAAGCGATAGCGTGGCACAAACCCATGCCGCTGGATATATTCGCAGGAACCGAGAGCGCAGAAACGACAGCGGCGAAGAATTCTCGGCACTCATCGTAATTACCAGTCCGGATATCACAAAAAAGATCTGGACCCCGACCCAGCCAAACCAAAAGAGCGAGGTACCTTCGGGAAGCTCAGGATAATTGGGAAACATCTCAGCAATTGTTCCCAACGCGTCGCCAGCCCTCCACCAGCCCCAAAAGCCCAGATGGAGACCCATCACCAGGACCGCCGCGAGAAAGCGAACGAGATCAAGCATGATCAGATGGTCAGCTTTCTGCGGCTGGGATGTGTTTTGCGTGGTCTTCACAGGCCTTGGTCTCGATTAACTAGCCATTTTGGTTAAAATTGTTATTCGTTTGCGTCCCGACATACGCAAATATAATCTTTGCCTCCAAACAGTGCGCTGCTGACATCGGAAAATGCTTGATGGTTGACGAGCATCACCGCAATATCGGCGCGCTCGACGGCAATATCCAACGATACCAGTTCGAGCCCCGTCTCCCTTAATCCCCTTGGCAACTCTTCGATATGGGGTTCAACTGCGATGATTGTACCGGCTTTTGACGCCAGCGTAAGATGTGCCACCTCCACTGCGGGGCTCTCTCGCAGGTCGTCGATATCAGGTTTAAACGAGAGGCCGAGCAGCGCGATTACTGGCCGCCGGCCATTGCGAACGTAGAAATCACTAGCAGCAGTTTGAATCTGTCCAAGTACGCGTTCCGGACGCCCGTCATTGACGGTTCGGGCTGCTTGGATCAGCGGAGTGTCCTGTCGGGCCGCAGCTACGATAAACCACGGGTCAACAGCGATGCAGTGGCCACCGACACCCGGTCCGGGCTTCAAGATATTCACCCTTGGATGCCGATTTGCCAATTGGATGACCTCCCATACATTCATGTCCAAGCTCGAACACACGTTCGCCAGCTCGTTGGCAAAGGCGATGTTCACGTCACGAAAGCTATTCTCTGTTAGCTTCGCCATTTCTGCGACGCGCGTATTCGATGCAATCACGCAGTCGCCTTCGACAAATGTCTTGTAGAGAGTGGCTGCTTCCCGCGAGCAACGCTGAGTGATCCCGCCAACTACGCGATCGTTGAGTATCAATTCCTGCATGACCTTGCCCGGGAGGACGCGCTCGGGGCAGTGGGCGACACGGATGTCCGACCCTTCGCCATGACTCGTGGGAAAGGTTAAGTCGGGACGTCTTTCGGCCAGCCAGGCGGCCATTCGTTCGGTGGCGCCGACTGGCGAGGTCGATTCGAGTACCACGAGATTTCCCGCCGACAGAACCGGCGCAATCGCCCCTGCGGCAGCTTCGATATAAGAAAGGTCGGGGTCGTGGTTGTCGCCCTTAAAAGGCGTGGGAACAGCAATTAAGAAAGCATCGGCCGGTTCCGGGGCCAATGTCGCTCGGAGCTTATTTTCGTTCACCACCTTCTGCACGACCGCGTCGAGTTCCGGTTCGACAATGTGGATTTCGCCGCGGTTGATCGTTTCGACTGTGTGGGGATTTACATCCACTCCAACGACTTCAATCCCGCGCGAGGCAAACATTGCCGCTGTCGGTAATCCAATATACCCCAAGCCTATGACCGAAATCCGATTGAATACGCGCTCGCTCATAAATTCAGGCTCCGATGTCATTGGTTGTGTTGGCGTGAAAGGCTTCAATAGCCGAAAGGATGCGTTGCGACGCTTGTCCGTCTCCGTACGGGTTGTGAGCGAAGCTCATGGAATCATAAGCCACGGGATCATCAAGGAGTCTATTCACGTTCGAAACGATTAACCCCTCTTCAGTCCCGACCAGTCGCACTGTTCCTGCCTCAACAGCCTCGGGCCGCTCTGTTGTCTCGCGCATAACGAGCACGGGCTTGCCGAGCGAAGGTGCTTCTTCCTGCACTCCCCCCGAGTCCGTTAGAATCAGTGTTGAGCGGTGCATCAGGTAGACAAAGGGTAGATAGTCCTGCGGTGGGATGAGGTGAACGTTGGAAAGGTGACCCAGCTTTTCCTCTACGGGACGCTTTACGTTCGGGTTGAGATGGACCGGGTAAACGATCTCCACATCGCTGCGCTGAGCGATGCTCGCTAGCGCCGAACATATCCGATCGAAGCCTTCGCCGAAGCTCTCGCGGCGATGACCTGTCACCAAGATTAGTCGTCTGCTGTCATTGAGCAGGAATCGGCTAGCTAGTTCTGCGCGCAATGCAGCGTCGTTTTCAATGCGCATCGTTACGACCTGCAGCGCGTCAATAACGGTATTTCCTGTCGTGAAAATATGGCTATCGGGAACGTTTTCAGCGAGCAGGTTCGCACGCGACGCAGCGGTCGGCGCGAAGTGCAATCGTGTAATCGTGCCAGTCACCTTACGATTTATCTCTTCAGGCCACGGCGACAAGATATTCCCTGTCCGCAAGCCCGCCTCCACGTGGCCCACCGGAATGCGATGATAGTAGGCGGCAAGCGAGGCCGCGAGGGTGGTCGTAGTGTCGCCATGCACAAGCACCAGGTCTGGCTCTAATTCTGTCAGGATCGGACGGAGCCCGAGGAGCACATTGGCAGTGATGTCGGTCAGGTCTTGGCCGGGCTTCATGAGGTTCAGATCGAAATCGGGCTGAATGTCAAAGAGCGAGAGCACTTGGTCGAGCATCTCGCGGTGCTGCGCAGTGACACATACGCGAGCCTCGACCCATTCGGCCGAACTGAGCCGCTTAACGACCGGCGCCATCTTAATTGCCTCAGGCCGTGTTCCGAAGACAGAGAGGACACGAAACTTCTTTTTCACAGCTAACCTTCTATGAATTAGAATTAAACCAGATTATTTTAGAATATTTGCTGCCTGAATTTATTTTTGATAATAATCTCTAAACCAGGTAACGAATTCAGATATTCCATCTCGAATATCCGTATGAGGACGGTAACCAGTCAGCCTATGAAGCAGGGAGGCATCTGCCCAAGTAGCGTGCACATCACCCTTCTGCATCGGCATATAATTTCGAATAGCTTTCGTCTGTAACTCATCCTCAATAGCCGTCACAAAATCCATCAAATTTACTTTTTCGGAATTTCCGATATTTATGACTCGATAGGGTCCAGCGTGCGATAGGCTATCGCCCTGCTCGATTACCTCTTTGCTTGCCGGGCGCACCGGCGGAGTGTCAATGAGAAGGCGGATTGCGCGGACGAGGTCGCCGACATAGGTGAAGTCGCGATACATCTCTCCATTGTTGTAGATGTCGATCGGTCGACCGTCGAGAATCGCATCGACAAACTTGAACAGCGCGAGATCTGGACGTCCCCAAGGACCGTACACTGTGAAAAAGCGAAACATTGTGGTGGGCAGGTCCCACAGGTGCGCGTAGGAATGCGCCATACTTTCGTTCGCCTTCTTGGTGGCAGCATAAATAGAAAGCTGTGTGTCTGCTTTATCGAGTTCACAAAACGGCATATCCTCGTTTGCACCATAGATTGACGAGGTGGAGGCCATTAATAGATGCTCGACCTTCAAGAATCGCGCGGCCTCCATGACGTTCAGGGTGCCAAGAACGTTGCTTTCGACGTAGGCGCGCGGATTTTCCACGCTATACCGAACTCCAGCCTGCGCCGCGAGGTGGACAATGATTTCAGGTGCGAACGCATTAGCTGTTTCTGCCAAACGGTCCCCGTCTTCCAGAAGCGCCTCCGTTGCGTGGAAGTTGCGGTTTTGGAGCAGCAGTTGATGTCTGCGGCGCTTAAGGCGCACATCATAATAGTCCGTCATCCCGTCGTAGCCGTGGACTACGAAGCCTTCTGACAGCAGTAGCCGTGCGAGATGGAATCCAATGAAGCCCGCGGTTCCCGTCACGAGCACCTTTCGCCCGCTCGACTCTCGATCTTTCCGATTCTTATCCAAGCGCCAGATCCATATATTTAACGAAGCCCAATCTCTCCGCCATCGCCTTCATTCATGCTCACGCCTGTGCTGCCTGAGCGATGCTGGGCCAGTAGCGTAATCGCAACCGAGTGGGAATGCCCGGGTCAGATTCGTCAGCGCAGTTCAGCAATGATGATGGGAAACCGGTCGAAGCAGATTAATTGGGCCCCGCGGACGCTTGCATGGCCTGTCAACATTTTCACCTTTCAGGGCTCTTCTTAGGTGCGTAGGCGCACCCATGGCATGGACCGAAATTGTTCCGTGCGTGTCCCCATCGCAAATGAATCAGGTTGAGGGGCGGAATAGAGGTAGACCGTGCCGCATTTGCTATAAAACGCTGCCCAAACAGAGAGGTTGAATGGCATAGTGTGTATCAACATGCGGTTCGAAAAGCGCGCTTCTGAGGCGAGGCAGGCCTTTCGCAGGGAGGTCAGTACCGAAAATTAATCAGAGGCGCGATCGACAGGAATGTACGTGACGCGTACGGGCAACCGATCCAAATTTTGGCTACAGATTCTCTCAGATCTTTCGTAACCTTTGCCGCTATCGCTTAATAGTGATCGAGACATGTATGAAAATAGTGAAAGAAAAATCTCATTCTGGATGGGCCGCTCGCTCCTGGTTTCTCTTTTTTGGCTCGTTGCGTGTTCAGCTTTCCCTGTGCCTTATCATCGGCGTTTTCCTTCCTGTCGCCTTTTATTTCTTTCGGGATCCGTCTAGCCTTGCGATCAACGCGTCGGCAAAAAGCTCCCTCATCGCTGCAACGCTTGCCACGACTTCTGGCGTAATTGTGGTCCGCAAATTTGGGCAGTTCCCCGGGACGATTACCGCTAGCTATATCGTCCCCGCCTTCACCGCGAGTTATAGCATTGCGGTGGCAGCTATTCTTCTCGCCCGTGCTCCGTACAGCGGTTCACTCCTTACCGTCACGTTTGCGCTTACATTGATGGTGCGCTTCGCCATCGGCGCGATGGAACGGCGTCGGGACGACATGCTTTATTGCCTCGTCCCCGGTGGCAAGATTGATCGTATCCGCGATGATATTGGCGTCGCATCCATAATGCTTACACGGCCGGCGTTACCCGAGTTCCCTGGGGCAATTATCGTCGCCGACCTACACCACGAACACACGCCGGAGTGGGAGCGGGTCTTCGCGACCTCAGCGCTCCGTGGGATTGGAGTTTACCATTACAAGCAAGTTTGGGAAGCACGAACCGGTAAGGTTCGCATCGAACATTTATCAGAAAATAGCCTCGGTTCACTGATACCAAGCAATTCCTATTCGAGCGTCAAGCGGCTATTTGATATTGTTCTAACTCTTGTCGCCGTCCCCTTGCTGCTGCCAGTCCTACTTATCGCTGCATTACTCATCCGTCTCGATTCCCCGGGCCCGATATTTTTTCGTCAGGAAAGGATCGGCTACCGAGGCGTTTCTTTTAACGTTATCAAGTTCCGGACAATGCGGGTTTCTAAGCAAGCCTCTAGCGATGCTGAACGGATCGACGACGCGATTACGAAGGACGACGACGATCGTATCACGCGAATTGGAGGCTTCTTGAGAAAGACGCGCATTGATGAACTGCCCCAACTGATAAATATTCTCCGCGGAGAAATGAGCTGGATTGGCCCGCGACCCGAAGCTTGCCCATTGTCGCAATGGTATGAGAGAGAAATTCCCTTTTATTCTTATCGCCATATCGTGCGCCCAGGAATAACTGGATGGGCGCAAGTGAACCAGGGGCATGTGGCTGGAATAAGCGAGGTGCATGACAAGCTGCGCTATGACTTTTACTATATCAAAAATTTCTCGATGTGGATCGACATCGTAATCCTGTTCCGGACCGTGTGGGTAGTTATCCGGGGCATCGGTGCAAAATAGGCGACGCGATCTAGGCCGTGGACTCATAAGCGTTGATCCAGAGGCGTGCTGAGAAGAGCTT
>Ga0065721_10002889_pt1 | contig 12016 bp, 8 predicted proteins | sample Mesricmetagenome_FD_59108 | JGI IMG/M metagenome (GOLD analysis project Ga0065721, IMG submission 59108) | Mesophilic microbial community from rice straw/compost enrichment Sample: eDNA_1 v2 (version 2) | ecosystem: Engineered > Solid waste > Grass > Composting > Bioreactor | place: USA: Davis... | reverse complement strand
TTTGCAGAAAAAGGCCGATTTTCGTCCTTTTGCCGGTTGTTTCCTCAAGGGAATCGGCGTAGGGGCGTCGCCAGTCTTTGGCCGGCTCGGTGGTAATGGCCCGTGCCCCCGCCGGTCCCGTGAAGCATAGCCGGGCTTGCCAGAAGGGAGTGCCGCGCGCCATGGGACGCAAGAAGATCGCTTTGATCGGAGCCGGGAATATCGGCGGAACACTGGCGCTGCTCGCCGCGCAGAAGGAACTCGGCGACGTCGTGCTGTTCGATGTGGTTGAAGGCGTGCCGCAGGGCAAGGCGCTCGACCTCTCGCAGGTCGGNCCGATCGCCGGCTTCGACGCAAGNATCACCGGCTCGAACGATTANAAGGACATCGCCGGCGCCGACGTCATCATCGTCACCGCCGGGGTCGCCCGCAAGCCGGGGATGAGCCGCGACGACCTGCTCGGCATCAACCTCAAGGTGATGAAGGCCGTGGGCGAGGGCATCAAGGCCAACGCTCCTGACGCCTTCGTCATCTGCATNACCAACCCCCTCGATGCCATGGTCTGGGCGCTGCGCGAATTCTCGGGACTCCCGCACAACAAGGTCGTCGGCATGGCCGGCGTGCTCGATTCGGCGCGCTTCAGCCACTTCATCGCGGACGAGTTCAACGTGTCGGTGAAGGATGTGAACACCTTCGTTCTCGGCGGCCACGGCGACACGATGGTTCCCGTCGTCCGCTACTCGACCGTCAACGGTATCCCGGTCCCCGACCTCGTCAAGATGGGCCTCTCGAGCCAGGAAAAGATCGACGCGATCGTCAAGCGCACTCGTGGCGGCGGCGGCGAAATCGTCGCACTGCTCGGTACCGGTTCGGCCTTCTACGCACCTGCTGCATCGGGCATTGCGATGGCAGAGGCCTATCTCGGCGACCAGAAGCGCATCCTGCCCTGCGCCGCCTATGTCGACGGCGAATATGGCGTTGACGGTCTTTATGTTGGCGTTCCTGTCCTGATCGGTGCGAATGGCGTGGAGAAAGTCATCGAGATCGAACTCGACGAGGCCGACAAGGCGGGCCTCAAGGTCTCGGTCGATGCGGTGAAGGAACTGCTCGAGGCGTGCAAGGCGCTCGACACCAGCCTCGCCTGATTTCTGCTCCCCGGCTCACGCCGGGGATCTCCCCCGATGGACCCCGGCTTCCGCCGGGGAAATGCGAAACGGAAGCCAGACTATGTCCATTCTCATCGACAAGAATACCAAGGTCATCACGCAAGGCATGACGGGTGCAACCGGCACCTTCCATACCGAACAGGCGCTCGCCTATGGCACGCAGATGGTCGGCGGCGTGACGCCGGGCAAGGGCGGGACGACCCATATCGGCCTGCCGATGTTCGATACGGTCGCCGAAGCCAAGCATGCGACCGGTGCGACCGCATCGGTCATCTATGTTCCGCCGCCGTTCGCCGCGGACTCGATCCTCGAGGCGATCGATGCCGAGATCGAGCTTATTGTCGCGATCACCGAGGGCATTCCCGTGCTCGACATGGTGAAGGTNAAGCGCGCCCTTTCGGGATCGAAATCGCGGCTGATCGGCCCGAACTGCCCGGGCGTGCTGACGCCTGACGAGTGCAAGATCGGCATCATGCCGGGTTCGATCTTCAAGAAGGGCAGCGTCGGTGTCGTCTCGCGCTCCGGTACGCTGACCTATGAAGCGGTGTTCCAGACCTCGAACGTCGGGCTGGGCCAGACGACCGCCGTCGGCATCGGCGGCGACCCGGTCAATGGCACCAACTTCATCGACGTGCTCGAACTCTTCCTCGCCGACGATGAAACCAAGTCGATCATCATGATCGGCGAGATCGGCGGCGACGCCGAGGAGCAGGCGGCGCAGTTCCTGATCGACGAGGCGAAGCGCGGCCGCAAGAAGCCGATGGTCGGCTTCATCGCGGGCCGCACGGCGCCTCCGGGACGCCGCATGGGCCACGCCGGCGCGATCGTGTCGGGCGGCAAGGGCGACGCAGAAAGCAAGATCGCCGCGATGGAGGCCGCGGGCATTACCGTGTCGGCGAGCCCGTCCGAACTCGGCACCACGCTTGCCGAAGTGCTGAAGGAACGCGTCTGAGGACCTGCGCCCGCGGGCGGCTTTGCATTGCCGGCGGGCGCGGATCCCCTTATCCTTCTCCTGCCATTCCTCCCCCGAGAATGGAAACGACAATGAACCTCGAACGACAGAGCTTTGACATCGACGAGCCGCAGGCCGGCCCGAGCTGGGCGCCGAAGAACTGGCCCCTGATCGACGCCGACGACCTGACGGCCGCGCTCGATCCGCAGCAGATGCAGGTTGCGGTAAAGGCTGCAGCCGCCAAGGCCGGGCAGCCGCTTTCGAACGCCGAGGTCGAGCGTGCCGCCGACGAGGCGATCCGCGCGATGATGCTGATCCGCACCTATCGTGTGCGCGGGCACCTGGCGGCAAAGCTGGATCCGCTTGGTCTGTCGAAGCGCGAGCTGCCCGCCGACCTGACACCGGAATATCACGGGTTCGTCGGCGCGGACCAGGACCGGCCGATCTTCCTGGGCGGAACGCTCGGTCTGGAAAAGGCGAGCGTGCGTGAGATCGTCGCGATCCTGCAATCCAATTACTGCGGTCATGTCGGCCTCGAATATATGCATATCTCCGATGTCGAGGAACGGCGGTTCCTCCAGGACCGGATGGAGGGNGCCGACAAGCGCGTCGAGTTCACCCCCGAGGGCAAGCAGGCGATCCTCAAGAAGGTGATCGACGCCGAGGAGTGGGAGAAGTTTCTCGCCAAGAAATATGTCGGGACCAAGCGCTTCGGGCTCGATGGCGGCGAGGCGATGATTCCGGCGATGGAAGCCATCATCAAATATGGCGGCCAGTACGGCGTCCGCGAAATCGTCTATGGCATGGCGCATCGCGGGCGGCTCAACATGCTCGCCAACGTGATGGCGAAGCCCTACCGCGTCATTTTCCACGAATTCCATGGCGGGAGCGCCAACCCCACCGATGTAGGCGGGTCGGGNGATGTCAAATATCACCTCGGCACCTCNACCGACCGCGAGTTTGACGGGATCAGCGTCCACATGTCGCTCGTCCCCAACCCCTCGCACCTNGAGGCGGTCGATCCTGTCGTGCTCGGCAAGGTGCGCGCGCAGCAGGTCCACCGTGACGACCTTGGCAAGCATGAGCAGGTGCTGCCCGTGCTGATCCACGGCGACGCAGCCTTTGCAGGGCAGGGGATCGTCTGGGAATGCCTCGGCTTCTCGGGCGTGCGCGGATACAACACCGGCGGCTGCATCCATTTCATCGTCAACAACCAGATCGGATTCACGACGAGCCCGCAATTCGCGCGCTCCTCCCCCTACCCCTCGGACGTCGCCAAGGGCGTCCAGGCGCCGATCCTTCACGTCAACGGCGATGACCCCGAGGCGGTGACATTCGCGTGCAAGCTCGCGATCGATTTCCGCCAGCAGTTCAAGCGCGACATCGTCATCGACATGTGGTGCTATCGCCGCTTCGGCCACAATGAGGGCGACGAGCCGAGCTTCACCCAGCCGCTGATGTACAAGACGATCCGGCAGCACCCGCCGGTCAGCGAGCTGTTTGCGGCGCGCCTCGTCGACGAAGGCGTGATCGACGCCGATTTTGTCACGCGGCATCGCGCCGAATTCATCGCGCACCTTGAAGAGGAATTCAAACTCGGCGCCGATTACAAGCCCAACAAGGCGGACTGGTTCGCTGGCCGCTGGTCGGGCCTCTACGCGCCCAAGGATGATGACGGCAACCGCCGCAACGTCGAAACCGGGGTGACGAGCAAGCTGTTCGATGCGGTCGGCCGCGCAATCACCACCATCCCCGACGATGTCGACGTCCACAAGACGCTCCGCCGCGTGATCGACGCGCGCGCGGAGATGTTCAAGACGGGCGAAAATTTCGACTGGGCGACCGGCGAGGCGCTCGCATTCGGTACGCTGCTGAGCGAAGGGTATCAGGTCCGCCTGTCGGGTCAGGATTCGGGGCGCGGTACGTTCAGCCAGCGCCACGCCGTATGGGTCGACCAGACGACCGAGGCGAAATATGTGCCATTGAAGACGCTGCCGCACGGCCGCTTCGAGGTGCTCGACAGCCCGCTGAGCGAATATGGCGTGCTCGGCTTCGAATATGGCTATGCGATGGCCGATCCCAAGAGCCTTGTGCTCTGGGAGGCGCAGTTCGGCGACTTCGCCAACGGCGCGCAGATCATGATCGACCAGTTCATCGCGAGCGGGGAAGCCAAATGGCTGCGCGCCAACGGCCTGGTGATGCTGTTGCCGCATGGCTATGAAGGGCAGGGGCCCGAGCATAGTTCGGCACGTCTTGAACGCTTCCTCCAGCTCTGCGCGGGTGACAATATCCAGGTCTGCAACATCACGACGCCGGCCAATTATTTCCACGTATTGCGCCGCCAGATGCTCCGCGACTTCCGCAAGCCGCTGATCATCATGACGCCCAAGTCGCTCCTGCGGCACAAGCTTGCGGTCAGCAGCCGCGACGAGTTCCTCGGCGACAGTCATTTCATGCGCATCAAATCCGACATGACGCCGCCCGCCGACGACAAGATCCGGCGGCTGGTGCTCTGCTCGGGCAAGGTTGCCTACGATTTGATGGAGGCGCGCGACAGCGCGGGTCTCGAAGACGTCAGCGTGGTGCGCATCGAACAGCTCTACCCCTTCCCGGGAGAAGCGCTTGCCATCCGTCTCAAGCGGATGACAAATCTTCAGGAGGTGGTTTGGGCGCAGGAAGAGCCGCGCAACAATGGGGCCTGGTTCTTCGTTGAATCGCTGATCGAGGAAAGCCTNAATGCGGCGGGTCACAAGGGGATGCGCCCGCGCTATGCTGGCCGCGCCGCCGCGGCATCGCCCGCCACGGGTCTGATGAGCCGNCATCAGACCGAGCAGGCCGCGCTCGTCGCCGANGCGCTCGACCTCAGCGTTCGCGCCGAAATTCGCCGTACCAAGAAAAAAGCCTGATCTCCCGCAAGGAATGACCCCATGAGCACCGAAGTCAAAGTTCCCACCCTCGGCGAAAGCGTCACCGAAGCGACGATCGGCGAATGGCTGAAACAGCCGGGCGATGCGGTCGCGGTCGACGAGCCCATCGCGAGTCTTGAAACCGACAAGGTCGCGGTCGAGGTGCCCTCCCCGGTCGCCGGCGTGATGGGCCAGCAGGTCGCCGCGGTCGGCGACACGGTCAATGTCGGCGCGGTGATTGCGACGATCGAGGCGNGCGCGGGCAACCCCGCCGCGGCGGCTCCATCACCCGCTCCGGCGGCGAAGGCCGAAGCCGCCGCGCCCGCTCCCGCTGCGACGGGNGAGGCGGCCGACACGGTCCCGACGCTGTCGCCTGCGGTGCGGCGGCTGGTGCTCGAGCATGGCCTCGATCCGAGCAAGATCAAGGGGACAGGCAAGGACGGCCGGCTGACCAAGGAGGACGTGCTCGCCGCCGCCAATGCCGCGCCCGACGCGTCCGCGGCCGCTCCGGCATCTGCCGCCGCCACANCGGCTCCGGCTGCGAGCGGTGCCCCGGGCCGCCGCGAAGAGCGGGTCAAGATGACGCGCATGCGCCAGACGATCGCCAAGCGGCTGAAGTCGGCGCAGGACACCGCGGCGATGCTGACCACCTTCAACGACTGCGACATGTCGGCGGTGATCGAGACGCGCGAGAAATATCGCGAGAGTTTCGAGAAGAAACATGGCGTTCGCCTCGGCTTCATGAGCTTTTTCACCAAGGCGGTCGCGCTTGCTGCGCATGACATCCCCGCGGTCAATGCACGGATCGATGGCGAGGAGATCGTCTATCATGATTATCTCGACGTCTCGGTGGCGGTCAGTGCGCCCAACGGGCTCGTCGTGCCGATCGTCCGCAATGCCGAAAGCCTGTCCTTTGCCGAGATCGAAAAGGCGATCGCCGACCTTGGCAAGCGGGCCAAGGAAGGCACGCTGACGATGGAAGACATGACCGGCGGCACCTTCACCATCTCGAACGGCGGCGTGTTCGGCGGCCTCATGTCGACACCGATCATCAACCCGCCGCAGTCGGCCGTTCTCGGTCTCCACCGCATCGAGGACCGCCCGGTTGTCCGGAACGGCGAGATCGTGATCCGCCCGATGATGTATCTGGCGCTCAGCTACGACCACCGTCTGGTCGACGGCCGTGAGGCGGTGACCTTCCTCAAGACGATCAAGGAAGCGATCGAGGATCCCACGCGGCTGCTCATCGATTTGTAAAGACGTCGCCCCGGCCAAGCCGGGGCCGCTACCCCCTGGCGCCGCCCTCGACGCCAGCGATCCCGGCACCGCCGGGATGACGAATGGAGTTGATAATGGCTGATTACGACTACGACGTCCTTGTCATCGGTGCCGGCCCGGGTGGCTATGTCGCCGCGATTCGCGCGGCGCAGCTGGGGCTCAAGACCGCTTGTGCCGAAGGGCGCGAGACGCTGGGGGGCACCTGCCTCAACGTCGGCTGCATCCCGTCGAAGGCGATGCTGCATGCGTCGGAATATTTTGAAGCCGCGGCCGGCGGCGCGATGGAGAAAATGGGGATCAAGGTGAAACCCCAGCTCGACCTCGACGCCATGCACGGCCAGCGCAAGGATGCGGTCAAGGGCCTGACCGGCGGCATCGAGTTCCTCTTCAAGAAGAACAAGGTCGACTGGCTGAAAGGCTATGCCAGCTTCACGTCGAACGACACCGTCGAGGTGGCGGGCAAGGCCGTACGCGCGAAGAATATCATCATCGCGACCGGGTCCTCGGTTACGCCTCTCCCGGGCGTCGAGGTCGACAATGCAAAGGGCGTGATTGTCGATTCGACCGGCGCGCTCGAACTGGCGAAGGTGCCGGGGCACATGGTCGTGATCGGTGGCGGCGTGATCGGGCTCGAACTCGGAAGCGTCTGGCGCCGTCTCGGCGCCAAGGTCACCTGCGTCGAATTTCTCGATCAGATCCTGCCCGGCATGGACGGCGACGTCCGCAAGGAGGCGAACAAGATTTTCAAGAAGCAGGGCATCGAGTTCAAGCTCAAGACCAAGGTCACCAAGGCCGAGGTCAAGGGCAAAAAGGCCGTGCTGACGCTCGAGCCGGCGGCCGGCGGCGAGGCCGAGACGCTCGAAGCCGATGTCGTNCTCGTGTCGATCGGCCGCCGCCCGAACACCGACGGGCTNGCTCTCGACAAGGCGGGTCTCGAGGTCAACAAGCGCGGCCAGATCGAGATCGACCATGGNTTCCGCACCGCGGTCAGCGGCATCTGGGCGATCGGTGACGTCGTGCCCGGTCCGATGCTCGCGCACAAGGCCGAAGATGAAGGTATCGCCTGCGCCGAGAATATCGCGGGGCAGACCGGCATCGTGAACCACGATGTCATCCCGTCGGTTGTCTACACCTGGCCCGAAATCGCCGGCGTCGGGCTTACCGAGGAAGCGGCGAAGGAGAAGGGCGAGGTCAAGATCGGCAAATTCCCGATGCTCGCCAACAGCCGCGCCAAGACCAACCATGAACCCGACGGCTTCGTGAAGGTTATTGCCGATGCAAAGACCGATCGCGTGCTCGGCGTCTGGTGCATCGCGAGCGTTGCCGGCACGATGATCGCGCAGGCCGCGCAGGCGATGGAATTCGGTGCGACCAGCGAGGATATCGCCTACACCTGCCACGCGCATCCGACGCATAGCGAGGCAATCAAGGAAGCCGCGATGGCCGTGACGGGAAAACCGATCCACATCTGACGGCGGGCACAGGGGGAACAGATCATGGCGAAGCGCGGACTTTGGGGGGCGGCTTCGCTGGCCCTGTCCTTGGTGGCCACAAGTGCACAGGCGGCGCCCGACGTCGCAGCCGCCCATGCGCGGCTGTCGGCGCTGCTCGATGAAAATTATCCCGCGCTCGAGGCGATCTACAAGGATCTCCACCGTCATCCCGAACTCGCCATGCAGGAGGTGCGCACCGCCGGGATTCTGGCGCAGCAGCTGCGCAAGGCGGGCTTTGCCGTGACCGAGAAGGTCGGCGGCACCGGAGTGGTCGGCGTACTCAAAAATGGGGATGGCCCGACCATCCTCGTGCGCGCCGACATGGACGCGCTGCCGATGGAGGAAAAGACCGGCCTTGCCTGGGCGAGCAAGGCGCGCGCGACCTATGAGGGCAAGGATGTGCCCGTGATGCATGCCTGCGGCCACGACACCCATGTCGCCTATCTGATCGGCGTCGCGCAGGCATTGTCGGCGATGCGCGACNGCTGGTCGGGCACAGTGGTCCTGATCGGCCAGCCAGCCGAAGAAACGCTGAAGGGTGCGCGGGCGATGCTCGATGATGGGCTGCTCACGCGATTTCCAAGNCCCGATTTCGGCTTTGCCGCGCACGTCAGCAACCTTCCCTCGGGCGTCGTGGCGGTGAAGGCGGGGCCCTCCTCGTCGGCATCGGACAGCTATTCGATTGTCTTCCATGGCCGCGGCGGCCACGGGTCGATGCCCGCTGCGACGATTGACCCGATTCCGATTGCCGCGCGCTTCGTGACCGACGCGCAGCTCCTCATCAGCCGCGAGAAGGATCCGGCGGCGTTCGGTGTGCTCACGGTGGGCGCGATCCATGCGGGNAGCGCCCCCAACATCATCCCCGACAGCGCCGAGGTGAAGGTCAATCTTCGCTCGCAGTCAGNCGCNGTGCGCGAACTCTTGCGCACCGGAACAGCGCGCGCTGCCAAAGCTGCAGCGGCGATGGGCAATGCTCCTGAGCCCACGATCACCTATCTGAGCGGCACCGGCGCGCTGGTGAACGACGAGGCGATGGCGTCGGCGGCGGCCGCGCTGCTCGGGCCCGTGTTCGGCAAGGGGCTCGTCTTCGCACCCGCGAGCGCCGCGCCGCTGTCGGGCAGCGAGGATTATTCGGAATATGTCGAGGCCGGTGTGCCCTCGGTGTTCTTCGGTATCGGCGGCTATGACCCCGCTGTGCTTGCGGACCTCAAGGCGAAAGCCGAGCCCGCACCCACCAATCATTCGCCCGTCTTCGCGCCGCTGGCAGAGCCTGCGATCCGCAACGCGGTAACCGCCATCACGCTGTCGATCATCGGCGGCGTACGCCCGGCGGCGGAATAGCGGCGGCGATGCCGGGCTTCGACAATGCGCTTGTCATCCGCCTGCTCGATCTGGTCGGCATCGGCGTTTTTGCGCTGTCGGGTGCCCTCATGGCGGTGCGGCTGCGGCAGACGCTGGTCACCGCGAGCTTTTTTGCCCTGGTCACCGGGGTCGGCGGCGGCAGCGTGCGCGACCTGCTCATCGGCGCGCCGGTGTTCTGGGTGCACGACGGCGCGATCGCGGCCATGTGCATTGCGATCGCGGTCGTCGTCTGGGTGACGCCTGAGCGCTGGTGGCGCGGACAGCTGCTCGAATGGGCGGACGCCGTCGGGCTTGCGGGCTATGCGGTGTTCGGCACTGCAAAGGCGATCGCCTGGGGTGTGCCTCCCGCGCCCGCTTTGCTGATGGGCGTGATTACCGGCTGCGTCGGAGGGACGATCCGCGACGTGCTCGCGGGCGTGCCCTCGATCATCATGCGGCCCGAAGTCTATGTCACGGCGGCGGCGCTGGCGTCGGGCCTTTTCCTCCTGCTGGAGTGGCTCGGGACGGGCACCGCCATTGCGGCGATTGCGGGCGCACTCGCCGGTTTCGGGCTTCGCGGCGCGGCAATTCATTGGTCTTTGGGGCTTCCGGCTTACCGCGGGGCGAATAGCGGCTAGGCTTGCCAAATCGCGAATCTGTGGCAGGTTCGCCTTATGAACAGTGATGTCAGCGCGATCGCCCACCGGGTGCGCGGCCAGGCCGAGGCCCTTCCCGATCTTTTCGGGCGCTTCGATTTTGACAGACCTCCCGAACGCTGGGCCCCCGAGCCCGATGCGGTCAGCGAACTCGGGCGGGTCCGGGGAGCCGACAGGGCGGCCTATCTGGAGGACCCGCAGCTCCTTGCGCGCATCCGCGAATATACGATGCTCGGCGATCGCACCGGCGACGCTTACGCTGCGCTGATGCCGCGCTATGGCTTTCAGCGCACCGTCGCGATGCTGGTCGAGGCCTGCGACAGGGGCGTTGAGGCCGTTGAAGATGCGCCCGCCGAACTGGTGGCGCTGATCAGGGAAATGGAGCAGAAACCGGCGTGGCTCGACATGGGTCTCGTCGAAGAGGGTGCGGCTTATGAGCGCAATGCGACGGCGAACCTTTCCCCGTTCCTGATCCGCGGGGCGTTCATCGCGACTTTCCTCAACAAATATTCGGCGCTGCCCATGGCGCTCACCGGCACGCTCGGCCACGCAACCGCGGCGCGGCGCGTCAAGGAGACCGCGACCTTTTTTGCCACGACCGCGCTGCCCGGGGCGCTCGAGCGCTTCGGACCCGGCTTCAAGGCGGCGGCGATGGTGCGGCTGATGCACGCGATGGTGCGCGTCAACATTCTCTCGCGGCCGGATATGTGGGACGCCAAAACCTATGGCGTGCCGATCCCGCAGCTCGACCAGATGCCCGCGGGGCTCATCCCCATCTATTTCCTGTCGCAGGAGGTGCTGGCGAAGGGGCGCACCCGCTTCACCCGGCTCGAACGCGCGCGGGTCGAGCTTGCGCGCTACCGCTGCTATCTTCTCGGCCTGCCCGAGGATCTGCTCGCCGACACCCCGCAGGAGATTGTGCGCATCTGGCGCACGCGCAGTGCGACCTTGCGCTACGAATATGATGATAGCATCTGCGGCGGCCTGCTGCGCGCGACGATGGAGGCGGAGCTGTCGGCAGATGCCTCACCCAANGGCCGGATCAANCGGCGGCTCGAGCGTTCGGTCAGCCGCGTCTTNTTTGTGAAGGCCTTTCTGNGCGGGGACGAGGAGCGCGCCGCGGAGGTCGGCGTGCCGGTATCGCGCCGGGACCATCTGATCTATGGCGCGACGATGCTCGCCGCCGCGGGGCGCATGGCGGCCTACNGCGCGGCATCGCGCCTGCCGGGTCTNCGCCGCCTCGNCGACCGGCGGCTCGTGCGCCGGATCGAGCGCCAGCTCGCGGGCTATGGCCGCGCGGAATTCACCAGNGATTCCGCCAAGTATCGCCCCGCAATTGCCAGCTGACGGATATGCGCACATGACGAGCGAGCAGACGAACGCCAACGGCCTTTCGATCACCTATGAAGACAAGGGACCGCGTGACGCGCCAGTGATCCTGCTGGTGATGGGGCTTGGCGGGCAATTGACCCTCTGGCCGGACGAATTCGTCGATGCGCTGAACGCGCACGGGTTCCGGACCATTCGCTATGACAATCGCGACGTCGGCCTGTCGACGCGCTTTGAGGCCGCGGGAGTGCCGAACCTCAAATGGATGTTCGTCAAGGCGGCGCTGGGTCTGCCGGTACGCCCGGCCTATACGCTCGCCGACATGGCCGCCGACGCTGTGGCGCTGCTCGACGGGCTCGGTGTCCAGCGCGCGCATATTGTCGGGGCATCGATGGGCGGNATGATCGCCCAGCATATCGCGGCGCGCTATCCCGCGCGCGTGCTCTCACTCACCTCGATCATGTCGACGACNGGCAATCGCCGCCTGCCACGCGCCCGAAAGGAAGCGATGCGGGTGCTTGCGAACCGGCCGATGGGCGGTGACCCCGAGGAGATGATCGCCTATTCGGTCCGTGCGGCGCAGGTGATCGGTAGCCCCGGCTATCCGCCCGACGAAGCGCGGCTGCAGCGCCGGGTACGCGCCGATTATGAGCGCGGCTTTTACCCCCAGGGCGTCGCGCGCCAGATGGCAGCGATCATTGCCGACGGCGACCGGCGCCCGATGCTGAGGACGATCAGGACACCAACGCTCGTCATCCACGGTGAAGATGATCCGCTCGTGCCGCTCGCTGGCGGGCGCGACACCGCTGCCAGTATCGCCGGTTCGCGCCTGATGACGGTTCCGGGAATGGGGCACGATCTGCCGCTTGCCCTCGTCGACACGTTGACGGACGCGATCGCGAAGCATGCGAAGAAC
>Ga0065721_10052394_pt1 | contig 12023 bp, 5 predicted proteins | sample Mesricmetagenome_FD_59108 | JGI IMG/M metagenome (GOLD analysis project Ga0065721, IMG submission 59108) | Mesophilic microbial community from rice straw/compost enrichment Sample: eDNA_1 v2 (version 2) | ecosystem: Engineered > Solid waste > Grass > Composting > Bioreactor | place: USA: Davis... | reverse complement strand
GGTTCTGGGCTTGGTTCCGGACTCGGTTCTGGGCTTGGTTCTGGTCCTTCAGGAGTCTCGGGGTTCGGGTTGTAAGTATGATCGACGATTAAGGCTTGGTATGAAACCTGAGTATCTTCATCAATTGGTTCTCCGTTATTATCCAGATGGAATCCGGCAATAATAATAGTATACTGCCCATCCTGCAGCACTTCCGTATCCGGGTTTCCGTCAAGGTCCGCGACGCCGGAGTCCGGCGCGTACGTTCCATCGAGTTGTTCGAATAGGATTCGACCGCGAGGAATAAAGCTTAAGTCATTAGAGTACATAGATCCTAACGTTCCAAGGCTGAATCCCTCCGAATTAGAGATAAATAACGCGATGTAATTAATGTTGTCCGCATTCAATGTGAAGGATAGATCAACCGGATTGTACAAAGGGGAAAGCTTCATGTCCGACAATTGAACATTCTTAATAGGAAAATCATTGTTGTCCACGTCATCGCCGACATGAATGACAAACGGCAGATGCAAGGCCGGGTATTCATCGTTCTCGCTTTCTAGAATAACCTCACCCTCATACACGCCGTAGGCTGCTTCATCCTTAACCTTTGCATTCAAGGTAAAGTCGAATACGGTGTCATTCGTGTTGACTTTGGCAGCTACGGTAATTTGACCCGTCTCTGCCACATTCCCAAGCGTAACTTCCACATCGCTGCTATCAGGCGTTGGAATCGGATGATTCGGATCGGAGGTAACCGACGAATGCATCTCGACTTTCGCCGTATAAGAAACAGAAGCAGAAGATTTATTCACCAATTGCAACGGTTTGGATACCGCATCCGCTCCCGCCTCCAAGGTTCCGAAGCTAACGCTGACCGCTTGACTCGGCAATTCCGTAACCTTCATGTCCTTATCGTAAATTTTCGTTATATCCATCGCCTTCAGCAAGGCAGGGGTCTTGATGGCATTCGCGATGTTCGCGCGTCCCGGGCCTTGCGAATACACATCGTACCTCGTGCCTTCCTTATCGCTCAAAGAATCCGAGGTATTCGCCAATGCGGCACGAATATCGAAAGGCGTCCAATCCGGGTGCAATTGCTTCAAAAGTACCGCAAGTCCGGCAATATGCGGAGAAGCCATACTCGTTCCGCTCATACGCGTATAAGCGCTGTCGTAATCGGCATTCGGGTCGTCCGTTCCGTAAGCTGGAATGGTCGAATAAACGTTGACGCCCGGCGCGCTGATATCCGGCTTAATGGTGTAATTCTCATCCGATACCGGTCCGCGGGAACTGAAGCCGGCGATATGATCTCCCTGGTCGAGAACTTCGTTAAAGGTGTCATTGAATGTAAAGTAGAATGGGGACTCTGGCTGTTCCAGCACTTGTCTGGCAAGGGCCCGTCCTTCTCGACCCGCCATATCGAATGTCGGCAAGCCATTCGGCGTTTCTCCTACGGCAAGCAAATCGCCGATCTTACCGTCTCTTCCATTAATGGATTCGGATAGATCGGGGACAGGCACGCCGTTCTCGACCTTGGCGTTGCCGTTAAACATCACGACAGCTATCGCGCCATGCTCTTTGGCATTGTTAATTTTACTAACTAAATCAACATATCCTCGAGAAACAAAGGCGATTTTCCCTTCTACGTCGACATTATCATAATCAGACTTATCGCTTAGCCCCACGTATTCAGCCTCGATTGGTGCCGAGCCAAACATTTCTTCGAAGTTCGTCTGGCCGTTCGCCCAAGAGACTAAATCGATCGAGTGATCTTCCGGCTCTTCTGTCGTCGAAGTCGGCAAGTCATGCGTCACCTGAATCTGATCGATGATCGCGTTAGCGCCGGATGCTTGGATGCCAAGCTTGTGTTGACCATTCGATAAACCGGTCACGGATAGCACAGTTACTTGATTCTCTTCCGTTTCGCTCGCTAAGTTTATTTGATAGACCCCTTTTGCGCCGTCATCCACGAACGCCTGAATCGTTCCGCTGCTCGGCGTCTTGGAAGCGAGCAGTTTCACGCCTGTTCCAGTAAAGGAGTAGTTTACGGTCGGTCCTCCGCTGGTCAGCGTTTGGGCATGGCCCGCGGTGTATTGGTCGCCTTCTACCTGAATCCAGTTGTTAGGAGTTCCCCAATCGATCGTCGGATCGTCGTCTTCGATGATATTCGGTTCCGGCGTGGTAGGCTCCACAACCTCGAGACTTGTCACTTGAATTTGATCGATGATTGCGTTAGCGCCGGACGCCTGGATCCCGAGCTTGTGCTCACCATCCGGCAAGTCGGCCACATCCAACACGGTTACTTGATTCTCTTCCGTCTCGCTCGCTAAGTCTATTTGATAGACCCCTTTTGCGCCGTCATCCACGAACACCTGTATGGTTCCGCTGCTCGGCGTCTTGGAAGCTACCAATTTCACGCCCGTTCCATTAAAGGCGAAGTTTACGGTCGGTCCTCCGCCGGTCAGCGTTTGGGCATGGCCCGCGGTGTATTGGTCGCCTACTACCTGACTCCAGTTGTTAGGAGTTCCCCAATCGATCGAAGCATCATCGTCTTCGATTGTCTTCGTTACGGGAACTTTAACAGGCGGAAGCGAGAAGCTGCTTGAGACGGTCGTCTCGTATTTGACGTTCTTGCTGTTCGCAGCGGCAACCGAGATGCCGAACGAGGCACTGGCAGGAGAGCCCACCGAATAATAATACGGACCGGAATCCCCTGCATTGCCATTAGCTACGACAACGACGACTCCGGCAAGCGTCGCATTATTGACCGCGATGGATTCAGCCGTGTAGGGATCCTTATCCAAGTCCGATCCCAGCGACATATTGATGACGTCCATTCCGTCTTTAACGGCACGCTCAATGCCGGCAATGATGACGGAAGAGGCCCCGCTGTCTTGCCAAGTACCGTCATTTTGCAGGGTCTTCCCCAGAACCTTATACGAATAGAGCTCCGCATCGTAGGCGATCCCTTTCTGGACAGGGAGTTCCGTGTCGTTCACGGCTCTTCCGACAATCGTACCCGATACATGCGTTCCGTGGTGAGAGCCTTCATAATGTACGGATTCGTCGGGTAGATCCTCGTAAGGGTCATTGTCATCATGGAAGGCGTCATAGCCTCCAACATAAGCATCCGCTATATCCGGATGAAGATAATCGATCCCCGTATCGAGAACCCCTACTTTCATCCCCTCGCCGTGCAAACCTGCCGCCCATGCCTCGGGAACGCCAAGCTGTTCAAGCGGGTTGATGTCGTAATTGGGTTCGCCTCCCGCCGCCTCTTCCGTCGGATCGGCATCGGCTACGGCAGACTCAAGCGGATAATACGTCCGGTTCTCATAAATCCCCTTCACCCCGGGTATCTTGGCCAGCTCCGAGATCTGATTGGCGGGAACCGTTACTTCGAAGCCGTTCAGGACCGTGTTATACCTGCGATTCACCTTCAGGCTTACGCCCTTGGAGCTTGCTTTGCCCAGGAAGGTAGATTGCTCATAGTTAACGGTATTCTCCAACGATTGGATCGTTTGCGAAGTGAAAGATCTCTTCTGCAGGCGGAGATTGTATTTCCCTACCGACACAGGAGTGCCGCTCAACTGAACGATTACTTTTATATTGTCGGACGAATCCGTATCGATCTCGGGAGAGACGTATACGTCTGCCGTCCCTTCGGAGGCCGCGGCGGTTCCCGCTTCGGAGATCTTCTCCTGAATAGACCGGGCTATTGCATCGGTTTGAATTGCGGTACCCGCAGCCGCGCTATAAGCCGAGCCTTGAAACGCTAGAAGCAAGGCGGCTGAGATAGAGATAATCTTCTTCGTATATAATTTCTTCAAGTTCTATTCCCCATTTCCCACAGGATAATTGACAAGGAAAGCATCGATAGAGACATAATTGCCGGAAGATTTCGCATTCTTCTCCCCGGCATTCACGACTCGAATGGTATGGCGCACGTTAGGCAGGCCTGCTGATTCAAAGATAGGAACCTGATATTGATAGGTTTCTTTATACAAATCGATAGGCTCGTCCGTTACTAGAGTCCCATCCACGTAAACATCCACTTTTCCCCTATTAGGCCCGGCGGTCGCCAGAACTTTAACCTTCGTTCCGTCGAAATAAAGCTCCGCGTAGTTTCCTGCAAGGTTGGTATAAGCGGCGCCTCTATCCGAATAGTTGTTATTCATCGAGAACGTCCAAGCGCCGTGCAAGTGAACGAAGGAATTGTTCTCTTCATATCGTTTCGTCGTTTCGTTCGCGGATAAAGACTTCGTTACCACGATCGCATCGACATCGATCGTAAACCCGGTGGAGCTCTTCTGATGTTCGCCAAGGTTGATTACCCGGAGAGTATGCCGGCCGTATTCCAATTCTCCCGTATCGAACACAGCAACCTGGTAACGGGAAGATGAGCTATAGAAATCTATTGTTTTAGCGGTTTTCGTTTGATTATCTATAACTATCTTCGCTTTCCCGCCCGATGGCAGGGTAGAAGCCAGCAGCACGGCCTTCGAACCCGTAAACGGAATATCGACGAAGGAGCCTTTCGTGCTTGTCGATTTGATCCGACCGCCTGAATAGTTGGCGTTATTCAAAGCGTTCCACGTTCCGAAATACGCGAACGAAGGATCTGTATCTTCCGTTCTCTGCGTATATCCATCCGTTTCCGACGTTACGCGAAACGCATCGATATTAATCGAATTCGCCGATTTCTTCGCTGCGGGATCCGATTGCCCCGTCCATTGGACGGAGATCGTATGACCTCCATAAGGCAAAGACTCGCTGAAGAGAATTTGCTGCGTTTGCGAAGATTCGCTGAACAGCGATACCGATTTAGCTTTCACTCCATCGATATAAACGTCCGCGATTCCTTGCTCGGCATCTTTATAACCGATCCATTCGATTTGGCCGCCAGTAAAGGAGAATTCGACGTTTCCTGCTGCTCCCAGCTGTTTCGCCGTCCCGCCTGAATGTGCGGCTACCGTCTTGTCCGACCAAGGACCGGTAAAGACAAGCGCCGAATCGCTGTCCTCATAGGTTCCCGTCTGATGGACAAAGGATCGATTCGCATGAATGGTATATTCGCCTGAGCCGCTTGTCGCCTGGATGTCGATATAATAATTACCAGTAGACGCGGCCACGTAGGAGATCGATTCGGTCGAGCTACCGCTCGTTTCCGACTTCGCCAACACATCCCCAGTGGAATACAACGCTTGAGCCGTCGGCGCGAATAGGCGCAAGTCAAAATCGGTTCCCGGGTCGCCCGTCAGAGTAAGATCCAGCTTGTCGCCTTTATTCAAGCGGATATAGTAGACATCATGGGGATCCGTCCCCGAATCCAGCGTATCGCTATAACTCGTACCGGTATAAGGTCGGCCAGGAAGGTCATCATCGCTCAGCGCTTTGTACGCATCCACCATTTTGTCGGCTGAGTAATCGTCTTCCTTATATAAAGGCTTGCCGCTGAGAATCATTCGCTCCCTGACAACGGAAGCGTCCTCCATTGGATCTTGGCTATAAATTAGAGCGGCAACTCCCGAAGCGAAGGCTGCCGGATATTCAAAGCCGCCCAAATTATAGCTATAATCCTCAAGTTCCGCGTTCAGATTAACGGTCGACTTGGACGGATCGTTAGAGATCACGTCCTCGTAATACGACAACGAATTCATGTCGAAGGACAGACCGTCATTCAACGTTCCAGGCGCTCCCGTCGCGTGCTCCCAGTTCTCGCCAGCTCTCCAATCATTTCTCCTAACGACATCCAAATACAGAACGTCATTCACGAAGGAAGAAGTCTCAATGCCGATCAACGGATTAAAACCCGTAAGCAGTAGATTTCCTCCGCCATTCAGATAGGTGCTCAAGTTCGTTTGGTCCGCCGCTTTCAGCGGTGTCGTGTTAAGAACCTTTTGGTAATTTTCAAAGCCATAACCAATTCCGGCCCCCGTGAACCAAACGACAAGATCATACTGCTTCAACTTCGCCAGGGACGGACCGTCGTTGCCGTAGATAACGGAAAAAGTGTCATAGCGATAGCCTGAAGCATCAAGCATGGATTGATAGAACGGCAAATAGTTCGCACCCTCATCAATCGCATGCCATTCGTCATCCTGAACCAGAAGAATTGAGGGGTTCGCCTTGCCGAAATACCTCATCGCCCGATCGAAGGCGGCTTGCTGTGTTTCTTCCGACGATGTGATATTCTCGAATCCGATTCCATTATAGACAACTTTATAATTGGCGCCCGCTACTTGCGCGCCGAGTGCGGGGTCTCTGGTTGGAATGGTGGTCCATATGTTCACGGACGGCGCGGCTAAGTCTACGTTCTTCCCCCGGACAGAATAGGAGAGCGACTCCCCATGAGGATCTAAGCCCGATACGGAGAGAACATTGTCGCTGTCATAGGCGGCCGGATATTCGGGAGCCAAGTCTTTATCGTTCAGATAGTCCGTACCGCCGATCGCAACGAACAGCATGGAAGAATCGTCGATGGCATCTTTTAACGCCTGGCTGTATTCCGGCAGCGACCAACTGATGTTGGCGACTTTGGCTCCCATGCGCTCGGCGTACTCAATGGCCGCAATCACATCGGACAAGTATCCCCCATTGGGACCTAGCACTTTCAGAGGCATGATCCTCGCATCCGGCGCGACGCCGGCAATCCCGACCCCGTTATTCGCGGTAGCGGCAATCACGCCAGCCATCTGCGTCCCCTGAAGATCATCATCGAATAGGTTGTAGAGCGAATTGTTTCCCCCATAGAAATTCCAGCCGTGGACGTCATCGACGAAGCCGTTGCCGTCATCGTCCAATCCGTTGCCGGGAATCTCGCCTTGGTTGGTCCAGATACTGTTCCGCAGGTCGGGGTGATCGATCTCAACTCCCGTATCGATAATGGCTACAATCGCATCGTCGGAGCCCTTGGTGATCTGCCATGCTTCAGGCGCGTCAATGTCGATATCGTAGGAAGCAGCCGGCGACAAATTAGGCAAGTTCTGTCCGAAGTTATGCAGGCTCCATTGTTCATAGAAATGCGGATCGTTAGGAAGGGACGGCTCGGCCGATAAGGCGGATACCGTCGCCGTTGTCGTAGCGGTTGCAGTAGGCGAGATAGCCTTGCCCGCAGATCCTTCAGACGGGTTCTTCGTCTCGTTAAACGCGGCTGCCTGACTCGCCCTCTGAATTCGGACATCCGGCTCCGCATAGAGAACGTTCGGATTTCTCTCCAAGGAATCGATTACGCTGGAGACGTCCGCGCCGGGCGCTATCTCCAATACGTCCCATTTCGAATCTGATATCCGTAGCCCCTCCAATGCCGTCAAGGCATGCTGCGAATACAAGGAAGCGAGATTCGCGCCCTCTCTGTACTTCACGAGGATGCGCTCCGTCGTCTTCGACGGTGCGACAATGCTCGAATCGCCCGTCGGCTCGATCGTCTCCGCCTGAACGGCCGGATTCAAGATCAAGCTGAACAGCATAACGGAAGAAAGGACGACCGGCACAGACTGTTTTTTTCTTTTTCTCTTCAAAGTTAGCACTCCTCCTGTTCCTTATCCCATAAACACCAAACCCGCTTCGCTCCGATACAGTGCCTATGTCATCACAAAGGCATGTAAATGTCACATTACCTTCCATGTTCCATTCTTCATTTTAGAAATTCCGCGACTAGGGTGAGGGGGGGAATATTAAGATGAAGGTGTTTTTTTATTCGATTTTTCCGACAAATCCCTAATTACGCCAAAAAGCACCGCGTTTGCGGTGCTTTTTGGCGTAATTTCCTTATATCAGCAAGAGGACAACACTCGTTTAAAGTCGGACGGATTCATTCCCGTATGCTTCTTGAACAGCTTGCTGAAGTATTTGGGATCGGTATATCCGACCTCCAAACACACCTCGACCAGCTTCTTCGTGCCTTGCAGCAACAATTTCTTGGCCTCTTCGATCCGGATCTGGGTCAAGTACCCGTTGATTGTCTCTCCCGTAACCTGCTTGAACATCATGCACAAGTGAGGCGGCGACACGAACACTTCGTTGGCTAAGAGTTCGATGGATAAATGCTCCCCGAACCTCGCTTGCATAATCGCCTTTAAGCGCTCGACTATTCTGCTGGAATTGGACTCGGGCCTTGCCGCGTACAGGCTGCCAACCTCTTCGCATAAAGCCAGAACCATCTGCCTCATTTCTTCTATCGTCTCCTGCATGAGCAGGTCGTCCATCCGCGAGATGAAGTTGATCTCCCGGATTTCCTCGGGCTTGGGGTGCTCGCAATACAGTCTGTGCAGGACCGAGAAGAATTGCAGGCTTGCACTGCGAATCAAGGCTGCCTGCAAGAACTTCGCCACGCTCATCTCCTCGAAGGCCACATCGACGATTCCCATGGCCTCCTCCAGAAGGCCATCTCTCAAAGCCGCATACACCCGCTCATAAATCCGATGATCGATAGCCGTTCCCCGCCACTGGGCCGAGCCGTTCCGTTTCATGTCGATAATCCGGTTCTTGCCCAAGTAGAGCTTCTGATTCGCCGCGTGCATAGCGAGACCGTATGATTGCTTAAGATCCTCCAATCGATCTACCCGAGCGCCGATCCCGATCGTAACGCTCAGCCCCATGCTTTCGTTCAGATGAGCGTGCAGCGCCTCGGCCCGGTTCCTAGCCTTCGCTTCCAGGGAGTCCTCCCAGGACCGGATCGCCCCGGGCTCATAACAGATAGCGACGAACTCCCCTTCCCCGAACTCGAACACAATCCCCATCTGGTTCAGCTCCTCATTGGCTTCCTCAAGCAGACGCTTGGTGAAGCGGCCGATCTCCCTGGCTGGCCATTGCTTCTTGAACGCCGAATAATCGTCCAGATGGATCGATAACACCAGGTAGGTTCCAAGAATAGGAATCGTCAGCTCCAGCGATTCCTGCCGATCCAAGACATCCTCCGCCGAGAGCTCCCCCAGGACCATCATCTCCAGGAACTTCCTCTGCATGAGAGGCAAGCTCTCCCGGAGCCTGGACTCCATCATCGCCAGGCGTTGCTCTTCCTTCTGCTCCGTCACGCATTGGTCAATCGTTCTACGAATCGTTTGCTCAAGCTCCCTAATATTGATCGGCTTCAATAGGTAATCCACGATTCCTTCTTTAAAAGCCGATTTCATGTAATGGGTATCCAGATGACCGGTAATGAGGATGATCTTAACGTGCGCATTCAACTCCTTTAACTTACTGGCGAGCGTAATCCCGTCCATGAGCGGCATGCGAATATCGGTAAGAACGATATCCGGTTTATGGCGCTTGGCCAGATGTATCGCATCGTAGCCGTTGCCCGCCAGCCCGACGATGCGAATGTTCAGCTCGTTCCAAGGCAGACTCTTTAGGATCCCTTTCAGCGTCCTCGCTTCATCTTCGACTATCATCATTTTCAGCATCCGCTTCACCCCATGTGTGGAACAAAATGACTAGTTTTATTATAGTAACAGGTTTCAAGTAAGTTGTGGTAGATTATCTTACATAATTTCTTGTCTTATTTGATGTTTTCCCCTCATCCCCCAGTCGAAAGGTTCAAGTACAGATTCGCAAGCAATGACTGGGAGGCGCACAACAGAAGAGCCCGCGTATCCGCGGGCTCAAAGGTCTTCTCGATGCCTAGATTATCTAGTAAACCACAACCCGAACCCGGCACAGATTCACGACTTGAGTGTACAAGTCTTCGTTATCGCCTTTCCGGCTCGAAGCCGCCTGACCGTCGACGACCTCATACTTCGTATTGGCCGGAGGCGCAATTCCTCTCTCCGCCCAATCGCTAAGATCAAGAAGCGCCTGATGAAGTGCCGGAACATAGGTCACAATATGAAGAGCGTCCAGAACCCCGTTCGAGCACGGCATCTCCAATCTCACCTTCTACGACCAAGCTCACTTCGTTAAAGTCTTCAAGAAACACGCGGGGGTTACTCCCATGCAATATAGGAATCGGAAACGGGGAAATTGACTGGCCGGGAAAAAGAGAAGACTGCCAAGAAGATCTCGACAGTCTAGATCGGTTCAACTAACATGCCTCGTATTCGATCGTGGGTCTTCTATGGAACGAGCTTGATATAATCGAACGCCATGTCATAGCCTCCGCTTGAAGCGTGTTTGCCGTTCACGTAGAACTTGAACCGCTTGTAGCCAGCTTCATCGATTGTCACCTGTCCGAGCGTAAGCTCTTCATAAGTCAAGCTTGACGCGTAGCCGTCCTGCTGGGAACCGACGTTGACCCCATCCAACGAGAACTGGAATATGCCGCGCGTATCCAGCTTGCGCACCCCGACCTTGACCGTATACGTTCCAGTCTGCTTGACGGGCAGCATGAACTGCAGGTCGTCGGAGGGGGCGTTCGTATCCGCTTTGACATATGCGCCGCCGCTTGCGCTCGAGGTCGTCACGTAATCGAATAGATCGCCCGATGCGCTCCATGGCGTGTAATTTTCCAGCTCGTATTGAACGGTTGAGACCGGGACGAGCTGAACGGAGTCGATGCCGAGAACGTAGCTCCCGCTTGTCGTACCCGTCAGAGCGAACCGGAAATTCGCCGAGCCGGAGCCGAAGCTGCGCGTTCCGACATAAATTCGATCATAGCCGTAGCTGGACGAGTACGTATCCTTGACGCCGCCAAGCGCGGTCCCGTCGATCGACAACTGATATTTCGCCCTGTCCGGCCCTTTGCGGGATTTGCCCAAGCGATGAAGCCCGAAACTTATATACGCTTAAGACCGATATTGAAACTTCTCTTAAGGCCTTGGATAGAACCCTCATCGTTTTCGTGGACGATCTGGACCGGCTTGATCCCGACGAGATTCAAACGGTCTTAAAGCTGGTAAGGCTTGTCGCGAACTTTCCGAATATTATTTATGTGCTTGCCATGGACGAAGAGATTGTCGCAAGCTCCATTCAAATCATGTATTCCCCCGGTGAAAACGGAGATATTGAACAAGGTTTGAATTATCTTGAGAAATTCATCCAGTTGCCATTGTATCTACCTAAACCCAACTCCGCTTCTCTCTTTAGCCTTTTTAGAATTGGCTTGGAGGAGATCCGAAAGAATCTACAGCTAAGCGAGAGCATCGTATTCGAAGACGTGTTGAAGGATCTTTCTTACTTGGACTTCTCTCCAAGAAGCATTAAACGAGTCTTGTTTACTTATGAATTCTATCTTAAAGTCTTGCAGAATGAAGTGAACAAATCCGATTTACTGCGATTAACGGTCATTAAAATCCTGAAACCCGAAATCCATGAGTATATCTATCAGAACAAATTGTTATTTACATCGATAACCGCTATTCCTGAAGACAAGGTAAAGCAATTTAAAGCTATCCGAGGCCGCGAACCATTCGAACAGATTCTTCTTCACTTAGTTCCCAACAGTTTTAGTCTATTCGGGAAAACGAATGCCAAGGAGGAAGTAGAAAAAGGAAAGAAAAGATTAGCTGACCGGGTCTACTTCGATCGTTATTTCCGCAATGTTTTACTGGATAATGAAGTTTCGCAACAATCCATTGATGATTTTCTTGAATATGTCAATGATTATGAGGATTTCGAGTTACGGTATTTGCTATATGAAAACACCCTTAGACCCTACCCAATAGTGGATTTTCATCTAGAGCTTCAACACAAAATATCTGAAATGGATCCGTTAACCCTTATAACCATCGTTGAATTGGCTGCGACTAAATACAACAGAATCCATGAAAACAGAAAGAATTATAAACAAATCTCTGCTCTGTTAATCAGCTGCGAAGCCCTTGTTCGATCTGCCGCGACTATTTTGCATGAACGGGTTTTGGATGTGCGTGGATTCAGCCAATGGAATCTGATGCTTTGGTTAAATATAGTGCTGTTTATGAATAAGGATGAACTTGGCATAAGCGATGAAAAAGTAAAAGAACTTCTTCATAATCGATATGATGGCTAATTGGATAGAGGATCGAAGAAGTTTGGCCCAGGCTTTACCTTTTATACACGATCTTACGATAATCAATCGCAGTGACGACATGTTTATGATTAGGTCGTTCACGAATGATCTGAAA
>Ga0065721_10052396_pt1 | contig 12025 bp, 10 predicted proteins | sample Mesricmetagenome_FD_59108 | JGI IMG/M metagenome (GOLD analysis project Ga0065721, IMG submission 59108) | Mesophilic microbial community from rice straw/compost enrichment Sample: eDNA_1 v2 (version 2) | ecosystem: Engineered > Solid waste > Grass > Composting > Bioreactor | place: USA: Davis... | reverse complement strand
CGCCGTTGCACGACGCTTTGGACGATAACCGCCGCTGTAGCGTTCTGTGGCACCGTTGCACGACACTTTGGACGATAACCGCCGCTGTAGCGGTCTGTGGCGCCGTTGCACGACACTTTGTACGATAACCGCCGCTGTAGCGGTCTGTGGCGCCGTTGCGCGATGCTTTGGACGATAACCGCCGCTGTAGCGGTCTGTGGCGCCGTTGCACTACGCTTTGGCCGGATACCACCGCTGTAGCGGTTTGTGACACCTTTGCACGACAGTTCAGACGATAACCTCCGCTTTAGTGGTCTGTGGCGCCTTTGGAGGAGCAGTTCCCCTCTCCTGAGCGACGGGGATATCGATATAAGGCCGCACAAAAACAGGGTTGCCTCGTCCGGATCTAAGATCCGCCGGGACAACCCTGTGTTCGTTATTAAAGCTAGGCCGGAAAGATTGCCGTAAGCCGGGTTCTGTACTTCCGGTGGTATCGCGGACAGCTTGCGCCATCCTCCCACGTATGGAAGCGACAATCATCTTTCTAGGCCGTCCATTGCTGAACGGCTCAAGCGACCAACCCGAACGCACCCCGGGCAAGGGCTGCAGCGCAAGCGGCTGCAACGTTCTCTTAGGTCTTGCTCCAGATGGGGTTTACCAGGAACAAAGTCACCAGTGCTCCTCGTGGTCTCTTACACCACGGTTCCATCCTTGCCTGATCCGAATTCCCTTACGGAATTCGGCCATCGGCGGTCCATTTCTGTGGCCCGATCCTTCAGCTCGCGCTGACTGGACGTTATCCAGCATCCTGCCCTATGGAGCCCGGACTTTCCTCTCGTGGCGCGAAGCCACCAGCGATTGTCTGTCAATCTTTCCGGTTTGCATCGATAAGTATATCGCGAATCGCTCGTGAGCACAACGGTAATGCATGGAGCCGCTGAGCAACAGAGCCAACTTACCTAAGCTTGAACGGCTCCGTATGGACTTTCGAAGCGAACACTTCCGTGGCGTAGCCTTTGCTCTTCAATTGCTCTTGCAGCCACTCCGCCAGCTTAGGCTTCATGATTTTTTCCGCGTTATGGCCTGGGTCTACGATCGCGAGGCCCGCTGCTTCCGCGTCCTGCGCCGAATGGTAGTCAATATCTCCCGTTACAAGCACGTCTGCCCCGGCGAATGTAGCGTGGCGAATATACTTGGCGCCCGAACCGCCGAGCACGGCGACCTTGCGGATCGATTTCGAGCCGTCGCCTACGATGCGAACGAATGGAACATCCAATGCCTGCTTCACGCGTTCGGCGAATTGATCCAACGTCTCCGGCTGCGGCAATACGCCGACTCGACCTAGCCCGAAAGAACGGCCCTTCAGATCCATTGGATATAGATCATAGGCTACCTCTTCATAAGGATGCGCTTTGAGCATGGCCGATACGACCGCTTTGCGAACGCTCTGCGGAACGACCGTCTCGATGCGGATTTCCGCCGCGCTCTCTAATTTGCCTTGCTGGCCGATATAGGGCTGCGTCCCTTCGCGAGGGAGGAACGTGCCCGTTCCTTCGGTGTTGAAGCTGCAATGGCTGTAGTTGCCGATCCAGCCTGCACCCGTGCCGAATAGCGCTGCCCTGACCTTATCCTGGTGCGACTCCGGCACGAATACGACAAGCTTGAACAGCTTGTCGGTATGTACCTCCTCCAGCACATCGCGGCCGGTCAATCCAAGCGCCTCCGCCATCCAGTCGTTCATTCCGCCCTCGGCGGTATCCAGATTGGTGTGCGAGATGTAAACCGCGATATCGTTCCGCAATAAGCTAGCTGCCAGTGCTCCCGCGGGGGTATCCGTCCGTAGATGAGCCAGCGGCCTGTAAATGACCGCGTGATGCGCGATGATCAACTCAGCGCCTAACTCAGCAGCTTCCTCAACGACCGCGGCATTCACGTCGAGCGCGATGAGCACCCGCCGCACTTCTCGTGCAGCAGATCCGACCTGCAGGCCGATTTTGTCGCCTTCAACCGCATAATGCTTGGGAGCCAAGCGCTCTATGAATTGGATGATCGTTTCTCCTCGGGCAAACATGCCAGCACCTCCCGGATTTCTCGCACGTCTTCCTGCCATTCCTTCGCTTTCTCCGCTGCCTCGGGAGCGTCCGCGTGCTGAAGCTGCAGGATGACCCGCTCGCGTTTGGCGATTTCCTGCTCCCACTTCCGACGGAACGTCTCGGTCGGCTCGCGGAGCAGAAGCGGTCCCATCTCGTATAGGAGCGACGGAGATATCTTATCTAGCTTAGGCGCAAGAACCCCCGTGTCGTAGAGCCGAGCCGCAATCGTGCGAGCCTCCTCAGCATCTGACACTTTAACCGCGCGAATGATCGAATAGATGACGCCGTCTTCCTCGATCAACGTTTCCCGGTCGATCGCATAATGATGCTCGGTAAGCCATCTTCTAACCTGATCCTCTGCGACATGCGGAGATAAGATCAGCGTATTCACGCCTTGTAAGCGCGATTTCCCTTGCTCGAGAATGCGGACCATCAGACTGCCGCCCATGCCGGCGATCGATACCGTATCGACCTCTCCCGGTTCGACGACCGCCAGCCCATCTCCTAGCCGCACCGATACGAGCGCATCGAGCCCGGCGTCTCTCACTTGTCTCTTCGCAGCCTCGACAGGCCCTGCGTTAACATCGCCGGCAATCGCCAGCTCCAATTGACCGCTGCCCGCCAGAAAGACGGGGAGCAGCGCATGGTCCGTCCCGATGTCGGCGAGCCTCGCTCCTTGCGGAACCCATTCGGCAAGCGCGGACAGTCGACGGGACAGCTTCAAGCCTGCTCCGATTCGTTGATCCGATTGTTTCATTGTGTTATACAACCCATTCCATCCATTGTTTTCTTAAGCGGAACATTCCTACACCTACGATAACGACTTTACTCAATAGCTCGATTTGAAGCCAATCTTTATTGATCTCATATAGAGCCGAATAGACTTCGGGCATGAACCATAGCACGAGCGCGACAGCGAACAGGACCGCTCCGCTCGACTGATAACGATTATGGACGAACCAGCTTAACCAGCCGAACAACAATGCCGCGGGAAGCCAGAAAATTTGGACCTCCAGCCACGTCGGATGAGGCAAGTGGTCGGCAAGCAGCTTCGTATACGCCGCAATCGCAAGAATCCATCCTAAGCCGTGCAGGATAAACGCATTCAATGCTATACCGCTGACGATCCACACGACCGCGCAAACGACAAGCAGCAGGATATACCCGAGGGCGCTTGTCCAGCCGTGTAATTGGCAGATACTGTAACCTGTGCCAAGCATGAAGAAACAGCCCGTACCGGCCAGCATCATGCTCCGAGTTGGGCTGAGCTCTTGGATTTTACCCGCAAAACCGATGAATGCGGCAGTTACGCCACCGGTCAACCCTATTTGCAATGCCAAAGGAAACGCGCTAAAATGAAGTACAACAATACAGATCAAGGTAAAAATGCCAAATGTAAGGAGCCAGTGTTTGCCTGACGCTTGCCCGATTTTCCTGACCGCGTTGCCGACCATCCCTTTTGGACGTTCATCCAGGTCATCCAGATAGAGATTGATCAAGAAATCGCAGTAATGCTCGGGCAGCAGCTTGCTGCGTCGCCATGCTTCGATTTCCAGCACGATTGCTTTGCGCTTCTCGTCATCGCCAGAAGCCATGCGGCGTTCCTCCTTGCTCCTTCGGAAACAAAAGACCTTCAACCGTTACGGCCAAAGGTCTCATCCGAACGTTCGGCATGATGTTATTCCAAGAAATCTTTCAGGCGCTTGCTGCGGCTAGGGTGGCGCAGCTTACGCAATGCTTTCGCTTCGATCTGGCGAATGCGCTCGCGCGTAACGCCGAACACTTTGCCGACTTCCTCGAGCGTGCGGGTACGTCCGTCATCTAGACCGAACCGCAGACGAAGCACGTTCTCTTCTCTCTCGGTGAGCGTGTCGAGCACGTCCTCGAGCTGTTCCTTCAACAGCTCGTAGGCAGCCGCATCGGCTGGAGCGAGAGCTTCCTGATCCTCGATAAAGTCGCCCAGATGGGAGTCGTCTTCTTCGCCGATCGGGGTCTCCAAGGAAACCGGCTCTTGCGCGATTTTCATAATTTCGCGGACTTTGTCCACGCTTAGCTCCATCTGCTCGGCGATTTCTTCCGGTGCCGGCTCGCGGCCGAGCTCCTGCAACAGCTGGCGCGATACGCGAATGAGCTTGTTGATCGTCTCTACCATGTGAACCGGAATCCGAATCGTCCGGGCTTGGTCAGCGATGGCGCGCGTAATCGCCTGGCGAATCCACCATGTGGCGTAAGTACTGAATTTGAAGCCTTTCTCGTAGTCGAACTTCTCGACGGCTTTCAATAGACCCATATTGCCTTCTTGAATGAGATCGAGGAACAGCATTCCTCGCCCGACATAGCGCTTCGCGATACTGACGACTAGACGAAGGTTGGCCTCGGCCAGCCTTTTTTTGGCTTCTTCGGCATCGGCTCCGCCGGCTTCGATCTTTTTCGCGAGATCGATTTCGTCGTCCGCACCGAGAAGAGGCACGCGTCCGATTTCCTTCAAATACATGCGAACGGGATCGTTGATCTTGATGCCTGGGGGGAGCGACAGATCGTCATCGAAGTTGAACTCGTCTCGCTCTTCTTCTTCCCCGTGCCGACCCATCTCGTCATGATCGTTCACGACTTCGATTCCTAGGTCTGCCAATTGTTCGAAAAATTCATCAATCTGCTCCGGGTCTTGATCGAAAGGAGACAGCTTCTCCATTATGTCTTTATAGGTCAGTGAAGATTTCTTCTTGCCTTGTTCCATAAGCTGCGATTTGACCTGTTCAAGCGTCGATTCCGTCTCAAGCCCTGTGTGTTGATCGTTCGCCATTCCCGACTCCCTCCTCCTTAGCCAGCCTGCGCGCTATTGCTGCTTGCGCTGCTTATCCAAGGCTATAATCTCTGTCAAAATTTGTGCGGCTTTAATCGGATCGCCTGATCTCTCCGCCTGCTGCATTTGTTCTTTCTTCCGTTCTATCTCTCTGGAGAGAGACGCGCGGCCGATCGTTCGGAGGCAGTCTTCCAACACCCGTTCGTCGAACGGCGTGTTATCGAGCGCGATCGCGCTGGCTAGACTTTCCAAGCGGTCATCCTGCAACGTAGATATAAACCGACCGACATCCGGATCGTTGCCTGAAGCGTAATAAGCATATAAATAAGCAGCAAGTGCCGCGTGATCCTCTACGTGAAAATCATCCCCAAGCCGTTCCTGTACGATACCGGCCGTATCCGCATCCAATAACATCCATGCCAGCAGCTGCCGTTCCGCTTGAATGTTAGCCGGCGCGAGCGTAGGATGCCTGGACGAAGTGCGCTTTTCATTCCATTCATTATTCCACGATCCGCTTGGAATATCCCTTGCGCTTCCCAATTTTTCCCGTTGCCGGACTTCCGCGGTCTCCTGTTTCAGCGTATCGATCGAAACGCCGAACTCCTGGGCAAGCTCCTTCAGGAGCAGCTCCCGTTCCGTAGGAGACTCTTGTCTGGCCACGAGCTTAACCGCATCGCGCAAATACCGGATTCTCCCATCTTCTTCTAGGAGTATATGGGCTTTCCTTAAATATATAAGCTGAAATTTAATGGCGGATACCGCGCCTTCGATACACTCCCTGACGAATGAAGCCGGGCCGTTCGCCGTAATGTATTCGTCGGGGTCCATCCGGTTAGGCAGCACGCTGACCCGTACACGGAAACCCGCACCCTCTAGCAAAGGGATGCTTTTATGCGCGGCGGCTTGTCCTGCATCGTCTCCGTCGTAGCATAGTACGATTTCGTCCGCGAACCGCTTAAGAACTGCCGCATGCTCTGCCGTCAACGCGGTTCCCATCGTTGCGACACCGTTATGAATTCCTGCGGACCATGCCTTAATTACGTCGACATAGCCTTCGAACAAGACCGCTTGCCGTGATCGGCGAATCGCCGGTTTCGCGTGATGCAGCCGATACAGCGTTCGGCTCTTATTAAAGAGCGGACTCTCGGGTGAGTTCAAATACTTAGGCTGTCCACTTGTCATCAACCGACCCGCGAACGCGATGATGTGTCCGTTGCCGTCATGAATCGGGAACATGACCCTGTCCCGAAAACGATCGACGTACCCTTCACCTTCCTGCCTGCGTGATAATAATCCGCCTGCTTCCATCTCTCTCGCGTCATAGCCTTTACGTTCCAGCGCCGAAGTAAGCGTGTCCCATCTGGCCGGAGCGTAACCGATGCCGAATTCCTCGATCAGGCCATCCGTAAACCCGCGGGATCGCAAGTAGTCCATAGCCTGCTTCGCCGGCTCCGTGTTGCGCAGAATGTAATGGTACAGCTTGTTCGTGTACTCGTGCGCTTCGACGAGGCGCAGCTTCTCCTGCTGCTGCGGAGTAGGCTCCGCGTAGCTGGATGCCGACCAAGTCACGGGCAGTCCGATGTCCTCCGCAAGCTGCTTCACTGCTTCAGGGAACGACAGGCTCTCCATATCCATCACGAACTTGATAACGTTGCCGCCTTTGCCGCAGCCGTAGCAATGATAAATTTGCTTCTCTGGCGTTACCGTAAATGAAGGAGTTCTCTCAGAATGAAAAGGACATAGGCCTTTCAGGTATTTGCCGTTCTTGACGAGATGGACGACTTTCCCTACGGTTTCGGCAATGTCATGGCGCCTCAGCACTTCATCAATGACGGATTGAGGGATCATGCCGTTGTTCATTACAGATCACCTTCAACCTTGTCGTAATACAATTCGCTAATCGTCGAAATTTTCCTGCATCCCCCGCAATAGAGTTGTCAGTTTTTGTTGAAAACGCGACCTATCTTCTTCCGTGAACGGTTTCGGTCCTTTGGTACGCTTGCCGTTCCTACGCTGCCTGGCCGACAGGTGTCGCTGCGTGAGCAAACCGTCGATGTCGGATTCACGAATCCGTTTGCCTCGCGGTGTCAGCACAGCCGCCCCCCTGGCGAGTCCAAGGGCAGCAAGTCCATAATCTCCGGTGACGAGGATATCCGCTCTCGTCAGCACGTTAGCGATATACAAATCGGCGGATTGATCGCTCGCGTCGACGGTAACGACTTGCACCGACGGTTCCGGCGTTAGCACGTGCGCATGGCTGGACACCATTAACGCCGTCGCTCCCGCGTCTCTTACCGTTCTTGCAATTTCCGACTTTACCGGACAGGCGTCTCCATCCACGACGACACGATTCCGCACGTTCGCCATCGCATTCACCCGTTCACCCCAAAGTTTGCCGTATTATTATATACGATAACCGGCATTGAAATCCTGCATCTGGCCTATTAAAATTTGCGGGGAAAGAACTAGCGCTTCGACAAAAAATACTTGTAAAGGCTCGATCAAGCCCTTACAAGTATGTCTATACCTATCTCGGATTTCCCCGCGACATATCGTTAACGCTGAAAATGCTCCAGGATCAAGCTAGCCGTCTCCTCCACCGCTTTGTTCGACACGTCGATGACGACGCAGCCGATGCGATCCATCACTTTACGCGCATGCTCCAGCTCTTGATGGATCCGGTCTGACGTCGCGTAAGGTGCCGAATCCGGCAGCCCAAGCGCCTTCAACCGTTCTTTGCGAATCGCGTTCAGGGCGTTCGGATTAATCGTCAGACCGACGATCTTATGAGCCGGCGCGTCGAATAGCTCCTTAGGCGGCACCAGCTCCGGAATGAGCGGTACGTTCGCGACCTTGAACGTCTTGTGGGCGAGCACCATCGAGAGCGGAGTCTTCGACGTTCTGGAGACGCCTATGAGCACGATATCCGCCTTGAGTATGCCGGACACGTCCCTCGCGTCGTCGTACCGGACCGCGAACTCGACCGCTTCGACTTTGCGGAAGTAATCCGCGTTCAGCACGTGATTCAAGCCGGGTTCGTTCCTCGATTCCCTGCCGAGCTTCTCCTCAAGATGGCCGATGAGCGGCCCGAGCAGGTCGATCGCCGTCAACTCGATGAGCCGGGCTTGTTCGACCATGTAATCCCGCAAGAACGGGATGACGAGCGTATACAGCACGATGCTGTTGTCGGCTTTAGCCGCGCGAATGACGGCATCGATGCTTTCACGCGTCTGAATGAACGCGGCCCGGCGGATATGCACGGAGAGCGGATGGAATTGGGCGGCCGCCGCCCGAACCGCAAGCTCACCCGTATCTCCCGCGGAGTCTGACACGACGTAGACGGTAACGCTATGCTCGTTCATGGGCAGCACCCTCCCTCACCATTCATTGTCATTAGGTTAACCTGCGAGCTTCGAGAAATCGGCGAACGTTCTGACGTCATCCGCGATCAGCGACAGCAAGGCAAGCCGGTTTCTACGGACCGCTTCGTCTTCGGCCATGACCATGACGGCTTCGAAGAACGCTGCGATCGGCGCGCTCAAGGAGGACAGCGCCGCAAGCGCTTCGGCGAGATTAGCCTCGGCGAACGCTTGGATGAATCCGCCGTGCGCGCCTTGCCAAGCTTCGTACAGCTTCTTCTCCGCATCGTCGGCGAACAGAAGGGCGTCCACTTGCTTCGAATCGGCCTTGGACGCGAGATTGCAGACGCGGTTGAACGCCTCTACGGCCGGACGGAATTCGGCTTTATTGCCTTCCGCGGTTACGGCTTGCAGCGCCTTGGCTCTGAGCAGCGTACGGCGCACGTCGCTGGCTCCCGCGCCGATGATCGCATCTGCCACGTCGTAGCGGATCGCTTGCTCGGACAGCACGTTGCGGATGCGGAGCGTAAAGAAATCCTGCAGGTCTTTCGTAACTTCGTACGCTTCACGCTTCAGTCCGCGAGCGCTATGCTCCTCCAGCGCGATGCGGAACAGATCGGTCAACGGCAGCTCGAGATCGTGCGCGAGCAGCGTGCTGACGATGCCCTGCGCTTGTCTGCGCAGCGCGTACGGATCCTGCGAGCCGGTCGGAATAATGCCGATCGAGAAGCAGCCGACGATCGTGTCGATTTTGTCGGCGATGCCGACGATCGCGCCGACCAGCGACGCTGCGGGCTTGTCGCCAGCGTTACGCGGCGAATAATGCTCGTTGATGCCGCGCGCGACGCTCTCGCGTTCGCCGGCTTTGCGGGCGTAGTCTTCGCCCATGATGCCTTGCAGCTCAGGGAATTCGTACACCATCTGGGAGACGAGGTCGAACTTGCAAATGTCGGCCGTGCGGCTGACGTCGGCTTTCGTTGCTTCGTCTACAAGCAGCTGCTGCGCGATGCGGTCGGCAATCGAGCGGGTACGGCGAACTTTGTCCGCAACCGTGCCGAGTTCTTCGTGGTAGACGATATTGGCAAGCTTAGCCAGCGCGTCCGCGATAACCAGCTTCTTATCTTCTTCGTAGAAGAACTTCGCGTCGGACAGACGCGCGCGAAGCACCTTCTCGTTCCCTTTAGCGACGACTTGAAGAGAGCGCGCATCGCCGTTGCGAACCGTAACGAAATGCGGCTGCAGCTTGCCTTCGCCGTTCAATACCGGGAAGTAACGCTGATGCTCGCGCATCGACGTAATTAACACTTCCTGCGGAATATCCAGGAAAGACGGATCGAACGAACCGGTCAGCACCGTCGGCGTCTCTACGAGGAACAATACCTCTTCGAGCAGATCGTCCTTGACGGCAATGTGCCAGCCGCGGTCCTCGGAAAGCTTGTTAATGCCTGCCAGAATCGCCTCTTGGCGCTCGGCGACATCGACAATCACATGTTGCTCGCGCAACCGCTCGACGTATTGGCTTGGATGCTCGATAACCGCATCCTTGCCGAGGAAGCGATGGCCGCGGGAGACGTTGCCGGATGCGACGCCGGTAATCTCGAACGGCACGACCTCGCTGCCATGCAGCGCGACGAGCCAGCGGATCGGGCGGACGTAACGCAGATCGTAGCTGCCCCAGCGCATGTTCTTAGGGAACGTCAGCGACGTTACGAGCGCAGGCAGCGCCTCCGGCAAGAGGGACGCCGTCTCGACGCCTACGCTGCTTTTCTTCGCGTAGACGTACTCGACGCCGGACAGCTCGCGGAAGAACAGCGATTCCGGCTCCGCGCCTTGGCTGCGGGCGAAGCCGAGCGCCGCTTTGCTCCATGCGCCGGACTCGTCTACCGCGATTTTGCGGGCAGGGCCTTTCACTTCCTCGTTGACGTCCTCTTGCTTGTCGGCAAGACCGATGACGTGCACGGCAAGCCGTCGCGGCGTCGCGTAAGCTTTAACTTCTTCGAAAGCGAGGCGGCTATCCGTCAGCCACTTCTCGGTTTTGTCCTTCAATTGCTCCATTGCCGCGCGTACGAAACGCGCAGGCACCTCTTCCAATCCGATCTCTAATAATAGATGATTAGCCATGGTTCGCCGCTCCTTTCTTCAGCAGCGGGAATTCCAGCCGCTCGCGTTCTTGCAGGTAAGTACCCGCGACTTGGCGGGCCAAGTTGCGCACCCGCGTAATGTAACCCGTCCGTTCCGTTACGCTGATCGCGCCGCGGGCGTCGAGCAGGTTGAACGTATGCGAGCATTTGAGCACGTAATCGTATGCCGGGAACACGAGATTCTGTTCCATCGCGCGCTTCGCTTCCGTCTCGTAAGTCGAGAACAGCTGGAACAGCATCGCTACGTCGGACACCTCGAACGTATACTTGGAGTGCTCGTATTCCGGTTGCTTGAACACGTCGCCGTAGCTGACGCCTTCAACCCACTCGAGGTCGAATACGTTCTCTTTTTCCTGAATATAAGAAGCCAGCCGCTCCATACCGTATGTGATCTCGACCGCCACGGGCACGCAGTCGATGCCTCCGACCTGTTGGAAGTACGTGAACTGGGTGACTTCCATGCCGTCGAGCCACACTTCCCAGCCGAGACCCCAAGCGCCGAGCGTCGGAGATTCCCAGTTATCTTCTACGAAGCGGATATCGTGATCCAGCGGATCGATGCCCAGACGCTTCAAGCTCTCGAGATACAGCTCTTGAATGTTGTCCGGGGACGGCTTCATGATGACTTGGAATTGGTGATGCTGATACAGACGGTTCGGATTCTCTCCGTAACGTCCGTCTGCCGGACGGCGGGAAGGCTCCACGTATGCAACGTTCCACGGCTCCGGACCGATCGAACGCAGGAACGTCATCGGGTTCATTGTGCCGGCGCCTTTCTCCGTGTCGTACGGCTGTACGACGATACAATTCTGTTCCGCCCAGAATTGCTGCAGCGTCAGCGTCATTTGCTGAAAATTCATTGCATCATTCCTCCTTGATATCATTGAATCTTCGTCGGGCTCGAACTAACTCACCCTTTAATAGCTTCTTCGACTTCTTCGTATTCACCAGACGAACGGCCGAACGGTTTCTTCTCAACATAAAAAGCTCCCGTCCCACGTCCGCCGTTGCAGACATAGGGACGGAAGCTGTCGTCTTCCGCGGTTCCACCCTACTTGGCCTATGCCGATTGGCATAAACCCGCTCTTTCGCGCTTTTCTCTCCGGAGCGCCCTTCACCCATGTCGTCCCTCCGGGCTTGCACCATCCCCGGCTCGCTGCGATGACGACGTTCATCGGCTACTTTCTCCTTCATCGAGAACCATTCAGTTATGTAGCCATTCTAATCTACCGAGGCGACCTGTGTCAAACCGTCCCGTCGCTTGTTTCGGGCGATTCTGGTTCCGGTTCCTGCGTCTCAGCTGCCTGACGCGGCTGCCCGGTCGGACCGCCGAGCAAGTCGCCGTACTTCTCGAGTTGGTCGAGAAAATGACGGGATTTCAGATTTAAGCCGAGATGCGTATCCATCCACCTGCGCATGACGAGCTGGAGCTGTCGCTTCGTGTTGTCCTTCACCGCGACGTTGCCAAGCCGCCGCAGATCCAACGCGGCGAACACCCGCAGCAGCTTCCACACGCCCTCTTCCAACTCCAGCGAAGCGCTGTCGCGATGCCGGCATAACGAGCACAACGCCCCGCCGGCAAGCGGACTGAACCGGAACGGCCCCTCTTGGCGGCCGCAGACAACGCATTCGTCCAGCACCGGCTCGTAT
>Ga0065721_10052395_pt1 | contig 12025 bp, 18 predicted proteins | sample Mesricmetagenome_FD_59108 | JGI IMG/M metagenome (GOLD analysis project Ga0065721, IMG submission 59108) | Mesophilic microbial community from rice straw/compost enrichment Sample: eDNA_1 v2 (version 2) | ecosystem: Engineered > Solid waste > Grass > Composting > Bioreactor | place: USA: Davis... | reverse complement strand
CCTTGCGGCACGTCGAAGCCGAAGCGCTCGAGCGCGCGGCCTCCCCATACTCTCTCTTTGAATTCCGGTTTAAAATGAAGCGGATAAGGCTGAACGTTCGACATGATCTAATTGCCCCCTCTAGTAGATTCGAAAAATTCCAGCGCTTCTCCATCTGGTCCGTTAAAGAAGAAGTAACGGCTTCCGTTCGGCAGCGTCGTGATGCTCTCGTCGAGTCCGTCAACGTTATGCGCGCGAATGCGGGCGTACTCACCGTCAAGATCATCGACGTTGAACGCGACATGATGGACACGGCCCTCGCGGGCTAAGTTCCCCGTATAGCCTTCGATCAGCTCCACTTCTGTATCGCGCGAGCCAGGGAAAGCAAGGAATGCCAGTCGAATGACGCCATTCGTATGCAGCAACGTCTCCAAATAAGTCAGACCGACGACTTTCTCGTAAAATTCGATGGAGCGTTCCAATGAGCTTACCATAATGCCGACGTGCTCGATTTTGCGGACAGCCATAACGAATTCCTCCTGAATATATGTTCTAACCCTATACGCTATTTCTTGACGATGGCGATCAAATAGGGCGATGCGGTCTTCTGCGGAAAACGATACATGACGCACTGGGCGATCGTTGGCGGAATCGTCGACACCCATTGTTCGACCGCAGCGGCTTCCGCATCTCCGCCTTCGTGTCCCGGGTAGATGACGATCGTCAGCACGCCGCCGCCGCGCAGCAGCATCAATGCGGACACTAACGCGATCAAGGTCGTATCGGGCTGCGTCGTCAGCTTCTCGTCCGCGCCGGGCAAGTAGCCAAGATTAAACATGATCGCGGCGATCCGCCCGTGATATTCGGACGGCACGCGGGTGCTCATCTCCTCGTGCCCGGCTAGCAGCAGCTCGACTTGGGCCAGTCGTTCTCCCGCGGAGGCTGCGTTCGCTAACCGCGCACGCGTCCTCTCGAGCGCTTCGGCTTGCACGTCGAAGGCGAATACGGTGCCGCCAGGGCCTGACTGCTTCGCAAGGAACAGCGTGTCGACTCCGTTCCCCGTCGTCGCGTCGATTACGGGTTCGCCGCCGCGAACTCGTTCCGTAATGTACCGCTGCGCCTGGCTTAAGACGGACAGGAAACCGGCGCTCATACGATCTCTCCCGCAGGGTTAAGCCCAGAAGCAGAGCCGCTCCAGTGTTTGCCTTGCCAGCTGTTCCTGCTGACGAGCTCGGCGTCGATCGCGTTGAGCACTTCCCACTTGCGCAAGCTCCACATCGGGCCGATGAGCAAATCTCTCGGCGCGTCACCCGTCAATCGGTGAACGATCATGCCCGGAGGAAGCAGCTCCAGCGAGTCTACGACGAGCTTCACGTACTCGTCCTGCTCGAGGAACCGCAGCAATCCCGCGTTCCATTGACGTACCATCGGCGTCTTGCGCATCAAGTGAAGCAGGTGGATTTTGATCCCTTGCACGTCCATTCCCGCCACCTCTTGCACCGTCTCGAGCATCATCTCGCGCGTCTCGCCTGGCAAGCCGTGAATGATATGCGCGCATACCCGAATGCCTCGCTCTCTAAGCCGGCGTACCGCGTCGCGGAAGCATTCCGTGTCGTGAGCGCGGTTGATCAGCTCGGAGGTCGATTCATGAACGGTCTGCAGGCCCATCTCGACCCATAGATAAGTCCGTTCATTCAGCTCGGCCAAGTAGTCGACGACGTCGTCCGGCAAGCAGTCCGGGCGGGTCGCGATGGACAAGCCGACGACACCGGGCTGTTCTAGGATCACTTCGTAATATTCGCGAAGCGTCTCCACAGGCGCGTACGTGTTCGTATACGCTTGGAAGTAGCCGATGTATTTCGCTTCCGGCCACTTCAGATGCTGGCGATCGCGTATGTTGTTGAACTGGGTGACGAGGTCGTCGCGCCTGCTTCCGGCGAAGTCGCCGGAGCCGCGCGTAGAGCAGAACGTACATCCGCCCGCGGCGATCGTGCCGTCGCGATTCGGGCAGGTGAACCCGGCGTCCAGCATGACCTTGAACACCTTGGTGCCGAAAGCTTCGCGCATTTCGTAATTCCATGTATGAAACCGCTTGTCTCCCCAGAGCAGCGGCGATTGAGCTTCGATATGATGGGTTGCCATCTTGCATCCGTCCTTATTCGTCCGGCGATTCCGCGAGGCTTCGGCCGTTGGTCGGTATTAATTGTAGCGAAAATAAGGGGAAATTGCGAGAGAGCCGCATTCGAGTCCGTCGCTCGCATGGCAAACCATTCTCGATCCATTCCATTACAGCGATCATTTAACGCCGTTATCATTCCGAATCAACATGGAAAAAAGGGCTCATGTGAACGCTTTCCTACTTGAAATACCTAACATGGTGTGTTATATTGAAATTGCGCCAAATCAACAAAAAAACCTAACATCAGCAGTTTTTTTCGCAGCCGATATCATACCAATTCAACAGCCAAGAGCAGACCGGGCAGAACGATCCATTTACGAATTGGAGAGGTGATTAGAATGAGTACGGTCGTACGCATTCCACACGGGGACGATACCCTGAAGGTAGAGCTGACGTTGAAGGAAGTGATGGCCCTGTCGGGGATCAAGTTCCACGACAACCATAAGATCGAGGTATCAGCGAAGAAGAAGCTGCAGGAAGCGCTCGAGGATCATTACGAGATCGACGATCATCACCACGTGAACTAACGCCGGAAGCCGGGTCCCGCCATACGGGATTCCGGCTTTTTTGTTGCAGCATGATACCGATGAATTTCGGGGGCGGGCTTCGTCTATATCATGATGGACGATAATTGGGATGAGGTGACCATAATGGCACTGAAGGCTGCAACCACTTGTATAAACCTGCCTGTTAAACAAGTAGAACAATCGATGGCTTTCTTCGCAGGACTCGGATATGAGTTTGATTTCACGGATAAGGAGAAGGCTGCACGATTCATGATCGGCGACAACATGCTTGCTTTGCTGCTCGCGGACGATTATTTTAAGCTGATTACGCACAAGGAACCGGTGGATACCGATCATCATGCTCAGATGACGATCGCGCTGGCATTCGATAGCCGGGATACGGTTGATGAGCTGGTGAACAAGGCGGTATCTCTGGGCGGGAAAGCGCTAGGCAGACCGGAGGATTACGGCTTCATGTATCAATGGGCTTTCCAAGACCTGGACGGACATATTTGGGCTATTAGTCATATGAACAGCAACGCGATTTGAACAACAACGAGCTGCCTATTTATTATTGCAAGCCCATTGATGACAATGGGCTTTTTGCATGTTGACTTTCCGCTTCGTTGGTTATATAGTTAGTTACATGAGTAACTAACCAAGTAACGTGGTGGTGGGACAATGAGTTTACAAATGGACGACAGCCGCCCGATCTTCGTACAAATCGCCGAACGCATCGAGAACGACATCATTGACGGCGCGATGCCCGAGGAGTCGCAGGTGCCGTCGACGAATCAATTCGCGGCTTTCTACCAGATCAATCCGGCAACGGCGGCTAAGGGAGTCAATCTGCTCGTGGATCAAGGCATTCTTTACAAAAGGAGAGGGATTGGAATGTTCGTGGCATCGGGAGCGAAAGCGCGGCTGATGGAGCAGCGCAAGGAGCATTTTTATGAACAGTACGTCGTAACGATGATTAGCGAAGCGAAGAAGCTGGGCATCACGGTAGATCAACTGACGGATATGATCCGCAGAGGGGAGAATCGACCATGAATAACATCGTCGAGATTACAGGGTTAACGAAGAAATATAGGGATCAGATCGCGGTCCATAACGTCAGCTTCGCGCTCGAAGCGAACAAAATATACGGCTTGCTCGGACGTAACGGCGCCGGCAAAACAACCATCATGCATATGATCACGGCGCAGGCGTTCCCGACGAGCGGGGAATTGAAGGTGTTCGGGGAAGCCCCCTACGAGAACAACCGCGTGCTGTCGCAGCTTTGCTTCATTAAAGAAAGCCAGAAGTATCCGGATAATTATCGAGTCGTTGACGTCCTGGACATCGCGGAGACGTTCTTCCCGAATTGGGATCGAGAGTTCGCTTACGCTCTAGTCAAGGACTTCCAATTGCCGCTGAAGCGCAGGATGAAGAGGCTGTCCAGAGGCATGCTGTCCGCCGTCGGCATTATCGTCGGACTGGCGAGCCGAGCGATGCTTACGATTTTCGACGAGCCTTATCTCGGATTGGATGCGGTCGCGCGCAGCTTGTTCTACGACCGACTGCTCGAGGACTATGCGGAAAACCCGCGCACGATCGTATTGTCGACGCATCTCATCGACGAGGTCAGCAAGCTGCTGGAGCACGTTCTCGTCATCGATAACGGCGAGCTCATCTTGAACGAAGACGCGGAAGAGCTCCGCGGGCAAGCCTCCACGGTCGTCGGCGCGGCGGCCAAAACCGAGGCGTTCGCGATCGGACGGCAGATCATCCACCGAGAATCGATGGGCGGGCTGGCATCCATCACGTTCATGGGCCGGCTGGACGCGGAGGATCGCAAGCAAGCGGAGCAGCTGGGGCTGGAGATCGCTCCCGTATCGCTGCAGCAGCTTGTCGTGCATCTCTCGAAGCGTAATCAAGGGAATAAGGAGGCGATAGCCCTATGAATAGAATATCAAGCGTCGTCCGTATGCATTTGAAAGATCGTCTCGGTTGGTTTATGTTGCCATGGATAATTCTCGGCAGCAGCTTCGTCGTGAATCTCGGTATCGCGGCATTCGTCGAAGAGCCGATCACGACGGGCGGTCTGGCTTCGATCTACATCTATATGCTTGTCGGAGGCATCGTCAGCTTGGTGCAAACCTATCCGTTCGCGATCGGATTTACGGTGCGGCGCCAGGATTACCTGATCGGCACACTCGCCACAATGACCGGAATCAGCGTATACTCCGCCATCGTACTCGTATTGCTAGGCGCTATCGAGAAGGAAACGAGTTGGGGCGTGGACCTAAGTTTTTTTCATCTTAATTATTTGAGCGATGGCAATCTGCTCGCGCAATGGTGGGTTCATTTCGGCATCATGCTGAGCATGCTGGTCGGGGGGTTCTTCATATCGAGCATCCATCGCAAATTCGGAAAAAACGGTATGTTCGCCTTTTTCATCGCCGTATCGCTCATCTTGTCCGTTGCGATCTTCATCGTGAGCGCGAACGACGGATGGGACGCCATCGGACGTTGGCTGAAGGATCATCCGCCTACCGCCGCCGAATTGTCGGCAGGTATGCTCCTGTTAAGCGTCATCTTCGGTTTCGCTTCGCATCTACTATTGAGAAAAGCGGCAGTGTGAGCGCCGTTCCCGTCCTCGCTACACTTTCCCGGACAATCATGCTACAATTCTGATTTGATAGGTTCGTGACAATGAGGACGGGAGCGAAGGCGGGAATGGTTGAACGTTCGCATTGGCGGCGCGCTTCTACTTGGGCAGTCATATCGGCAGCCATGTTCATTTACGTATGCGTCATCGTGCTCGCGCACAAAGCGGGCTATATCGACGACAATCTCATCCGGATCGTTCAGGGCTGGGAATCCCCGGGAATGACGGACCTGATGGAGACGTTCACGTGGCTTGGTTCTACGAAAGTCGCAATTATTATCGCTTTGGTCGCCATCGCGGTGCTAGCCGTATTCCTGAGACATCGCAAGGAACTGGTGCTGTTCATCCTCGCTGTGGGGCTTGCTCCGTTATTGAATAGGCTGATTAAGAGCATATTCGAGCGCGAGCGTCCTACTCTTCATCGGCTGATCGAAGAGGTGGGCTACAGCTTCCCGAGCGGGCATAGCATGGGAGCCTTCACCATGTACGGCATTCTCACTTACTTGCTTTGGCGGCATGTGCCGAGCGCGTGGGGAAGAACGCTGATGGTCGTGATTGGGCTGGCGTTGACTTTATGCATCGGAATGAGCCGCATTTACTTGGGGGTACATTACCCAAGCGACGTCATCGGCGGTTATTTGATTAGCGGGGCGTGGATCGGACTTTCGATCGAAGTGTTCGAGCGAACGGTCCGGCGCAAAGGTTAGGATTCGACTTCAGGAGGCTGTCAAGCAATGGCAATGCGTTTGCGCGGGAGAAAAAATATCCGCGAGGGTTTGGAGCAACAACCGGATTTGGTCGTACTGGAGCCTCATAAGCTCAAGGGCAAATGGCGCGAATTTTTCGGAAACGACAATCCGATATACATCGAGCTTGGCATGGGCAAAGGGCAATTCATAAGCCGTCAAGCTTTCAATAACCCGAACATTAATTTTCTCGGAATGGATATGTACGACGAGCTGCTCAGAAGGGGCTGCGAGAAGGCCAGATCGTTATGGCGGACGGAAAAGGGTACCGAGGAAGTGCCTAACCTGGGTCTGATCCGCGGAAACGTCGAGGAGCTGGAGCTGATGTTCGAGCCCGGCGAGCTGGAACGCATCTACTTGAACTTCAGCGACCCGTGGCCGAAAGCGAAGCATGCTCGCCGCAGACTGACGCATCCGAGATTTCTCGAGAAATATAAGCAAGCGTTGAACGAGAAGGGCGAAATCCACTTCAAGACGGACTCGCTCAGCTTGTTCGAGTTTTCCTTGAACAGCTTCTCCGCTTCGCTGCTTCAGATGAGGAACATCTCTCTCGATCTCCACCGGAACGGTCTTCGCGAGGATCTCGTCATGACGGAATACGAGACGAAGTTCTCGAGTCAAGGCATGCCGATCTACCGCCTGGAAGCGGTAATCGGTGAGCGCGTGATCGCGGAGCACCGCGAGCAGGTGACTGCCGATCTCGCGCAGCAAGCGCGTCGCCATGAAGCGGCGAAAGCGAGAGAGTCCGACGAGGACGACGAATAGACGAGTGTTAGAGGCGATCGCCATTGGGCGGTCGCTTTTGTTGTGATTTACCGTATGACATCATCATATGGTTGGGTAAACTGCTATACAGATATTCGTAAAGTCGGAAAATCGCGAAAAGATAGGTCCTCGGCTACAAAACGATTGCTAATCGATGCAAAGATGAGCATTAATCAGGCAATCGATACATGCGGGGGCGCTTTATCTCCAAGAACCCTGATTCTAGGTTCTCGGAGGTGAAATTGGGTGGTTTTTCGCTTTTGACAAAAGGCAGTAAACGAAAGAAAATCAAGGATGTGTCTTCGGGCCCTTACGGAGACGCAACAGAGAAAACAAACAAAAGAATAAAAAAGAGAGATAAAAAGGGACATAAGAAAAATAGGGGTTTAGGGGGTCACAACTGAATATGTTCAACAGCTTTCTCATGGTCGTGCAAGCATTGGCCGCCGCTATCGGCGTGTACCAAATCGCGCTTTCGTTCTTCGGTTGGTACCGCAGGAAGGAGCGGATTACGCACAAGCCGACCAAGTCGTTCGCGTTGCTCGTAGCCGCGCATAACGAGGAGGCCGTCGTCGGAGCGCTGATCGAGAATTTGCTCAAGATGGATTACCCGCGCGAGCTGTTCGATATTTTCGTCATCTGCGACAACTGCACCGACGGTACGGCGAACGTCGCAAGAAGCTACCCAGGCGTATACGCCTGCGAGCGTACGAATCCGAATCAACGCGGCAAAGGCTACGCGATCGAATGGATGCTCAAGGAGCTCTGGAAGCATCCGAAGCAGTATGACGCGATCGTCATGTTCGACGCCGACAATCTGGTCGCGACGAACTTCCTGCACTACATGAACGAAGATCTGTGCAACGGCTACAAAGTCGTTCAAGGCTATCTCGATACCAAAAACCCGCACGATTCCTGGATCAGCGCGGCGAACGGCATCACGTACTGGTTCTGCAACCGGTTGTGGCAGCTGCCTCGCTTGAACCTGAAGCTGTCGAACTTCCTTGGCGGCACCGGGATGTGCTTCGAGACGAAATTGCTTAAGGATATGGGCTGGGGCGCCACAAGCCTGGTCGAAGACCTTGAGTTCACGATGCGCTGCATTCAGCGCAACATCAATCCGAAATTCAACTACGATGCGCGCGTATACGACGAGAAGCCGATCACGTTCCGCGCTTCCGCGCGCCAGCGGCTGCGCTGGATGCAAGGTCACTTCGACGTCTGCCGCCGGTATATGATGCCGTTGCTGTGGCAGGGCATTAAAGAACGGAGCTTCGTTAAGATCGACGCCGCGCTGTATGTCTTTAACGCTTTCGTCTACTTGATCGGCTTCTTGCTCACGCTAACGTTATGGTTCGACGTGATGTTGCCGGGCGAACCGCATCTGACTTCGATCTACTCGAAGATGCCTCTCGGCTTATCGCTCACGATCGTGCTGTACGGATACTTGCAATGTCCGATCGCGATGCTATTGGAGAAAGTGAACTGGCGCTTGTACCTCAGGCTGATTACGTTCCCGATCTTCTTCCTGTCCTGGTGGCCGATCGCGTTCTACGCGTTCTTCACGCAGAACAACAAGACGTGGAGCCACACGAAGCATACTCGCGTGATCCGCCTCGAAGAGGTTCAAGGCAAGCAAATGTAAGGTTCGCTTCATGAAGCTTCTCTCGGTCATGCGCCGAGGGAAGCTGCAATAAATCGGCGTTGACATCGACTCTACGCCGTGCTATAGTATTCGAGTGTCTGATTGGTTTGGTTATATTCAGCACGCACAAGCAGAAGCGCCCGCTTCTCACCTGATCGGCCATTGCTGACGGGTATGCGTAGCCACGAAGACGGAGATTGCCGGAAGCTAACGTTTCCGCGTTCCGTACACGTAGGACTAGGATGCGGGTCAATGCGACTCGTATTTTTTTTATGCATTCAAGCGAGGCGAATCAAGTAACTTATGGGATGCACTTTCACTGTGGAGGTGGAACACGATTAGCAAGGATCATCAAATCAACGAGGAAATCCGGGCGAAAGAAGTTCGGCTGGTCGGCGCAGAAGGCGAGCAAATCGGAATTAAACCATTTCGCGAAGCGATGCAAATGGCGATCGACGCGAATCTTGACCTGGTCAACGTAGCGCCGCAGGCGAAACCGCCAGTATGCCGCATCATGGACTACGGCAAGTTCCGTTACGAGCAGCAGAAGAAGGAAAAAGAAGCCCGGAAGAATCAGAAAATCGTCGACCTGAAGGAAGTATGGTTCCGTGCAAACATCGAGGAGCACGACTACCAGACGAAATTTCGCAATGTAGTGAAATTTTTGAACGAAGGCGACAAGGTTAAATGTTCCGTGCGGTTCCGCGGCCGTGAAATCACGCATGCCAAGCTCGGTCAAAAGATTTTGGAACGTGTTGCGAATGAAGTTGCCGATATTTGCGTTATAGAACGTCTGCCGAAGCTGGAAGGCCGAAGCATGATCATGATATTGGCTCCGAAAAGCCACTGACAGGAGGAACAATCCATGCCTAAGATGAAAACGCACAGCAGCTTGAAGGATCGCTTCAAAATTACCGGTACAGGTAAAGTTAAGCGCCATAAAGCGTTCAGAAACCACTTGCTGTCCCACAAATCGGGACGCCAAAAACGCGTATTGGCTAACCAGCCACTGATGGCTCAAGGCGACGTACGCCGCCTGCAACAACAACTCGCAAACCTGAAATAATCGTTAAATAGACTTCCGGGAGGTAATGAATCATGGCAAGAGTCAAAGGCGGATTCGTCACGCGCCGCCGTCGCAATAGAATGTTGAAGCTAGCTAAAGGTTACTGGGGCGCCAAGCACCGCCTGTTCAAGAAAGCTAAAGAACAGGTAATGAAGTCCCTGATGTACGCATACCGCGACCGTCGTCAGACGAAGCGCAACTTCCGCAAATTGTGGATCGTGCGTATTAACGCGGCTGCTCGTCAGAACGGCCTTTCCTACAGCAAATTGATGCACGGCCTCAAGCTCGCCGGCATCGAAGTAAACCGCAAAATGCTCGCCGACCTCGCAGTGAACGACATCAACGCGTTCAACTCGCTTGCAGGCGCCGCGAAATCCAAAATCAACGCGTAATCGCGTTAGCACTCTTCTAACCGCGTCTTCTTTGTTCCTAACGGGACAAGAGGCGCGGTTTTGTGCATGATGGGGCACTACTATTCAGGCATATTCATGAGGTACACCTGTACAAGCCAAGCTTGTTCCCTTCCCATACCTTATAAAGTAACGGGGGGATTGGCTGCTTTCGGCAGCCTGCATCCTCGTCGCAACAGGGGAGGAGGGTTCGAAGATGTCGCGAGTCACACGCACGCAAGCGCAGAAGCTGGTCGGTAAACAGATCTACGCAGTACGCAAGGACGGAACGGTCGTTTCGGGCAAGCTTGTACGTATTTCGGGCAACAAGCTGATGCTCGAAGCACCGAAAGGCAAAACCGTTCGCACAAAAGCGATCATACCGCTTGTCTTGTTCGACCTGCTGGCGATCGGCACTGTTCCATTCGCCGGCTTCGGAGGATTCGGTGGAGGATTCGGTCCTTACGGCTATGGCGGCGGATTCGGTGGAGGATTCGGCGGTTGGTGGTAACCTAAACAAAAGCGTACTTGCCGCAACGGTCGAATGACTGCGGCGAGTACGCTTTATGGTACGCCTCTTATAACGCGTTTCCGAAGGGGCTGTATTCGCTTACGAGAGATTTATGCATGTGGTAAGCCTTAAGCGCGTCTACATAAGCTAGCGATTCGTAGCCGAGGCGTCTATAGAACCGAATGCCGCGAGCGTTGCCTTCATCGACGAACAAATAAGCGACGGTACAGCCCTTTTTACGCCCATAAGATTCCGCCCGTCTCATTAATTCCGTCCCCCAGCTGCGGTTCTGATGTCTGACGTCTACGGCGAGCAGATCGACGAAGAGCACCGAGCCGCGAATTTCAATGTGGACGAAGCCGAACGGGGGGCTTTGCCGCGTGCGGGACGCTACGAACGTCGGACCTCTGCGCAGACGACGAACGACTTCCATTCTTAATCCTGTTGCGCTCGGATGCTGCCAGGGCGACAGCGGCACAAGCTGCTTGCGCACCAGCTCGACAATTCCTTTCGTATCTCCTTGCTGTTTCCAACGGATCATCCGCATCGCCTCCTCAACCGCGAGACATGCTATTAGCGATCGTAACCAGCCGATGCTATAACGTATGTAGGGGGCAAATTGACGGTAACGGCGACTTTGGGATTTTTGCGAACTTGCGTATTGACGGAAGCTTGCGGGAAGCATATAATTAATTTTAATTCATTGAACAACCAACAGCCGTGAAGAGGAAAAAGCGTTAGGGCTCTTATGCTCAGAGAGTGTCGGAATTGCTGAGACCGATACCTTAATCCCTGAATGCGAAGTCTCCTCGGAGCTGTTCGCCTGAACCGCCGCTGGCGCAGTAGGGTGAAACGGATTAGCGCTCGTTATTGCGCCAAGTATGGTAACGTCGCCGCGTGCGCACGTCCCGCCATACTTTCGAAGGTCGTCGCCGCGAGGCGTACGGCAAACTCGGGTGGTACCACGGAAGCGACAAGCCTTTCGTCCCAAGACAGCCAGGAATGGCTTCGGGATGAGGGGCTTTTTTATCGTGATCAGACACTATAACTGATCGCACTTTTGAAGGGAGGAATTATGGATGAGCGCACAAAGTGCTACGCTGAAATCCAAAGAAGAATTAATCGCGAAATGGAGCAAGTCGGAAGTCATCTCCGGTTCGGAAATGCTTCTTCGCAGCTTGTTGTTGGAGGGCGCGGAATGCGTCTTCGGGTATCCGGGCGGCGCGGTTCTGTACATCTATGACGCCATGCACGGCTTCTCGGATTTCCAGCATTTGCTGACTCGCCATGAACAAGGCGCAATCCATGCGGCGGACGGCTACGCCCGTTCCACCGGTAAAGTCGGCGTATGTATCGCCACGTCCGGACCGGGGGCGACGAACCTCGTTACGGGGATCGCGACGGCGTACATGGATTCCGTTCCTCTCGTTGTCATTACGGGCAACGTCTTCTCGACCCTGATCGGTACGGACGCGTTCCAGGAGGCGGACATCGTCGGCATCACGATGCCGATCACGAAGCACAGCTATATGGTTCGCGACGTAGAAGAATTGCCTCGCGTGATCCACGAAGCGTTCCATATTGCG
>Ga0065721_10005699_pt1 | contig 12029 bp, 11 predicted proteins | sample Mesricmetagenome_FD_59108 | JGI IMG/M metagenome (GOLD analysis project Ga0065721, IMG submission 59108) | Mesophilic microbial community from rice straw/compost enrichment Sample: eDNA_1 v2 (version 2) | ecosystem: Engineered > Solid waste > Grass > Composting > Bioreactor | place: USA: Davis... | reverse complement strand
GCGAAACGGGAGAGGAATGGCCGGGCCTCAGCGCCTTCTACATGGATGAGGCTGGCGAGGTCTTTCACACCTATTCCACCTTTGGCCGCGGCGTCGAGGCCATGATGGGCACCTACGCCATGCTCGACCTCATGCCCAAGGGACGCAACGAAGTCGCGGGAATGGACTGGGTGCGCCGCCATGACCGCTACGCGCGGTCATCGCAGAAGACGGGGGAATGACAGCTCGATACGCATGAACGGCGAGTCGTTGCCCGACCGCTGGCCGGGCAACGCCCTTGTTTGCTCGAGGCCGATCAGGCTCTGGCGCTCGCCGTCCGCGAGATTGAGGTAGGTGGGGTCTAACCCGGCCATCTTTTTCAGCCGTTTCCAAATCCATGATCCCGTCGCGAACCCTGGTGCGGCCTGCCGCTCGGCGCGTTGTAGAGCTCATCCTGAGTAGGCCGCCGGCAGGCCTTGGTCACGAGCCGCGGGGACGTCCGCTGCTCAAGGGGGCGTTCCCCGTTCTTCCCGGCGAAATGGCGCTGCTCTACGATTTGGAAACCGGTTGTTTCGCTTCTTCCTCCAGATGCTCCACCGCCTTCTTGATGACCTTCGGATCGGCATGCTCGAGCCCGACGACGTCGTTGCGGGTCTCATGAAGCGCCACAATGATCTCGTCTAGCTTGGCATGAATGGCGGCCGTATCGCAGTAGCCCTGGATGAGGACGACGCCCGTAATGACGATCGCAGCAACCGAGAGCACATAGGTGACGACTTCCGTCAGCCCCAGCGGCACCAGAAGCGTGCACAACGCCAGCAGGCTGAGGGTGACATAGAAGCCCGGTGGTCGTGAGAGGTAGTCGGAGAGCTTGAACAAGTGGCGGTTCATCGGGTCGCCTCTTCGGTAGCCCCCGCGCTCTTGATATACGCGCATGCAAACCGGAGGTTGCCGAACCTTCCTACGAAATCCGCAAGCGCTGCCGCGCCCGAGGGCTCAAGCCTGGGGCCTGGCGGTCCTTGCTGCCGCCCGGGGAGAATCCGGCTGTCCACTAGCTGCTTGGTCGAGCCTGTCCACGATCATATCCGCAATAGGCATCGCCGACGTAGCCGCTGGAGACGGCGCATTGCACACATGCAGCATGCGTGGCGTTTCGAGGAACACGAAATCCTGGGCCAAGGTCCCGTCGCGGCCGACAGCCTGGGCTCTTATGCCGGCCGCCATCGGTTGCAGGTCGTCGATCGTGAGCGAAGGGCAGTATTTCTGGCATGCACGCAGGTATCGTGCCTTGAAGGCCGAGTTCATCATCTCCTCTACGCCCGACTTCAAGTTCCTCGAAATGGTCCGCCAGAAACCGGGGAATGTGGCGAAATCCATGACATCGTGGAGTGAGACCGAGCCCCTGGCATAACCCTCGCGGGCCCAGCCGAGAACCGCGTTGGGGCCGACGGTCAGGCGACCATCGATCATGGGCGTCAGGTGTATTCCGAGAAACGGCAGGTCCGGATCCGGGACCGGGTAGATCATGGCGTTAACCATGTTCTGCCTCTCGGCCGCGACCCGATAATATTCTCCCCGGAAAGGCACGATCCTGTAGTCGGGTCGCAGTCCCGCCAATCGCGCAAGGCGATCCGACTGCAGGCCGGCACACGCGATGAGCCGCCCGGAGGTGACAGCCCGGCTGCCAATGTCGATATCGACATGGCTGGCATTCTCCTTGAGGCGCGTCACCTTGCTGTTCAGCATCAACGTGCCGCCCAAGAGGACGAAGTCATCGGCGAGGCGACGCAATATGCGTCCATAGTCGACGATGGCGGCGGCCGGCACGAAGAGCGCCCTGGTGCCGGTGACATAAGGTTCGCGTTCGGCAATGTCGCCTTGTGAGAGGCTCTCGGTCAGGATGCCGTTCGCTTTTGCCCGCTCAGCCAGTGTGTCGAGCCGCTGCTCCTCCTGCGGCGACGTGGCAACGATGAGTTTGCCTCTCTCTTCGTAAGGTATGTTTGCTTGCCGGCAGAAAGCCTTGGTGCGCCGCTCGCCCTGCGCACACAGACGCGCCTTCAGACTGCCCGGAGCGTAGTAGATGCCCGAGTGGATGACGCCGCTGTTGCGGCCGGTCTGGTGCAAGCCGAGCTCGGCTTCCTTCTCGACAAGCACCACCTTGGCATCGGGATGGCGGGTCAGCAGTGCGTGCGCGGTGGCAACGCCTACGATACCCCCTCCGATGACGCAGAAATCATACTCGATAGACAACGCCAGCCCCCGCAGATACCAATCCGCCCATCCGAGCCCAGCGGACGACAGTACCCTGCCCTTCAGCCTGCTCGCCGACATAGTCCAGCCGGGATTGTAGTGCAGGGTCGGCATTGAGGCTACCGCCCGACTCGCGTGGCCGCCATGCGCTTGTGATTGATCCAGACCGGCAGGATGGATGGTATTTTATCTTCCGGCTCTGAAGTCGACTTGCCCCGAAGGGATCTCGGATCGCTGAACCTCGCCGGATCGTGCCGCCTAGACCAATGGCGGCGTCGGACGCTCCGAGCCACTAGCGACCCTATACCAGGTACTGCGTAACGACCCTCGGATAGCGGAAGGTTGCGCGTCATGAAGGTATCGCGCCAGACGGTATCGGGATCAGGGCCGGTCGGATTCTATATGAACATTGCCTGGGTTCTGGCTTTCTGCGCGCTCGTCGTGCTGATCCTGAATCCCATCTTCGGTTCGCTCGCCGCGCTGGTGTTCCTGGCATCGGGGATGGTGCTGATCGCAAGCCAGTTGCGGCACAGCGTCTATGTCTCGCTGCGGTACTGGTTCATCCTGTGCCTGCCCGCATACTGTCTTTTGTCGACGTTGTGGTCGCAGTATCCCCTGGCCACCCTGCGCTTTGCGCTGCAGTTCGCCATTACCTGCGTCATCGCCGTCGTCATCGCCAACAGGGTGCCACCCCTTGCCCTGCAGCGGATTCTGTTCGCCATCTACGGCGTGGGCGTTTTCAGCAGCCTCGCCTTTGGTCGCGTGCGCGACGACATCGGCGCCTGGGTGGGCATCTTCGGCAGCAAGAATGCGTTCGCCGGCGTGGTTTCGGTCTTCATTCTTGCTTGCCTCGCGGTGCTCTTCGACCGCGGCGCCCATTGGCTCACACGTTTCCTGGCGCTCGCCAGCCTCCTGGTTTCAGCCCCCCTGCTGCTGCTGGCGCAATCGGCCGGCGCGGTCATCGTCCTCATTCCGGCAATCGGGATCGCATTGCTGATCCAGTTCGGCTCGCTCTTAAACCCGCTCCAGCGGGTTTTCTTCTTTATGCTGATCGTGATGATCGGCGCCGCGGCTGCGTGGCTGGCATCCGCCTATGCAGACATGCTCTTTGCCATGCTGCTCGAAACGTCCGGCAAGGATACGTCGCTCACCGGCAGGACGGATCTTTGGCAGATCGGCTTCGATATCATCAGCCGGCACCCGCTGCTGGGCGTGGGGTACCAGGCGTTCTGGGTCGAGGGGAATCCGCTGGCCGAAGCGCTCTGGGCCGAGTTCGGCATCACGACCCGGCAAGGCTTCAACTTTCATAACACCTACATCTCGAACGGGGTGGAGATCGGCATCCTCGGCGTGTCCCTGCAGGTTGCCATCCTCTACGGCGCGCTCCTTGGAAATCTCCTGTGGGCGTTCAGGAACCCATCGCCGGCAAATGCCTTCTTCAGCTCGTTCCTGGTCATGGTCACCGGCTCGAGCTTCGTCGAAGTGGCGGTCTTCTTCCAGTTCAGCGTCACGTCGATCCTGGTGATCTGCGCGCTCGTCTATGCGGTGCAAGCGAATGCCGCCTGGAAGGCTCAGGTCGCGCCGGCAACCTCCGGTTCCAACCCCATGCGCATCACACTTGCCGCTCCAGAAGCGAACGAAGCTTCAAAGGCAACAGAGACAAAACTGAGTTCAACGGGCGAGGCCGGCATGAAGACATGAAAACACTCGGGCCGACATCAAAATAGATCAATGTCATCGGCCTCTTCTTATTCTTGCACCAAGAACAAGAGCTCGCCCGGTTACCCCTTCCGGACCCAAATCGAGAGGTTGGGATGCGACAAGCTTTCCCGTTCTCTTTCGAGCTCGACCGGAAATCGTTGGTTCCCCTAGCCAACCAGATCCGCGAACGGCTCCGAGATCATATCGTTGGCGGCCACCTGAGGCCGGGCACGCGCTTGCCGTCAGCACGCCAACTCGCCGTCTACTGCGAGGTGTCTCGCATCACGACGGAGAACGCCTACAGGTATCTGCAGCTTCAGGGATATATCCACCGTCGCGCCGGATCGGGCACATACGTCGCCAATATCCTGCCCGCCACGGAGTCCGCCGTGCGTCGCCACCGCAGGCAGAGGAAGGACGTCTCCCTTTCGTCTACCGGACGGATGCTTACGGTCGCGGAACCGTTCGCCCAGGCTTCGGCAGTGCCGTTCCCGCATAGCGTGCCCGATCTCGGCTCGCTGCCTGCCGTACTACGACGCCTGACGCGTCGGCGCCTGACCGATGACGCTCTCTTCGATGTCATGGCTTACGGCGATCCGGCCGGGCTTCGCTCCTTACGACAGGCGATCGCCGNTCGCATCCTCGCCCACCGCGGCGTGCGCGTTTCAGCCGATCAGGTNCTCGTTACGTCGGGTGCGCAGGAGGCGTTCAATCTGTGTGCNAGGCTGCTGCTCGATCCNGGGGACGAGGCCTGGGTCGAAGACCCCTGCTATCCNCCGGCTGTGGCCGCATTCAGGAGCTTCGGCATTAAGGTCGTGCCGGTGCCCGTCGACGATGAAGGACTTGCCGTTTCGGCAGGATTGAAGGCATCGCCCACCGGCAGGCTGGCCTATATCACGCCGTCGAGACAATACCCCCTGGGGGTTGCCATGAGCATGCAGCGGCGCAAGCAACTGCTCGAGTGGGCCGCCGCGCGCGGAGCCTGGATCATCGAAGACGACTACGATGCCGAACTCGGTTACCTGGAACGACCTCTTGAGACGTTGAAGAGTCTCGACACGCCCGAACGAGTGATCCTGGTCGGCACGTTCAGCGGCACCCTCTTCCCGGCGCTCAGACTGGGATACATGGTCCTTCCCGAAAAACTGGTAGATCCGTTTCTTCGCGCAAAGCGGATCAGCAGTCATCCTGCTCCGAGTGTCTTTCAGGGCGTACTGGAAGATCTTATTTCCGAAGGTGCCTTTGAAAGGCACGTCCGCAGCATGAAGAACATCTATCGGGAGCGAGCACAGGTCCTGCTCGATGCGTCCAGAACGCATTGGCAGGAGTTTCTGGATCTGCAGCCGCCTACCGGAGGTTTGTTTGCTCTCGGCTGGCTCAAATCCCACGCGAAAGACGAGGATATTTCTGCCCGGTTGACGGCACACGGCATGGCCGTGAGGCCGGTATCCCCCCTCTATATAAACCAGACGCCCAGAAACGGGCTTCTCATCGGGTTTGCAGCACTCCCGCCCGGAGCGATGGCGAGCGCGGCCCGGATAATGAGCAATATCATGCGTTTGGCCGGCCGCTAGGCGCAACAGCCAACCACCGACACACCTGGGGAATCCACTCGCCCTCGGCTCTGCCGAGTTAACGAATTGTCATGTACCCCTTTCCGCCTCCTTCAATATCTTGCCGGGAAATTGGCTATATGAAAGGCGCCAGTTTTATAAAAATTCGTATATCCACCTGTAATGACGAATATTCAAATCAGATGTATATGGTTAACTTTTTCTCTGGACATTCCCTGCGGGATTGGTTTCTATGTTCATCAACAATAAGAGCTCCCGAAGCGGAGATCATATATTCGCTGAGTTAGGCTGAATACGCATAGTTTCATTTCCTATCCGCCTCTGATGGGAATCGCGTCATGAAAGTCATAATAACTGGCAACATGGGCTATATCGGCCCGACGGTCGTCGAGCATTTCCGACAAGTTCTGCCGAACTCGACAATCATCGGCGTCGACACCGGTTTTTTCGCCCATTGCATCACCCAAAGCGGGTTCCCGGAGCGTGCGATCGACATCCAGTTGTTCCGTGATGTGCGGGATCTGGAAGCGGAGATATTCGCTGGCATCGACGCGGTCGTGCATCTGGCGGCGATCTCGAACGATCCGATGGGGACACGGTTTGCCGACGTTACCGATGAGATCAATGCGCGGGCGACCATCCGCGTGGCCGAGCTGGCCGCGAGCCGGGGAGTAAGACGCTTCGTCTTCGCTTCGAGCTGCTCGATCTACGGTTTTGCGGAGGGGGGCGCGCGCTCTGAGGGAGACGAGCTCAACCCGCTGACCGCCTATGCCCGATCGAAAGTCGACGCGGAAAGAGGCCTCGAACGTGTCAGCGCCGAGAGCGACATGGTCGTGACCGCACTGCGCTTTGCCACGGCCTGCGGGTTCTCGAGCCGCACGCGGCTCGACCTCGTGCTCAACGATTTCGTCGCCTCGGCCTTGTCGACGGGCCGCATCTCGGTCCTCAGCGATGGCAAGCCCTGGCGTCCCCTCATTCACGTCGGGGATATGGCGCGCGCCATGGAATGGTCATTGTTCCGGCCGGCGACGTCCGATGACAGGTTCCTTGCCGTCAATGTGGGTGCCAGGGAATGGACCTACCAGGTCGCGGACCTGGCCGAAGCGGTCAGGGCCGCAATCCCGGGCACCCAGATCGACATCAACCCGAATGCCCAGCCGGACAAGCGCTCTTACCGCGTCGATTTCGGACTCTTCAGGAGCCTCGCCCCCGATCACCAGCCGAAGGTTTCGCTCGAGGAAGCCATCGCCGAGCTTCGCGACGGGCTGACCCGGGTCGGATTCCAGGATCCCCACTACCGCAGTTCCCGCTTCGTCCGCCTCAATGTCCTCGGAGAAGCACTGGAAGACGGCCGCCTCCGACAGGACCTGCGGTGGTCCGATCGGAATTGGGCGCGACCGCTGCACTTGCCGCCGCTTCTGGACCGGCAAGTTCCGCGAGAGACCGCGCTTTCCCGGTAGGTCCGCCGAAAAGCCCCGCGTCGTAACCCGAGTGGAGCCGATGATATTTCAAAGGACGCCGCTGGAGGATGCCTTCCTCATCGATCTTTCCCGCCGGGAAGACGAGCGCGGTTTTTTCGCCCGTGTCTTCTGCGCGAACGAGTTCGAGGCGGCAGGCCTGACCGCGAATTTCGTCCAGATCAACAATTCGCTGAGTTCGAGGGCCGGGACGCTCCGCGGGATGCACTACCAGCTTGCACCCGCCGCCGAAGCAAAGGTCGTGCGCTGCATCCGCGGCGCGCTTTGGGACTGCATCGTCGACCTGCGGCCGAGCTCGCCGACCTACGGCCAGTGGACCGGCGCAACCCTTTCGGCGGACAACAGGACGATGCTCTATGTGCCTGCGGGCTTCGCACACGGCTTCATCACCCTTACCGACGACACCGAAGCGCTCTATCTCGTCAGCGCCTTCTATGCGCCCGAATACGAGCGGGGCTTGAGATGGAACGATCCCCGCTTCGGCATCGCGTGGCCCCGCGAACCCACCGAAATATCCGCCAAGGACAGCAACTGGCCTCTCTTCGACCCGGCCTACCATGGCGTCGAAAGCCTTCGACCTCTCTTTTCGCCGGAACCGGCGCCTGACAGGGAGCAAGCATGATCATCGTCGACAATGCCATCAGGGCCCGGCTGCAGACCGGCCGGCCGATCGTGGTAGGCGTGTACGGCAGCGGCTTCATGGCGCGCGGCATGCTGATCAATGTCGAGCGGCACATGAAGGTCCTGCATGTCGCGGCCATCTGCAACCGCAACGTACAGCGGGCGATCAACGCCTACCTCGATGCGGGGGTCAGCCGCGAGGACATCCAGCACGTCACAAACGCTGCGGCGATGGCGCGCGCGCTTTCGCTCGGCAAGCGGGTGGTGACCGACGACCCCTCGCTCATCGCTGCCAGCCCGGCGATCGAAGTGGTTTTCGAAACCACGGGGCATGTGGAATATGGTGCTCGCGTAACGCTCGAGTGCATCAGGAACGGCAAGGATGTCGTCTCGCTCAACGTCGAGCTCGACGCAACGGTCGGTCAAGTGCTGCGCCGCAAGGCGGAAGATGCGGGCGTCATCTTCACGGGTGCCGACGGCGACCAGCCGGGCGTGACGATGAACCTCGTGCGCCACGTCGAGGCGATGGGCCTGCGCCCGCTGGTGTGCGGCAACATCAAGGGCCTGCAGGACCGCTACCGCAACCCGACAACCCAGGAGGCATTCGCCCGCCAGTGGGGACAGACGCCTGCCATGGTCGCCAGCTTCGCCGATGGAACCAAGATGACGGCCGAGCAGGTGATCGTCGCGAACGCATGCGGCCTCAAGGTTTCCCGGCGCGGGATGATCGGCCGGGACCACGAGGGGCACGTGGACGAGCTCGTCGATCACTATGACATCGACGAATTGCGGTCCCTGGGCGGCATCGTCGATTATGTGGTCGGCGCAAGGCCCAGCCCCGGAATTTACGTGCTCGCCGAGGCGAGAGACGAGAACCAGGCCTTCTTCCTTGATCTGGGCAAGCTCGGCAAGGGGCCGCTCTACAGCTTCTATACGGCCTGGCACCTGACGACGCTGGAGTTCGGCATTTCGATCGCCCGCGTCGTCCTCTGCCGGGACGTGGTGATCGGAAACAGCAAGGCCCCCTCGCTCGACGTCGTCGCAGCGGCCAAGAAACCGCTCAGGCAGGGCGAGGTGATCGACGGCATCGGCGGGTACATGACCTATGGTCTTGCCGAGAATTACGAAACCTCGCGCCGGGAAAACCTGCTGCCCATGGGACTGGCGGAAGGATGTCGGCTCAAGCGCGACGTGCCGATGGACGCGGTCCTGACCTATGAGGACGTCGAGCCGCCCGCCGACAGTTGCGCCCACGCCCTGAGACGCGAGCTTGAAGAGCTCTTTCCCGTCGCAGGCAGCCAGCCGGTCAGCGCCGGCGGAAATTTTGCCGGCGCCGCGGTTCAGCTCCATCACCAGCAAACAGAGGCGGAAGTGGAATGAAGGTCGTCATATTCGCCGGCGGCTTCGGCAGCAGATTGTCGGAAGAAACGTCCCTGCGCCCCAAACCGATGGTGGAGATCGGAGGGCGCCCGATCATCTGGCACATCATGAAGATCTACGCCAAGCACGGGTTCGACGAGTTCGTGATCCTTGCCGGCTACAAGGCGGAAATCATCAAGTCGTACTTCCTGAACTACGCCAATTTCCAGAGCGACTTCACCATCGACCTATCGTCGGGTGAAGTCACCTGGCGGGAAACGCGGGCCGAGAACTGGAAAGTGACGGTTCTCGACACGGGCACGGAGACCATGACAGGAGGTCGCCTCAAGCGGGCGCGCCAGACCATCGGCCAGCAGCGGTTCCTGCTCACCTATGGCGACGGGCTCTCCAACATCAATATCCAGGACGCCATCGAACAGCACGCGTCGAGCGGCAACTGGGTCACCCTGGCGGCGGTGACGCAGCCCGGACGCTATGGGGCGCTCGGCCTCTCGGAGGGCGAAATCAACGTGCGTGCCTTCCGTGAAAAGGTGCCGGGCGACGGGGGGCTGATCAATGGCGGCTTCTTCGTCTGCGAGCCGGAGGTTTTCGACCTCATCGACGGCGATGCCACTGTCTGGGAGGAGGAGCCGATGGAGCGCCTCATCGAGAAGGGCAAGCTCGGTGCCTACAGGCACCAGGGCTACTGGCAGAGCATGGATTCTCTGCGCGACAAGATGGTGCTGGAAAAGGAATGGGCGTCCGGGAATGCACAGTGGAAGGTCTGGGACCATTAGCCCGGATGCCATAGCGGAAACATGAAGACGCCCGCCACATCGATATGGATTTCGGTCTTATCGCGTGGCAGGAAAGTTCTGGCCGAAACGATCTTTGTACTTTTCCTGTGCGCGAGTGTATTCGCGCTGTTCCTTTCGATACTCAAGGCAGCCGGAACGCTGCCGGCACCCCCGCTGACCGGGATCTATTGCGTCGACGAAAAATTCAGGTTTCTTGCGGAGACGGACCTTTCAGGTGTAGACCTTCTCGCGGTCGGTTCGTCGGCCACGTGGCGCAGTCTCGACTTGGCGCCGTTTGTCGAGAAGGGCTTGACAGCGCGCCCGATCAACGCGGCCGCCTGCGAGCTGCAGGCGCATCATATTGCGTTCCTGACAGAATTCCTGCTCGAGCACCTGACCGATGCCAAGACGGTCGTATCGGTTTTGGCGCCAGGAGATTTCACGAACTGTCCCGAAGATACCCGAGCTTTCTTCGACACCAGGCTGACCGGCGCCTATGTCTTTGCGAACCTGCCTTCAATTCTCATCTATGCGTTGAACTTCCGGCCCGGCCAATTGCTCGAGGACGCCGGCCGCATCGGAACGCGGCGGTCGGACGCCAGTTCGCGTGACTCGCTGGTCCTCGGAGCCTATGGCTTCGGCCCGATCGAAATCGTCCCGGAGCCGAAGCTCGTGCCGAACCTCGATGAGCGATGCTTCCTTGCCTTGTCGGCACTAGAAGAGGAACTCGTCCGGCGGGATGTCGCCCTCGTCGTAGTCAGCCTCCCGAGCGTGACACTTCCGGACCTGCAGGACGGAGCAGACGCGTTCGAAACCCGCCTGCGCGCCTCCCTGGTCGCTGATCGAACGATCCATGTTTCAAGCCGAGCGATGGATCCGGCCAATACTCTGGAATTGAATGTCGAGCATCTTCACTGGTCGACAGGGAGGAGCTTCTCGAGCCTTCTTGCCGACCGGATCGGCACTTCTCCGATGACGAACCGGTAGTCCGCCTGCCAACACTCAGGTTACGAAAACCTCGGGCGCGTGATCGGGCTCCACCGGATGCTTGCCCTCGATAGGTGCGAGAAGGCGAAGGACTTCGGCGCGCAGGAGCTCGCTGTCCAGGACCATCTGCTCCCTGGCCAATGCGAAGTTATGCTCGGCGGCCTCGCGCGACCACTGCAGCGAAGGCAACGGATCGCTCATCAGGTGAAACCTGTAACCCTCATAAGCCGCGCAAGGCTCTTCGACCACCGGGATCGTGCCGCAGAGCACCCCCTCGAAGAACCGATACGTCCAGGCAACGCCGTTGGCCTTGAAGTCTCCGCTCGGGCAGAGGACAAACTTGGAATCGAGCATCAGTTTGTAATATGCCGTGTTCCAGGATTTGAGCGGGAAATGGCGCCCCCGGTCCGACGAGAATATCTTGACGTTTCTCGTTCCGACCTCGTCCTCTATGGGAAAATTGAGCCTACGCGCCAGCTTGCGGAACTGCGTTCCGAGGAATGTCGGCTCGGCCGGAACCGACAGCTGCTCGAGCCCGGAAAGGGCGAGCCACTCGTTGATCGCGGTGCGACGGTTCTGGGTGAGGAGCCCGGCGAAGGATACATCGACGCCGCGCTCGTGCGGCCATCTGGCGCGGCAATAATCGAAGATGGCCTTCGGCATGACCAGAGGGCGCTCGAAAGACCCTATTCGGGTGACCGGCTTAAGGTGATCGAGGTATAGCCCGGCGATCCGTTGGGCACCGGCTGTCCCAACCCGGTAGTCCATGCCGAACGTTTTCTTCAGTCGAACGACGGCCTTTTCGTCTTCCGGCTCGACGCAGATCCTGAAACCTGTTTCGGCGATCGCATGAACAAGCCGCAGCGTTTGTAGCAAGTAGATGGGAAGGTCTATTACCACATCTACTTTTTGTCCTTCTGGGATATCCATTTTGTTTCCGATGCCCCGTCAGTCCTGAAGCGAAATATACCACCGGGACTGCAGCTCCGCCATAGGCCGGCGTAGCGCGCTTCATCATTCCTGCCTTGCCGCCCGGGCTTGGCAAAGGGGGCATCCCACCATGAGATGGGCGGCTGTCTCGGGACGCAGCGGCCTGGCAGTCTCTGCGGCACGCGTTCGTTTGTGCGCCCGGCTGCGAGCCCTCGAATCCTGTCTGCGCAGTTCCAGGACGCGGGCCGCCGGCACGACGGGACGTTACCGGGAACATTCTCGCCTTCCCTGCATCCAATGGTCGAGCGGTTGAGGCCGTGCTTCGTCGTGGAGCGGCCCGCTCGACCAAGGAG
>Ga0065721_10052393_pt1 | contig 12032 bp, 9 predicted proteins | sample Mesricmetagenome_FD_59108 | JGI IMG/M metagenome (GOLD analysis project Ga0065721, IMG submission 59108) | Mesophilic microbial community from rice straw/compost enrichment Sample: eDNA_1 v2 (version 2) | ecosystem: Engineered > Solid waste > Grass > Composting > Bioreactor | place: USA: Davis... | reverse complement strand
TGCAGCGGATACAGCTCGTAAGGCGTCATGGGCACGTCGTTCAGCTTGCTGCCGTTGCGCGAGCCGAGGTCTTTGATCTTCCACTGATCGGCCACTCGCACCACCTCCGCATGAGCTCGCGATATGCCGCTCGTCTCGTCGACATGTTGGGCCGCTTCCGCGGATCTGCCGATGACGACCGATCGATCACCCAACACTACGCGGCTGCCGTCTCCTTTGGTTTCCCAGAGCAAGTAACAGATCGCTTGGGGTTCTCGGTTCGCATAGTCGAGCATTTCCGTGCGATCCCCTAGACCGGCAGGCAACCAAGTCGTCTCCGGGGGCTGTACGCTCTCCCGTGGCGCAGCAACGTGATGATCGTGACGATCGGAATCTGGCGCTCGTTGCTCCGCAACATGGATATTAAATCTGGGCGCAGCTGCATCCGGGAGCTCTTCTTCCTCCCATTCGGACGGATGATCGACCTCCCCTCCAGGCAAGATCTTAGGGATGAAGGGTTCCGCACTCCGCTTCGGCGTCCAATTCCACAGCAACAACACGCTCGCAAGGGCGACGACCGTAACCCCGAGACTTAACAGCAATCCGGATTGCCCCGGATGATCCATGTAGTCGAACCGCCACACTGCGGCTACGGCTGCAGCGGCCGAGACACTTGTCAATGTCCTGCGCCGGTGAGGGTCCATGGGCTGCTTAGCCGAATTCGAGGTGTCCGTCGCCACGGCGAACTGATCCCCTCCGAGCAACTCCGACAACGCATGCGGGTCGCCCGACGGAGGCTGCAGCAAGCGCCACGGCAGCCCGCTTCGCTTGTCAACTTCAGGCTTTGTTATCTCCGGCTTGTCCGCCAACCCCATCTCTCTAGGCTCGGTCGACATCATGGATAACGAAGGCGCGTGCTGCGCATCCGAAGGACGGGGACTCGAAAGGGAAGATGATAAATAGTCTCTAATAAATGTACGTAACGTTCGCGGGGCGAAGTCCGGAGCGCCTACGATGCGCAGCACCTGCTGCGCGGCTTGGCCGTCCAAATCCTGCACGTTCGTCATCCAGCGGACGACCAGTCGCTCCATGTGATCCGCGCTACTGAGCTCGGCGGTTATCGGCAAATAGGTAAATCGTAAATCTTGACCATCTCCTGCCATGAAGATGTACTCGTCCGAGAGCAGAATGCGGTTCGCGTCCAGTAGATACAGCCTGCAATCTTCCAGCACTTCCGCGAGGCGGCATAACGCGTTCATGAAATCGCTCATCGTCCATTTGACGATTCGCAGCGCTTCGCCCAGCATGCGGCAACCGCTCAAGTCGTACCTGAACGTAACGACGCCGTCGAGTTCTTCGTTCTCCACCGGAAGCAAGCCCGGCACCTCGCAATGCCGCAGCATGCGAAGCTGCGTCCCGTTGATCTCCTCGCGGGTAAATCCGTTGTCGCTGCCGATGGTCATGAATAATCCTCTGCGCCGTTCGAATCCGACCTTCAAGTTCTCCATCGTCATCCCCTACCCTTCTCCCAATAGCATCATAAAGCTCGGCACAACGGCCAGCATGAACGGAAACCGCGCTCCCCTGCCTTCCGTCACCGGATGCTTGCCCCACGGCCACTTGAGCCTCCCGCCAAGCTTCGTGAGCATAGGCAAGCGAAGCAAGATCAGGAGGGCGGCGATCGCGCCGGCGAAGACGATAGCGTATATCATGAGTCGAAGCGTAGGCATTGCGCCCATCCAGATGCCGAAAGCTCCGAACCATTTGACGTCGCCGCCGCCCATTCCGCGCAATAGGAAGAGCACGTACAACGGCGCCATTCCGGCAAGCGCGCCGATCGCGGCCGCGATCAGTCCGTCCTGGCCGTGCGCTATCCATTGATAGAGAAGGCCGCTTGCCGCGAAGCCTGCATTCAATGCGTTCGGAATACGCAACGTCCTCATATCGGTCCAGCAGGCACACGCCAGCAATAGACAGACGCCGATTAAAGCTATTTGGTCCAACGAACTCCCTCCTAAATAGAATCGAATCTTCGTCGGGTTCGTACTAACTCACCCTCAATAAAGTCGACTCATCGTCGGGCTCGTACTAACTCACCCTCAATAGAATCGAATCTTCGTCTGGCTCGAACTAACTCACCCTATGGCTCAGATGCGCTCCTGACATCAAAAGCGTGCTCCCACTGCCCCTCTTGCCCGGCGCCTGTAACTTTCAGGCTCCATTGTCCCGGCGTCGTCCTTCCCGAGACATGCCAGGTCCAGCTTACCGTTCCGTCGTCGCCGGCAACCGCCGTGCCTAGATGCTTCGCTTGGCTCAGACCGCTCTTATAAATCACCGATAAGTCGACGGAAGCTCCCGGCTTCGTGCGGATGACTAACGTCGCCTTCCTCCCCGGCCGTACCGGATGGGGCTCCAATGAAACGAACTCGACTTCCAAGCCCTCTGCCTCTTCGTCCGACAGCCTGGCGTTCGTCGCGTTGCCTCCGACCCATACTCTCTCGCGTGTGGATTGGCTTAACACCAGCTTCGTTCCGATGAACGGCACCCTCATCGGCAGCGTATACTCGGCATGAAGCGTTAAGTAAGCCTCGCTTCGATCCGAGTCGTCCGGCAGATCAACGTCCGTTAACCGCAATCGGGTGTTGTCCAGCACCGACTCGTCGATATGCAGCTGGAGCAGCTGCTCGAACGCAAGCCTCGCTCCTTGTCGCTCCAACGACCACTTCCCGCTCGCGGCTTGTTCGGCCCAATCCTTAATGGGAGAAGGAAGCCATGGTCCGACTCTGCTTATCGTCTCGCCGACCTTCGTCAGCTTGTCGCTCCATTGATCAGCCTGTTGATAGGGACTCGTCCCTTTCCCTTCCTCGATCGCCAGCGATACGGGATACCACGCGCCTGCAGCTTGCCGCACGGTCTGCGATAATACGCCATGCAAAGCCATGGAGGTGATCGCGGCCTGTACCATGAAGATCAGAAAGAACACGAGAAGCAGAAATACAGGCATCAGCATAGCCGCTTCCAGCGTTACGCTGCCTTGTTCGGATGGCGATCGGCGTCTCGCGCTTTTACTGATAGGCATAATCCGCTTGATAGACAGCTTCATATCTTCCGTCCCTCACCGTCCCGCCCAAGTTCCCATATCCGCCGAGCAGCCGCACGAGCCCTGGGAAAAACCACAGCTTTACCGACGCGGTACCTTCCCCGCTTGCGTAGGTATAAGCTTCTTGGAAGGAGATTCCCGTCTCCAGCTCCATAATCGCGATCATTCGGGCCATCTGATTGCCCGAGCCCCCGTGAAGGAGCAGAAACAACCGCAAATAATCAACATAGGCGGTGGCGATCTTAACGTATTTGGAAAGCTGAATCGTCCCTTGGTTCACGAGCGACTGGAGGTCCGCGACCGCTCCCCGGATGCCGTAGACAAGCGCGGCAGCCAGAACGAGGAGCGGATGCCCCAGCCTGTTGCACTCCACGAAGCCTTCCATCGTGCGGATCGCCAGCCTGAGCGCGAAAATTTCGCCGAACGCCGCCGCTATGTTCCCGGAAGGGTTATGAAACCCGTACAGAATATATTCCGTCTGCTGGACATCAATAGATAGAGGCGCCTCGCCTCCGCGAAGCATCTCCTTCGCGAAAGCCGGATCATACCGGGACATGCGGGAAATCGCGTATTCCGAGTAATAGAGCTGATCCCTTACGCCCAGCAAGCTATCTTCTACGATGGCAAGCAGATTGCCTGTTAACGACAGCGATTCGTCGCGTCCGTCGTCCGGTTCGTCGGCCTGTTCGCTGTCAGCCTGCTCCGCCTCGGTCCGATTCCACTGTAGGTTATGCTCGTACAGCGTCTTCAACCGATCGAACTCCGCCCGCTCTTCCGGCGTGCCGGATTGCCCGGAGAATAGGCGTAACCATTGCTTGGCTCCCGCCCATTCGCCTTTGGCCTTCTTCTCCTCTTGTTTGCGTTCTTCATCGTGGGATCGATGAGCTTGGATAGCTGCTTCTCGGGCCGATAGTATCGTGCCGGAGGATCCGTAGGAGCTCACGAACCGAGCGAAATCACTCTGCAAGCGTTCGGCTTCGCCTCTTAGTGCGCTCCCCTTACCGCTAGACCCGGGAACGGATGATGCTTGCGCTGCAAAGCTTGTCGCATAGCCTATCACCACCGTGCCCAGTGACCTTTGAGCTGCGATCTCCGACTCATACTGCATGAAGAACGATGGATCGAGCACCATCTCGGACGCTTTGCGTCTAAGCTCTGTCATCGCGGCGGCCTGCTCCGAAGAAACCGACGAATCTCCTGCGCGAATCGCTGCCGCTTCAGCCGCGATCACGCGCATCTCTTCATTGGCTTCCTTCGCTTCCTCCCACGCTTCTCTTGCCTCTTCATAGGACTGCTCGGATTTCTTCCGTGCCGTCTCCGCGCCGGCAGTCAGCTTGGAGGCTATGCGCGAGGCTCCTGTCTCGTATCCCGCAACGATAGACTCATAGCGGGGCATCTCCGCTTCTTCGATCGAACTCTCTTCCTCGGCATACTCCTCCGTCCTTCCGTCAGATTCTTGCTCTCCGTCATCACGATCTTCCTCCTTACGCTGTTTGCGTTCTTCCTCCCGCTTCCGCTTCGCCTCTTCCATGGCGCGGATCGCTTGTCTCCTCGCTTCGTCTTCCAGTCGTTTGCTTACGTAATCGTCATATTGGTTGGCGATATCGACGATCTGGTTCACGCTTCCTGTCGCCTGGCCTGGGGAAAGCATCAGCTGCGGGTAGGGAACCTCGTCTGCGAATGCTTCCCGAATGACCGTTCCATAGCTGCGCTGCCGTTCCAATGCCCGATCCAGCGCTTCCTCCCGCCGATCGTACGCCTCTTGCATCCGCTCGAGCGCATCGACCGTCTTCTTCGTGTCTTCGATCATCCCGGACATGCCGCGAAGCCGCGTCGCCAACTCTATCGTTAAATCGATAGGCGCTTTATACTTCATCTCCTCAAGCACTTGCCTGCGAAATACGTCGTGATCGGCGAGCGGCCTGCTTTCGGTCACCTCGGACCTCTCCCATTGAGTATCCAAGTAAGGGAACGAACCCGAGCCAGCCGTCATCGCGTTACCGGCGAGCGTATCCGCGAATATGCGATCGGCAGGATCGCCTCCTCTCGCGAAGAGGCCGTACCGTGAATACAACTCGGGATCGAAGGATGACAGCACCGATCGCGCACCCGACTTGACCGCCAGCTCCGCCTGCTGACGGAATGCTGCCACTCGCGCAAAATCGATCAACAGCGCGGTAATGAGAACGAATGCAGCAGTCAACGCGATGACAAAGATCGATACCGAGCCGCTCGCTTCCTCCATGCGCTTACGTCCCACGCTCACTCCTCCTTACCGCTAGGACTGCCGCTTGCGTAACACATCCGCTGCATCATCCCGATAAGAATGCTCACCTTGATTCGCTTCCTTCATCTTCGCGGAATAGTACCGGATCAAATCGAACGTTCGGATAAGCTCCGCAGGCTCCACGACGATGGCCGATACGCCAACCGATGCGGACCGCTGCCCTCTGAACTTGACAAGCGCATCGGGAAGCCAGCCGGAACGAGCTTGAATGGTAACCGTCCGCTTGATTCCGATATTCCGGTATTCGATAACCCCCGACAAGGAGCCAGGCATCGTCTCACCGATCCTCGCCAGCTTGCCGGAAGTCGAACGGTTATCATGTGAACCCGAAGCAATGCCAATCGGCACGCTGACGGACCTGTCTTCAGTCGTCCAACCCAACCAGCCTTGCAGCAGCGCATCGTCCTTCAAGCGCCAATATAGACCGTCATACTGTCCGGCAGCATATGCTCCCGTTCTCGCGTCTTTGGCTGAATTCGACCATCCGAACGCCGCGCGTTCTGCCGCGATCGAAGCGCTATAGTAAATTTGCGACTGCAGGGATATGAACAAAGCAAACAACAGCACCAAACCGGCGACGATCATCACCCAGGGCAATACCATCGATGCCTCGAGCGCAAAGCTCCCGGCGCAATCCCGACGCAACGAATACCGTATCCCGGTCCTCATTCGAACAGCTCGTCCGACTTGCCCGTCACTTTACTCATGAGACTTTCCAAGAACGAGATGATCTCAGTCTTAAACACCAACACGATCGCGATCAGCACGGCGACGATGAGCACGATTTCCAGCGTCCCCATCCCTTGCTCGTTGCGCCACAGCGCTTGTCCTGTTCTTCTCAACGCACCTATCGATCCTCTCATACACGATCAGCTCCCATTCATATTGGTTTATTGTTCAGAACATCAGCATAGCCGGAGCGCCTACCAGAATCATGATGCAGAGAAAAATGAGCGTTAGCGGAAAAACCAGCTTGGACGACGCTTGCTCCCCCAGCGTGCGAACAGCCGCTTTGCGCTTCTCCCACATTTGTCTCGTCAGCTCTCTCAGCGCCGGAACGAAAACCTCGCCGCCTCTTCTAGCATTAATGAGCAGCGTCGAAGCGAATAGCCTAACTTCCGGGACCGCGCATCTGCGTCCCATCTCTTCCAGAGCGTTAGCCATGCTCTCTCCGCGCTTCATGGCGGCTAAAGCCGACCTCAGCTCGTCATATAGCGGATTGCCGCCCGGCGACTGCTGTTCCACGCATCTCGATAGAGCGCGAAGAACGTTATCGCCCGCGTTCACGATCAACAGCAGCTTGCCAAGCAGCTCAGGCAGCTCCATCACGATGCGCTGACGGCGCATCGCGACACGGTTGCGAAGCTCCTTAGCGCGAAGGAACGGCACGCAGCAGGAGACGATTCCTCCGAGAACGGCAAGCGCTTCATTGTCCGCCATCCACGCGAGCAGTCCGAATGCGAGAAGAGCCGCATACCCTAGCCCGAGGCTTTCCCCGACGAACAGCAACAATCTATCGCGGCTGCAGGTGCCGCCGTTAAGCTGAGCGAGCGCATGCCTTGGCCGGATGAGCAGCGGTTCAAGCCTGCTTAAGACGGACGGAACCAAGATGACGCGGACGAACGGATCGATCAACGGCTTTAAACCTCTCAACCGGCCTCCGCGCACAAGAACGGCTCTGCCTAGCAGCACCGCATATATCCCGATAAGCAAAATGCAGCAAATTCCCGACCCTCCGAGTTTCATAGGCGAATGTCCATAATTCGCACCATCCACCAGGAGCAGCCGAGGAGCGCTAGGAACACCAGCGTGACCAAGATCCAGCCGAAGCCTTGGTGAATCGGCTGCATATAATCGCCGGCCACGAAGCCGAGCATACCCACGAACAGATATGGCATGACCATCATGATTCGCGACTCGAACCTCTTCTGGGCGATCAATACCGATACTTCAAGCTCGATGTCCAACTTCTCGCCGATGAATTGCGACGTGTTGCGAACGACCTCGACCATGTCTCCGCCTGCTTTCTTGCAGATGGTAATGACGTCGGCAAAGCTCTTCACCTCGGCCAAGTCCGACCTTCTCGCGAAATCCTGCAGCGGTATGTCCAACGGTTCGCCGTTACGCAGTCGGTTGGCGATCACGCCAAGCTCCTTCATCAGGTCGGACTTCGCGGCTCCCAGCAGTAACGCCAGATCAGCCTCTAGCGAGAGGAATGCATTCTCCACCGACCTGCCCGCGGACAGCAGCGAGGACAACGCATGGAGCGCTTCCTTGAAATGCTGCCGGAGCTTGTTCTTACGCCTCATACACAGTGCTCGCGCGTAATATTGGGGATACAGCAAACCTAGAGGCGCCGCCAAGCAAGCCATGATCCATGTCCCGTACATGAGCCCGACGAGCAAAGCGCACGAGCCCGCTCCGATCGCGATCGCCGTTATTCGTTCCAGCCTGTTTAACTCGTAACTTCCGTATTCGATCATTCAAACTACCGCCTCCCTCGCTAATCCGGCTTGTCGCAGCTTGTCCGAGTTCATTAGCTCCGCGACGCGGCGCAAGCTCCCGACGATGCGTCCGTTCATCTCTCCTTCCTCCTCGAACCGATAAAGCGTGCGAAGCTCCACTTCCCCGTTACTAACGCCGACGACTTCGCAGATTTCAGCCACGCGTCTAGAAGCGTCGCGATACCGGCTCAGCTGGACGACGATATCGAGCGCGGAAGCAATCTGCTGCCGAATGACCGCCATGGGCAGCTCGGCGCCGCTAAGCACCATCGTCTCCAGACGCGACACCATGTCCCTCGCGCTGTTCGCGTGCCCGGTCGACAGCGAGCCTTCATGCCCCGTATTCATCGCCTGCAGCATATCGAGCGCTTCCGCTCCCCGGACTTCTCCGACGATGATCCGATTCGGGCGCATTCGCAGGGACGCGCGGATGAGCTCGCGAATGCCGATCGCCCCCTTGCCCTCGCTATTGGGATTGCGCGTCTCGAGCGATACCAAGTTATCGACGCCGTGAATTTGCAGCTCGGCGGAGTCCTCGATCGTAATGATCCTCTCGCCTTGCCCAATCCATTGCGACAGCGCGTTCAGGAACGTCGTCTTGCCCGATCCCGTCCCTCCGCTTATGAACAGGTTGTATTTCGCCTGAACCATTCGCCGCAGAAACTCCGCCGCTTCTTCGGTCAACGCTCCGACCGCGACGAGCTCCCGAATCCCTAACGGGTTGCGAGGGAATCGGCGAATCGTGACCGTCGGTCCTTTCAGCGCGATGGGAGGAAGTACAACGTGCACCCGCGAGCCGTCGGGCAGACGGGCATCCACGATCGGCGAAGCCTCGTTCACCATCCGGTTCACCTGACCGACGATGCTATGGATCAGATCCTCTAGCCGCCCCGCGCTCTCGAAACCGATCTGAACCCGGTGCAGTTCTCCCTTGCGTTCGATATAAATCTCGTCATGAGCATTGATCATAATCTCCGATATTTCCTCGTCATCCAGCAGCGGCTGAAGGGCGTCCAAACCGCGAAAAGCATGAAATAGCCTGCTTACGGCGGCACTCCGCTGCGCAGCCGTCATCCGGCGCGTCCTCTCTCGGCGGAACAGCTCTTCCTCGATCATCCGCCGAAGCTCATCGTCGGTCACTTCTTGCTCCCAAGAGAGCAGCGATCGGACCGCCTCCTTCAGCTCAGCCAGTTCCTCGGACGTGAGCCCGGTACGCTCCATTGGCCTCTACCTCCTTCCGCCTCCTGACGGATGGCGATCTCTCGCGAAGCTCAAGCAGCTCTAGCAGCTCGTCCACCGCGCCGCAGAACGCAGGCGCGCCCAACAGCCGTCCCGGCTGGTCGACCGTCTTCCATTGCGGCACGTACGGCAAGCTCATCGCAGGCCCGTCTCCCGGCAAGCTCCAACGGTTAATCGGCCGTTGACCTTGCGCCTTATTCATGACGAACAGCAGCTTGTCCGCAAGCACCTCAGAACCAGACTGCTCCTGCCAATAGCGAAGCAGCTTGTCCGCCTTCTTCAGCGCTTGCATATCGTCGACCGCCAGCCATACGACGCGATCGCTGAGCAGCAGCAAATCGCGATGCCAGTCGCCTGCCCCCTGATCGGGATCAACGACAATCAGATCGTAACGTCCCGAAGCGCGTATGCGGCCAATCAGCTCAGAGAGGATATCTGAAGTCATCGCCAAGCGTTCGCCGGGATGCTCCGGCGCATCGATGTAATCGGTTCTTAGATAAGGCTGATGCCGACATAGCCGGCCGAACAACTCTTCCCACTGCTCCGGATGCGCCTGCAAACCATACAGAAGCCTGGACAGACTGTCCGGCTCGCCTTGCCCGAACAAGATCGAAGTCGCGTTAAGCGCTTCGAGATTGAGATAGAACGTACGCAGCCTACGCTCTCCCGCTTGGCGAAGCAGATTGAGCGCCAGCGTCGTCTTGCCCGTCCCCCCGGAGGCGGAGAATACCGTGACGATCCGGCATCCGTCCATCGTCTCGCCAAGCCCTCCGGCAACCGCTCCCCTTATCGCGTTTAATAACATGGGCAGTGGTTGATACTTGCTTACCTCCGTCCAGCCGCCATCTCCACCAGCCCCCGCGCGCTCTACTAACGCCAACGTCTTCCTCGCCCGTTCGCAGGACGCGCCAGCCTCCCGCATGATCGAAGGTTCGCCGATCACCAGATCGATGCTCCTGTTCCCTTCGAGCAGCTCCAGCCTTAGGGCGCCGGCGTACGTGAACGCCGCGACGTCCCAGCTTGGCTCCTGCTCGCGGACGAACTCTGCGAGCTTGGCCGTATATTCCCTCTCTTCAGCCGCAATAACGATCACTCTCGTCCCCAACGAAACCCCTCCTTCGCGATACAACGCAAAAAACCGCAAACCCCGACGACGAACCGTCGGAATTTGCGGTGCTTCCGCTTGCTATTGAATGTACCGATACCTTACCACATGACACAAAATCTGGCAATACTCATTTTGCGAAATCGATCATCGAGGTGACGACAAGCTCGCCCGGAGACGCCGGAGCGAACGCTTGGCCGCCCTCGCCGCGCCTTAAGAACTGGACCGTGCGCGGCAATCCCGGCACGAGGTCGAAGAAGTTGTCCGTGAAGATGCCCTCTTCGTCCGATTGCAGCCACACCTGCTTCGCCAGGCTCTTCGCCGACAGCTCGAACTTCGTGCCGCCACTGCCTTCGATTTCGCGTATCGCGATCGCCGGGTCGGACAGCTCAAGGAACTTCGAGTAGGCGAAGTAATGCTCCTTCGTCTCCGCAACCGAGCCGCCAATCCGCAATTCAGCCACGACAACCGTGCGGTTAGGATCGCGGCCCTCGAGCAGCTCGCTAACCGAGAGCTCAAGCACGATGCCAGCGGAGTTCGCCGCAACCTGTGCAGATACGGAGTCCGTCTTCAACACCTCGCCCGAGAAATCGATCAATTTCCAAGCGAGCGTGCCATCCACCGGCGTCAACGCATCCGAGACAATGTGGAACGACAGCCGATCGCCCTCTTGGTCGATCGATACGAGCACTTCGGTAAAACTCCGCTTGGCGTAATATTGCGTCGCTTTCCAGCGACCATAATAGTCCATGCTCGACCAAGAGGCAACCGGCCAGCAATCGTTGATCTGCCAGTAGAGCGTGCCCATGCAGTAATCCTTAGCGCGGCGATGCGCTTCGATCGCCATCTTCATGCCTTCGGCTTGAAGCACGGAGCTCATGTAGAGGAACGAGGTGAAGTCTTTAGCATCCTTCATGTATCGGTCGGAGTAATCCTTGATCAGGAAGTTGCCGCGTCCGTTCTTCTGGTGATGGAGCATGACCTCGGAATCGAGCGCCATATCGGCTTCTCCAGCGAACGTCTGCACCGTCTTCAGCTCGGGGAACGACTGGAAGCCGTACTCGCTCATGAACCGGCCGATATTCGTCTTATAGTTCTCGAACGGCTCCTGCGCGTGCCACACCGCCCAGAAGTGAATGTCTCCGCTGGGCGTATCGGAACCCGCATGCTGCGACGCGTCGTTCGTAACCGCCTGCATCGGCGAGGAAGGCCAATAAGCGATATCCGGCGCCATCTCCCCTACGACGTCCGGCAACAGCCGATGGAAGATCGCTTCGTAATCCGCCCACAGCTTCTCGCGCTGCTCCATCGTGAAGAGCTTCTTCCAGCCCCAGCCGCCTTCTTCGTTGTACTGCGCCCATGCGCCGTCGATCTCGTTGTTGCCGCACCAGAGCGCGATACTCGGATGATTGCGCAGCCGGCGGACGTTGTCCTTCGCCTCTTCGCGCACGTTGTCGAGGAACGCCTGGTCGCCCGGATACATGCTGCAGGCGAACATGAAGTCCTGCCAGACGAGCATGCCGTATTCGTCGCATAGCTCGTAGAACGTATCCTGCTCGTAGATGCCGCCGCCCCAGACGCGAATCATGTTGTAATTCGACTCCGCCGCGCTCGCGATTTCGTGACGATACCGTTCGGCGGTAACCTCGCTCGCGAAGCTGTCGTTCGGGATATGGTTAGCCCCTTTAGCGAATACCGGAATGCCGTTTACTTCAAAATAAAACGAAGACCCTTTCGCGTCCGGCTTGCGGATAAGCTTCACCGAGCGAAGTCCCGTCCGGACCGAATGGCTAGCCAGCTCTGCCCCTCCCGCCGAAA
>Ga0065721_10052391_pt1 | contig 12037 bp, 11 predicted proteins | sample Mesricmetagenome_FD_59108 | JGI IMG/M metagenome (GOLD analysis project Ga0065721, IMG submission 59108) | Mesophilic microbial community from rice straw/compost enrichment Sample: eDNA_1 v2 (version 2) | ecosystem: Engineered > Solid waste > Grass > Composting > Bioreactor | place: USA: Davis... | reverse complement strand
GAGATGATGTCGGGTGATTTGACTCTCGAACAGCGCAAGGAATTGCTGGAGCGGATCAAAGCTTCATCCGATGCGGCGACGGAAGGGATTCGCAGTTATCTTGGCGATGACCTTTATGCGTCGTTTCAGGAGTACGAAAAATCCATTCCGGATCGTCTGGCGGTGAACATGTTGAACGATCAGTTAGGGCACGACATGGCGCTGAGTGTTGAGCAGCAGAACGAATTGATTGCGGTGCTGAGTCGCGAGCGGAATGACTTCAAGTTCACCAATAATTTTGGCGACCAGAACAATTTTGATCCTGAGATTTTTTCCAAATTCTCCGAGGAGAATGTGAACCGATACATCCAGGAGCAGGAGCAGCTCAATCAGCGTTATCTCGCGCGAGCGCAAAACATTCTTACGCCGGACCAATACTCGGCTTACGAAAAGGCGCTGAAAAATCAGCTCGAAATGGCAAAAATGGGAATGAAAATGGCCGCGTCCATGTTCGGGCAAGGGAACTAAGCTTCGTCTCGCTCTGGCGCAAGGGAGCGCGCGGTGAGAAACGCTTTCAGTTCCGCCGCCGCTTTACCGCCGAATCCCGGCACGGCGGCGATTTCTTCCACCGTTGCCGTGCGAAGCCGTTGCACGCTGCCGAATTTTTTCAGCAACGCCGCTTTGCGTTGTTCGCCGATGCCCGGGAAATCATCCAGAATGCTTTCGGAAATTTTGCGCAGGCGCAGTTGGGCATTGTAGGAGTTGGCGACGCGATGTGATTCGTCGCGGATGCGTTGCAACAGTTTGACCGCTGGATGATCCAAGCCGAGGCGCAGCGGCTGGCTTTCGCCGGGGCGATAAATTTCTTCGAACTCTTTGGCGAGGCCGATGACCGGGAGTTTCTCCAATCCAAGTTTTGCCAGTTCAGCGCAGGCGGCATTAAGTTGACCTTTGCCGCCATCAATCAAAATCAAATCAGGTAAAATTCCGGGTGTGGTGGAACTCGGAGATTCTCCTTTGGGTTTGATGCCATAACGAACCTTGCGGCTCGTCTCATCAATCAACTGTTGCAACTCCGTCACGATGCGTTCGCCGCCTTCATCGCGCGGCTCCACTTCCAGTTCAGCGGCGGCAGCTTCGCCTTTAGCTTCTTTCAGAATGCGCGAGTAACGGCGGCGAATGACTTCCGCCATGCTCGCAAAATCGTCCTGGCCGACGACGGTTTTAATTTTGAAACGCCGATAATTCGCGCGATCGGGCCGACCATTTTTGAAACTGACGAGTGACGCGACAGCAAATGTTCCGCTGATGTTGGAAATGTCGAATCCTTCGATGCGTTGCGGCGGAGCGGGCAAACCGATGGCTTTGGCGAGTTCCTCTAAATCGCGTTCCGGCTGAATGGCGAGCGGCAACGAATACGGGATGCGCACGAACTTGTCCGTGCGTCGCGTCGTCTGTTCGAGGTCCTGAATCAAGTCCCGCAACTCAGCCGCTTTCTCGTAGTCCTGCGCCTGCGCGGCGCGACGCATCTCAACTTCGAGTTGCTCCTTCATTTCGCGGCATTGGCCTGCGAGAAAGTCACACGCGGCTTTGACCTGTTCGAGATATTGCTCGCGTGTGACGTTGTTGATGCAGGGCGCAGTGCAAAATTTCAGATGCGCGTACAAACAATGCTTGTAGTCAGCCTCGCCCGGGGTGAATGCACGACAGCCGCGAAGATTGAATTGTTTGCGTACCAACGCGAGCGTGTTGCGCACGGCGCCGGAGTTGGCGAACGGACCGAAATATCGCGCGCCATCGTCTTTCTTGATGCGAGCGAAGGTGAAATTCGGGATCGGGTCGTTCAAATTGATTTTCACCATCAAGTGCCGCTTGTCGTCGCGGAAACTGACGTTGTAACGCGGGTGGAATTCCTTGATGAGTTTGCTTTCGAGCAACAGCGCTTCGGGTTCGCTGCGGACGACGTGCACGTCGAAATCGTGAATCGCCTCCACCAGCGCATTGAACTTCAAGTCCCAGCCCATCCGCCGCGATGGATGAAAATATTGGCTCACGCGTTTACGAAGGTCGCGCGCTTTACCGACGTAGATCACCGTGCCGAACCGATCTTTGTGCAGGTACACACCGGGTTTATGCGGTACCTGACCGAGTTTTTTGCGAATGTGATCCGTGACGGGCACAGGTGAAATTAAGGACAGATCAATGCAGGTGGCAAGCGGAGGCGAGGATGGAAACGGAAATGCCGCCAATTGAAGCGGAGCGAGCGGATACGCTTTTCAGAGAGCGGCCATGACGCGCGCCATTTCGAGCGCGGTCTGGGCGGCTTCGACTCCGCGATTGTGCTTCGGGTCGAGACAGCGCGCTTCAGCCTGTTGTTTGTTTTCCAACAACAACACTTCATGAATCACCGGAACACTGTGTTGCAATTGAATCTGCATCAGCGCCTGACTTACGGCTTCGCCGATGTGTTGCGCGTGCGTGGTTTCACCGCGCAAAATCACACCGAGACAAATGATGGCGGAAGGCTTGGGATTCGTGGCCGAAAGTCTGGCCGTGACGACGGGAATTTCATACGCGCCGGGGACGCGGACAATCCGCACTTTTGCCCCGGCTCGCTTCAATTCACGCGCGGCGGCGTTCAACATGCCGTCCACGTATTTCGCGTTGTAACGCGATGCGACGATGGCGAAGGAACCGCCTGCTTTCGTGGCTTTCGTTTTGCGAACCGCCTTCAGCATGGCGCTCAGGCCGTTGCGGGCACGGTCGTGACGTTCGCGTTGTTTTCGAGGAATTCCATGACCTTCTCGCTGGCGAGCTGATCGTAAATTCCCACGATGCCATTACGCTTCTGGAGGTCCTTGATGAACTTATCCGGCGGAATCTGATACATTGCCGCGAGCGTTTGAATGCGGCGCAGCACCTCTTCCTGCGACACTTTGATGCCTTCCTTCTCGGCGATCTTTTGCGTCAGGAAAGCCAGTTTAACGCGTTCCTTGGCGTTGTTGGCAGCCACGTTGTAAATCGTGTCTTTTTCCTTCTCGATCAAATCTCGCGGCACACCGCGTTTGGCGTTTTCCTGAACGAGATCGTAAACCACGTTGCGCGTTTCGTTGGCGACAGCAGTTTCCGGCAGATCGAAATTCACTTTCTCGAGGAGCGCTTTGACAATCTGACCGCGTGTGTCGCGGCTTTGCTTGTACTTCAGCTCGTTTTCGAGATCTTTGCGCACGCCTTCGCGGAGCTTTTCCAGGCTCTCGGCTTCGTACAGCTTGGCGAACGCATCGTCGAGCGGCGGCAATGTCTTCTCGCGCACTTCAACGACTTCAACTTCGTAAACGCCCTTTAGCCCAGCCAGTTCCTTGGTGACGAAGTCCGCCGGGAATTCGACGTTCACGGTGCGCTTCTCGCCTGCGCTGGCGCCGAGCAATTGATCGGCGAAGCCGGGAATAAACGAGTCGGACTTCATTTCCACCCAGAATCCCTGCTGTTGGGTGATGCCTTTGGCGGTCGGATTGAATTCCGTGAGCGGTTTACCGTCGCTCGTGCCGGAGTAATTCACGACAGCGATGTCGCCGCTGGCCAGCGGACGCTCCACCTTTTTGAAATCAGCGCGTTGTTCGCGCAACATATTGAGTGCTTTTTCGACGTCCCCGTCGGTGACTTCTTTGGCTTCGCGCTGAATCGGCAAGCCTTTGTATTCGGGCAATTCAAATTCCGGCGGCGTTTCAATCGTGGCGGCAAACTGCAATGCCTGACCGCGTCCGAATTGAATTTCCTCAATGTCCGGATAACCGAGCACGTCGATGTTCTTTTCCTTGAGCGCGTCGCGATAGGCATCGTTGATGAGCTTGCGCTTCACCTCGTCTTTGATTTCGGCGTCGTATTTTTTGACGACCATCGCAATGGGCGCTTTGCCGGGACGGAAACCGGGCAAGCGGGCTTCCTTTTGGAAGTTTTTTTCCATGGCGGAAAAGGCTGCATCCACCGCTTGCGCATCCACTTCGATGCGGACGAGTTTTTTGCACGGAGCCAGATTCTCGACTGTGACGTTCATAAAAGTAAATCAGTGACCGTTGGAAAGAGAAAGCCGTGTGGATTTCCGCGCTTCAACGGGCCGGTCAGAGTAGCAACTCGCCGCTGAGCGTCAAGAATCGCATTGGGGAATGCGCCAGTTCGCCGCTCAACGTCAATCAAATCGGAAAAGCACGAACGGCGTTGGAGTTTGCGGTCATTTTCCGTCGTTTCGGCAGTTACCCCGAGAAAACTCATCTGAGAGCGCAATCAGCTTTTCGATCGCAACTGCGCCGGTTTTTCGCCGTAATTGATGCTCATCGCGCCGCCGAGGAGATTTTTCACCTGAACGTTGTTCAGTCCCAAAGTGCGCATGTGAGCCTCTACACCGCGTTGCGCGGGATAATGTTTCAGCGATTCGAGGATGTAGGAGTAGGCGCTGGGCTTGCCGCAGAACAACAGTCCAAATATCGGAACGCCAATCCGCAGGTAACCGAAATAGAGTGCGCGCCAGAAGGGATTGTCGGGTTTGCCGAAATCCAACACCAGCAGACGGGCGCCGGGTTTGGCGACGCGTTGCATTTCGGCGAGGCCGAGCTGCCAATCGGCGAGATTACGCAGACCATAACCAACAGTTACAATGTCGAAGCTCGCATCCGCAAACGGCAGATTCTGCGCATCGCCTTGGAGGAATTTCAGATTCTGACTTTGCGCTTTAGGTTTTCGGCGCTCGGCAACGGCGAGCATCTCCGGACTGAAATCCAGGCCGGTGACGATTGCGCCGCGTTTGGCGAGAGCAAAAGAGATATCGCCAGTGCCGCAGCAAAGGTCGAGCGCGCGGTCGCCGGGTTTGACGGCGGCGAGGTCCACCAAACGTTGTTTCCAACGACGGTGCAGGCCGAGACTTTGTAGGTCGTTGATCAGGTCATAGCGCGGCGCAATCGCAGCGAAGAGGCGATTGACGGAGGCGGCGCGTTGCGTGCCGGGATTGTAAAACTCGTTCCCCATGTTGGACAAAGTCGTCTCAATACTGGCCAGCGCCGCGCGTTACGGCGACCAAATTCGCGTCGCAATTCGCCGCAGAGCGGGAACTTTCCTTATGTTTTTGCCGAGGCTGCCGATGGTTCAATTGTTGCTAATTCCTGAGAAAGCAGTGGATTGCTTGCGTATGAATAAAAAATTGATTCTGGTGGTGGACGATGACCCGGTTGTGCAAAAGGCATTCTCCATCAAACTTAAAGGCAGCAATTATGACGTCATCACGGCTTCGGAAGGTGCTGAAGCGGTAAACCTGGTTCGCACCAAAAAGCCGGATGCCATTCTGTTGGATATCAATTTCCCGGCAGAGTTCAGCAGCGTGCAATGGGACGGTTTCCGCCTCATTGAATGGATCAAGCGTTTGGAAGACAGCGCCAAAACTCCGATTTTCATCATTTCGAGCGGCAATCCAGATAAATACCTGGCGCGCGCGCGCGAACTCGGCGCAGTGGGTTTCTTTCGCAAGCCGGTGATTCACGAGCAGCTCGTCGAAGCCCTGGAACGCGCCTTCAAAAACGAAGCAGTCGCTGCCGCCTGAAGGTTTATGAACACACCCGGTCAACCTGTCGCACTGGAATTCAGCCAGATTGCTGAGCTGAACGAGCAGCTCTCTACAATGCGACACGATATCAATAATCACCTTTCATTGATGATGGCCGCGGTGGAGTTAGTGCGTCGCAAACCCGAAACGGCCGAGCGAATGGCCAGTACGTTTACTGAGCAACCGATGAAAATTACGCAGGCGATGAAGAAATTCTCCGCCAGCTTTGAGCACACTTTCGGGCTTAAACCGAGTTAATCGGTTTCTCAATCGCAACGCTGCGGTTTCTTTCCTGTAACCTGTTTCATTTCGGAAACGTCCGGTTCATTAGCAACCGGTTTTGGCCCCACGCCGAAACACAACCGAAATGAAACTATGAAAAACTGTTCTGTCTTTGCCATTCTGGCCGCGCTGATCGTCAGCGCCAATTCTTTCGCCCAACCCAATCCGCCCCGTCCACCCCGTGACGGTGGTCCAAGTGGAGAAGGTCGGCGTTTCGCCCGTCCACCGCAGGAAATGATGGAACGAAGCGGATTTCGTGGCGGAGAAAGAGTCTTCTTCGATCCGGTGTTGAATGAAGATCAACGCGAATCGCTGCGCGAAGCGATGCGTTCGCAGCGTGAGAAAATGCGCGACCTGCAAGAGCAGATTCGCAAGGCGCGTCAGGCATTGATGAAACAAGCGCTGACGGAGGATTTCAAAGAAGAAGTCGTCAAGGCGAAGGCGGTGGAAGTAGCAAAGCTCGAAGCCGAAGTTGCGGTGCTTCGTCTCAAAGCCTTGGCTGAAGTTGAACCGGCACTCTCCGAAGAACAAATGGAGCGGATTCTGAATCTGCAACCGGCGCGCTCTGAGGAAATGGATCGCGAGGACGCTCGTCCGCGACGGCAACGCATGCAACGTCCGCCGGAAGACGCGCCGCGCCGTCCTGCGCGAGCGAACTAATCTCGATTCAACCAATGGGCGCGACCAATGAGCCGTTGGCGGACGCAGCAACGGCTTTTGCCTTTGAGCGCCCCACGCCCTCTGCCATAGTTCCGCCGATGGAACGCACCGAGGCGGAGCTGATTGCGGCGGCGGTCCGCGGCGACACCGCCAGCTTCGAGCCGTTGATCCAAAAATATTCTCCGCGCGTTTTTGCTACGGCGCGACGCTATGCGCGTTTGGAGCGCGAGGTTGAAGACATTGTGCAGGAGGTGTGGATCAAGGCGTTTCAAAAGTTGGATTCGTATCGTGGTGAAGCGCCGTTTGAACATTGGCTCATGCGCCTGGCGGTGCGGACGTGTTACGACTTTTTACGAGCGCATCAGCGAAATCGCGAAGCGGCCTTTTCCGAAATCTCGGACGAAGAAGATCAATGGCTGGAGCGTTTTGCCGCTGCGCCGGAAGACGCGAGCGAGCAGGCGGTTGCCGCCAAACAACTCGTTGCCAAAGTGCTGGAACAAATGACTCCGGCGGGGCGATTGATTATCACGCTGCTGGAAATTGAAGAGCGTTCCATCAAAGAAATCGCCGAACTCACCGGTTGGTCCGTGCCGCTGGTGAAAGTGCGAGCGTTTCGGGCGCGGGCAGAAATGAAAAAGATTCTCGCTCGCATGACGCGGGACAAATATCTGTAACCTCGAACGACCAAAATCCGTCTTAATGAATGTCCGGTTATGAAACTCGAAGCCTTACAAAAGAAATTGCTCGCTGCCGCTCGCGCTGATACGCCGAGCGATCGCGTGCCGTTGGCTTTCGAAAAACGCGTGCTCGCGCATTTGCAACAACGTCCGGCGATTGATCCGGCGGCGCTTTGGGCGCGGGCGTTGTGGCGCGCGGTAATTCCTTGCGTGGCGGTCAGTGTGATTCTGGCAACGGTTACATTTTTGCCGATTGGTAATTCGACGGCGGGGGCGGAGACACCGGATTTGTCGCAGGTTTTTGAACAAACACTGCTCGCCTCGTCGGCGGAGCAAGTGCAATGGGAGGATTACTGGTGAACACGTGGAAAATCGTTTGCGCCACGCTCGTGATTTTCATCGCGGGCATCGTTACGGGCGTTGTTTTGATGCGCTTGGGCGAACGTGGGCCGCGACCGTGGGTACGGATGAATCGAGAAATTCCTCGCCCTGCCATGAATGATACGAATCTGGATTTGCCTGACGCTCCGCCGGGGCCGCGCGGTGTTCCGGATCGTGGCGGTCCGCCGGCCGCGAGTCGGGATCGCGAGTTTTTGCAGATGTTGGACCGACAAATCACGCTCACGCCGGAGCAGCGCGGTCGCATTGTTCAGATCATGAGCGAAGGGCAGGAACGCATCCGACAACTGCGACAGTCTATCGATCCGGACATCCGGCGCGAGATGGAGAAGACGCATGAGCAGATTCAGGCGCTGCTGAATCCGGAACAGCGAGAACGCTTCCAGCAACTGATGAAACAGCGCATTCAGCGCCGCGTCGAATCAATGAATCCAGAGCGACGTCTCGGCGACTGGCGGGAAAATCGGCGTAACATTCCATTGCGAGAACGTCCCAATGACGGCGCGTTGCCACCGCTCCCACCGCCGCCGCATGAATCACAGGAGCCGATTCCGTGACATGAAATCTTCCGATTCCACTCAAACCGATCGCCCGAACTCAGAGACCGAGGCGTGTCCGACGGAGAATCTTTCGGGTGAGTACTGGCGTTGGTGTCCGCGTTGCGGGCACGAGTTGCACAATGAAAAATGCAAACTGCGTTGCCCGCGCTGTCATTATTTCATGAGTTGCTCGGACTTCGATTGAGGCTTCTCGAATTTATTTTTCCGGCAACGCGTGCACGGCGAGATCGTCATACCAGATTGGCGTGCCGGCGAACGGGCTGCCGATGATTGAAGCGCGACCGGCAATCGGCGGTTCCGTTTCGGTAAATTCAATAAGCGGCCGGGCGGGCACGGGATCGCCTTCGGCCCAGGCTTTCGCAGAAATCTGCCACGCGTCGGCTTTAGTCTGACGCAATTCAATTTGCACGTGGGTCCACGTGCCAGATTTCCAGTCATACGGCACGCTGGCTTTCACTTCGAGATCGTGAATCAGCTCCAGCGCGTTTTTTGCCGGTGACACCTGAGCTTTCCAACCGCTGACGCCGCCGATTCCCACGCCAAAGGTCGGGGCACGGCGACCGCGGCTCTTACCAAAAATGCGTGCGCTCGCCTGCACGTTAGTGCGAACGCTGGGACCGAATTGAACGCTGAAACTGTCCAGCGGCGCGCCCGGCAATGCGAGGAATTGATTTGTTCCGTCGCGCTGTATCGCGAAATCGCCACCGAGCACCATCATGTCATTGGGCACTTTGCCGATTTCAGCGTTATCAAAATTATTCGAGTAAAGCGTCGTCGCGCTCGAGGTGGCGCCTGCGTTGGCACGATCCGCCGCCAGCTTGGCGTTAATCCAATTACGCAACGTCGAACTGCCATGGCCGTAGCCATCGGGCAATTCCACGTAGTCGTGCGTTTGAATTTCAGGCGGTGCTCCCCAGTGCGGTGGAAAAGGTTTTTTGCTTTGCGCCATGAGCGACAACGCTCCAGCCAGCGCCAGCGTAACCAGGAAAATTTTCCTCATCCTCACGATTCTCTTCATCGGTTAATCGTTTCTCAGTGCGCTCAACAAATCACCGCGCACAGCAAAGCGCGTTGCCAGCCAGGTCCACAGCGCGCCATTCAGCAACACCGCGCCGAGAGTCAAACCCAGCGACGCGTACGGCAGTTGGCCCGACGGAGACAGTGCAGCAGGCAACACTGCGATTGCTGCCGCGACGATACCAAGCGCCAGACCGGCCAACAACAATGCGCCGTTTTCCAGCATCAACAATCGTTGTACTTGCGTCTTGCGAAAACCGGTGGCGAGCAAGACAGCCAGTTCACTGCGGCGCTCCAGAACATTGCGTAATACAACTACGCCCAGTCCGAAGCTGCCAAGCAGCAAGCCCAGACCGCCGAGAATTTGAAAAGTTCCAAGATACGTATTCTGCACAGCGTTGAATTGATTCAGTCGCACGGTGGCGGGCGTGAGTTCCAGGCCGACGTCCTGCAATGCCCGTGTCAGTGTTTCGCTCACCTGCGTCACGGTGTTCGACGGCGCATCAATCAGAAACGTTCGATATCCGCTCGTGCCGGGATAACGTTTCACGAACTCCGCTTCGTCAATGATGAGTTGACCTTGCAGAATGGAATTCGCCACCGCGCCCACGATACGCACCTTGAACGGCTGCCCGCGCTCGTCCACGTAATCAATTGTGTCACCGACTTTTTTCCCCATCGCCCATTGGATGGAATTCGCGTCGCCGATGGCGGGAACTTCGGGAATCTGCGTCGCTGACGAATCATTCTTCGAACGTAACGCGTGCCAGCCTTCACCTTTGGCGAATGTGAATCGTCCTTCAAGCGCATCGGGGTTCGCTCCCAGCAACCGCGGCTTTTGTGCGCGATTCATATTCAAACAACTTGCTTCGTCTCCGGCGCGAACGCGAAATGAAACAAATCTCACATCGGCCAGGTCTTGTGGATTGAGCGCAAAAAAGTCGCGTCCGGAATCGGTGTTCAAGTCGTGCACGACCGGAACAGTTGTTTCACCGAGGAGCGCGAATCCGCCAGTGCCGGAAGTTTTCTGCGTTGCGTCACGATTCGCATCCAGTCGAAACACGCCGATGCTTACGATGAGAAAACTGCCACACGCGAGCATTGTCACCGTGGCGAGACTGCGCTTGCGGCGGCGCGCACAACCACGAATCGCCAGTGAAGTTTGGGTGAGCGGAAGGTGATGTTTTTCTTCTATTTGGCGATCGCGACTTTCGCGTAAAGCACGAGTGTCGTGCTCCATTTGAGCGAGCCGCGCGCTGATGAAGCTCAGTCCGGAAATCAGTATCAACGCTCCGGCGCCAAAGAAAATTCCTGCGTTCGCACTTTGGCCGCTGACAATTGCCCAACCGATCAAGGTCAGTCCGAGCAACAGCGTGACACTGCCGATGAGTCGTGCTCGCGTCGGATTGCGACCCGATGTGGCGCTGATGATTTCGCCAACCAACAATTCACGCGGCGGTCGTCCGACAAATTTTCGCAGCGCAAACCAGATGACGATTATTGAAACGGCCGCGCTCGCGAAAAGACCGATTACCAGCGTTTGCGCGGTCACGTGAAAGTCGAGTGTGGTGTTGCCGATGGCATCGCGCCACACGGTCGTGAGGCCGCGCAGCATTGTTCGCGCAAAGTGAATTCCGCCCACCGTGCCGAGTGCGCCGCCAATCAGTGCCAGCGCCGCGCCTTCGCTTAATAAGATTTTACGAACGTGCTTAGCCGTGAAACCCAGTGCGAGCAGTGTGCCGATTTCTGGCGCGCGTTGTTCCAAACCGAATTGAAACAGCAGCGCCATCAACACCAGCGCCGCCGCAATCAGAAAGAAACTGAAGCCAAGAAATAATCCGCCGAAGTCCTGTGATTCCGCCGCGCCGCGTAATGCGCGTTCGCGCACCGGCTCAAAGCGCAATCCAAATTCCTCTGGTGTCAAACGAGCAACGATGGCTTGCGCCAATTCATCGCGCGATGGAGCTTTTTCACTGTTTGTTGTAAACCGTACGGCAGTGAAATCGCCAAAACGATTGCCCCACATTTTTTTTCCAGCGGCCAACGTGATGAAGGCTTTCGGCGTGCCCCGATATTGCTTCCAGTAATCATCATCCTTGCGACGAATCTCGTAGGTGAGCGGAAATCCGGCGTCCCAGTCTCGTGTGCTTTCGGCTTTTTCGATGCCGGGAAAATCCGGCATCAGGCTGCGATCTGCCCAAGGTATTTCTAAGGGAACAATGCTGTGAACGCGAAAGGTGTTCGTCGCTTCATTCAGCTTCGCGCCGGATTCGGGCAGGAAATAACTGAGTGAAATCTCATCACCGGGTTGCACTTGGAGATCCTCGGCGAGCCATTGACTCACGACGATTTCGTCGTCGCGCAAATTTGCCGGCGTCCATGGCGGTCCAGCGGCGGTGACCATCGAATACGGCGTAGCGCGATTGCCAGCGCGAATCAGATTCGCGAGATAAGTAATCAATGGTTGCGCGTTGGTTGAAATTGCCGTGGCGGCGCGAACGGCAGGTGCATCGAGAAAAATTCGCGGCGTCACTAGGTCCAATGTTTCGCCGGAGTTCGTGTGCAACGTGAGTTGAAAATCTTCCAGCGTAAAGAGACGTGCTTGATCGCGTGGGCAGTTCAGAAGTTCCAGCATCATCAACACGTGTTCAGGCGTCGCAGCGTGCTCCGCCGTTGCTGCGTGACGAGTCGTTGTTACTGAATCGCGATTTGCGGCGTGGACTTGCGCGAGTCGTTGGACATCAACCTTCCAATCAGAAACGAGCAGGAGATTCGCTTTGCCAGCCAGATCGGTTGCGGCCTGCAAAGCAGACAAAGCCATGAATGCGTTGAAGCCCGCGCGCTCTCCAGCTACGAGACTGAACTCGCCCAAC
>Ga0065721_10052390_pt1 | contig 12040 bp, 12 predicted proteins | sample Mesricmetagenome_FD_59108 | JGI IMG/M metagenome (GOLD analysis project Ga0065721, IMG submission 59108) | Mesophilic microbial community from rice straw/compost enrichment Sample: eDNA_1 v2 (version 2) | ecosystem: Engineered > Solid waste > Grass > Composting > Bioreactor | place: USA: Davis... | reverse complement strand
CGAACGTCCCCGCCTGGTCCAGCCGCGTCGGCAGGCCCGCCGCAGCGATCACGGCCTCCACCCGCCGGGCGTCGGCCTCCGGGCACAGCCCCTGCCGCGCCGAATAGCGGAAGGCCAGGCAGCACCCCAGGGCGACCGCCTCGCCGTGCGCCAGGGCGGCTTCCTCGAAGCCCAGTTCCGCCTCGACCGCATGGCCGAAGGTGTGGCCCAGGTTCAGCAGGGCGCGCCGGCCCGCCTCCTTCTCGTCCTCGCCGACGACGGCGCTCTTGATCTCCACCGAGCGCACCACCGCCCGCTCCAGCGCCGCCGGGTCGCCCCGGGCGCCGTCCGCTCCCTCGCTCGCCAGCCAGTCGAAGAAGGCCAGATCGCAGATCAGCCCGTGCTTCAGCACCTCGGCCCAGCCCGAGCGGAGTTGCTTGTCCGGCAGGGTCGCCAGCACGTCGATGTCGGCCAGCACCAGGCGCGGCTGGTGGAAGGCGCCGATCAGGTTCTTGCCCCTCGGCGTGTCGATGGCGGTCTTGCCCCCGACGGAGGAGTCCACCTGGGCCAGCAGGGTCGTGGGAAGCTGAACGAAGTCGATCCCGCGCATGTAGAGGGCCGCCGCCAGGCCGGCCAGGTCGCCCACGACCCCGCCGCCCAGGGCCACCACCACGTCCCGGCGATCCAGCCCGATCTCCAGCAGCCGGTCCAGCACCCGCTCCAGCCGAGCGAAGGACTTGGAGGCCTCGCCCGCCGGCACGGTCACCATCTCCGACCGCACGCCCGCCGCCTCCAGCGCCGCCATCGCCGCCGGCCCGTGGATCGCCGCCACCGTCTCGTCGCTGATCACCACCGTCCGGCCGCGCGCCAGCGGCGCGATGCGCCCCCCCGCCTGGGCCAGCAGGCCGCGTCCCACCACGACGTCATAGGGCCGGAAGCCCTGGCCGCTGACCGGGATGATCGTCATGAGGTCTTCTCCGCGCGCCGCCGCCGTCTCCAGTGGCGCCGCAGTTCGCGATGCACAGCCTCGACGGCCTGGCCGTGCGAGCCGCCGCCCACATCGACCGTCAGATCCGCGTCGGCATAGACGGGATAGCGCGCCTCCGCGAGGCCCGTCAGCACCTCCATCGGATCGCGTCCGCGCAGCAGGGGCCGGGTGTCGCGCCGCGCCACCCGCTCGGCGATGACGCCCAGTTCGGCCCTCAGCCAGACGGTGTCGGCGCGCGCCTTCAAGAGGGCCCGGGTCTCGGGGTTCATCATCGCCCCGCCCCCGGTGGCCAGCACGATCGGCGGCCCCTCCAGCAGGCGACGCATGACGCGCGCCTCCCCGGCCCGGAACTCGGCCTCGCCCATGCTGGCGAAGATTTCGGCGATGGACATGCCGGCGGCGGCCTCGATCTCCACGTCGCCGTCGGCGAACGGCATCCGCAGCCGGTTGGCCAGCCGCCGCCCGACCGAGGATTTCCCCACCCCCATCAGGCCCACCAGCGCTATGGTGCGCTTCGGCGTCGGATTCGCGCGGCGGATCATCCGGCGATCCCGGCGGACGAAGGACGGACGAGGACGGCGAGGCGGGCGGACATGGTCGACCAACCCTCTACACGATGCGCCGCCGTCCGCCATACGCCCGGCGGCCGGATCGCCCGATGACGCCCCAGATCGAGGCCTTCCTGGAGATGATGGCGGTGGAGCGCGACGCTTCGCCCCATACGCTGGCCGCCTACGCCCGCGACCTGGCCGATGCGGAAACCGCGACGGGAGGCCTGCTAAAGGCCGATGCAGAGGCGGTCGAGGCCTGGTTCGCCGACCTGTCCCGCCGCGGCCTGTCGGCGGCCACCGCCGCCCGTCGCCGCTCGGCCGCGCGCCAGTTCTACCGTTTCGCCCTGGTCGAAGGCTGGCGCGCCGACGACCCGTCGCGCCGCCTGGACGCGCCGAAACAGGGCCGCGCCCTGCCCAAGGTGCTGACGCGTGAGGAAGTGGCCCGCCTGCTCGAGGCCGCCGCCCGCAAGGACGCCGCCGCCGGTCTGCGCCTGGTCGCCCTGGTCGAGCTGGCCTACGCCTCGGGCCTGCGGGTTTCGGAACTGCTGGCGCTGCGGGTCGAGGCGGTCCGCCGCGACCCCGCCTATCTGATCGTGCGCGGCAAGGGCGGCAAGGAACGCCTCGCCCCCCTGAACGCCGCCGCCCGCGAGGCGGTCAAGGCCTGGCTCGCCGCCCGCGACGCCAAACGCCGGCCCGAGCTGCCCGACAGCCCGTGGCTGTTCCCGTCATCCGGCCGATCCGGCCACCTGACCCCCCGCCGCTTCGCCCAGCTTCTGGATCAGGCGGCCGTGACCGCAGGCCTCGACCCCTCACGCGTCAGTCCTCACGTCCTGCGCCACGCCTTCGCCACCCACCTGCTGGAGGGCGGCGCCGACCTGCGCGTCGTTCAGACCCTTCTGGGCCACGCCGACATCGCCACCACCCAGATCTACACCCACGTCGCCACCGACCGCCTGGCCCAGGTGATCCAGCAGAACCACCCCTTGGCGCGGGACGACTGAACCGTCGCTTGCCCGGCGGCGTTGACCTCTCTAGGTTCCGCCGCCTTCCCCTGGGGCGCCCCGACGCCCTGCAACCCGGACGCCTTGATGGCCACGCACTACCTCGACTTCGAAAAGCCGATCGCCGATCTAGAAGCCAAGATCGCCGAACTGTCGGCCCTTTCCGAGAGCGCCGGATCCTTCGAGGCCGAGATCGCCGGCCTGAGGAAGAAGGCCGAGCAGCTGCGTCGCAAGACCTACGCCGGCCTCGACCCCTGGATGAAGACCCAGGTCGCGCGTCACCCCCAGCGCCCGCACTTCATCGACTACGTCGAGAGCCTGTTCACCGACTGGACCGAGCTGCACGGCGACCGCCAGTTCGGCGACGACCAGGCCATCCTGGGCGGCCTGGCCCGCTTCCGCGGCCGGCCGGTGGTGGTCATGGGCCACGAGAAGGGCCACGACACCGACACCCGCCTGCGCCACAACTTCGGCATGGCGCGGCCCGAGGGGTATCGCAAGGCGGTGCGCCTGATGGACATGGCCGATCAGTTCGGCCTGCCGGTCCTGACCTTCGTGGACACCGCCGGCGCCTATCCGGGCCTGGGCGCCGAGGAGCGCGGCCAGGCTGAGGCCATCGCCCGCTCGACCGAGCGCGGCCTGACCCTGGGCGTGCCCTCCATCGCCACCATCACCGGCGAGGGCGGATCGGGCGGCGCGATCGCCATCGCCGCCGCCAGCCGCGTGCTGATGCTGGAGCACTCCATCTATTCGGTCATCTCGCCCGAGGGGGCGGCCGGCATCCTGTGGCGCGACGGCGCGCGGGCCAGGGACGCGGCCATGGCCATGAAGATCACGGGGCCGGACCTGATCGGGCTGAAGATCGTCGATCGCCTGATCGAGGAGCCGGTGGGCGGCGCCCACGCCGATCGCGAGGCGGCCATCGCCGGCGTCGGCGACGTGCTGGCCGAGGAGCTCAAGGGGTTCGAGGGCATGAGCCCGGCCCAGATCCGCAAGGCCCGCGCGGACCGGTTCTACGCCATCGGCGCCCTGGGCTGAGGCGGGGCGTTAACGCCCCATCCACCATGATCGCTCAACCTGTCGTCGTCCGCGATGGGGGACGCTTTGGCGCGGGGCGCATGACGACACACGGCGACCTGTTGCGTGAAAGCGCCGTCTTCAACCTGGGCGGCGCCGTCTGCATGATCGTGGACGACTCGCCCTTCTCCACCACCTTGACCGCCAGCGCCCTGTCCGGCTTCGGCATCCGCCCCCGCTACAACGTCGGCACGGGCGCCGAGGCGCGGCGCATCCTGCAGGAGAAGACCATCGACCTGATGCTGGTGGATACCGACCTGCCCGACGTCGACGGGTTCGAGCTGGTCCGCTGGCTGCGTCGGTCGGGCCTCAACCCCAACGCCTTCTGCCCGGTCATCATGACCGCCAGCCACATCCGCCGCGTCCGCGTGGCGCACGCCCGCGACTGCGGCGCCAACTTCGTCGTCACCAAGCCGTTCAGCGCGGCCATGTTGCTGGAGCGCATCCTGTGGGTCGCCCGCGACAGCCGGCCCTTCCTCGAGGTGGGCGACTACTTCGGCCCCGACCGTCGCTTCCGGGACGAGCCCTGGGAGGGCGAGGAACGCCGCGTCGAGCGCAAGGGCGCCCGCGGCTCGGCGGAGAGCGTGGAGATCGCATGACCGTTATCACCCACATGCAACGGCGATCCCGTCTGGCCCAGATCATCGACCAGCCGGGCGGCGTCAGCGTCGGCGCGGCCCTGGCGCAGGCGGAACGCAACCTGTCGGCCCTGAAGGACCAGGCGCTCGAGGTGATCCGCACCAACGTCGCCGACCTCGTCTCCGGCCCGCCGGCCGAAGCGCCGGAGGCCGTCCGGCTGGACAGCACCTATGCGACGGCGGCCCAGATCATCGACGCGGCCAGCCCGTTCGCCATGGACGACCTGTGCATCGCCGCGCGCGGCCTGTGCGACCTCGTGGACGCCGCGCCGCGCGAAGGCGGCTTCGACTGGCGCATCCCGGCCGCCTACGCCCAGGCGATGAAGCTGCTGCTGGCCCTGCCTGCCGACGCCGGCGAGGCCCGGCAGACGATCGTGGACAATCTGAACGAGGTCCTGCGGCGCAAGCTGGGCGATCAGCCCGGCGCCTGAGCCTTCCCCGCCCGGGTCTGCTTCTTCCACAGGGCCGCATATTCCCCGCCCTGCCGCGCCACCAGCTCATGGTGCGCGCCGCGCTCGACGATCCGCCCGGCCTTCAGCACCAGGATCTGATCGGCGTCCGCCACCGTCGACAGCCGATGCGCGACCACCAGGGTCGTGCGTCCGGTGCGCGCCCGGCGTAGCGTCTTCTGGATCGCCGCCTCCGTGCGGCTGTCCAGCGCGCTGGTCGCCTCGTCCAGGATCAGGATGCAGGGATCGGCCAGCAGCGCGCGGGCGATGCCCACCCGCTGGCGCTCGCCGCCCGACAGCTTCAATCCCCGCTCGCCCACCAAGGTGTCCATGCCCTGCGGCAGGCCGCGGATGAAATCGGCCAGTTCCGCCGCTTCCGCCGCCGCCCAGATCGCGGCCGCGTCCGCGCCCGGCCGGGCGAAGGCGATGTTGGCGGCCAGGGTGTCGTTGAACAGGGCCACGTCCTGCGGCACCAGGGCGACGGCGGCGCGCAGCGAGGCCTGGGTCACCGAACGCGCGTCATGGCCGTCGATCAGCACGCGCCCCTCCTGCGGATCGAGCAGGCGCAGCGCCAGCTTGACGATGGTCGACTTGCCCGCGCCCGACGGCCCGACCAGGGCCGTGGTCGTGCCGGGCGGGGCGAAGAAGCTGACGTCCTCAAGCCCGTTCGCCCGGGCGTCGTGCCGGAAGCCGACATGGTCGAACTGGATCGCAGCGCCCCGCGCGTCGGACGGGCGCGGCAGGGCGACGGCGTCCGGCGCATCGGCCACCTGCGGGGTCTGGCGGGTGACCTTCAGCATCTCCTCCATGTCGATGAAGGACTGGCGCACCTCGCGATAGGCGAAGCCCAGCACGTTCAGCGGCGCATAGAGCGAGATCAGGATCAGCACCGCCGCCGTCACGTCGCCCGGCCCCATCCGCCCGGCCGCCGCCTCGAAGCCCGCCATCACCGCCATGACCCCCAGGCCGACGTTCATGATCAGGGCCTGCATGCCGTTCAGCAGGTTCAGGGAGTTGTTCGCCTTGACCGCCGCATCGGCATAGGCGCCCAGGGCGCGGTCATAGGTCTGGGCCGCTCGCGCCTCGGCGCCGAACGACTTGACGGTCTCGTAGTTCAGCAGGGCGTCGACCGAGACGCCTGCGGCTTCCGAATCGGCGGCGTTCATCACCCGGCGGTGCTCCAGCCGCCAGTTCGACAGGGCAAAGGTGGAGACCGCATAGACCGCCACCACCGCCACGGCGACGGCGGCGAAGCGCCAGTCGTACTTGCCGCCCAGAACGGCGGCGGCCAACACCAGCTCCACCCCGGTCGGGACCAGGTTGAAGGCCAGGATGCGCAGCAGGAAATCGACCGCGCGCGAGCCCCGGTCCAGCGTCCGCGACAGGGCGCCCGACCGCTTCGTCTGGTGGAAGTCCAGCGACAGGCTCAGCGCATGGGCGAACGCCTCGGCCGCCGTGCGCCGCTGGGCCGCCGCCCGCACCGGCGCGAACACCACGTCCGACAGCTGCGGCGCGCCCGCCGACAGGAAGCGCACCACGGCCCAGCCCACGGCGAAGGCCGCGAAGCCCCAGCCCACGGCGACCGCCGCCCCCTGGCCGGCCGCCAGCCGGTTGACCGCCGCACCCAGCACCAGGGGCGCCAGCACGCCCAGACCCTTGCCCGCAAGGGTCAGCAGCACGGCCGCCGTCAGCCGCAGCCTCAGACGCGGCGCGCCCGAACGCCCGACCAGCCGGACCAGGTCCAGCAGGGCCGTCGCCGCGCCCGGTCCTTCGGTGATTTCCTGCGACATTCCCGCCTGCTGCGCCTTCGCCAAGGGGTCGCGCCGACGGCCCGCTCGCTCTCCACGCATAGCCATGCGGTGGATATGGGCGGGCGATGCGGCGGAGAAAAGGCTCAACCCAGAAGGGCGATGGCCTCGATCAGCTCATCGACCGCCTCGGGCGTCGTCGCCCAGGAGCAGACGAAACGCACCGAACCGTCGTCGAACAAATAGCAGGCCCAGCCCATGGCGTTCAGGCGGGCGTGCGCGTCTGCCGGCATCCGCACGAAGACGGCGTTGGCCTCGACCGGATGGGCCAGGACGAAGCGCGAGCGCGCGGCGACGCCCTCGGCCAGCCGCTGGGCCATCAGATTGGCGTGGGCACCGCCCGCCTCCCAGTCGCCGCTTTCCAAGAGGCCCAGCATCGGCCCGGCCAGCAGCCGCGCCTTGGACGCCGTCTGGCCGGCCTGCTTCAGCCGGTTGTCCAGACGCCGCGCCAGGGTCTTGTCGAACAGCACGATCGCCTCGGCGCAGTTGGCCCCCGCCTTGGCCCCGCCGAACACCAGCACGTCCACGCCCAGGCGCGGGATGTCCTTCAGGTCGAACCCGGCCGCCGCCGCGTTGGCCAGGCGCGCCCCGTCCAGATGGACGCCGTAGCCCGCCGCCTTCACCGGCTCGATCAGGTGGCGCAGCTCCTCCTCGGTGTAGACCGCGCCGTATTCCGTCGCCTGGGTCAGGCTCAGCGCCGCCGGGGGCTGGCGGTGGCCGACCTCCGGCTCGTCCAGCTGGGCCTTCAGCGCCAGGGGATCGATCTTGCCGGAGAACCCCGGCAGGCCGATCAGGCCCACCCCTTGGCCGAAGAAGCCGGGCGCGCCGGTCTCGTCCGTGCAGACGTGGGCGGCGTTGTGGGCCAGCACCGCCTCGAACGGGAACGCCAGCATCGACAGGGCGATGGCGTTGGCCGCCGTACCGCTGAAGACGAAGCGCACCTCCGCGTCGGCGTCCAGCCTCTGGCGGATCTGGTCGGCCGCGCGCGCCGTGACGTCGTCGGCGCCGTAAGCCCGGGCGAAGCCCTCGTTGGCCCGGAGCAGACCCTCCACCGCGCTCGGCGCCATGCCGGCGGTGTTGTCGGACCCGAAGTCATAACGCATCTACTTGTCCCCGCTGTCGATCCCGACGGCCTTGAGCTGCACCAGCGGCACCACGTCCTCGCGATAGGGCACCGCGACCTGGTGCGGAAACGGAATCTCGATGCCGGCGGCGTCCAGGGCTTCCTTGCCGCCCTGCATCAGGTCGGCCTGGGTCTGCCACCAGTCCTCGACCTTGACCCAGGCGTGAAGGGTGATCTGCACGGCGCTGTCCAGCAGGCCCGTCACCCCGGTCCAGGGAACCGGATCGTGCAGCACCTTGTCGTGCCGCGCCGCCATGTCAGACAGGGCCTGACGGGCCGCGTTCAGGTCCTCGCCATAGCCGACGGTGAAGTTGATCTCGATCCTCCGAGTCTGCTGGCCCGTCAGATTGGTCACGGTGTCGCCCAGCACCTTGGCGTTGGGAATGACGATCTTGTGGTTGTTGGCGTTGGACAGCTGCGTCGTGAACAGGTCCAGCCGCTGCACCGATCCGGCGATCCCGCCCACGTCGATGACGTCGCCCACCTTATAGGGCCGCAGGATCAGCAGCATGATGCCGGACGCCACGTTCGACAGCGTCCCCTGCAGCGCCAGGCCCACCGCCAGCGAGGCCGCGCCCAGCACGGCGATGATCGAGGTCGTCTGGACGCCCAGCCGCTGGAGCACGGCGATCATGCCGATGATGATCACCACCACGCGGACGACCTGGGTCGCGAAGCTCAGGACCGTGGGATCGTGGCGGAAGCCCCGGACCCGTGACAGGGCCCTTCGCGCCGCGCCCGCCGCCCACCTGGAGACGAACAGGGTGACGACGAAGATGAGCACCGCGATGCTCAGGTTGATGGCGAAGTCGCCGGCCATGTCGACCAGCTTGGCGACCAGGGCGGCGTCGACGGCGACGGCCTGGCGACCGGCGGCCACGGCCTCGGCTAGGGGAGCGGCGTTGGACATGCGGCGGGTCTAACGCCTTGGTCGCCGATTGGAACCCCGCAAGAGGCGATTTCCCTCAGCGCGGCCTGGGCCGGAACCAGCTGGGCGCGGCGGGCGGGGCGCAGTTCCGCTGCATGCCGACGCCCTTCAGAAAGGCGCGCCGCATCCGGCCCGCCTGGATCGACGACTGGACGTCGCGGCTGCGCTGCTCCGCGCCGCTGAGCCGGCGAATCCAGCTGCGCCCCGGGATGAAGTCGGTCGTCGTGTCCCGAATGGCGTCCAGCGTCGCCTTGGCGGCGGCGTCGGCGGCGCGCTCGCTGATGTAGGAGCCGTCCTGGCGCGGCGGCTCGTCGGTGTCGGGGCCCAGAGCTTCATCCAGCCGGGCGATCTCCGCGCCTATGGTCGTGCACTGGTTCAGGTTTCGCAGGTCGTAGGGGTCCGACTTGGCCTGAAGCAGAACCATCGGGATCGGCTGCTGGCGCAGGTTGAAGTCGACCAGCGGCGCCGAGACGGCCGCACCAAGGCCGGCGCCGACCTGCTCCGCGCCGCCCATGACCGACCGCCCGGCGTTGCAGCCCGTAACGGAGATGGCGATCAGGCACAGAGCAAGGGAAGGCTTCATGCGGCGCTTAGATCATGCAACGGCGCCCGCTCAAAGGCGGTTCAGCCGGCCAGGCGCCGCGCCATCAGCAGCGCCCCTTCCAGCCCCGCGTGCTCCAGCGCCGCCGGGACCAGATAGCCGTCCTCGCCCATGACCGCCGCCGAGCCGTAGCCGGCGACCGCCGCCCGCGCCCGCGTCTCGACCTCCGCCAGCAGGCCGGTCGTCGACATCACGCCGCCCCCGAACACGATCCGGTCGGGCGCCCAGGCGAACACCAGGGCGGCGGCGAGCTGGCCCAGATAATCGGCGACGAAGCCGCGGACCTCGTCCGCCTCCTCCAGCCGGCGGCCGTTCAGCCGCGCCTGCACGGCCGGCCCGGCGGCCAGGCCCTCTGCGCAGTCGTCGTGAAACGGACAGGCGCTCGGCTGGGCGTCGCCCGGCGCGCGGCGCACCGACAGATGGCCGATCTCGGGATGCAGCGCCCCCTTCAGGGTCTGGCCCTCTACGCACAGGCCGCCGCCGATGCCAGTGCCGACGGTGACATAGGCGACCGCCCGCGCGCCTTGGCCCGCGCCTAGCGTCGCCTCGGCCAAGGCCGCCGCATTGACGTCCGTGTCCACGGCGAAGGGCGCATCGAGCCGTTCCGCCAGCGTCCGCGCCAGGTTGAATCCGGCCCAGCCTGGCTTGGGCGTCGGCAGCATCCGGCCATAGTCCGCATGGCCGGGATCGACGACCACCGGCCCGAACGAAGCGACGCCCAGCGCCGCGATCCGGCGCCCGTCGGCCGCCTCGGCCAGCGCCTCGACCGCCGCTTCCGGCCGCCCTGTCGCGAAACGCCCTTCCCCCGCGACCGTCCCCTCCCCGTCCGCCAGACGCCAGACGATCTTGGTCCCGCCCGTCTCGACCGCGAGGAAGAGGGGCTGGGTCATGACGTTCTCCGGTGGAGCGAGGAATGGTACGTCCCCTGGGACTCGAACCCAGGACCCCCTGATTAAAAGTCAGGTGCTCTAACCAGCTGAGCTAGGGACGCGCCGACAGGCCGAACGGCTGGTGGGCGCCTTCTGTTGCAATCCGGCCTTCCGGTCAAGGCCGCGCGCCGGTAGTCAGGCGGGATGAAACCGCTCGCCGGCCTGCGCGTCCTGGAGTTCGACGGCCTTGGCCCCGTCACCTACGCCGGCATGATGCTGGCCGACCTGGGCGCCGAGGTGCTGCGCCTGAGCCGCTCCGCCTCGGCCGGCGCGGGCGTGTTCGACGAGGTCGGCGGCGCGGTGCTGCATCGCGGGCGGGCGGCCGTGCCCGTGGACCTGAAGTCGCCGCAAGACCGCGAGGCGATCCTGCGGCTGGCGGCCGGGGCCGACGCCGTGATCGAGGGTTTCCGCCCCGGCGTGATGGAACGGCTGGGCTATGGGCCAGACGCGCTCCAGGCGGTCAATCCCCGGCTGGTCTTCGGGCGCGTCACCGGCTGGGGCCAGGACGGTCCGCTGGCCGGCGAGGTCGGCCACGACCTGAACTACATCGGTCTGTCCGGCGTGCTGCACGCCATGGGCCCGGCGGACCGGCCGCCCCCGCCGCCCCTGAACCTGGTCGGCGATTACGGCGGGGGGGCCATGCTGCTGGTCGTCGGCGTGCTGGCCGCCCTGGTCGAAGCGCGGACCACCGGCCGGGGGCGCGTGGTGGACGCCGCCATGACCGACGGCGCGGCCCTGTTGGGCGGCCTGTTCCACGCCCTGCGCGGCCAGGGCCTGTGGAGCGACCGACGCGGGGCGAACCTGCTGGACGGCGGCGCGCCCTTCTATCGCTGCTACGCCTGCCGCGACGCCCGGTTCGTCGCCGTCGCTGCGCTTGAGCCGCGCTTCTACGCCGCCCTATTGGCAGGCCTGGAGATCGCGCCCGACGAAGCGCCCCAGCACGACCTCGCCGCCTGGCCGGCCCTCGCTGCACGGCTGGAGACCCTGTTCCTGAGCCGCGACCGGGACGACTGGGTCGCCCGCTTCGCCGGGACGGAGGCCTGCGTCACCCCCGTGCTCAGCCTCGCCGAAGCGCCGGAGCACCCCCACAACCGCGCGCGGGCGACCTTCGCGGACGGCCTGCCCGGCCCGGCTCCCCGCTTCGACGGGCGCATCGAGAGCCCGCTTCCCCGGCCGGCCGACCTGTCCCTGACGGAGGCGCTTGCGAAATGGTCCGTCCCGGGATGACGGGCGAAGAGATCGGCGCTATGGAACGCCCACGACGCGGGGGCGTTGCAAAGGGCTATAAGCCGGGGACTTTTCCATGATCCGCTCGACCCTCGTTCTCGCCGCCGCGCTGGGCGCGATGACGCTCGCGAGCTGCGACGACTACCGCGCCGAACCCTCTGACGAGGCTCCGGCCATGGAGGTCGCGCCGGCCGAAGAGGCGCCGGCCGAGCCGGTCGTCGCGCCCGAGGTCAAGGACGAGACCCCCACCCCGCCCCCGACCGACGCCCTGCCCGAGGATCAGCGCTCCTCCCAGGAATCGGTCCAGCCGGACAGCGAGACCCTGTTCTACTGATCGCCCGCGCGATCCTGTTGCCGGAGTTCCGCCTTGCCCGGGGTTCAAGCTTGACGACGAGGTCCGCCTTTCTCCTGGCCGCCCTGGCGGCGGGTTCGACCTGCGCCTTTCCCGCCTTGGCCCAGCAGAAGGCCCAGATTCGCGGCGAGGTCGACAACGGCCTGCGCGAGATGCTGGAACGCGCGGTGGGCGAGGCGGACGGCGCGCCCCAGAGTCGTTTCGAGGCTCGCCGCCGCGCCCGTTCGGCCGCCGAGGCCGCGCAGGCCCTGCTGCGGTCCGAGGGCTATTACCAGCCGACGGTGGAGGACATCGTCGACGGCGAGGACACGCCGATCGCCGCGATCTCGGTCGATCCCGGCCGCCGGTTCCTACTGACCGAGCCGACCATTCGCTGGACCGACCCCGCG
>Ga0065721_10052388_pt1 | contig 12045 bp, 9 predicted proteins | sample Mesricmetagenome_FD_59108 | JGI IMG/M metagenome (GOLD analysis project Ga0065721, IMG submission 59108) | Mesophilic microbial community from rice straw/compost enrichment Sample: eDNA_1 v2 (version 2) | ecosystem: Engineered > Solid waste > Grass > Composting > Bioreactor | place: USA: Davis... | reverse complement strand
TCCCTCCTCCGTCCCGATAACCGTGGACATCCCCGGAGCGCCGGCTGGAGCAATGAGTCGGCATCTGAAATAGCGTTCCTGCATGTCGCCCATCCGTTTGCCGAACCGCCCTTCCGCGCGCATCGGCCCAAGTTTCCCCCCTTGTGTGTCGACATGTTTTATCTCACTACGCTGCTTCACCTTGACGCTCCGCCAAGTTGCCGGATGCTGCGTGTGAATTTCCGATGAGAGCGATAGCCGCGGCCCCGATAAGGCCGGCAACGCTGATCGCCATGAAATTCTGTTCGAGCGGGAGATTGAGCGAGATGAGCCAGCCGATGAGTACGGGTGCCGCGATTGCACCGATCCGTCCCATCCCTGAAGCAAATCCGACGCCGGTCGCTCGGATTTCTGCCGGATAATAATTACCGGCGAAGGCATAGGCAAGCAACTGGGTTCCTAGCGTCGTGGCGCCAACGAGGAAAACGACGAGAAACAAGAGTGACTTGCCTTCGGAGTAGGCGAGCAGTGTCAGCGAAGCGGCTCCGGTCAGATAAAAGCCGACAAGCACCCGTTTGATGTTGAACTTGTCGCCGAGAAAGCCGCCCAGCGCCGCGCCGACGATCGAGCCGATGTTGAACATGATGACAAAATCGAGCGCGGAACCCAGGCTGTGACCAGCCATCGCCATCAACTTGGTGAGCCAAGAATTGAGCGCATAAACCATGAACAGACCGGTTATGAACCCCACCCAGATCATGACGGTGCCCCAAGCCCTGCCTTTCTCGAACAGTTGGCTGACCGATGCGCCCGATGCGGTGTCGGCGGCATTTGTGAACTCGGCTCCTGCGAAGTCGATATCAGGCGCGAGGCGACAGGCCACTGAAGCCAGGTCTTCCTGTCGGCCCTGGCTGATCATGTAGGCGATCGATTCCGGCATGCTGCGAAGGATGAACGGGATCGCGACAACGGGAAGTCCGGCCACGAAAAAGACCGATTGCCAGCCATATTCCTCGATCAGATATTTGGCGGTCAGGGCGACGAGAATTCCACCCACCGAGTAGCCTGCAAACACCAACGTTACCAGCCGCGTCCGCAGTCGGAGCGGAGCAAACTCACTCATTTGAGCTGTTGCGATGGGCAGGACCCCTCCTATTCCTAAGCCTGCCACGAAGCGCATCGCACTGAAGGCTATGGGGTCGGAAGTCAGTCCCGCTCCGGCAGTAAACAGGCTGAAGAGCGCCACGCAGATCGCCATCATGCGACGGCGCCCAATGCGATCCGACAATGTGCCGAGGAAAATTGCCCCCATCATCGTCCCGAACAAGGCAGACCCAGCCATGACGCCGGCACTGGTCGCCTCAATGTCCATGTCATCCATGATGACTGGGAGAGTGGCTCCGACCACCGCCAGATCGTAGCCATCGCAAATCAAAACAAAGAGGCACCAAGCCAGTATTTTGGCATGAAATCCGTTGAACTTCGACTCGTCCGCCAAGACCGCCAAGTCGTACCGAGCCATTTTTATCTCCCAATCCCTCTTGTGTTAAACTGTCGCTGGACGCCTATGCGCTAGACAGGGCGGGAGATGTCATGCGCCTGTACGCCCACTTCACCGACTCCCGGCTAGCCCGCCGTTTGAACCCGCTTGCGAGGTCCCGAAATCATGCCCTGGCTGGCTACGGTGGCTGACTTCAAAGCTTCCGCGACCGGTCGCGGGCGAAAGCTTCCTTCCCATCGCTATCAGCGGTGCCATGTCGTGAAATCTTCGGGGCCGACCCGGGTGCTTTCGAGTTGGTTTTCGGTCGCCGACGCGTCGATATGACCCATGGCCATTCCCGAAAGCAGGATGTGGTCATCGGAAATTTCGAGTTCGCGATGAACGATCTCGCCATAGTCGCACCATGCTTGTTGTGGGCAGGTCTCGAGGCCAAAGGCCCTGGCCAAGATCATGACGTTCTGCATGAACATGCCGCAGTCGAGCCAATTGCCCTGCGTCATCACCCGATCCATGGTGAAGAAGAGACCTACCGGCGCGCCGAAAAAATCGAAATTGCGCATCATGGCGCCTTTGCGGGCAGCGATATCGTGCCGCTCGATCCCGTAGAGCGAGTAGAGGTCAAAGCCGACTTTCCGCCGCCGCGCAAGATAGGGTTCCGGAATGTGCTCGGGCTCGTACCGATATTCGTGGCTGGTCTGTCCAGCCTCGGCGGCCGCCATCACCGCTCGGGACAGCCGATCGCGCGAGGCGCCCTTTACCACATGGACGAGCCAAGGCTGGAAGTTCGTGCCGGACGGAGCGCGGGACGCCGCGGCCAGAATGGCCGCGATCGTCTCGTCCGGCACCACGGCGGGAAGAAAGCGGCGCACCGATCTACGACCCGACACCGCGTCAACGGCGCTCATGCCAATCTGCGGGGAACCAAGTGACTGCCTCAAGCTGCGTGGTCCGCCGCAATTGCCTCCAGTCGCTGTTGCTTCAGGACGAACCGCTGGATTTTGCCGCTCGGCGTCTTCGGCAACGCTTCGACAAAGTGGATGGAGCGGGGGTAGGCGTGCGCGGCGAACCGCGTCTTGACCCAGCTCTGGATGTCCCGGGCAAGGTCGGCGCCAGCCGTGTAGCCGTGCGCGAGCACGACAAACGCCTCGATCACTTCCCCGCGCACATCGTCGGGGACGGCGATCACGGCACTCTCCACTACGGCAGGATGCGATGCCATCGCCGATTCCACTTCGAACGGACCGATACGGTAGCCCGCCATGATGATGACGTCGTCATCGCGCGCAGAGAAATAGAAATACCCGTCTTCGTCCACCCGTCCGGTATCGCCCGTCAGATACCAGCGGCCATCGCTCGTGAATTTCTCGGCGGTCTTGGCGGCGGCGCCCTCATATCCTTCGAACCAGATCAGCGGGCTTGCGGGGATGTCCATAGCAACGCGGCCGATCACGTTCGGGCCGGCTTCCATGTCGGTCTCTTCGTCCAGCACCGTGGCCCGCCAGCCGGGCATCGCGTGCCCCATTGAGCCTTCCCTTATCGGCCTTCGCACCGTCGGCTCGTGATGGTTGTTGATCAGCATCCCAGCCTCGGTCTGGCCATAATGATCGTGCACCTCGACGCCCAGCGCTTCCAGTGCCCACGCATTGACGTCGGGGGTGAGCGGCTCGCCCGCGCTTGAGGCATGTCGCAGCGCGGTCGGCTCGCCGACTGGAAGCGGGGCCGCGCGGAGCGACCGGTAGACGGTCGGTGCCGCCGCGAAATTTGTCACGCGCTGCTCGGTGAGAATCGACAGGGTCGCTTCCGGGGAGAAGCCTCCCTCGTAGAGAATGCTGCGGACGCCGGTGGTGAAGGTGGCAAGAATCCCGAAGTAAAGCCCATAGGCCCAGCCCGGATCGGCTGCGCACCAGTATATATCGTCTTCCTGAAGCCCGAGGCCGAAAATGGCATATGCCTCGAACGCTGCCAGCGCGCGCAGCGGTACGACCACAGCTTTTGGATTGCCCGTCGTACCCGAGGTGAAAACGTGAATTATGGGCGCGTCGCCACCGATTTTTGCCGCGCCCGGCGCCGGGCTGCCTGTCTCTAGCAAGGCAGCGTAGCTGAGTGCGGCATGGTCGGGCTCGCCCGTCGTGACAATTCGCCAAGGCGCGTTGGCGGGCATGTCTGACCCCGCTTCTAGCTTCGGGCGCTGCGCGGGATCACAAATAACGAGCTTCGCACCGCTCTCGGTTAGCCTGAGGGCGATCGCCGGGGGAGCGAAAGCGGTGAACAGCGGTACATGCACGGCACCGAGCCGCCAGATCGCCATCAAGGTGATGACATAGGAGCGGCTTTTGCCCATAAGAGTTGCCACCCGGTCGCCGGCCACGATGCCGAGCGACTGAAGCCCGCCGGCCAGTCGTTCAGATTCCAGTTTCAGCTCGCCGTAGCTAAGGTCGCGCGCCGACAGGTCGGCGGCAATGATCCGGTAAGCCAAGGAGGAGGGCTCGCGACCGTCGCAGAGAATCTCGGCGACGGACGCATCCGCTCGATCATATTTCTCGATCAGGCGCTGGATGCGAACGTCCGGGGAATTAGATTTACCGAACAACTTTCTCTCCTTCGATCTTCTTGGTTCTCAGCGCGGCGCTCCGGAAGCCGAATATCGCTGCTCAACTGCTCATGCATATAATATTACTAATCCTGGTTGACGCAAGCCATATCATCTCGGGTCGATCAGTGAGCGGACGCATGCGCGGAGCCGATGCCCGTCTCTGCCCGAAGGTTCTGGTCGGCGAAGCCCGCGCGATCGATTTCTGCTCTCGCGCTCCTGTCGGTAATCGAAACCAGCCAGATTGTCAGAAATGCGAGCGGCATGGAAAATAATGTCGGCGAGCTGAAGTCAAACAATGGCGCGGCATGACCGAGCGTTGTGACCCAGATCGGAGGCGAGAGAATGGTGAGGACCAATGCCAAGGTGACACCGACGACACCGCCTGCGACCGCACCACGCGTCGTGCATCCCTTCCAACGGATCGACATCAGCAGAACCGGAAAATTCCCCGATGCCGCCAGGGCGAAGGCGAGGCTGACCATGAACGCGACATTCTGCTTCTCGAAGGCTATCCCGAGCCCGATTGCGATGGCCGCCAATACGGGCACTGTTGCCCGGGATACCTTGAGCTCCCTTCCCGGCGCGGACGTGCCCTTTTTGAGGACGGAGGCATAAATGTCGTGCGACACTGCCGATGCTCCGGACAAGGTGAGACCGGCGACGACGGCGAGAATGGTCGCGAATGCGACGGCGCTGACGATCCCGAGCAGGATATCTCCTCCAATCGCCGATGCGAGATGGATCGCGGCCATGTTGCTGCCGCCCCGCAGCTCGCCGCTTCCGGTGAGGAATGACGGCTCGGTGGCGACCAGAGTGATTGCTCCAAATCCGATAATGAACGTGAGGATATAGAAGTAGCCGATCCAGCCAGTTGCCCAGAGAACCGATTTTCGGGCTTCCCGTGCATTCGGTACAGTGAAGAAGCGCATCAGGATATGCGGAAGACCAGCGGTGCCGAACATCAGCGCCATCCCGAAGGAGATGGCGGAAATCGGGTCCTTGATGAAGCCGCCGGGCGCCATGATCGAAAGACCGCTCGACCGCGCCTCGTCCGCCGCACTTCCTGAAGCGGCTGCCAGGCCGGTTTTCACGTCCACGGCGCGTCCAAAGAGCGCTTCGGGAGAAAAACCAAAATTCCAAAGAACGGCGAAGGCCATGAAGCTTGCACAGCCGAGAAGAAGCACGGCCTTGATGATTTGCACCCATGTGGTGGCAAGCATTCCACCGAAAAGAACGTAGGAGACCATCAGGGCGCCTACGATCACAACGGCGGCTTCGTAGGGAAGGCCGAACAATAGTTTGATCAACTGGCCCGCTCCGACCATCTGCGCTATCAGGTAGAAAAGAACGACAGCAAGGGTGCTGAAGGCCGCGAAGAGCCGTACTGGAGGCTGCGCAAACCGGTAACTCGCGACGTCGGCGAAGGTGTAGCTGCCAAGGTTCCTAAGCCGCTCGGCCATCAAGAATAGCAGGATCGGCCATCCGACGAGAAAACCGGTGGAATAGATGAGGCCGTCATAGCCATCGGCAAAGATCTGCGCCGAAATCCCGAGAAACGATGCCGCCGACATATAGTCGCCAGCAATGGCAAGACCGTTCTGGAATCCTGTAATGCCGCCGCCAGCGGTATAGAAATCGGACGCGTTGCGTACGCGCTGAGCTGCTCGCCTCGTGATGACGAGCGTCGCGACGACGAACAGGGCGAAAAGGACGATGGCTGGCCAGTTTGCGGCCTGCTGCTCTGTCTGGCTGGTCAGCGCGTCGGCGTGCGCGGTGGATGGCATGACCGCCAGGGCAAGTAGAAGCGCCGTGGCGCGCGCTGCGGGCGACTTCATTCGCCATACTCCCGTCGTAAAGCGTCAATCGCGGGGTCGAACAGCTCGTTCGCGCGGCGAACATAAATGCCCGTAAGGACGACACCCGATATGATGACGCCGATTCCGAAGGGAATCCCGATCGATGTGACGCCACTGCCTATCGGCCGTGCGAGGAGGTCGGGCCTGAAGGCAACCAACAGGATGTAACCGAAAAAGATCGCAACCATTGCCGCAGTCAAGGTCCAGGCAAAGCGCGCCCGCCGCCGTGTGATCGCGAGGAAACGCGGATCCGCGGTCAAGCCTTGCCGCTCCGCAAAGGAAGGCGTCTGGCCGTCGGCCTCCGTCATCGGGCCGGCATCCTCTCGGTTGGAATTCACCTCACATCTCCCAATTCAAATGGCCCGCATCAAGCCTTGAGGGCCCATTCGGCGGACATCGCCTCTCAGGCGGTTTTTGTTTCTTCAAGCTGCAGTTCCGCCATCATCGTTTGGCGCATGACGAACTTCTGCGCCTTGCCGGAGACCGTGAGGGGAAAGGAATCGACGCACTTCACGTATCGGGGGATCTTCTGGTGGGCGATCTTGCCGGTGCAGAAGGCCCGGATCGCATCTGCATCAACGGCGGCCGAATCGTCGGCGATAATCCAGGCGCAGAGTTCCTCGCCATACCGGTCGTCGGGAACACCGAAAACCTGGACGTCGCGAACGGAAGGGTGCGTGTAGAGAAACTCTTCGATCTCGCGAGGATAAAGATTCTCGCCGCCTCGAATTACCATATCCTTGAGCCTGCCGACGATATTGCAGAAGCCCTCGTCGTCGATAACCGCAAGATCGCCGCTATGCATCCACCCTTCGGCGTCCTTGACCTTTTCCGTTTGCTCGGCATTTCCCCAATATCCGATCATGACCGAATAGCCGCGGGTGCAAAGTTCACCAGCGACGCCGCGGGGAACGATTTTTCCGTCGCCGTCGACGATCTTTACTTCGAGATGCGGATGAACGCGGCCGACGGTGGACACGCGGCGCTCGAGCGAGTCCGATGTGCTGCTCTGGAAACTGACCGGACTAGTTTCGGTCATTCCGTAGGCAATTGTCACCTCGCTCATGTGCATCCGCTCGACAACCTTGCGCATCACTTCGATGGGGCAGGGGGACCCTGCCATGATGCCGGTGCGAAGGCTTGTAAGATCGAAGCTTGCGAACTCGGGGTGATCGAGTTCGGCGATGAACATCGTCGGCACCCCGTAGAGTGCGGTGCAACGCTCGCTCTCGACGGCCTTTAAGGTTGCCGCGGGATCGAACCCCTCGCCGGGATAAACGATCGTCGAACCCAGGGTCAGGCAGGCGAGGTTGCCCATCGACAAGCCGAAGCAATGATACAGCGGGACGGGGATGCAGAGCCGATCCTCGGGCGAAAGGAGGATGGCGCGGCCGGTGAAATAACCATTGTTGAGAATGTTGCGATGCGAAAGCGTAACCCCTTTCGGGGATCCCGTCGTTCCACTCGTGAACTGAATGTTGATCGGATCCGTCGCATCCAGCTTTGCGCCGAGCTCCGCGACGAGGGTCTTGTCGCCGACCGCTCCCAAGGCCTCGACCGCGCTGAAGGCCATGGCACCGGCCATTGCGTCGCCACCAAGCTGAATGACATGTCGAAGGTCGGGCAATGCCTCGCCTCGCAGTTGGCTGCCGTGCGGAACGTCGATCTCGGGTAGCAGCTCTCGCAGCATTCCTAGATAGTCGCTCGTCTTGAAGCCTGGCGAAAGGACGATCGCGGCGCAGCCGGCATCGCGCAGCACGAACTCGAGTTCGTTGGTGCGATAAGCGGGGTTGATTGTCACAAGGACGAGCCCGATCCTCGCCGCTGCGAACTGCGTGAGCGTCCACTCGAACCGGTTCAAAGACCAGATTCCGATCCTGTCGCCTTTGCCAAGCCCGAGCTCGAGAAACCCCATGGCGAGCGTGTCGACGCGGTCTCGTAGCTCGCGCCATGTCATGCGAACCCCTTGGCCGCAGTCGATGAGTGCAAGCCGCTCCGGCCAGCGTTCTGCCGCGGCCTGAAGCGCGTCCCCGATCGTGATCTCGAGCAGGGGTACTGCGGTAGATCCTCGAACATAGCTTTTCACGACCTGCTCTCCTCGATCTGCTGTGGCGCGTGAGCTGCCGGGAGAGGTGCCCGGCCTCCCCAATCCGCGGCGCGCGACGTCTTGCCGATGCCCGGGTTGAAGATATTCTTAGGATCGAGGGCTCGGTAATGTTCGGCAAGCACCGGCTTGGCCGGATAGCAGTGCCCTACATTATGCTCGGCGGGATATTCGGCGCCGCGCGCGTCGAGCAGCTCGAGCATCGCTTCTTCCACGGCGTGGGCGTCGGCACCGGCTTTCAGAATATAATCCTGGTGGAAGACGTGGCAGAAAAAATGCCCGTAGTAGAGTTTCTTGGCGATATTTTCCTCTATTTCGCCGGGCAATTTCTCGACCCAATTCCGTTCGTCCCGCCGAAGCGCCACGTCGAGCGCGACGATGTCGCCGACCTTTCCCCGATGAATGGCCTGAAATCGGATTGCCGCTCCGGCAGCTACAAAGCGGTGAAGCAGAGCCTTTTCCGCTTCGTCACCCGTACATTCGAAAAAGTCTCCGGCCGCGTGACCGAAATGCTCGGTCAAATAGGCCCGCGCCTCCCCGATGCCGTCGTCGCTCATTTTAAGGATGAGATGATGTTCGAACCGATCGCGGAATAGATTCATTCTCTTTGGAAGGTGCTGAAGCAAAAGCCGGCTCATGCCCTGCAGAAGCCGGTCACTCAGATTGGCCGGAAGGAAGGGAAAGGTGCGGGCCAAGGCATCGACACGGCTCTTTGCTGCGAACAGGAAATGAAGGCGGTTCGTTCCCAACCACCGGATGGCCGCAAAGCTATCTTTTCCGTATCGGGCCGCGACATCATAGGCTTCACGGTGCATATATTCGCCAACGACCGGCAGGGCGGAGAAACCGGCGAGAATGTCCCGGCGCAGCTTCGTCAACATAGCCGCGTCATTGGTCCCGATGTAAAAGACGGCCGTCTGATTCGAGACAGGAAAGGTGTCGGTGCGCGCCGCCAGGAGGGCGAGCTTGCCGGCGCTGCCGGAAGCCTCGTACAATCGCGAGGGGTCGGCGTTGAACCGGGCGGGCGTCGGGGCGTCCACGTCGCGGACATGATCGACGTAAGATGTATCGGAGGCGCGGCGGTTGTCGTTCCATTCGATTTCGTCGGGCTCGAACCTCCCGGCTTCCAGGCGTTCGAGAGCAATCTCCGGATCGGACCCGAGCGCAATTCCGAGGTGATTGACCAGTTGGAGCGTGCCGCGCTCGTCAACTTTCGCGAAGAGCGCATATTCGGTGTAGGCCGGTCCACGCTGAACGAGCGAGCCTCCAGAGTTATTGCAAATGCCGCCAAAGACCGAGGCGCCAATGCACGACGAGCCGATGACCGAATGCGGCTCGCGCCGAAGCGGCCGAAGGGCGGCTTCGATATCGTGGAGCGTGGTGCCGGGAAAGCTTACGACCTGCCTCCCGTCGCCGATCAAATGCAGAATGCGAATTCGCTTCGCGTTGATAAGCACGACGGGTCGGTCGTAGCTGCCATCGGGGGTCGATCCGCCGGTCAGTCCCGTGTTGGCTGCCTGCATGATGACAATTGCGCCGCACGCCACGCAGCAGCCGAGGGTTTGCCACAGTTCGACAAGCGATCCTGGCAGTACGACCGCAGCTACAGCACCCGATCCATATCGATACCCGGTAGTATAGGGTCGCGTCCGCGATGCACCCGTCAAAAGGAAGCGGGGGCCAACGATTGCGCGCAACCTAGACAACAGGCCTTCGTCGACCGCTGCGCAATCTACGATGCCGCGGGACGTCGCCGCTGCATCCCGGGGGTGGCTTGCCTCGCTCATACCTCGTCCCAAAAAGCGAGCGCTATGCGGCTCGCACACTCCTTTCGCTGGAAGGCGTCGGCCCAGTGATAAGGATCAATGCAAGGAACGGCAACTTCTAATATAATAAGATTATTAAATTCATGAGATCGCTCATCGCGCTGCGCGGTTTCCGGTCGCCGCCGTATAGCCTTGCCTTCATAGGTAATATTATATAATGTTTTGCGCAGAAATGGCACAGCCGGAAGCGGGGAGGCATTGGAGAATGGGTGAATGGCAGCTACGCCAGGACAAGGGTCGGCGCGACCGGCTTGGCGAGGGGATCAGCTGGTCGGGTCGACGCAATGCCGTTTTCTGGGTAGATATTCTTTCGTGCTCGCTGCAGCGCCTGGACGTCGACAGCGGCCGGATACAGCGTTGGGGTTTTGGCGAACCCATCGGATGGGCAATCGAGCGTGCCGGCTCGGACGGTTTCATCATTGGTCTGAAGAGCGGGTTTTACGAATGCTCGCTTGATCCGTTCGACCTCAAGCTAATAGGCAATCCCGAGCCCGACCGTCCGCACAACCGGCTGAACGACGCTAAGGTGGATCGCGAGGGACGAATTTGGGCGGGTTCCAAGGATGACCGCGAGGACGGTGCCGAGCCCGTCGGTGCCCTCTATCGCTTGGACAAGGATCTGAGCTGGTCGCGCCAGAGCGACGGATACCAGATTACCAACGGTCCCGCCTTCAGCCCCGATGGCCGTACACTTTACCACGTCGACACGATCGGCCGAACGGTGTTCGCGTTCGATCTTTCGGAGGAAGGGCTTCTGTCGAACAAGCGGGCGCTCGTCATGTTCGACGATTCGATGGGCTACCCCGATGGGCTCACGACCGACGCGCTCGGCGGCCTGTGGGTCGCCCATTGGGGAGGAGGACGCGTCAGCCGCTTCCTGCCGGACGGCAGCTTCGATCGCGCAATCCAACTGCCCACCTCACTCATCACTAACTGCACTTTTGCAGGCAGAAATCTCGACCGGATGTTCGTAACGTCCGCCTCGATCGGAAATGAGGAAGACCCCCTTGCCGGCGGGCTTTTCGAAGTCGATCCCGGGGTCGAGGGTCTCGCACCGACGCCATTTGCCGGCTGAGCCTCCGACAACCGTGCCGACAAACATATTCAAGTGAAACCGGAGTTCGAAAATTATGAAACTATTGCGCTATGGTCCAGCTGGATCTGAGAAGCCGGGCCTGCTCGACAAGGACGGTCGCGTCCGTGATCTCTCCGGCTATGTCGCGGACCTGGACTGTGCGGTGCTCGCGCCGGAAAAGCTGGCCAAGCTTTCGGCGATTGATCCGGACAGCCTTCCGCTCGTCGAAGGCGAGGTGCGCTTCGGTGTTCCCTTCGCCGGAGCCCGCAAGTTTATCGCGATCGGTCTGAACTATCGCGATCATGCGATCGAGTCGAACCTCCCGATCCCCGAGGAGCCGATCATCTTCACGAAGGCGATCTCATGCCTCCAGGGTCCCGACGACGTTGTGCGCAAGCCGAAGAATTCAACGAAAATGGACTGGGAGGTCGAACTTGGCATCGTCATTGGCACGCGCGCTGCCTATGTCGAAGTCGGCGACGCACTATCGCATGTCGCGGGCTATGTGGTCGTCGATGATCTTTCAGAGCGCAACTTCCAGATCGAACGAGGGGGCAGCTGGGACAAGGGCAAGGGCTGCGACACGTTCGGACCCGTGGGTCCCTGGCTCGTTACGGCCGACGAGGTGGGCGATCCCCAGAATCTAGATATGTGGCTCGATGTCAACGGCCAGCGCATGCAGACCGGCAACACCCGGACCATGATATTCGATTGCGCAACGCTCGTCTCATATGTCAGCCAGTTCATGGTGCTCGAGCCAGGGGACATCATCACGACCGGCACACCTCCGGGAGTCGGCATGGGCTTGCAACCACCGGTCTATCTCGATGAGGGTGACAGGATAGAATTGGGTATTGCTGGTCTCGGGCAGCAGCGCCACGTCGTAGTGGCGTGGGACGCCTAGGTCGCCGGGACCTTCGCCTAGAATAGGCCTGTACCGAAGTTTCGCGCCGGCCTGACGGGTCGACCTAGCAACGAAAAGGGGCAGAACCGAGGTTCTGCCCCTTTATTCTGGCCATCCTAATTGCGGCGGCTATTTTCCAGCGATCGGTTTAGCGGGGCGAGGGAAGGGCGGTGAAATCCACTTTTTTGCCCGGGTCAGCGGAATGAT
>Ga0065721_10052363_pt1 | contig 12046 bp, 13 predicted proteins | sample Mesricmetagenome_FD_59108 | JGI IMG/M metagenome (GOLD analysis project Ga0065721, IMG submission 59108) | Mesophilic microbial community from rice straw/compost enrichment Sample: eDNA_1 v2 (version 2) | ecosystem: Engineered > Solid waste > Grass > Composting > Bioreactor | place: USA: Davis... | reverse complement strand
AAACAGCAGGATCGCCGCCATCCCCGCCATGGGACCCAATCCGAAAATGAAGGTCGCGATCAATGCGGTCACCAGCGTAGGCAGCGTTCGAAGGAGACTCAGAATCGTTTTAAAAATCGCCACGACGGCTTTATTGCGAACAATATTGGATGAGGACAAGACGGCGAACGGGAGCGCCAACGCCGCCCCGATCATCGAGCCGAGCAGGGACATTTGGAGAGTGGCCAGAAGAGCGCCCCACAATTGGGAAATATAGCTCCATTTCGGAGGAATCATCTGTCCGATAATGACGAAAAACTGATCGATTCGCGTAAACAACACTTTCAGATTAAAGCCAGTCAGATTCACGGACACGACGGTCGCCGCTATCAAGAGGAGCAGAATGAGCGGGATGCGTGTTCTCTTCTCCCGAACTTCTTTGCCATTGGGCAACAGCACTCTTCTGGGGGGAAAAATTTTATCGTACATTCGCCATTTGCTCCTTGGGCGACGGAATCGTTTCCTCGATTTTGCCGCCATAAATCTCGTCCAGGATGTCCTTGGTCACCAGTTCCGATCTCCCGTCGAAGACGACTTCTCCCTTGCGGATCCCGATGATGCGGTCCGCGTACTCCAATGCGACTTCCACATGGTGAATGTTCATGATGACGGAGATGTTCATCTCTTGGTTGATTTTCTTGAAATCGTCCATCACCAGCTTGGACGTCACCGGGTCCAACGAAGCGATCGGCTCGTCCGCCAAAATGATGTCGGGATTCTGAGCGAGCGTGCGCGCTAATGCGACCCGCTGCTGCTGTCCGCCCGACAACTGGTCCACGCGAATAAACGCTTTGTCCAGAATCCCCACTTTATCCAGCGCTTCCAGCGATTTGATTTTCTGTTCCCGGGTGAAGATGCCGAACCACTTGCGCCACGGCGGAAGATCGGGCACGAACGAAACGAGCACGTTCTTGATCACGGTCGTTCTCGTCACCAAATTGAAGGATTGGAAAATCATCCCGATCCTTCGGCGGAAACGGCGGATTTGAATGCCCCGCAGCTTGGACACGTCGACGCCATCTACGAGCAGCTGTCCGCCGGTAATCTCATGCATCCGGTTAATGCAGCGAATGAGCGTGGATTTGCCTGCGCCGGATAAACCGATGACCGCGACGAATTCGCCTTGTTCGATTTTCAAATTGATGTTACTCAGAGCGATCGTACCGTTGACGTATGTTTTGTCCACATGGATAAACTCGATCATGGAAATTCTCCGATCCTGTATTGTTGAACTTTCTTTGCATGGGTAGAAAAAATGAGAACATCCTCGGAATCCGAATGTTCTCATTTCTCGCTCAGGAATTTCGGTCTTGGGCTTGGGCTTGCGGTTACTTACTTCTTCATGCTCTTGATGAGTTCTTGGGCTTTTCTTTCGCCGTCGTAGTCGGAAGACTGAGCGACTTTGTAGCCTTCGTGGCTGTAGATCGCGATGACCTTCTTGCCTTCTTCCGTTTGCGCAATGGCGATGAACGCTTCTTGAAGGGCCTTTTTGAACTCGTCGGTCATGAGCGGATCGTTCTTGCTCACGCTGATCGTATCGTTGTAGATCCCTTGCGTGACGCCGATGACGTTCGTTTCGTCCCAGATCGTCTTGCTGCGGCCGAGATCGCTTGTCCATTTTTGTTCGAAGTCTCTTCTTGCATCCGCATAAGCCACGACAACGTCAGCTTGGTCGGTAGCCAGGCGTGCGAACGAGCTGCCGTAGGAATCAGACGTCACGACGTGGGCGAGATCGGTAATGCTCTTCTGGTAATTGTTTTGCAGCCACAAGGTCGGGTAGATATAGCCGGCCGAAGAAGAGGTCGACATGACGGCCCAGTTGGCGCTATTCAGATCGTCCCAGGTCAGCTGCTCGCCCTTGTTCACTTTGGCCGCCAGTTCTTGCCCTTTCTTGGAAGGACCGGCGATGAACAGCGCACGGTAATAGTTGGCCTGATCGGTTGTCGGCTTGGTCGGTTTGTTGTCGTTCCAGTCTTTCGGGTTATCCGAGTCGTTGGACAATCCGGCGCGCGTCGCCGTCAGGATGACATCCGCGCCATCGCCGTACAGGGTGTACGTTCCGCCCGGAATAAACCCGATGTCCGTCGTGCCCGCCGTCAGCGCTTCCCCGACAGCCTCGTACGTCGTACCCACGTCGATGGTGACTTTGTCTACATTGTAGCCTTCGGCAGCCAACTGGTTTTTCAACAGGTCCTTGAGAGGATCCGTAGCCGTAATGATTTGGTCCGGGTCTTTGGAAGGAACGAAGCTGATTTTGAGCTCCTTGATTTCTTTGGCCGAAGCGGAAGCATCTTCCGAAGGGCTGGCAGAAGAAGCTTCAGGGCTTGTCGAAGGCGTGCTGGAAGGACTGCTCGAAGAACCGCCGGCGTCCGCATTGTTCGAGCCGCAACCTGCAAGAAGTCCGACAACCAGAGTGAGCGCGGCAAAAGGCATCCATTTCTTTTTCAACTGCGTTGACCTCCAATTATCCTCATATCGTTTTCGTTTGCAAGATACCGGACAAGCCGTTCTCGAAACTTTAACCATCATACGAATCTTTTATTTTCCCTTTATTATCCTGGTGTTAATGGAACGATCAAATTTCGATTATTAAATTTAGCAACTTCCGCTCAAACGGCGGGGGGCTTTTGCTTATCGCAAGCAAAAGCCCCCCCTCGTACGACTTAAAATCTTTTCAACCATTCCAAGATCCCTTGGACCGCCTCCATATATCTCTGCCCTACAAGCACGCCGGTATGCGTCGTGTTCCAAAGCCCTATATATTCACCGCGGAGGAGCTCCGCGCTCACCTTCCCCTGACGGTCGTCGCGATCGCTGTTGACCGCTTTGATAACCAAACACGGACAAGAGATCGAACCGCTGTCTATTGAAATGCCCTTTGATTCGCTTGAAAAAACAAAAGCGTTAAAGGCCTTAGACGACTCCATCGCCAGATACTTTCTTTGAAAAGCAATGTCCTCTGCTGATTCATCCAAGCTGAATTGCTCTTCACGGGCCGGGGCGGGTACTACGATTTCCGTTATCGTCTCGGCCAATTGTTCGTAGGGCGCTGCCTCATGAACTTCTCTGCTGATGACGGAATCGATCAACACCAGACCGGCGATCTCGACGGTTTCAGCCAGCTTCTGGCTCAGGATCCCGCCCATGCTGAATCCGATAACAATCGGCGGAACGCCGCACTCCGCGATAATCTCTTCAATATCCTCCAAGTAATCCTCGAAAGTGATCTTCGTCATATCAAGCTGCCTGCTCTTGTAGTGACTTCTCATGTTCATGACATAACATTTCCATCCCTCGCGGATAAAATGGGGAACGTATTTGCTCCACATCCAGCTTCCAGTGAAGGCACCGTGCACGAATAGCAAAGGGGGCCGATTGTTTGTTGCTTCCGAGAGGTTCTCCCCCTCGAAAATCTCCAAGAACAAATCGTTTTCCCCGACGTATTTCTCCGTATGGACAGGCAAATCTTTCGTATAATCCATCATGATGATATCCTCCTCGTCACTTAGTTTGATATCAAACAATTTACTGAAAAAAATTTAAAAGTTATCGTAAATCTTTTTTAAAACTTTAAGCAGATCTTCTTTCTCTTGATCGGAAACGTTGTGGTAGAACACGTCTAACATTTCTTTGGATATGGACTCAAAAATCGGTTCCAGTTCACTCCCCTTAGAGGTTAGCGCAACGTAGACGACTCTCGCGTCCTCGCTGTCCCTTTCCTTCGTCACGTATCCGAGCCGAACCAGCTTTTCAACAAGCGCCGTAACCGTGGATTTATCTTTATGAATCCTTTTGGAAATATCGGCCATCGTCAGTCTGGGCGTCTTAAAAAGCGCATAGAGGATATCTCCGTGCGAAGTTCCGATACCGTCTATCCCGTTCTTCTCCATCTCCGATACAAGGAACCGATTGACTTTTTCTCTGATTTTGGAGATTAGCGAAACGATGTCTCTGGTTTGCATATACTCATTATAGTTTGATGTCAAACAAATGTCAAAAGCGAATGCATTTCTTAATGGCTTCTCAGGGCATGCTCGATTCGCTTATCCGGCACGAACCAGACCACGGCAACGAGCACGAAGAAGAATCCGGAAATCCAAGGACTCACATACGCGGTCAAAACCGCGATCAAGTAGAGCAAAGGGGATAACTTCCCTTTCCAGTCTTTGCCCATCGCCGCGACGAATGAGGAATCGCCGGCATGCTGGTTCATAATCGCGCGCTGAAGCAGCCAGTACGCGAGCGCCGCTAGCAGTAGAATAATGCCGTACAACGCCGTTGGTGTGGCGGCAAAATGGCTTTCTCCCATCCAAGCAGTCGTGAACGGCACAAGGGACAGCCAGAAGAGAAGCAGCAAGTTGAGCCACATTAACCGCCCGTTCATCGTTCGAACCATATGCAGCAGATGGTGATGATTGTTCCAGTAGATGCCGATGTATACGAAACTGAAAATGTAGCTTAAAATTTTCGGGCCAAGTCCGATTAGCGCATGCCAGTCATGGCCTTCCGGCACTTTAAATTCCAGCACCATGATCGTAATGATGATCGCCAGCACGCCATCGCTGAACGCTTCCATCCGATTCGCTTTCAGAGCGGATCACCTTTTCCTCTCTTCTCGTGCTTCGACACCAGTAACATCGCATTATGCCCTTCATCTTGTCAAGCAAAACTTGATGCTTCCCCTGCTGTTTTGAAATAAAATGGGGATAAAGATGATAAGGGGAAGGTGATAAGCGGTGTGCAGAAACATAAAGACGTTATTTAACTTCGACCCTTCGGCCACTGATGATGAAATTCAGGCAGCCTCGCTTCAATTCGTGAGAAAAATTTCGGGCTTTAACGAACCGTCGAAAGCAAACGCAGAGGCTTTTCATTTAGCCGTTAAGGAAGTGGCGGAAGCTGCGCAAAAATTGTTGAACGCGATGGTCACCCACGCCCCTTCCCGCAATCGCGAAGTCGAAATCAAGCGCGCCCGCGCCAAAGCGGTCAAGCGGTTCGGAGCGAAGGAGATGTAGACCAAAAACCACTGCCGCTATAAGCAAAAGACCATCATCGCAATTCCCTGAAAAAAGCCCGTGCAACGATCATCCAAGCTTGATTGCTTCCGTCAAATGATCCACTAGCGCTTGCTGCAGCGTACCTTTCGCTACCGCTTTTTGTTCGAAGGACAAGCCCGACCGAATCATCATTTTCACGATCTCCGGCCTGAGCCCGGTAACGATCGGTTGGCAGCCCATCATATTGATTCCGTCAAAGACGCTGATAAGCTTTCTAACGACATCGGAATCCATCTCCATCACGCCTGACAAATCAATGATTAACGTTTCGATCCGATCATTGCCGATTTGCGTAATGACTTTGTCCTCGATGGTGTTGGCCCGGAACTCGTCAATCGTACCGATCAGAGGCAGAATGGAAGTTGTCCGCGTTAATGGAATAATCGGAACGGAAAGATCCTCAACCATTTCTCGTTGGGCCTGGATCAGATCGTCTTTGAATTGCGAGTAGCTGATAAAGAGTTGATTGAGGAATTGGTCCATTAACTGATTGATGTTTTTCTCCAAGCTGTAATAATGTTCCTTGTTATTATTCTGGTTGTTCAGTCGATCGAAATTGTACAGAAAATCCCACATGACGCGCCGGAGCGCCTGAATCCATTCCAGCTTGAAGGCGAGGGTCAACGAATGCTTCGCCCATGTAACCCCCTCTTGCTTAGCAAAAGCGATCACTTCATACTCTTTCCCATCGATGATGAAAAGCACCAGCTTGTGAGCGTTATCCAACAAGTTAATATTACCGATGGCAAGAATTTCGTCGATTTTATCTCGGACGTTAACCGCTTCCAACAGCAGCCGTTGTTCGAAAGCTTTCCGGTTTACGACGAAAAAATCTTTTAAGTTCAGCGTAGCTTCCAATTCCAGACAGACCACTTCTTTCAATTTAATATTCCTTGTTTCCTTGGGAAAAGTGATGGTAAACTCGGTCCCGATATTTTCCGCGCTCTGCACTTCGATGGTACCGCTGTGCTGATAAATCACAGAGAAAACAAGGGTCAACCCCATCCCGGTGCCGTTGGTTTTCGTCGTAAAGAACGGCGTGCCCAGCAAACTGAGCTTTTCTTGCGGAATGCCTACTCCGCTGTCTTGGATACGTATGATCACTTCGTCCTCGGTCGCCAAGTGCTCAATTTGGATGGAGCCCTTTTCCGGAATGGCCTCGAAAGCGTTCTTGAGCAAGTTGAAAAACACTTTTTTCAATTGATTTCTCTTGCCCAAGATGTAAGAGCCCGGATGTTGCAAGTTTTTATGAATCGAAACCCGGTAAAATTGGTCCTGGAACAGCTGTATCAATGACTCCAGCTCTACGATCAAATCAACCGAAACATACGGCTCGTCCTCCAAATCCGGCTTGGACACATGAAGCAAATTTTGCAAAATGTCAATCGCATTTTCCAACTGCGATTCGGCGATCTCTATATATTCCCGATTATTTCTCTCTTTCAACAACTGCAAAAATCCTTTGACGGCAGTGAGCGGGTTTTTGACTTCATGGGCGATACCTGCGGCAATTTGCCCGACGGAAGCCAAATGGCTCAGATGGGAATCGTTTCTTTTTTTATCTGCTGATTCTTCTTTGCCCTGCATCCAGAACCACCTCCAATCAACAACTTTCCTAATGCTGGCACAAGGGGTCCATTAAATTACTTATAGTATATATACTCTCCAAGACACTTGACCACACCCGGTAACGGAATGGAGCGCAAATTTCGCCGTCACGTATCGTTCGGTTAATTTGATAAGCGGTGAAAAGACCATCCATGGCGGATGGTCTTGGGTTATCACTTTTGTTTAACCGGTATCCAAATTTCGCTTCTAAAGGTCGGCGAATGGATGTCCTTCGATTCGTTCCATAACATTTCCGGTCCTATTGCCAACTCATACTTTGCCGTAGGAAACCATTCGGAATAAATGCGTCCCCACACATTCTGCAAAGTATCGGGAAATGGTCCGACCGCTTCGAACACCGCCCAAGTCGAGGCAGAGACTTCTAGCTGCTTAAGACCACCGGGGCATTCCTGAGTCGTAACCACTCCGATATAGTGGTCAAGCTCCCCCTTCTCCTCCATTCGGCCCTCGGAAAAATTCACGGATGCTTGAATCAGCCCGTAAGGCTCAACGTTCGATAGCTTTTTAAGCTGTTCGATTAGGTTCGTGTCCAAACTTTTCCACATGGACTCGATTTCCGAATTCACTCCGTGAAATTGAATAGGGACCCTTTTCATGATGCCTATGATACGAAATGGTTCTTTCTCGACAATACGATAATTCATTGGTATTCCTCCCTGAATCGTGAGTTGAAAGGTCATAGGAGGGTAGGCTCTTAACAACGGGCCTTGCGTCTTGGCCGCAGATGGCGGAATGCCGTGCAACCCTTGGAAGGCTCTGGCGAAGGCGTCCGCCGATGAATACCCGTACTTCACCGCCACGTCGATAATTCTCGTATCGCCGCTTTGGAGTTCGAATGCTGCAAGCGTGAGACGTCTCCGCCGGATGTATTCCGACAGAGTGACGCCTGCAAGGGATGAGAACATTCTCGAAAAGTGGTATTCGGAACAATGAGCCCGCCTTGCTACTTCCTTGAAATCGATCTCTTCGGCCAGATTTTCTTCTATATAGTTCAATGCCCCGTTCATATTTGCAAGCCAATCCATTCCCATGACCTCCCTTCACGAACAGAATAGCAACTTTCGGCGGTCCCTATCCGACAATTGATGCACGGTTTTGCAGGGTTATTCGTGAACCATTATACGCCGCACCCAAAGTTAACAATAAGAATTAAATTTTTTTCGATAATTTTTTATTGCAAAACGATAAATCATGTGATACATTCAAATTGCCAATAATGACGCGAGGTGAATTTTATGGAACGCGTATCAACACTCTTTTTAAAGGTAACGGTTGTTCTTATTGGAATTCCGGTTCTTGCTTTGTGTATATTCGGGTTGCCTTGGATCGCTGATGAAGCAGCAGAACATTATCCGACTGATTGGCTATATCCCGTTGCAATAGGCATGTATGTAGCAGCGATACCGTTTTTCGTCGCATTATATCAGGCTTTACGGCTGTTAAGCTATATTGACAAGAACAAAGCTTTCTCGGAATCATCCGTCACCGCGTTAAAGAAAATAAAATACTGTGCAATCACAATCTGTATCTTATATGCGGCTTGTTTGCCATTCTTATATCTCATGGCGGAGAAAGACGACGCCCCCGGCATCTTCGCGATCGGATTGGTTATTGCTTTTGCTTCCATGGTGATTGCAGTCTTTGCTGCTGTTCTTCAAAAGATATTAAAAAATGCCATAGATATCAAATCGGAAAATGATTTAACGATCTGAGGTGAAACAATGGCGATTATAATCAATGTTGATGTGATGCTGGCTAAAAGGAAAATGAGCGTAACTGAACTTTCGGAGAGGGTTGGGATCACGCTGGCTAACTTATCCGTATTGAAAAACGGAAAGGCAAAGGCGATTCGATTTTCAACATTAGAGGCAATTTGCAAGGCTTTAGCATGTCAGCCAGGAGATATTTTAGAATACAAAAATGACGAAGAACCAAACCTTAGCCAATGAGACCCCCGAGGAAGAATCCGCGAACACTTGAGGAACCCTTGTCACATGCACATCGAAATAGCCCGTCTGAACTCACCTGCACATCAAAAAGCTATGCGCTGAAAATCAAATGGCACCCCTAAGGGTGCCCATGCCTGGCCTGTCGCCGCGCTTAGATTTATTTCTTGAGCATGTGGAACACTTGCTCGACATCCTTGTCTCCACGGCCGGACAGGTTAACGATGATGATCTGTTCCTTATCCATCGTGGGCGCAAGCTTCTTCGCATATGCGACGGCATGCGCGCTCTCAAGCGCGGGGATGATGCCTTCCGTGCGAGACAGCTCCTGGAACGCGGCCAACACTTCTTCGTTGCTGACGGTCACGTATTCCGCGCGTCCCGTCACTTTCAGGTTGCTGTGCTCCGGCCCTATGCCCGGATAATCAAGACCGGCGGCAATCGAGTACGTTTTTTGCGGATTTCCTTCTTCGTCCAGCAGCACCAAACACTTAAAACCATGAATCACGCTTGGCACGCCTTGGGTCAACGTAGCCGCTTGATCCGGTTCGACGCCGATCAAACGAACCGACGGCTCATCCAAGTAATGCGCAAACGCGCCGATCGCATTGCTCCCTCCACCGACGCAAGCGATGACCGCATCCGGCAAACGGCCTTCTTTCTCGAGAATCTGGCGCTTCGATTCCTCGCTGACGATAGATTGGAAGTGTTTAACCATCGACGGAAACGGATGCGGGCCGACGGCGGAACCGAGCAAGTAAAACGTGTTCCGGTAGTTTTGAACAAGATCGCCCAGCGCCTCGTCGACGGCGTCTTTCAACCGGCCTTGTCCTTTGTGAACCGGAACGACCGTAGCGCCAAGCAGCTCCATCCGAAACACATTCAGCGCTTGCCGGCGCGTATCTTCTGCCCCCATGTAAATGATGCATTCCATATCGAACATGGCGCAGGCAGTCGCCGTCGCCACACCGTGCTGTCCGGCGCCGGTCTCCGCGATAATCCGCTTGGCGCCCATCCGCTTGGCAAGCAGAATTTGGCCGACGACGTTATTGATTTTGTGCGCTCCCGTGTGGTTCAGATCCTCACGCTTGAGATAGATTTTCGCACCGCCCCAAAATTCGGACAACCGCTTTACGTAAGTCAGCGGATTCTCGCGGCCGACATATTCCCGTAAATAGTATCGGTATTCCTCGTTAAACTCCGGATCATCTTTGTACTTGTAAAATTGCGCGCTCAAATAATTCAGTACTTCCTGCAATTCCGGAGGCACAAAGCTGCCACCAAACTCCCCAAAATACCCTTCCTGCATCTGCACCTGGCTCATCCGTACATGTGCCTCCTAAAATGAAATCGTTCCATCTAGTTCTCATCGTACCATTACTTATTTACAAAAGATATTGTCTTTTGAATTCGAAAATCTCATCAACAGCTTGACGATACCCGCCTGATTTTCGGAAGGATTCCCTCATATTTGCAACAGCTTCCTTGAAAGAGGAGTGGCTTAACACATGATCTGCGGCCTCGCGAAGTTGATTTGCGGTCAAGCTTTGCATTTGTAATGGAATACCTGCTCCGATATTGGCGACTTGCCCGGCAATGATCGGCTGATCCGCGCTTTGTGGGATTACTACGAGCGGAACCCCGTAATAGAGACCTTCATGGGCGCTGTTCATTCCGCCATGCGTAATAAACAATTTTGCGTATTGCAGCACTTCGGTTTGAGGAACGTAATTTTTCACGACGAAGTTTTTGGGAATTCCCCCCAAGTCGGAGATTCGGACTTTATTTCCAATAGCCATGACAATCGTATGATCCGTGTTCTCAAATGCCTCAAAACAAAGCTTATAGAAATCAATGGCCTGATTAAAGACTGTTCCCAGTGATATGTAAATGGGGTTTCTCCCCTGGATTGCAGTAAAGTCGAAGTTTTGTTGCGTCAATCTTGAAGAGATGGACGGGCCTACGAATTTATATGTTTGGTCGAATGCTTGTCCATCAGGTTGAAACTCCCTTGTTGTATAAACGAGGGTAAGCGGTGCAGGATTACAATACACTTCGTAAGGAGAATGGATCTCCACATCATATTTTTCCTGCACCATTACCGTCAGGCTTTGAAATTTATCGTGTATAGGTTTTACTATTTCTGTAGGGACATTTGTGTAAAATTGTTCTAACACTTTTTCGATTGATCCTTTTGTCTCCGCAAAAGAAGTACATGAGCTGATTGCAGGAAGCTTAAGAATTTGAGCCAGTAAACGTCCGCAACCGAACATGGAATCATGGATGATGTAATCAAAACGCTCTCCTCTGATCTGTTCAAGAACGCTAGGTATGACGATATCTGCCGTAAGCAAAAGACCGTTGATTCTTTCGAGCAAATAATCCCTTCCGCCTGAGATAAAGGCTTTGATAAATTTTTGATCGTCAAAGGTTCGTACGGAAGCCCCCGTCTTCTCCAAACGCTCCCGAAAAGCTTCTATGCAAAAGTACACGACCTCTTCTCCGCGCGAAATAAGCTCTTGCACCACTCCTATCGTTGGATTGATATGTCCCTCTGATCCGCCATTAATAAATAGAACACGCGCCATTTCCACCACTCACTCCTTAGGTATACTGTTCTCTAAACATTGAGGCTGAGTCACGCTCGCCGCCATCGCGTAATGGATACTCTAAAGGATGGCACCAAAGTCGTCAGAAGATACTACGTCACTTATGAGACGGTTCACCGCGGCGGGGCTTCGACAACGAAGACAAATCACAGAATCATTTTGTCACGATTCCGGGAGGAAAAACAGGCCACCCCTCTCGGGATAGCCTGTTCTCGTTGGAAGGTGCATGGAGTTGTTCACATATGCTGAAGGCCGATGCGGTTGCCTTCGCTGTCGATAAACTTCCCCACATATCCTGCGTGATCGCCCAAATAGGTTTTCTCCATCATCACTTGTCCGCCCGCTTCAGAAACCCTCGAAAGAATAGTCGCCAGGTCTGGTCTTCCGTCAAGGTAGATCGTGACGCCATCGGCAGAGGGCTTATGATGGGGACCCCTAACTAACGCCCCTCCGTTGTCTTCTTCCTGAACCGGAAAAAACGCGTATTCATCTTCCCCCATGGGCATCGACTGCATCTCAATTTTCAGAATCCGTTCATAGAATGCTTTTGCCCGCTCCATATTCGATACCGGAATCTCCACCCAGATAAACAATCGTTGCAACATGCTCCAACCTCCGCTTTCATTCAATTTGTTATTCAGAAGGATAGACGAACCGGCAGCCGTTAAATCATCGGTACGTCACCAAATCCGGATTCGTCGTGTCCAAACCCATCGGCAAACCAAACCGAGCAAATAAATCGGAATCGATGAAGTTGTGGACATGC